>Ga0315298_1001382_pt1 | contig 44701 bp, 42 predicted proteins | sample WHS_1_MG_FD_203077 | JGI IMG/M metagenome (GOLD analysis project Ga0315298, IMG submission 203077) | Extremophilic microbial mat communities from Washburn Hot Springs, YNP, Wyoming, USA - WHS_1_MG | ecosystem: Environmental > Aquatic > Thermal springs > Hot (42-90C) | place: USA: Wyoming...
GGTGGACTATTTCCTCGTTTTAAAAGGAGCCATGAAAATCTGCGCTTATGAGGAGGAAACTGGAAGGATGGTTGAAATCATAGCCAGCGGAGAAAAACCCTCCATAGTGCGAATACCGGGAAAATACCTCCACGGAACAAAAACAGTCAGCAACACGCCTTCCCTAACGGTGTATTTTGTAACAAAACTTTACGATTACAAGAACCCAGATGAAAAACGCAGACCATGGAACGACCCGAAAATAATCCCAACCGAAATAAACGGCAAAAAAGACGACCCAAGAGTAGGCAAACCATGGGACTGGTTCCAACCGCCACACAAATAGGGGAAAACAAACCTTGAAAGTGTTAGTGACTGGCGGAGCAGGTTACATTGGTTCTATTCTTTCTCGACTTTTACTTGAGAAAGGCTATGATGTGACGTGTTTAGACAGACTCTTTTTCGGAACAGACCCAATAAAAGACGTAATGGATAAAATAAAACTGATCAAAGATGACGTTAGATGGTTTAAGCCTGAAATCTTAAAGGGCATTGATGCAGTGTTTGATTTGGCTTCTCTTTCAAATGATCCAAGCGGGGAACTTGACCCTCAAAAAACATTAGAAATAAACTATAAGGGAAGAGTAAGGGTAGCTAAGCTTTCGAAAAAACATGGAGTAGCCAGATACGTTTTAGCCAGCACCTGCAGCGTTTACGGATTCCAAGAAGGCATTTTAACAGAGGAATCTAAGCTTAATCCGTTAACGACATATGCAAAGGCTAACGCACTTGCAGAAAAAGAAATCCTACCATTAGCAAGCAAGTCCTTTACAGTAACCGCCCTAAGACAAGCCACAGTTTATGGGTTTTCTCCAAGAATGAGGTTTGATTTGGCGATAAACGGAATGGTTTTGGGCTTCTTCAAAAACGGTAAAATACCAATAATGAGAGATGGAAAACAATGGCGCCCCTTCATCCACATAAAAGACACATCAAACGCCTTCATCACCGTTTTAGAAGCAGACCAAGACCTCGTCAACAACCAAATTTTTAACGTAGGCAGCAATGAACAAAATGTTCAAATCTTCGATTTAGCAAAACTGGTGGCGGAATCCATTAACTTGCCATTTAATTATGAGTGGTACGGCTCACCAGACACCAGAAGCTACAGAGTGAACTTCAACAAAATAAAAGAAACATTAAACTTCAAGCCGCAATACACACCAAAACATGGAGCAAAAGAAGTTTTCGACGCCCTAAAAGAAGGAAAATTAAATGCTGATGACCCAAGAACAATAACAGTCAAATGGTACAAACATTTACTCGAAACTCACGCATTCATAAAGGACATCGAGATTAAAGGAGCAATCTTATGAAAATAGTTGTTATAGGCTCAACAGGACAACTCGGCATAGACCTTATGAAAGCGTTAAAACACGAACATGAAACGATAGGCTTAACACACCAAGACGTGGAAGTGACCGATTATAATTCTTGCCAAATCTTGAAGAAACATCGCCCAGACGTTATTATAAATACGGCTGCATTCCACAAAACCGACCAATGCGAAGAAGAACCCATAAAAACCTTCACAGTAAATGCCATAGGCGCAAAAAATGTAGCTACAACGTCTAGGGAAGTTGGAGCAACAACAATTTTTATAAGCACAGACTACGTCTTCGACGGCTCGAAAAATGAACCATACACAGAAGAAGACTTTCCAAATCCAATTAACACTTATGGGATTTCAAAACTGGCTGGCGAACTCTACACAAAACAAAACCCAAAACATTACATTATCAGGGTTGCAAGCTTATTTGGTGTGGCTGGAGCCAGCGGTAAAGGCGGAAACTTTATCGAAACAATGATGGCTAAAGCTAAGAAAAATGAGACAATAAGCGTTGTGGATGACATGTGGATGAGTCCAACATACACAAAAGACGCAGCATCAACGATAAAAAAGATAATAGAAGCAAAACTTCCCTTCGGAACTTACCATGCAACAAACCAAGGCTACTGTACATGGTTCCAATTCGCCCAAGAAATATTCAAAATCACAAACCTAAACCCAACTCTAACACCTATAAAAACTAACCAGCTTCAAATGAAAGCTAAGAGACCGCAATTTTCAGCATTAAAAAGCATAAAGCTTCCAAAATACAGCATAAAAATGAGAGATTGGAAAGAAGCCCTCTACGACTACTTAATTGAGAAAGGTCATATAAGCCCAAAGTGAATAACTATTTGATATAAGGTGAAAACAAGTTGCACATTGCCCAAATCGGAACAGGTCGTGTAGGACGCCCAACAGCTTATACCATCATGTGCGCAGAACTCGCAGACACCCTAACAGTATGCGACACGAAACCTGGGCTTGCCGCAGCCTTCGCTGAAGAGCTAAAACATGTCACAGCAAGTTTAGGATTGGATGTGGAAATAAACGCTTGCGAAAAAGACGAAGAAGTTGCAGGAGCCGACATTATTCTAATATCAGCTGGAGAGCCCAGAATTCCAGGAGTTAAAATGAGTAGGCGAGACTTGGCAGTGCAGAACGCAAAAATAGTGAGACATATCGCTGAAGCCACATCTCCAAACAACCCAGATGCAAAATATGTTGTTATAACAAATCCTGTTGATGCAATGGCGATGGTTTGTAAAAAATATTCAAAGGCTCAGTTCGTAATAAGCACAGGAACAAACCTTGAATCTCTAAGATTTCGATCTAAATTGGCAGCAACATTAGAAGCGCCAGTGTCCAAAGTTCAGGGATGGGTTGGAGGAGAACACGGAGACGCTGCAGTTATTCTTTGGTCCACAACAAAAGTGGATGGTCTTCCAGTGGAACAGTATGCCAAGTCAAGAAATAAAATTTTGCGCAAAGACGAAGTAGAGTCTTACATGAAGACTATATCAAAGTTTGTGATCGACAATATTGGAGGCACAGAATATGGTCCAGCAGCCTCCTTCAGAGACATTGTTAGAGCTATAGTGAAAAATACAAGGGAAATAGTTTCAGTGGCAACACCCATGAAGTTTGAGGGAATACCTGAACCAGTTTTTGTTGGAACACCTGTAAAGCTTGGACATTCGATCGGTCCTTCTTTGTATGACACTCTTCCAAGCGAAGAAAAGAAGGGGATAGAAGAAGCGGCGAAGGCAATTTATCAAACATACCAAACTGCAATTGAAAACATGGAATAAAAACTACACTATTACCATCACTTTTTAGTTGCCAGTTTTTTATTGAACACGAAGTGCTTTGAAATATCCACTTCCCATATAATATTAAATACCAAAAAATAGTATCCATGAACCAGCAAATAAAGGTGAATAATTGACAAAAAATGAAATAAGACTGGAATACACGGGTTTCGTCATATTCGCTGCTCAATTGCTCAGCGTAGGGACAGGTTTCCTTTTCCAACTCATGATAACCCGTGTAACCAATCTAGCTGAATATGGCGTATGGTCCAATGTCAGTAAGGATGTATTACCATATTTTACATTGATGGCGGGAGTGCTTCCCTTTTGGGCGTTAAGATTTACAGCGAGAGGAAAAGAAGGCGCAGTGAAAACGGGAATTATTGCAAACTTGAGCATTTCATTGATTGCTGCCTCTGTGTACGCTCTATTGGTTCCGTTTATTGTTTCTATGCTTAATGTTGAGGAACACTTTTTCCTATATTTTGTAGCCACTACACAAATAGTGGAAATTTATGCTATAAACGCTTTTGAACAATGTCTTCAAGCGAAGAAACCGCATGTAATAGGGTATGGAGTGCTTTTAAGAGAGTTGTCCAAGGTTTCTTTGGGTTATCTTTTAATAAATAGGCTTTACCTTCACGACCCCCTTTTTGGAGCCATGCTCAGCCTTATATTAGCTTACACTATCCAATCAATGTATTATTTTAGGCTGTTGTCAAATGACTTAAAGCAGAAATTTCAGTTAAATTACTTGAAGGAATGGCTGAAAGGTTCCGTCGTAAACATATATAACGCTGTCGGCAACCAAATAGCATCCTTCGTATTCATAATGTTATTTGTTTATGGCGGAGATGTAGCGCGCGGTGATTACGGCGCCGCCTCAATAATAGCAGCAATAATTAATTACTCTTCATATCTGGCTTTTGCTTTGTATCCGAAGTTGCTTGCTGAAGGAAAACATGAAGATGTAACCGCAGCAATGAAAATTGTTTTAATGTTTGCCTTACCCATGGCTGCTGGTGCAATGGTGCTTTCGGATTCCTATTTAACGATCTTGGGTTCTGAGTATAGTGTAGCCACGCCAGTTTTGGTTGTGCTCGCAATAGATGCGCTAGTAGCAACTATATCGGGAATATACAATACTGTGCTTATTGGATTTGAAAAAGTTGATGAGAAAGCGAAAATTTCATTCAAAGAATTGTTGAAAAGTCGCCTTTTCTTAGCATTTTCTTTGCCCTATCTTCATTCAGCAATAACTATTCCAACAACATTCTATATGCTGACAACATACGCTCAAAATGACCCGTTGCAGGCTGCACTTTATGTGAGCGCCATTAATTCTGCTGCTCGTTTCGTCATGTTTCTCATTCAATATGTTATTGTCCGCAGAATTGTCAGAATAAAAGTCCCATGGCGGAATATCGCAAAATATATTTTTGCTTCAGCTTTGATGGCGATAGCCCTATTTTTGCTTCCACATCCAACAACTATAATGTTAACGTTTGTTGTGACAGCGATTGGTGGAATACTTTACTTAGTAGTGTTAACGGCTATTGATAGAGAAGCGAGAATTCTGGTTTCAAGAATATTACAGATGATTAAAATTAAAGGTTAAGCGTTGTTGTTCCAAAGTTCGGTGAAGAGAGTTTTTAAGGCTTTTACAAAAGCTTCATAGTTTGTCCATAAGGCGGCTACTTTCTTTTTCCCATTGTCCTTTCTGATAAGCAAAAGCAGTTGGTCGTCTACGAGTATAAAAGTTGGCAGTTCTTCAGAGTTAGAGAGGGAGTACTTAGACTTTTTCACCTTCACTTTTTCGATGAAAAAGCAGCTTTTTGGAGAATAGTTGGTTAATAAGTGCACGTTTATGTTTTCCTTTGACATGGTTTCAAGTTTATCTAGAAGCCCCGAATGGTAAAAGTTTGCGATATCATGCTCAGAGGAGAAGACGAAAACTTCCTTTTCGGCATTATTGAGTATTTCATCCGCCTTCAAATTGATTTGTTCTTCGCCTTCTAACACTTGGAATACTTCTTTTCTTTCACATTCTGTTTCTGGTTTTGGAAGGGAAAGCCAAAGGTCAACCAAGTTTCCCTTTTTCTTTTCTAAGAGGCTTATTTTCATTTTTTTAGTTTCAATAAGTATGTCCAATGCCTTTTCAAACGGTGTGGCAATAAATTTTAAAGGCTTTTCAAAAACGGAGGATATTAACCCCTTTTTCTCTAAATCACGCAAAATTCTGTAAGTTTCAGTTCTGTGAAGGGATAAAGCCTCTGAAATTTCACTTGCTTTATGTTCGCTTGTTCTTGCAAGGTAAATGTAAACTTTTATCTCGTTCTTCGATAATCCAAGTCTATATAGTGCCTTCTCAATGGTTTCCAGAGATTTTGGTGGCCCCTTATCTGCTTTTACGAACCTCCACATCCCTGAATTTTCATCGTATAGTTTTACGATGTTTTGGGGTTTGTCAACAGATAGTTCCATTTTGACCCTCTGACAGCCTTGCTCCTTATTCAGACTCCGAGTTAGAATAGTTCTACTCAAGCGCTGTATTTTATACTTCTGAATTCGAAATCTGAATCTAAAATCAACATTTCAAAGCTTTTAAGCAACAAAGTATAAACCAATAAAACAGTAGACACGCCATATTCCATGAGGGGGAGGGAGAATGCAAAGTAAACGAGGCTCTGCATTATGCTTCAAACATTTTCTATTGCCCAGAAAAAACCATTGGCTAAAAAGAACAGCATTACTTTTTGCCTTCATAATGTTCGATTATTTAGTAACACTTGCCTATTGCCGCATCCCTCAAGAGGAAGCCAATCCATATGCAAGAGCTTTTATGGAAAATTTCGGCATACCCTTTGGATTGACGCTTTTTGTTTTGGCGGCTAACTTGCCAATTTACGTGATTTTAAGCCTGGATTCTCATGTTATAAAGTTTCCATTTAAAATGGCTGTCGCCATTGAAACTTTGGTTGATTTTGTGTTTGCATGGTTTGTTGCTGGACTGCATTTCAGTGGCGGTTCAAGTTGGGTTTGGTTCGCTCCAGATTGGACACGTCAGACCTTCGGCGCTGTTTTGTATTTAATTATGGCTTTTCTAATTGTTAAACCTCATAAACCATCCTACGCCGTTTAATAACTGGTTAGTGTGTAACAGTTCACAACATACTAACTCTATTATCTTTTAACATTTGATTACTCTGCAGAGTTCATTATCGAAGAACATGGGAGATTCTATATGGAAGCCAAAAACGTTAAACCTAAAGCAAACACAGAACAAACGCAAGCGCCGCCGCCAAAACAAGAAAGCCAAAGTGAGGTTGTTGAAGAAACATACTTTTTCCATCCTGTCCAGTTATCAGAAGAAAACGAAGAAATTTTAGATGAAAAAGAAATAGAAAAGTCTAAAGTTGAAATTGAACAGAAACTCCAGGAGTTTCTGAAGAGCATAAGTGAAGAGACGTTACAGCTAAGCGAGTTTCTGATTGAAGAGAAGACCCTCATCAATGAACTTTGCGTGTCTATTAAGCACATTCTCAAAAAACTTAATGTTTCCTTTAACATTCCTCCACAAAACATACCCTTCAGAAAAAAGGTTAAAAAGGTAATTTTGAATGAAGAGGGACACCTAATACTTGTTCATGAAAAGGGTGAAGTTAACTCGGCTTTTCTGGCAGAGTACCCGCCTGAAATTGTTATGGCTGTGCTATGGGTTATATTGCCAGAGTTGGCGAAAGTGATAATGTTGTATAGGAAGAAAATAAGCACAAGAGTCAACTTCTTTGGAAAACTAAAGAAAGAACTAAAAGGCGTTGCAAAGGCTATAGTTGGAGGCAAAGAGGAAACAACCACTTCAAGCGAAGAACAGAGCATGGATGTTGTGAAAGAATCCGTGACGACAGAAAATCAAAGCTAAACTTTTTGCTGGTGCTGTTTTTGGATGGATTTTTAACTGAAATCCGAACTTTTTATTCGCTTAAAGAAATAAGAGAAATGGTAGAAGCTGGAATAAGCCAAAATAAGTTATTGCTTGAGGACTACAGTCAATGGTTAGGAAGCCTTCTAAGAAATCCCGAATCATCAAAGAATCAAGAACAGACGAAAAAAATTGCTGAACTGCAAAAGGTTCTGAGGGCAGGAGGCAGAAAAGGAAGTAGAAAGGAAGAGAAAAAAACGGGCATTTCAACAGAATGGGTCCAGTTTAAAGACATTATGCTCTCAGCAGATGCGTTAGGAGAGGCTGAAGTTCTCTTCGAAGCGATTGAAGAGTTAAAAAACAAGATTGATAAGTTGGAGAAAGCAAAAAACTCAATAATCGATTTAGAACGCTATGGTTTGGGAAAAGAGTTACTTTACATATCCTTCATACGGGATGGAGTGCCGGAGAAAATAGTTTTCAAACCAAAGAAGGGTTTTGGTGTTCCAGAAAAATTCGAGTTTGAAGCAGACTTCTCAGTTGCAGAACAAACTTCCTAGAAAAGGTTCACACACACATTCTATCCAGCACTGTATTCTATGAACGCCTTAGTGAATTTCTTCATCAAATCATAAGGACTTTCCACAACACAATTTGTGCGAATATATTCTTTAACAGCACGGCTTTGCACACCAATACCGATTACGCCAACACCCATACGTTCAATTTTTTTAATGCTCTCCTTCAACTTTTCTTCAGCACCTTCATATCCCGATGGGAAAAAGTCTGAAACAACAACCAAAACTCTCGCTTCTTCTAACCGTTTAGTTAAAGCTTGAGCAGCAAGTAAAACAGCGTCTGGAAGATATGTCAAGCCTCCGTGGGTTAATCCGCCTATTCTCGCTTTAACTTGTGCATTAAATCTTTCAGAGAAGTCTTTAATGACGTAAAATTTGTTGTTGAAAGCATACATGCCCCAAGAGTTCTGGTTGAGTATTAGCATTTTTGCAACTTCAGCCAAGCATAAGGCTATGCCGCGAACTTCGCCTTTAAACATGTTTAGGCTGTGGCTTGCATCTATAAGTATGGACCATGCGTCTTCTCTTGTTTGAAGTTCCTCTCTAACAAAAATATCAGTTCGCTGGCTTTTGCTTGCGATAACCTGTATTGCTTCCTGCAAATCCACAAATCCGCTCTCTTGCCTAAAATCTTCGCCCCCGACATTTTTTAAAAGCCTTAACTGATACATTATACGCCTTATAGGACCACCCAAAATTTCCCTTCTTCTCTGAAACTCTGCATAATCTTCAGCTGGAAACTCAAAATCCTCAAATAGCGAATCCTTTCCAATCTGAGCATAATCCTTCAAAATCTTCAATTTATAATTTTCCTGCTCTTGCCATGCCATCAAAACTTGATTGGATTCGCTTTCCTTCAAACTTTGTAGAACAGCTTCATTTTTAATTTCAGAGTTAAGGGCGTTTAATGCATCTGTTAGAATTGGTTGTATTTCCTCTTCCTTAGGAACATGGTGCTCATAAAAAAGGTCGTTTGTTCCGTGGCATTCTACGTATAAAAGCGATGGAACCTCAAAAGTTTCTCCATAAACAGCTAAGGCATTGTAAATTTTGTTGGCAGCATCTATTCTGCTGTCAACTGTCGGATTTTGTCCTATTCCACGGAGAATGGATATTGTTGCACTAACATCTGTAAGCACATCATCTCCTAATTTTCCCTTAACTTTTCCAAGAATGCATTCCTGCAGTATTGAAGCCATAACTCGAGAAATGTTGTTTGAAAGTTTGTCAACATCCTTCATTAGAAGAAAGGAGATGGCATTAGCATAGGCTATTTCTGGAACCATCCATTCGAATGACCGTTTAAAATGCTCATTCACTATAGCGTCTTCGATTAGGCTAATAACAAAAGTTGATAAATTATGAGACTTTCCTCTCGCCCACTTTGAATATACCGAAAAATCTGACAAATGTGAATGCATAGCCAAATGGTAAACTGATGATTTGAATAAATACCAAATGATGTTCTTATGTGTTGGATTTTGAAGGTTAAATTTTAACCCTTGAAAATAAACGCATTTCTCGCCTAACTTTTTTGGTTTAACTAGGTGAAGAACAAATCCTCTGCTGTCTTTTCCAAGATATGGATACCTCAGATCATCATGTAAAAGAATTCTCATTTCGCCATGTGTCTTTTTTGTTATTTGAGAAGCAGTAGACCATGCAAAATCAAAAAAGTTCAATGCGCAACCCATACTTTTATTATGCGCCAAAAACAGATTCGACAATCCGTTTAACTGCAGCTTGCACTTCTACATCATCACTTGTTGTTCCAACTATTGTTTCAACAGCTGCTTCAATGGGTCCACATCCATCAGCAATTAAAGTCGCCCAGTTAATCAAATCTCCAGGCGATGGCCCATAGGGCAAGTCGCCGTTTTTGTATTGTCTTCTAAGCTCGGCGCCTACTTGAACTATTTTTTTGGAGGTTTTTTCGTCTAAGCCGCTTCTTTTCATGATTAGTTCAACTTCGTCAGGGGAGATTTTTTCGCCTACACTTAGGTAGTCAAAGTTTATCCAAACAGACATGCGTCGCCTTAAAGCTGCGTTTAACGGTTTTGTTCCAACGAATTCAGCTGAAAAGGGGTTCATTGAAATTACTAGGTAACCATAAGGATGCCTCTTCACTATTTCATTGTCTTTTTCTGTTAAAACAATATGTCCTCTCGTGTCCAGAACCGGGTTTAATCTTGAAGCTATGTCTTGTTTCATCATGTTCGCCTCATCCAGGTAAAGTAAGCCGCCATGTCTGCACCACATAACTATTTGTCCGTCAATCCAGTTTTCCTTTCCAAGACCGATATACCTCCCAAACAAATCATAAGCGGAAGTCTGCAAACCGCAGTTTATCTCCCACATTGGTAATCCACAAAGTTCCGCAATCAAATACACAACATGGGTTTTGCCCGTTCCACTGGGTCCAATTAAGGCGCATTGCTTAAAATAGTAAAGAGCTCTGACTATCCTTTCAACGTAGTTGAAGCCTCTATCGATGTACTCGGGAGTGTTTCGCGGTATAAGTGTGCGCACAGATTCTGGGAATAAGAATCCAGGATGTAAGTCATACTTTTCTATTCTGTATTTTCTTCGAAGCTCCGTATGTGTATGGGAGCTTACGTTGGCTGTTTTTGTTATTGAAACTGATAAGCGTGTGTCTTTCACTTCGGTTTTTATTTGCTCTTCTACAACATAGGCAGTTTCGCCTTTCTGCTTTTTTCCGCCTTGGAATCCGAATCCGACAGCTTCTGCCACTATTGGCTTATCTTTCAACTTTTGTTTTGAGTCTACCAGAATGATTCCTCCGGAGGAGTCTTCTATGAGTTTTATCCGCAGATTTTGATTTAAATCTTACTACTTGAGATTCAATACATTGGATTATTCCTAACAATTACAATAAAAGATCAGTCAAAACACTTTGCAGCACACTTTTATCCTTTAAATTTCGAAAAATAGCCTTTCCCGTCCCATAAAGACGAAAAGAGACATCCTTAAATTTTAATTCGAAAATTATGGCTGAAATTGACCTTTCCACCTTTGCTTTTTTTAGAATTTTGTTTATGGCTTCCTCTTTTTTATCATACTTTAATATGACTATGAAGTCCTTTTCTTCGCCGCATGTTTCTTCAATTCTAGCCACGTAATCTTCCAATGCGACCATTAAATCTGCTCTATCTCCTTCAAAACTTCAACAAATCTGTCAATTTCTTCGCGGGTATTATAAATGTAAAAGCTTACCCTAGCAGAAGACTTCAGTTTTAACAGTTCATGCAACGGTTGGGCGCAGTGGAAACCGCTTCTAACCATAATGCCATAATTGTCCAAAAACAAGGCAACATCATGCGAGCTTAGACCATCAACACCGAAAGGAATTATCCCACATTTTTTAGAGGCTTGTTTTGGCCCATAAATCTCGACTTTTCTGCATTCGGCCATTTTTTGCATGGCATATTTCGTTAACATCTCCTCATGCGCCTTCACATTTTCCATGCCTATTCCCCTCAAATATTTTATAGCCTCCATCAGCCCGACGCCTCCGCAAACGTTGGGTGTTCCAGCTTCAAACTTCCATGGCAGAACATTCCAAGTTATAGAACAATGTCCTTCCGCAGAATTGAAGGAGACATCTCGGATCATTTCGCCTCCTCCCTGAAAGGGTTCCATAGTCTCAAGGATTTCACGTTTACCGTACAATACGCCTATGCCTGTTGGTCCTAACATTTTGTGTCCAGAAAAGGCAAGAAAATCTACTTCTAAATCTTTGACATTGACTGGTAAATGGGGAACCGACTGGGCGCCATCCACTAGGGTTAGGGCATTGTGTTCATGGGCAACTTTTGCAATTTTCTTTACATCATTCACGACGCCGCTCACGTTTGAAACATGGCTTATGCATACAATCTTTGTGTTCTTTGAAATTTTGTTTTCAAAATCCTCATAATCTAAAGTTCCATCCTTCTTCACGTTCACATAAACAACATCGAAGCCACGCAGTTTTGAAAGAATTTCCCAAGGAACAAGATTACTGTGGTGCTCCATCAAGGAGACTATTACTTCATCTTCTTTCGTTAGGTTGCGACATCCCCAAGAGTATGCTACTAGGTTTATTGCTTCGGTCGTGCCTCTCACAAAAATTGTTTCTTCCATGCCCCTTGCGTTTATGAATTTGGCAACTTCTTCATGAGCCTCTTCGTAAAGTTCAGTAGCTTCTTGGGATAAAGTGTGAACTGCTCTGTGAACGTTTGCGTTGTGGTTTTCATAGAAGTTTTTGATGGCTTCAATCACTTGTCTTGGCTTTTGCGAAGTTGCAGCATTATCAAAATATATGAGGGGATTATTGTTTATTTTCCGCTTTAGTATTGGAAAGTCTTCCCGAATTTTGTAAGGGTCTAGCATTCATTTTTCCTCTGCCGTTTTCAGTCTTTTTTCGAGAATTTTGGCTAGTTCTTCCTCTTCTAAGGCTTGTTTTTCTTCAAAACTTAATCCTTCCGGAAGCCAATGGGGAAAAGCTCCTTTGTTTTTATAGTATTTTCTTATTGCTCTGTGCAGTGCACCAACGGCTAGAACGCCACAATGAAATTTTATGCTTGGTAATCCGCCAACGGCTTCTGTCACACTTTTCCATGAGATTTTCCATGCATCTTCCAGTTTGACGCCTTTAATCATTTCTGTGACTATGCTGGATGTTGCTATGTTTGCGGCGCAACCGTAACTTTCAAATGAAGCCTTTTCGATAACTTCTTGTTCGTTAATTTTTAAGTAGAAGGTTATCATATCTCCGCATGCTGGGTTTCCAGCAACAGCTATTACGGTTGCATCCTCCATCTTCCCAAGATTTTTCGGATTTCTAAACAACTCAAGAACTTTCGGGTTGTAGGGTAAAGGCATACGCGACATTTACTCCACCCCAGTAGCGCCAGTTATTCCCCTAATTCTTTCCACAGCCTTTGGAATTACTTCCAAAACATAATTTATATCTTCGCTGGTGTGATACCTTGTAACCTTCATTAGAATGCTGCCATGCGCTTCGCTGTAAACTCGCCCTATTGCGATAAGAACGTGACTTGGCTGAAGAATCCTTCTGGTGCATGCGCTTCCGCTGGAAACGTAAACGCCATTAAGGCTTAACTCTATTGTTAACGCTTCTCCTTCACATCTTAAAAAGCTAATATTCACATTATCAGGCGCCCTTTTACCACCTCTGGGTCCATTAAGTCTAACGTCTATTACCCGCTTGAATATGCCCTCAATGAGTTGGTCTCGCAAAACTTGCATATGCCTCAAGTTTTCTTCAAAGTTCTGGAAGGCAAGCGCAGAAGCCTTTGCAAAGCCAACAATCAGGGGAGTGTTTTCAATCCCAGGCCAAAGCTTTTGAGTCCCAATTTGACCCTCCAAAATCCTTTCTACATTAACGCCTTCCCTAATGTATAGGGCGCCTATCCCTCTCGGTCCTAAAATTTTGTAGCTGCTTATTGTGGCTAAATCCGCACCTAAAGATTTAATGTCGATGGGGATTTTGCCAAAAGCATCCGACATATCAGAGTGGAAAATTGTTTCTGGATTTTTGTCCTTTACAATTTTTATGGCTTCTTTAATTGGTTGTATTGTTCCAATTTCATGATTCACTGTTGACAAGCTTACAAGGATTGTTTCTTTGTCAATGGCTTCTTTTAATTTTTCAAGGTTTATGAAACCTTCCTCGTCAACGGGAATTTTTGTTGTGGTTAATCCAAATTTTTGGAGCATTTCAGTAGTATGCAAAATGCTTAGAGGTTCAATTTCTGAAATCACGATTTTCTTCCCTTTATTTTTCATGGAAAAAGCGGTTCCCATAAGTGCCAAATTGTTGGCTTCAGTTTCTCCTGGAGTAAAATTTAGTTCTTCAAGGCTTTTGCATCCAAAAAAATTTGCGATTTTTTGTGCAGACTCCATTATTGTTTCGAAGGCTTCCCATCCAGGTTTATGTGTTAATGTTGGGTTGCCATAAGCACGCTGGTTAAAGTAGGGCAGCATTGCCTCAACTATTTCTTTTGGAACCATGCTCGAGTTTTCAACATCTAGGTAGACTTCCTTTTTTAGTCCTTCGTGCGCTTTGAGGAGTTCTCTTACGTTTTCAATCATGCCCTTCAAGTCCTTACTTCACGTTTTAATAGATTCATCTTATAAAAAAAGGTATTTGGTTGTGGCTGGTTTTCCTTAACAAAAACATTAGACCCCCTCTAGATTTTTTCAGGGCTTATGATGCTCTTTTCACGTAACGTTTTAAATTGGCGTTGCCACTATTGTGCTTTAGGAGAATAAACAGGCGCATCCAAGTGAAAATAACAGATTTGCCGATTCCAGAACCCGTTAAAGAAATACACATCAGGTCTGGAATTGTGGAGCTTTATCCCCCACAAGAAGAGGCAATAAAAGCTGGAGCCCTTGAAGGACGAAACCTTGTTTTGGCAAGCCCCACCGCCTCTGGAAAAACTTTGGTGGCAGAATTTTGCGCCCTAAAACATATACTGGAAAAAAATGGAAAAGTTGTTTATCTCACGCCTCTAAGGGCTTTGGCTAACGAAAAATTTGACGAATTCAAAAAATACACTTCCATAAGGAAAGATGATGGCAAACGGGTGCGAATAGGCATAAGCACAGGCGATTTCGACAGCAGTGATCCATGGCTTGAAAGATACGACATAATCATAACCACAAACGAGAAGGCTGATTCTCTTTTAAGGCATAGAGCCAAGTGGATGGATGAAATTTCCCTTGTTGTTGCTGATGAAGTGCACTTGTTAAATGATGCTGAACGGGGTCCAACCCTTGAAGTTGTTTTGGCAAGGCTTATGCAGATTAACCCAGACATCCAAGTTTTGGCTTTAAGTGCAACAATAAATAATGTTGAGGAAATTGCAGAGTGGCTCAAAGCAGACTATGTCACAACAGAGTGGAGACCGATACTTCTAAAAGAAGGCGTTCTATTACACGAGGAAATCCAGTTTAAGAACGGAGACGCCCGCAAAATAGAAAAAGAAACCAGAAACCCAGCCATAAACTTGGCATTAAACACCGTCAAATCTGGAGGTCAAGCATTAATTTTTGCTGCAACACGGAAAAATGCAGTTATGCTAGCGAAGAAAGTGGCGGGCGAAATTGAACAAGTTTTGTCTAAACCCATAAAACGTGCCTTGGAACATGAAGCAGAAAGGGTTATGGCAGCTGGAGAGAGAACAAGAATAAGCGAGTTGCTTGCCGAGCTCATTAAACGAGGCACAGCCTTTCATCATGCTGGTTTAGGCGGAACACACCGCAAATTAATAGAAGATTCCTTCCGCGAAGGAAAAATTAAGGTTTTAACTGCAACACCAACATTGGCTTTCGGCGTGAACCTTCCAGCAAGAACCGTAGTAATCCAAGATTATAGGCGATACGAGCCTGGATATGGCTACTATCCAATCAGCGTTTTAGAATACAAACAAATGGCTGGAAGAGCTGGAAGACCCAAATACGACAAGGTTGGAGAAGCCATACTTATAGCCAAAACAGCGGATGAAGCAGACTATTTAATGGAAAGCTACATTTTAGCAAAGCCAGAGCGAATATGGTCGAGGCTTGCTGTTGAAAGAATTTTGAGGTCACATGTTTTAGCAACAATCGCAGCGGATTTCGCCCACACAGAACGTGGAATCTATGACTTTTTTGGAAGAACCTTTTATGCCCACCAATATGAAACCAGCGCTATTAAGGGCATAATAGCCAAAATCCTCAAATATCTTTACGATGAGGAAATGATCGACGTCTCTGGAGAAAACATTTACGCAACAAACTTTGGAAAACGAGTAAGCGAACTATACATAGACCCAGTTTCAGCCGTCATAATAAGAAACGCTCTAAGAAAGAAGACCGCATACATAACGGACTTAAGCCTCCTCCAGATGATTGCCCACACGCCAGATATGGGTCCAATAATGAGACCATACGCCAAGGAATTAGACGCCATAGCCACATTCATGGAAGAACATAAACCAGAGTTTCTGGTGGAAATGCCAAACGAATGGGAAGACCGCATAACCTACGAGCAGTTTTTAGGAGAAGTAAAAACAGCCATGGTTTTGAACGGATGGATTGAAGAAATGACAGAAGACGAAATAATTGAAAGATTCAGAACACAACCAGGCGACCTATACAGAACCATTGAAAACGCCAAATGGCTCCTTTACGCAACACATGAGTTGGCATCGCTTTTTGGCAACAAAGAAGTCTTACCAAAAACAGCCGAACTCATGGAAAGAGTTGAAAAAGGAGTGAAGAAAGAACTGCTGCCCATAGTTAAACTTGAAGGGGTTGGCAGAGCCCGCGGACGCATACTATATAACTCGGGATATAAAACAATAGAAGACATAAAACTTGCAGCCATAGAAGATTTAATGAATTTGCCGTTGATAGGACCTAAGCTGGCAAAGAAAATTAAAGAACAAGTCGGCGGTTTCGTAAAGAAGGAAACATGGGAAAAACTTGAAAGGGATGTGTGGAAACAAAAAGCCCTAACAGAATATTAGATTAAACCTCTAGATTTGCGCTCTCTCAGTGTTTTCTTAACCATTAAATCCACTTGTTTTTTGGCTGTTCCAAGATAATTTTTTGGTTTCAAAGCTTCAACAACTTCTTTCTCACTAAGTTTACTGCGCACAATTTTGTCTTCCAAGAGAACATCTTTAAAGTGTCGCTTTTCAGCCTCGCTTTTTATTGTTAGTTTTCTGAGGAGTTCGTGGGCTTCTTGGCGGTCCATGCCCTTCTTTGTTAATGCCATCATCACAGCTTCGGACATGGCACGCCCTTGAGTTAATTCAATGTTTTTCAGCATTCTTTTTTCGTCGACACGCAAATTAGCCACAATATTAGTCATTAAGAAAAGCATATAATCAACCAAAATACACGTTTCTGGAATTGTGAAACGCTCCGCTGAAGACTGCGTCAAATCTCGCTCATGCCAAGTTACCACATTTTCTAAGGCTGGAACAACGAGGCTTCTAACAATCCTTGATAAACCGCAAATTCTTTCGCATGTTTCTGGGTTGCGTTTATGAGGCATAGTTGAACTGCCAACTTGTTTTTCAACTTCAAATGGTTCGAAAAGTTCTCCAATCTCTGGTCTTTGAAGTTCTCGAATTTCTGTGGCGAAATTTTCAAGGGATGAAGCAATCAACGCTAATAAACACACAAGTTCTGCGTGGCGGTCCCTCTGCACAATCTGCGTTGAAATATCTGCCGCTTTTAAGCCTAAACGTTGCATAACAAGCTCTTGAATTTGCATGGCGTGAACGCCTAAACCAGCTTGGGTTCCAACAGCCCCACTCATTTTCCCAACCAAAACCCGCTCCCTACATTGCCTAAGCCTTTGAATGTGCCTAGAAATTTCACGCACCCAAACTGCAAACTTGAAGCCTAATGTTATTGGTAAAGCGTGTTGACCATGAGTTCTACCCATCATCAAAGTATTCTTGTATTTCAGCGCTTTTTCCATCAAAACCTTTTCAAACTCATCCAATCTCTTCTCAATTAATTCCAAAGCATCCTTCAACTGGAGGGCTATTGCCGTGTCCACAATATCATAACTTGTAGCCCCAAGGTGAACGTAAGCTCCGCTTGGTCCGCACACTTCTGCTAGGGCTCTAACCAATGCTGCAACATCATGCTTTATTTCACGCTCAATCTCCTTTATCCTACCCAATTTAACATATTTCAAAGAAGCCATAGCCGCAATTTTTTCAGCATCCACTTTCGGTATGTTTCCAACTTCAGCATGCGCCAAAGCTAAGGCTGCTTCCACATCAAGCATCTTTTGAACACGTGTTTCCTCTTCAAAGATTCTCCTCATTTCAGCAGTTCCGTAACGACCAGTGTCAATGGGGAGAATGGGCAAATTCTTTATCCCTCGCAAAGAAATAAGGCGATTAGAGAATAAATGCCTTACCAAACAACATGGGCATAACACAAATTGAAGGACTATTTACATGGGAGCAATAATAGCTGCACTAAATAAGAAGGGCGATAATGCAGTAGGCGCAGCAGTTGCCATGCTTGAAATTTTAAAGCATGATGGTGCTGAAGCTTTTGGAATAGCATCACCAAATGCTGTGAAAATAGAAAAAACCATCGATGCTTTAAAGGAAAAAACGATAAAATCGCCCATAATAATTGGGTATGTTCTCTCAAAAATTCTGGATTCAGACAAGCCTCAACCAGTAATGCTGAAAGACGCAACGCTTGCCTTTGACGGAAGGCTCTACCCAAATATTACAGACGTTTCTGATGCGGAAGTTGTTGCTCAAAAACTTCAGAAAAAGCGTGAAAAAATCGTTAAAACACTCATTCAAAGAGTGGAAGGAAATTTTGCTTTGGTAGTTGCCGAACGCAATGGAGTTGTTGCTGGAAGAGATACCATGGGTCTTCGTCCGCTTTATTATGGCGAAAGTGCAAGGTATATTGCTTTAGCTTCTGAACGCAAAGCTTTATGGAAAATTGGAATAAAAAACGCAGTCTCTTTCCCGCCTGGACATATGGCGTTCATTAATAACTATGGTTTCAAATTTAAACCAGTAAGAACGCTTGTTTACTCAAAGGCAAAACCGACATCCATGCATGCGGCAATCAAAAAGCTTCAAACTCTCTTGCAAAACTCAATTGAAGAAAGAGTTTCGGGACTAAAGGAAGTTGCAATAGCCTTTTCAGGAGGATTGGACAGTACCATAATCGCCCTTCTAGCTAAAAATTCTGGAGTAAACGTTAGATTAATCCATGTAAGCCTAAAAAACCAACAGGAAACTGAAGATGCAGAAAAAGCAGCAGAAGCGCTTGGGCTTCCAATTTACAGCTACCTTTATGAAGAAGAAAAAGTGGCGGAACTTCTTCCAAAAGTTCTTTGGCTCATTGAAGAACCAAACCCCTTAAAGGCGAGTATAGGTATCCCATTTTATTGGGTGGCAGAAAACACCGCAAAAATGAAGTTGAAAATATTATTGGCTGGGCAAGGAGCAGATGAACTTTTCGGAGGCTACAAACGTTATGTGGAGGATTATTCACGATACGGCAGCGAAAGGGTGCAAGAAGAAATTTTTAATGACATTGCCAAGATGTATGAAAACAATTTTGAAAGAGATGTTAAAATCTGCAACTTCCACAATGTGGAATTGCGTCTGCCCTTTGCAACCTATTCAATAGCAAAATTTGCCATAACCCTACCAATAGAACTAAAGATAAAGTTGATAGATGAGAAAATGCGAAAAATTGTGCTAAGACAGTTGGGCGAAAAAATTGGGCTTCCACCATTCATAGTGAAAAGACAAAAAAGAGCCATACAATACGCAACTGGCGTAAACAAAATCCTCAAAAAATTAGCCAAGAATAACGGATTATCTCAAAGAGATTACTTAGAGCGGATATTCCAAACCATTCTAAAAAGATGATGATGTATGAATAAGACGGCGGTTATATTTTCGCCAAAATACTATCAACATAATCCAGGCAGAAACCACCCGGAATCAGCAAGGCGCCTTAAGGCAATAGTCAACGAATTAAAGAGAGGCAAACTCTCCAGAAGCAAAAATTGGCAGTTCATAGAACCGGAAAAAGCCAGCATAGAGAATGTTAAATTGGTTCACGATATAGAATACATCAGATTTATTGATGCTGTTTGCAAATCTGGAGGAGGTCTTTTAGATTCTGAAGACACGGTGGCTTCACGGAAAAGTTTTGAGGTTGCGCTTTATGCCGTTGGTGGAACATTGAAGGCAGTTAACCTTATCATGGAGGCAAATTTGAAAATGCTTTTGCTGCAGTTCGCCCTCCTGGTCATCATGCTGAAAGATTTCGTGCTTTTGGCTTTTGCATATTCAACAATGTTTCCATAGCCGCAGAATATTTGCTCAAAAAATTCGGCTTAAAAAGAATTTTAATATTGGATATAGATGCACATCATGGAAATGGCACCCAAGAAATTTTCTACGAAACAGACGAAGTCCTATACATAAGCTTGCACCAAGATCCCTGCATTTTTCCCGGGACAGGATTCATAGATGAAATTGGAGAAGGCAAAGGCTTAGGCTACAATGTGAATGTTCCACTTCCATTCCGAACAGGCGACCACGTATATTTGAGAGCTATGAGAGAGGTTGTTACGCCAATAATAAGAGAATACAAGCCCCAATTCATGCTTGTGTCTGCTGGTTTAGACGGGCACTACGCAGATCCCATTGGTAATCTCTCCCTGTCAACATTGTGTTATCAAGAAATTTACGAAACAACAGTTAACTTGGCATCAAAACTATGCGAAGGAAAGCTTGTATCAGTTTTAGAAGGAGGCTACAATCCCAAGTTTGTTGGAAAAATAGCTGCAGCAATCATTGCGAAAATGAGCGGAACTTCTTACAGCATAAATGAGAAAGCTCCACCAACCAGCAAACATCGTGAAAGGAAAGGCGAGAAAATCATAGGAGAAGTGAAAAAGGTTCAGAGAAACTTTTGGCGTATAAATTAAAAAATTCGAATGGGCATGTTAGAAAGCATGTGGGGTTTATTCTATCACTTGGATTGCATTTTCTGGACATTGAGCTTCGCATGCTCTACATACCAAGCATTCTTCAGGTTTGACAGGAACAGATTTTCCATCTTTTATTTCGTAAACTCCTACTGGGCATGTGTCTACGCAGGTGCCGCAACCCGTGCATTTATGATTGTCAACTACTATTTTCACCATGCGTGTTCCTCCTCTCTAACTAGATTTTCATTGAAAGTTAAGCAGTAGAATAAAAGCGTTTAGGTTCACTATCGGGTTTCTTCACGTAATCTTAATAGAATTCCATTAATTGTTGTTTCAGCCCGTTCCTTTCTATGCTGGTAATCAGCCATAAGCTTTCGGTAAGCCTCCAGCGAAAGTTCACCTCGACTATGGCGAGCCTCGATGCTTCTGCTGCTGGCTTCAACCTCATTTATCTCGGTTTCTGCAACCTCAAGCTGCCGCATCAAATCTGCATACAAACCGCCAGCTGCACGCATCCTTTCTTTATATTCTGCCAAATTCTTAGACAGACTGTTTAGACGTGTTTCTAAAGTCTTTCTCTGCACCTTATACCGACGTCGAGGAATCTTTCCTCTACGCACTCTAGTTTCAAGAGACTCCAAATCAGAAACTATTTTTCTCTTTTCCTCATAAGCATTTATGAAAGATTTAATGTCTTCTGGACGAAGCCTTACAGCTGCAGCGGGCAAAGGCGCAGCAACTCGAACAGCGGCTTTAGATTTTTGCCAAACAACGAAAACAGCCAACCCGAAAACCGCCAAAGCCCACATTATCAACGTGGGACGAAAAGATAACCATAAAGGATTAAATTCATACTTAATTTGCAAAACATTCTCTGAAGGAAGAACACTTTCTAGATAAGTAACGCCTTGTTTATCTATTGTTACAGCCTCTTGAAAAACGCTTCTTGATATGTAGCAGCAACTACCAATTAAAATATTTTCAGAAGTTAAGATTCTTGCACCCTCTGGCAAGGTGAAACTTATTGAAGCTGTCTCAACATAATAATTCACGTCTTTGAGTAAAAGGGATGACGCATTGAAACTGTTAGCCCCTTCCTGTGTGTTAATGTAAACTTGGTTAGGCAAAGAATATTTTACAGAAAACCTTGTAGACTCATAGCTTTCCAACGCCAATGAAAATGTGACTTTATAACTATTCTTTTTTACATCAACAACTTCGAGATCCGGCATTTTTCTTCCAAACTGGTCTTCGGCAATTGGGTTAGAAGCGTTCGGAGGCAAAACCACTTCTACATAGCTTATGTTGTCAGGTGATTTGCTTGATATGTAATAACTGTCTAAGCCTTCTATTTGGCCTAAACCGCCTATTTTAACTTCACGTTTCAACTCTTTAACATCAAACAATTGCAGCTTATCACCCGTATAGGAGAAAGTTGCATTTGCGGGCGAATATGTAAAGGCAGATAACTCTCTAGAATAAGTTGATGCATTGATAATCCCATCATCTTTCGTGACCATTACATTACTTGCGCCTTCTGGCAGAACAATTGCGACACTACAGTTGCCCACGCTTCCTGTAAAAGCAGGATAAGCTGGAAAATCCAATGTATAGCCCGATTGCGAAACTGTGAAGAGATCATTTGAAAGCAAAAAAGCAACAGTTAACACTTGCGGCGGTCCTTGTGTAAGGTTTACTTCGACACCGTAAAAACCAATTCTATTCTCTAAGGGAACATTAAGTTTTACTGGAAAAACGTTATTTGAATCATAGGCTACACATTTGAGGATATGTGAACCGTATTTGTATGGAAATCCTATGAGAAAATTGTTAGGCGATGGTCCGGCAAATTCGATGGTGTCGTTTACCAAGATATAGCCATTATACAAAATTTCAACTGTATGATTAACATTTGTTATACTGCTACTAGTTTGAGCAACCGCCAATTTAATGTTCAACGAAAAGAAAGCGATAAAAATTAAGATAGCTGTTACCACAAGTGCCGAAGATAGTTTCTTCAAATGATTTCCTCCGCAATGTTCCAAGTTTTTAGGCTTTTATTTAATAATAAGCCTATTTATTTACTTTTACGGATGACATCAGTTTTGTTACGTGCATTTACATTGTGCGTAAAGAGAAAGAGCATGTTTGAGTGAGGAGGAGGCTTAACTATTGCTATATGACCCTATTAAAAGGCATTTAGCCATTGAAAAAATAGTAACTCAAAAAGGTTTGCATGGACAAGAGAAGAAGTACTATCGTATCAGACCAGCAAGATGGTATGGCGGAATAATCACAGCTGACTGTGTTGGCTGTGGTTTATTATGCAAGTTTTGCTGGGTGCAAGACAAGATAATGTTTCATCCAGCCGACATTGGAAGATTCTGCTCACCGACAAAAATCGCAGAGCATTTAGTTACTTTAGCCCAGAAATACAAATTAAATCTATTAAGAGTTAGCGGCGGAGAACCCACATTGGGAAAACAACATTTACTTCAGCTCCTTGATGCTCTTAAAGGAAGAGGCTTCCGTTTTATACTTGAAACTAATGGAGTGCTCATAGCATACGATGAAGACTATTCAGCAAGCCTTTCGAAATATGATTTTGTTCACGTGAGAGTTTCGTTAAAAGGATGCAATGAAGAAGAGTTTGCCGTGCTGACTGGCGCCAAACCCGAAGGATTCAAATTACAGTTAAAAGCCTTGCAAAAGCTAACGGATGCAGGAGTTAGTTGCCACCCTTCGGTTATGGCGTCATTCTCGCCGAAGAAAAATCTCCAAAGATTAACGAAAAGACTTAAACAAATCAGTTCAAATTTGGCTGAGGAATTAGAGATTGAAGAGTTAATTTTATACCCTCACGTAATTAGAAGAGTGCGCCTGCATAAACTAAAATATTATACTGCCTACACGCCGGACAACGTTCCACCGGAAAAAATCTGAAGTGTTATCGTTGTTCACCATGTTTAAGGTAGTAGTTTTCCTCTTTTTTGGGTCCGAAACTTCTTACGCCTTTTTCTTTAAGCTGTCGTCTCAGTTTTTTGGCATATTGCTTTTCTATTTCGCCCCTCTTCTCCATATAATCTATTATCTCTTTTGCTTGTTCCTCAGTATCACATCGCCTAATGAAATCTATTACGTCGGGCATGTAATGGGCAAATCTTTCAGCGGAAGCATTTTCTCCAGTTTTAATGTCCGTTCGCACAGAGTTTATTGCAACCTTATGTTCATCGGAATCCAATTCCTTGGCTAAGTTTGGAAAAAGTTTTTTGAACGTTTCTTTGTCGAATTCCACAATTGCACCTTCAACTGTGCCAGCATATCCTACTTTTTAATCTTGGAAAACAAATATTTAAGCATCTTTAGAACTGATGATTTGGTCACCAGTTCATAATGGAACAAACCGTTGTGTTGGGCTGTCTTTAAGCAATTTTTCTAATTCTTGCAAAGAAAGACCAGTAATTTCATCTCCATATGTATCACATTTCACTTTACGATGAGCCTCTTCGGGGCTTCGAACAATAACTTCGAATCTTTCCCCATTTAAAGATTCAAAATATATGTGGAAAGATGTTATTTTTCTGCCTTGCTCAGTGATGTTTATCCGTTCAGTTTTTACTATTTTGAATTTGTTTCTCTCCAAGGTTTCTATAATAGTGTTTGGCTCGTCATGGTACACTATTATGTCTATGTCGCTTTGACGATGCGCCGTTCCACGCCAAACGCTGCCAACGAGAACAGGTTCATATGCTTTCAACAATTTCATTAACTCTAAAGCTTCCTTCCGCCTTTGAATCAAACGTTCCTGTCTTAACTTGCCTTCAATTTCCTCTGCCAATTTGTCAAGTTCCTTTGCAACTTCAAGATTTGTAGGGAGAAACTTAACTCCAAATGTTCTTGCTGCCTTCACTTTGGCTTGCTTATACTCTTTTTCAATCCCAAAGTAAAGGAGATTAGCGGCTTCTCTTGCAACCTTCGTTCTTAATTCGTTGGAAAGACTGTTCAAGGGTTCACCAATAAAATTTAGTTTAACGTTTGATTATCTGTTCGTATAATTCTATTGTTTTTTGGGCTACCTTGTCCCATGTAAACTCGTTTAAAACTCTTTTTCTACCGTTGTTTCCAAGCCATTTCGCTTTTTCAGGATTTTCTAAAGCGCTGGTTATTCCCCACGCTATATCTGCTGGATTGTTTGGATTTATGTGGAAGCCACACTGCTCTTCACCACATGGAACAACTATCTCTCGCATTCCACTTACGCCCGCTGCGCCGACAACAACTGGGCGCTTCATACTCATTGCTTCAAGGGCTACAATTCCGAAAGGTTCATAGAGACTTGGAAAAACTGCAACATCGCAGGCGGCGTAGTGAAGAATACGCTCTTCTTCTGGGATAAAATCGAAATTAAATTTTACAGTGCCATGCAACCTTATGGTTTTAACCAAGTTAACCAAATAGTCTTGAAGGTCTCCAATGCCTACAATAACCAGTTTCGCTTTTGGTATTTTCTGCAAAACATGGGGCATAGCCATTATCAGTTTGTCAACACCCTTAACGCCTACAAGTCTCCCGAGAAAGAGAATCATAGGCTCATCGTCTTTTATTCCATAAAGATCTCTTATCTTCTTGACTTGTTCTGCGTTCACGTTTTCTGGATTGTATTTTTGCGGGTCGACACCATTGTAGCATACTTGGATTTTGTCTTTTGGGAATCCAAGTTTTGTAAGTTCATCTTTCATGGCGTAGGAGACTGTTATGATTAAGTCGGCTGCTTTAGCGCCATGAAGTTCAATGTTGCTTACAACTTCTGAACCGTTTCCAAGAGTTCTTCCTTTTTCTGTAGAATGAACATGGAATGCGAAGGGCAGCCCAACCTCTTTTTTGACGGTTATCCCACTTATGGCCGAAAGCCAATCATGCGCAATAACAATGTCATACTTGAAGTTTTCTTTTTTAATAAGTTCATTAACAAGTTTTGAAGCGCTAAGATAGTTATAGACGAGAATTTTAGAGAACAATTGAATACCTCTGCCCCATTTTTTAACATCCTCTGCGAGAACATCGGGCAGAGAATCAGAAATGTCAATGTGTAATGGACGGTGAATTTCTATGCCGCGCCAGATTTCCCTTGTTGGAAGGCTGCCAGCATCATCATTCATTGTAAAAATTGTCACATCATGGTCCATCAAAACAAACTTTCGTGTAATTTCAGCGGCATACGTCCCTAATCCACCAACAATTTTTGGCGGATACTCGTAAACCAACACAGCCATCTTCATTTATTTTCCACAGCCTGCCTCTACCTTTAACGGTGCTTATTGCTACTCAAACATCGCTTATTTATGTTTTCCACTTTAAATGGCATATGCATTCATTTCACGCTTTTCAAGAGTTAGTTTAACTGTGGTTTGGTTCTAAAAAGGAAAATTTGAAAAACCCAATGAGGTATATAATAGCTAAAGGAGCGCAAAATGAATGAGTGTTTCACCTGTTAAAAGGTTAATTCTCGAAACTATGTGGATGCTTAACAAGCCTGCCAAGGCTGCTGAAATAGCGAAAGAGGCTGGTTTAGGTTTTCCATCCGTTATGATGCACGTAATTGGACTTACACGTATGGGATATGCTGAAACCAATGAAAAAGGATATTATTCCATAACAGACAAAGGCAAAAAGGCTCTTGGTTTTCCAGAAATAAGCAAGGAGAAAGCTGAAGAGATTTTGGCATATTTACCAATAGAAAAATCATTCCATTTTTATGTTGATATTGGAAAACCATTAAACATTCACGCTGCAAGTCTACAAGACTTCTGTGACAAAATTTCCAAGATTGAGATAGGCTCAATAGAATTTCACCTTAACCGTGGAGATTTTGAAGCATGGTTTATGGGGTTAGGCGATGCGGAACTGGCAAGAAAAACGCTTCTCCTTAAAGAACAGAAAATTTTCGGCGAAGAAATCCGCAAAAGGCTATACGAAATCGTGAAAAATCGATGCGAAGAGCTAGCAAAAATAAGGAAGCAACGCTCATAACCAAAAAAGTTTAAAGCTTAAGCTGACTTAAAGCGTCCCTTAAGTTTCTCCAGAATCTGCTGCAAAGTAGTATACTCCATCTCTTCAGGACCCAGACGGGAAGGCTCAAACTCCCCCATGAGCCTAAGCATAGAAGCATGTTCCAAGGCTTCCTTTCTAGCCAAAGCAAAGGCTGGATCATCAAATAAATCAGCTATCATAGGTTTTCCATCATCTGTACTCGCAATTTTTCCATTCGCAACTTGAAAGCCTAACGCAACAATCCTCGGCGGACCATCAAAAAGTGTGCATTTCGCATCCTTTAAGCCTACAGGCATTATGGGTCCCCAGTGACTTCCGCGCATCCAACCCTCAACAAGGTAGCTGTGCATGAAAGGTGCGAGAATTTCGCCAACGGCTGGTAACCCATGCTGAGCTCTTACAATCATAACTGGATCATCTTTTCCAACATACTTTCCAGCAATTTGCGAAAGCCGTGTTACGCTGCCCACAGCGCATATTAGGTCATCTCGCGCCCGCCAAACACGGGAAATAATGTAACGCTGAACCGTTCCAATCAAGGCTATTAATTCGTATATTTCCTCTGGACATTTAAGCACAACACTCTTGTTTTCAATAGTGTCTAAAACTTCAAATTTGAATCCACCAGCCATGTTTGGGTCTATTACTAATCCCGCCGTATTCATGGGGTCAGCGAAAATGCGGAAAATTGGAAAATTAAATGCTCCGCCAGAGGTTTTGTCAGCGGCAAAAACAACTATTGGATCGGAACCTCTTTCTTCTATTTCCATTTCAGCAACGCCTGGACCCATTCCACGAATGTTTCCGCTGAAAGCTGTCTTCAATATGTCTTGTCCAGCACCATACAATTTCAATTCCAAAGCTTTGTCTGCAGCTTCTCGGAAAGTGTCCCATGCAAGTTGATGAATGTCAGGGTTGGATTCGCCCTTTTCATGTACCATAAGTAGTTGAAGGTCGTCTCCTACGTTGAAAACGTAATAACTGTTTATCAAACCCTTTTCTTTCATTGCCCTAAGATTTTTCTCAGCAACATTGAGAAGTGGTTTCGGAACCACGTGATGACCTGCTAAAGAACCTACGTCACATTTGATTAGGGAAATTGTGGTTCTTTTAGGCATATAAATCACTTAACTAAGTTTCGGTTTAGAGTTAGCCTATAGCTTTTAAAAGACTTACGAAAGAAAACCCAAAAATAAACCATACGATAATAAACTTTCAGTAACCAAGCAAGGAAGGCGTTATTATGGAGAAGTTGAGGGTCATATCTGTAAAAATACCAGAAGAAGTCTACAAAGAAATGCTCTTACGCGTCCCAGAAGGTGAAAGAAGCAATTTTGTCCGCGACGCCATCACCGAAAAACTTCAAAAAACACCCAAACCAGACAAAATTCTCGAATTAGAACAAAGACTTTCCAAAATGGAGAGGGAGTTTTCAGAAATAAGAAAGTATCTCGCAGACTTAGAATTACTAACATACGAAAAGGGAAAAACGAACCCTCACACATTTTGTGCAGATGAAACAGACCAAAAAATCATAGACTACCTAATCCACTACAAAGGCGCAACAACCCCAGAACTGGCAGAGTACCTAAAAACAAATAGATGGTTAATTCTAAACAGACTTAGAAGAATAGAGAAAACATCAAAGAGACAGCTTGGAAAATCCATAATAGAATACTATGCAGGAGAAAAGTCCGGCAAGAAAAAAGCTTGGTGGATAAACGAAGAACTAATCGAAACATAACAACTAATTTTAGACACATTAACCTATTTCACAAATGGGCCCGTAGCCCAGTATGGATCAAGGCGCCGAACCACCATATGCTAAAAAGGGTGCGCAAGCCTCCGGACGCTTCAGAAGGAAGAAAGCCGGAGAACAGGGGTTCAAATCCCCTCGGGCCCGCTTATGATTCACTATATTTAAAGAACACGCTTTGGAGTTAATGGTACATGAGTTTTTCTTCATATTTTCTAAGGTGTTCGCTAGCTTCGCTTATGTCCATGAATAGGGCGTCAACTCTTTCCACATCTTCAAGAGTGACGGTTTTGCGTTTCATGGCTGTGGCGTTTTGGGCGGCTAGGCTTAGGAGTTGCACAGCATACCTGAGCGAAGATTTTGCTCCAATGTTTGTTAGCCTTTCCAACGCATCGTTTTCTATGGTTACCTTTTCTTCTTTGGCTCTGATGCTGAGGATTTCCCTTATACTTTCTGCATCATACTCGTGAGTGGCGATTATTACGGAGCGGTCTAAAAGGTCAAGTGGAAAGCCCATGGGACTTTTCACGTCTGTACCGCGGATTGTTGTTACGCCGCGGTTGGTTGCCAAAATAATTATTGGAACAAGCTCGCTTTCCAAGGCTCTCCCAAGAAAGCTGAAGGCTTCTAAATCTAATAGATGGCTGTCGTCAATGAATAGGACACCTGGATGTATGAAGGCTTTTCCAGAATCCACCCACTCTTTTACTTGTTGGTCTACAGCCATCCGCACTTCTGTGTCTATCTCCTTTGATTCTGAACCTCCAAAGAATAGGGAGAAAAATCCTCCTGACCGTTGTTTTGCGTTAAGCTCATCTAAATCAGCCAAGGTAAGCGAGTAAACAAACTCTTTCTCTTTTAAAACGTCACCTGTGGGTCTCGGAATTTTTTGGCTTGTGTCCACATCGTAGGTTTTGCCTTTTGCGCTTTCTAGGCTTAAACCAAGGTTGGCCACTCTTCCGGTTTCTGCGTCTATCTGGATGACGTGCCCCTCAGTTATTCCTTGCTGAATTATCTGTTGGGCAATAGAGGCTCCTGCCTCAATGGTTTTTTCCTGTCTTGTAGTTTTTAACGTTATTCGAACGCTTTCTGGAACCTTTTGGTACGGATTGTATGGATGAGAAGTTGTCCGTATGTCTATGCCTGCAACTTCGCCCTCGTATACTTTGCGCATCTCATGTATCTCAACGCCGATACACTTCCTAATTGCTTCGATCAGAACTTCTGTTTTCTTGCGTTCACTGCTGTAAATTTCGCTGCCACTCATTTGTATGAAGGGGACATTCGGACCTAACTCTCTGGATATGGCAACGGCGATGGCTGTCTTGCCTGTTCCTGGTGGACCAGCCAAAATTACGGTTTTTCCGCTTAGTTTACCTTCCTTTATCATTTCAACAACCAAGCCAGCTGCTTCTCTGGCTTTTTCTTGACCCACCATGCCATCCTTAACCTTTATTGCTTTCAGATTTTTGTCTAATCCCAAACCTTTAATGTGGGTGTGGGCGCCTACACGTTCAAAACGGCTGATTTTGGAGGGAACCTCCTTTATTTCAGCCATTTAAAACCACCTCGGCGAAAATATTTTAGAGAAATTTAAAAACTTATCGCTTCCATTCCCTTCAACAATTGATCTATGTCTTTCCCAATGTTTTCTCCATGGTAGCCGCCTTCCAAAACGAAAAACGTAGGCTTTTTCAATGAAGCTATGCGCTTTCCTATTTCCCTATAAGTCTCTTCAGTTAAACCAAGCGAAGCCAAGTCTCCAGCGTGAGCATCAAATCCAGCGGAAACCGCAACAATCTCAAACCCGTCTATGTCAACTTTTCTTAAGGCGTCATCTAACGTTTTTAGGTAAACTTCTTCTCCACAATCAGCCCATAACGGAAAGTTTAGACAGTTTGCCTCACAATTGTAACCCGTTCCAGGATAATATGGATGTCTATGCAACGAAACATAAATTACTTTTGAGTCTTTGGAAAAAATTTCCTGCGTCCCATTTCCATGATGACCGTCAATATCCAAGATTAAGGTTGGCTTATCCAGATGCTTTATTGCTATGGCAATGTTATTCAGATAACAAAAGCCTCTTGTGTATGCGCCCATGGCAGCGCCGTTTCTGCCAACATGATGTCCTGGTGGTCTCATAAGGGAAAAACCGTTGTTTTCAGCTGCTAAAATGGCTCCACCAGCAGAAAGCCTCGCATATTCGTAAATGTTTTCGTAGGCTGGCGTATCAGCGTCCTCTACGAAGCCCTTTTTAAGATTCCAGAGGTATTCGGCATCGTGAACTTTTAACAAGGCTTCTTCTGGTGCGGGTTCTGGCGTTAAAAATTCGTAGCCTTTCTGCTTCAAGATTTCATAGGCTTTTCTGACTCTTTCGGGTCCTTCGATGTGAGAGAATCCATAGTTTAGGCATTTTTCTGAAAAGATTATTTTCGTCTTCATTGAACCTTCACATCCATAAGTGCATAGTTGTTGTTTTCAAATTAAAATATAACCTCAACCCTAAAAGGTTTAGAGTATTCCATAATAAAGATGGAGAAAGATGGTTTCAGAAAATCCCTTCGCCATATTCCGCCTTGAGTGTAGAAATGCTTTAGAGGAAGCCCTAAAGAAACTTTTCCCGAAAATCGATATTGCACGCTTAACATTGGAAAAACCGCCAAACCCAGATTTTGGTCAGTTAGCTTCTTCTTTATGTTTTGAACTTGCCAAAAATGTAAACGAAAAGCCTGCAATTTTGGCTGAACAAATAGTTGAAGCCATGGACAAGGCAAAGTTTTCTCTAATTGAACATGCAGCTTCAGCTGGAGGAGGATACATAAACTTCTATGTTGATTTCGCCAAATTTTCAGCGCTAGTCATACAATCTGTTGGGCAATTCGACAGCAAGTATGGTTTCATCAAGACTGATAAGCCCTTGAAAATCATTGTGGAACACACAAGCGTAAACCCGCTTCACCCAATACATATCGGACAGGCTAGAAACCCAATTTTAGGCGATGCTGTTGCCCGCATGCTTAAAGCCATGGGACACACAGTTTTCCGCCACTATTATGTCGATGATGTTGGTCGCCAAACAGCAGTCATCGCCTACGGATACAAAAAACTGGGCAAACCCAAACCGGAAGGAAAACCAGACCATTTCATTGGAAAAATATACACCATAACGAGCTGCCTCATCGAAATTAACCGCTTAAAAAAGGAGCTTGAAAATGCAAAAAAGGCTTCGCTAAACGAGGAAATTTCAAAAATTAACAGAGAATTGGACGATTGGATGTCTGTGGCAGTAGAGCTGAAAGAACGTTTTCCAGAGCTTTTCGAGAAACTTCTGAATGAAGTTAGTAAGGATGAAGACCCAGAAAGTGAAGTTAACAAGCTAAATCGCGCCTATGAAGAAGGGGAGGAGGAGGCTAAAGGGCTCATAAGAGAGGTTAGTGAATTATGCCTCCAAGGTTTTAAGGAAACTTTGGGGCGTGCTGGAGTTTTTTATGATTCTTGGGATTGGGAAAGCGACTTTGTATGGAGCAACAGCGTAGCTGAAACCCTTGAAAAACTAAAGAAGACGCCTTACGTTTTTGCCTTAGGAGGAGTTTTAGAGTTTGACGCTGAAAAAGCTGTTCAAGAGCTTAATTTGAAACCGAAACTTGGACTGAGAGAAGATTATGAGGTCCCTTCTTTGACGCTTATGCGTGCTGATGGCACAACACTTTATACTACACGGGACATCGCCTACACTTTATGGAAATTCGAGAAGGCGGAAAAATTCATTAATGTCATAGGTATGGAGCAAACTCTTGCGCAGTTGCAGTTGAAAATAGCTTTGCATGCTTTGGGTTATGGAGAGAAAGCGGATAATCTGGTTCATTTTGCCTACAATCTTGTAACTCTTCCAGGTTATAAAATGTCAAGCCGAAGGGGACGCTACGTAACCTTTGACGAAGTTATGGATGAGGCTGTTGAGCGGGCTTACAAGGAAGTTTCGAAGCGTTCTCCACAATTGTCCGAGAATGAAAAGAGGAAAATTGCGGAGTTTGTTGGCATAGGAGCCGTGCGCTATGCGCTAGTGGAGGTTGACCCATCCAAACCAGTTGTGTTCACATGGGATAGAGTTTTAAATTTCGAAAAAAACAGTGCACCCTACATTCAATACACTCACGCAAGAGCCTGCAGCATCCTGCGAAAGGCTGCAAGAAAACCTGAAAACCCAGATTATGCATTGTTGAAGGAGAGAATGGAAAACCAGATAATTTTGGATTTAGCAAACTTCCCAGAAATTTTTGTTGAAGCAACCGACTTTCTTAAACCCAACATGATTGCTGATTTTGCAAACGCCTTAAGCGACAAATTTAACACTTTTTACAATGCCCTACCAGTAATAAAGGCTGAACCAAAAGAACTCAGCGATGCAAGACTTGCCATCGTAGATGCTGCGAGAATCGTGTTAAGAAATGCACTTAACTTGCTTGGTATAGTGGCTCCAGAAAAAATGTAGCAGTTTATGGTGCACCTTCAATTATTGCTTTTGCTGTGCTTGTTCCTATGCGGTTTGCTCCAGCCTTGATAAAAGCTATTGCATCGGCGTAGGTTCTTATGCCACCTGCTGCTTTAACACCCATGTCCTTGCCTACAATCTGCCTCATAAGTCTCACATCTTCAATTGTTGCCCCTTTTCCAAACAAGCCAGTTGAAGTTTTAACAAAATCTGCTCCAGCCTCTTTAACAAGTCTGCAAGCAGTTATCTTTTCATCCCTCGTGAGGTAAGCAGTTTCGATGATTACTTTTACAATTATTTCGTTGGATAAGCGTTTAGCGTCCAAAACGGCCCTTATATCTTGTTTCACAAAGTCATAGTCGCCAGACTTTAAGGCACTTAAATTAATAACCATGTCTAATTCTTCAGCGCCATCTTCTACAGCCTTAACCGCTTCTAAAGCCTTTATTTCTGCCAAGGAAACGCCGAAAGGAAAACCTACAGTAGAGCATACTTTAACATCCGAACCTTCCAGCATTTTTGCTGCAAACCTCACATAAAAGGGGTTAACAACTGCGCATCTGAAGCCATACTGTATAGCTTCTTTGCAAAGCCTTTCAATTTCCTCTTTTGTCGCTGTGGCTTTTACATTTGTTGAGTCTATCATTTTGGCTAATTCTTCCCTTGACAATTTCAACCGCATCATCTACCCGCTTTAAACTGGGAAAGCAAACATTTAGCAGTTTCTTAACGCTGAGTAGTTTTTGGCAAAAATTTCTTATACTAGCCTTTTAATCCTAAAAAGGAGGCACAATATGTCAGGCTCATACTTTGAAAGAAAGGTTGACCCCATCGAAGTTAGAGAGAAAACGATATCTGAACTTTTGGCGGAAATGAGCAAAACCGCTTATCAAGGTAGAAAACTTGGAGAGGCAGTTGATGTTTGGGAAGCTATGCTTAAGGAAAAAGACTTAACAATAATCATGGGATTTGCGGGTTCCATGAGCACCGCTGGACAATGGAAAATTGTTAACTGGCTTATAGAAAACCGCTTCATAGACGTTCTAGTTTCAACCGGAGCAAACGTTTCAGAAGACATAGTGGACGCTATGGGACTTGGTTATTGGCAAGGTTCACCATATGTCAATGATGCTGCACTTGTGAAAGCCGACATTAACAGATATTACGATGTTTACGGAAAAGAATCTGATTATAGACAAATGGAAGAACTTATGACCGAATTCATGCTAACGCTAAAAACCAACTTTGCATACTCATCAATGGAACTGCTTTACCTATTTGGCAAGGGGCTAAGCAAAAAAGGAATAAAAAGCATAACCGCAGTGGCAGCAGAAAACAATGTTCCAATATTTTGTCCCGCAATAACGGACAGCGCCTATGGAGAAGCCTTCATAATGGCAAAAAACAAAGGACACAACATTCTGTTGGATCAAGTGAAAGAATTCGACCAATTTGTTGGCATAGGCGAAAAAACAAAGGACATAGGAGTCGTCTATATAGGAGGAGGTGTGCCAAAAGACTTCACACAACTCATAGCCATATCGATCTCGCCAAAAACAATGGACAAAGGCGTGCCTGGAAGAGAAGGCTTCAAACGCAAAAGTGTAAAGGAATACTATTACCCACACAAATATGCCATCCAAATCACCACAGATTCTCCACAGTGGGGCGGCTTGTCGGGTTGCACCCTAGAAGAAGCCATAAGCTGGGGCAAAATCCACAGCCAAGGAAAAAGGGTAACTGTTTACTGTGACGCAACCATTGCCTTACCACTAATAACGCATGCCCTCAACGAAAGAGTAAAAATTAAAAGAAAGGCTCCAGACCTTTCATGGCTTTTTAAAAGCGTTTCTTAACTAATGCTATAACCTTGTTATTAGTGAGCATACCATAATTGGAAGAATCAGCGAAGCATCACCCTCAACCATAACAGTGTCTGCTTTCTGGCTTATCTTCCCCCATGAAACCGCTTCTCGTGGTCTTGCTCCGGATAGGCTGCCGTCCCACTCATCAGCAGTGCAAATATAAACTGCATAGTCCAACCCTTCTCTGAACTGGTTCCACCAAAGCGTATGATGCTTCGAAATTCCACCGCCAACAATTAGTGCACCCGTTTTCTTTGCCGAGAAAATAGTTTCGCTGAGTTCGCCAGAATCCTTCAACAAGTTAACTTTGAAGTTGTGATCTTGCGAAAAAAGCCAGAGCTGATAGCCCACTGCTCCGTCTGTTATGCCAGGCACATAAACTGGTATGTTATTTTTGACTGCCCAGTAAAGAATGGAGTTTTCGTTGCATATGCGTTTTCCAATTTCTTGGCACAACTGGCGGGTTGATAATTCTTTGACGCCTTCCTCCCATAGAGTTTGAAGAAGCTCCTGCATTTTCTTTTCAATTATTATTCCATAACTTTCGTTTGGAACTAAGACATTTCCTAAACGGTTTATCTTTTTCCTACGAAGCTCGGCGTCATCCATGAAAAATGAGCCTTTATAATAGTTTTTCCAGCTTCTGGCAATATCATGGTCGAGAGTCCCGCAAGTTGTGATTATAACATCAACAAGCTTCTCTTTTACAAGCTCTCTCAAAGCACCTCTCGTTCCAGTGGCAACAAGATTTCCGGTGAAAGAAAGAAACTTTACACATTCACCATCCTTAATCATTCTTTCTAAAATATTCACGCCAACTGCCAATTTTCCAGCCGTAAAACCCCAAGCTTTATCCATCTGCAAAACAAGGTCGTTTACAGATATGCCCTTAAAGAGATTATAATCTTCAATCTTCTCCAACATGCATTTTCATCTCCATAATCAGACTAAATTGTAATGTTAAAGATAAATAACTGTCGAACTTTTGAGGCTAATTAACCAAGTATGCTATGATTTTTTCATATATGTCTCTGTTTCTCAAGTCTTCGTTGCCAGCATAAATGCTTGGGTTATCATTGACTTCTACCACCACATAATTGCCGTTGAATTCTTTTATGTCAACTCCATAAAGTCCACGCCCAACAACTTCACAAGCCTTCAAAGCCGTTTCTTTCAATTTGGTTGGAGCATTTTCCCTTTTAAGGGTCACAGTTCTTCCCCAAACAAAGCTTGGCTTACCTCTCCTTTTTGCGCCGTGCTTCCATCTGCCCTTTGGCACCATGTACTTGCAAACATACAAAACTTCACCATTTAAGACGCCAACTCTCCAATCGAAAGCTGTTGGCATAAACTTCTGAACAGCCAAAACATCGGATCTTCTGAAAAATCTCTTCGCAACTTCTCGGAAACTTGTTTCACAAGCCACTTTTTCCACATATCTCGAAAAACTTGTGTATGGCGCCTTCACCACAACAGGTCTTCCAAAAGTTTTGAAAATTTCAACTATCCGCTTATGATGCAGTTCATCTTTGCTTAGGAAAATTGTTGGAATATATGGAACATCATACTTTTTGAAAAGAGAGTACAAATGAATTTTGTTTCCGCAAATCTGTATAGATTTTGGGTCATCAACCACGTTTAAACCCATCTCCCAAGCAGCCTTAGAAACTATGTAGGCAGTGTAAAGGGGGTCTGTTGTAGCTCTGATGAAGACAGCGTCGTATTTCGGAATTTCCAAGAGGTTTCCTCTAAATAGGAAGTTGAATGTATGACCCATTTTCTCCGCTGCGCCTTTAAAGTTCTGTAACGCCAAAACCTCTTTAGGGTCTGAAAAATTGTATCTTTCAACAAAACATGCTATTCTAGACAATTAAGTGGTCACCATTTTCAAAAATTCGAGAAATTTCGCCAGAGATCATCCTCAAATCTTGTGCAGTTATTTCTTCTCTTTTTAATGGTTGAAGCCCGCACAAATACACTTCTTTTTCGACGCATTGCACATGTAATTTGCAAATAGGTATCTTAAACACTTCGTAAACTTTAGCTGAAATTTTCGCTATGTCTCCTTCTAAATCGCATTTCCCAAAGATGGACTTGAATGATAATATGCTTCCCATTAAAGGTTGTGCACAAACATCAAATTTGTAGTTCATACCCAAACTTTTTATGGCTCTGTAAAGGGCGCTTCTATTTTTTGCAATTTTGTATCCATCATAGGAGAATGGGTTAACAGCGAAAATAACAACTGGAAAATTGAACTCAGAAATTATTTGCTTCACCGAGTCAGTTACTATGTAGGGAATTGTTGGAAGCCCAGCCTTTGAAGCCCTAAGCAGAAGAAGGGGCGTTCTATAAGCGTCTATAATGTTTTCGCTTGGTGGAATAACATGATTGCCGAGAACCTCCGCGTGCAATGAAACGTAATATCCAGTTTTTAAATATCTATAATCGTTGTTTATGTTGAGAGTGAAGTCTTTAACTGACGATTCAAGGAAAGTCGACGGTTTCATAATGGGCAAGTTTGTCGTTAGGTCGATGTTTGATACGACCAACACGCATGTGACACCAGATTATTGAATGCTCGGTATTGCTCCAGTCATATTTAAAATTAACTGTGTTTTTATATCTGCATCTTGGACAAAAATATAATGAAAGAGGAACTGATACGTACAAAACCCTAGAAGTGTTAGGTCCAGAGCACGAATTTTCACTGATTAACGAAGAATTAAAAGCATTACCAATAGTGGACAAAGTCATAAAAGATTTTCACGGACGAATTGTAAACTTTGTAGAACAATCCCACTTCACCTTTGGCAAGGAACTTCAGCTACACGTTATGGAAATTAAACCCAACATGCCATTTAAGTCGCCAGAAAAATTCGAAGAAACCATGCATGAAGCAGTTTTAACTATTGGCGATTTCCTAGAAAGCAAATATGGGGCGTATCTCCTCGGAACGGGAATGCATCCTCTACTCACACTTGAAGAAACCAGAATTTGGCCTCACCGCCACAGACAGATATATCAAGCTTACAGCAAAATCTTTAACCTTAAACAGCATGGATGGCTTAACATTCAAAGCTTCCAACTAAACATCCCATACTTTAAGGAGAAACAAGCAATTTTAATGCATAATATCCTCGCGGAAATCTGCGCATATTTACCAGCAATATCAGCATCATCACCCATATACGAAGGAAAATTTGGCGCTTACACCGATAACAGATTACATTTTTACATGACAAACCAGAAGGAAGTAAATTCAGTAACTGGAGATGTAATCCCAGAATACATATACTCTTTCAAACAGTACAAAAAAGAGATTATCGAAAAATACTCCACGGAATTAGCCAACAGAGGCGTAGACAAATGTCTTCTTCACAAGGATTGGGTTAACTCTCGCGGCGCAATTTTTCGATTCGACAGAAAAGCCATTGAAATAAGAATCATGGATGAACAAGAATGTGTCAAATCAGACGTGGCTTTAAGCTGCTTCATAAGGGCACTATTAAGAGGATTGATGAAGGGCGAATCAAATCTTTTGCCGCATGAAGTTCTCGTGAAAGACCTTAATTCAGTCATAGCCAATGGATTAAACGCAAAAGTTTTGCATCCAAAAGGAAAAACTGCTAAACAAATATGCGAACACTTTTTCAAAATTGCTTGCGAAAATGCTTCAAAAGAGGAAAAGAAATACCTTCCGTTAGTACAGAAAAGAATAGAAGACGGCAACCTTTCAGAGATTATAAAGGAAAGAGTTCAAAGAAAGGCTCAAAAAACAGATTTAAAAGAAGCCATCGTCAGCGTTTACTTAAGCCTTGTAAAAAGCCTTATGAATAATCAACCTTACTTCTAAGCAATGGAGAACCTATGATGACCAGCAAAAGACAAGAAGACTTTTTTGCCATTTGCAATAATTGCAAAATTTGTTGCTGTCAGAATGTGAAACCTCCAATAACAAGTGAACGGAGAAAAATTATTGAAGAATATTTAAAAGAACAGCAGATTCCCATCCAAAACCCCTTCATCCAAACAATGTACACTTTTCCAAGGGAAGACGCTGAAGGATACTGCGTATTCTATGATAAACAAACGAGAAAATGTAAAATTCATCCCGTAAAACCAGAAACTTGTGTAGCTGGACCAATAACTTTTGACATCAACAAGCAAACCCAAAAAATTGAGTGGTATTTAAAAATGGAAAAAATATGCCCCCTAGCTGGAGTTCTGCACAAAAATAATGAAATTCTCAAAAAACATTTAGAGTCAGCTAAGAAGGAAATAATTAGACTTGTGTATGGACTTGACTCAGAAGCCTTGAAGACAATATTAAAAATAGAAGAACCCGAAACCTTCAAGATCGACGAAGACCCTATTGGAAGCGAAATTCTCGCTAAGTTACACAGTTAACCCTCACACACCCTTGTCAAAACATTCTTGTAAGCAAAGTTAGCGGAAACATTACTTTGCCATTTCAAGTGTGTGTCAAGAGAAAAGACACGCTAAGTCATTTTAGAAATCTTACAGAGGCTAACAAATTATTCAAGTTTCAAGTTGATAATTTTGAAGGGAAAACAATTACGCGAACTCTTCAACCATGTTTCATTTGCAATTCTATTCTCCATATTATTAAGTCTCTTGTTTTTCGTTTTTCCTTCAACAACACAGGAGGGAAACTCTCAAGAAAACAGCCCAAAATCATACACTATTTTAAATGATGAAAACATCACACACGTCCTAAACGAAAACACAAAAACAATTGAATATTCTTCAACTGACACAAGCGCTGTAATAAACGCAGCTTTAGAGGCCTTGCCAGATTATGGCGGCAAAATATGCATAAAAGCTGGAAACTACTCACTTTTATCAACGATAATTCTAAACAAGCCGTGCATTCTGGAAGGCGAAGGCTCAGGGTGCAGTTATCCAGCGGAAGGCATAACTCAACTGAATTTTGGAAACACGACTGGAGTGAAAATAACTTCAAGCGGCGTCAGAATAAGTCATCTTCAACTGAGAGGTTGCGGGGATACGGCTGTTGCATGTTATGGCATCCACTTAGACGCATCCTCCAACATTTTGAACCAAAACCTAAACGTTGAAGACGTTATGATAGTGGATACTTATTATGCCATTTACGGAACAGGAGCACATGACATTTGGGACCTCTATCTATGTGATGTCTACATAAACTATTGCAACCAAGGAATAAGAATAGACAAAACAACAGGCGCCGTACAACTTCAAACCAATCATGTTATAATTACTCATGCAAAAAGCGATGCAGTTTACTTGACACGTGTGGATGCTGTTATACTTGAATCAATTTATTTTGTTGAACCTAGCGGAAACGGCATAGTTATTGCAAGCTTCGGTTCGTATCCATTGATGATTAGAAACTGTCAAATAGACGAATGCCACGAAAACGGCATACTTCTACAATTTGAAAACCCATCTTCATTGTGGCTGACAATAACCGACACTCAAATAAAAGCATACAAATCCGCAATCTACATGCAAAACGCTCAAGACGTAATAATCTCAAACTGCAACATCGCCGCCAGCCAACTCAGCACCTCAAACCAAACGATAATATACGTTGAAAATGGTTATCGAATACAAATAAACAACTGCCTAATCAAAAACTTAAGCCAACAAACAAGAAACTGCATGGAATTAAAAGACTCAAACTACTGTCACATATGTAATTGCCAATTAGACCATTCTGTTGGCAAAGCAGAAAATGTCGACTTCGCCATAAAAGAAACGGGAACCAACAGCAACAACAACCAAATAGTCAACAACATATGTGTTGGCGTCTCCAATGGTCCAGCGTACACTTACGGGACAAACTCCATAAACAAAGACAACATTTAAAGTCCATGCAGCAAGCCCAGAGAGTTTTAAACACCTTTTTGTTTTAGCGATAAGAATTTAAGAAGCCTTTGAATCGTGACAAGCCTTCTTTTAGAACTTCGGTTTTGCATCCATAACCAATTCGCAGATACCCTTCCATCCCAAAGCATGAGCTTGGAACAAGCAGCGTTCCCTTTTCTCGAATGAGGCGAAGACAAAGATCTTCTGAGGGCATCTTAAGGTTGTACCGAAGGAAAGCGATGCTTCCCGCTCTTGGAGGAACCCAATCAATTAACGGTTCATCTTCGATCCATTGTGAAAGGATCTTGTAGTTGGCACGGATAATTTTTAAGCTACGTTCATAGATTTGATTTACATGCTTCATGGCGAGAGATGCAAGAGCGTCATCTATTAAACCGTTGCTAATTGTTGTATAATCTCTATGAAGCTTACATTCCTCAATTACTTGTTTGTTAGCAGCTATCCATCCTAACCGTAAGCCCGTGAGCGAAAAAGCCTTGGAAAAGGACCCCGTTGCCACGGCTCTCTCGCTGAGATCAACGGCGGAAGGAACGAAATCATTCGGCCTTATATAAAGACCCCTATACGTCTCGTCACAGAGTAAATACGCACCTGCATCTTCTGCAATTGAACAAATTTTTTTCAAAAGGTTGGCATCGATAAGGCTTCCTGTGGGGTTGTGCGGATTAATGAGTACGATAAGCTTGGTTTTGTCGTCGACAAGTTCAGATAATTCATTAATATCTGGTAACCACAGATTTTTCTCGCGTAACCATAGCAACTTGACGTTGGCGCCGAATGATTTAGCCACGCTGTATAATTGTTGATAGGCTGGGAATATGGAAATAACCGTGTCGCCCGGTTCAACAAGAGTGTAAAAAACAAGAAAATTTGCGCCTATGGCTCCACCAGCAATGAGAATATTCTCAGGTTTCATGTGGTCGTACAAATCCGCAATCCCTTGTCTGAGGTCGAGAGAACCATCAACAAAGCCATATGTTAGTTGTGTTCCCTTAAACTCCTCGAAGAAATTCTCTCGTCCCATAAGGGACAGAAACTCGCTCAACGTGAACGGATCAACACAAGTCTCTGCGAGATTAACCTCAACATCATGTTCATAAGCCCCTATGAACCGTTCAACCAAAAAAGGATCGACCTTCATTACGCTCCCTCTCTCTGCATAACATGAAACGTTCCTATTACATTTTCTCCTTTTAAGCTTAACATTAACAAAAGTCAAAAGCATAATTGATATAACGGGCCCGCTGGGATTTGAACCCAGGATCTCCGGCTCCGCAGGCCAGCGTCCTAATCCTGCCTAGACTACGGGCCCATAGAACAAATCTGAATATGGTCATAAAAGGGTTTTTAACATTTCATTGATTGGGTGATTTTTTAAGGGTTCTTTCTAGAGCGTCAATCACGTTTTGTTTTCCCATGGCTAGGATGTAGGGGCCTAATCTTGGGCCTTGTGGCACACCTAAGAGAATGGTGTATAGGGTTTTGAAGAAGTTTGCTGGTTGTATGCCGTGTTTTTTGGCTGTGTTGAAGATGGCGTTCTGAATTTTTTCAGCTTCGCTTTCGGCTTTTAATGTTTCAATTAATTCCCTTATTGCCTCTTGCTCGTCTGGCGTTAAGGTTACCGCTGTTTCTTTTATTTCCTCGAAGTCCCTTATCCAGTTAAAGGCATATTCAATGCGCTTTCTTAAGTTTTCATCCAATGTTTGGTCTTTCTGTAAATACCCATAGCTTCGAAGTTTTTCAATTATGAATTCTTCTTCATGTCCTTTAGGCGCCATTTTAGCCAAGAAAGTTAGAAGGTTATAGGGCACTTTAATGCTTGGTTTGGATGGGGGCTTCATCGCCCAGCAATATTCATATAATCCTCGAAGTTTTGCGAGTTCTTTTTCGTCTTTCAGCGTTTTAACTCCGAAGTACAAATCCTCCAAATAATCAAGCTCATTCATATACGCCGGTATGTCTGTAACATCTAAGGTGCGGGTTCCAACAAACCTTTTCAGCATTAACAGAAGCAATGATTGAGGCGACCCGTAACGGAACCAAACTTGGGGTGTGAAAACATTTCCTGTAGATTTTGAAATTTTTCGTCCACTTTTGTCTAGAAACATCTCATACATTGCATGGGAAGGAGGTTCGTAACAAAGTATTTCACGGCAAATTCTATCATTTATTCGAACAGAATCTGCTATGTCTTTGCCATAAGCCTCAAACCTTATATCAAGAGCCTTCCATCGGGCAGCAAACTCGCCTTTCCATGAAAGCTTACCTTCACCCTTTTTGACGTCTGCCTCGCCTTTGAAACCGCAGCCCTCAATCCATCTGCCTTTAATTTCCATACCATCGCAAACGTAGAGAACCTTGTTTTCTTTTGGCAAAAATTCTAAGGCTTTGGTTGTGTATATGCGACCGCAATTTTCGCATATTGGAAAATATGGTAAGACTTCTATGTAACGCTCCTGTCCCACCTCTTCCTTGACTATTTCTCCAACTTTTTTGGCGTTCAAAAGCAAAGCTTCAACTTCTTTATTCAGCATTCCCTTTTCATAAGTTTCCTTTGCAGAAACATAACGATATTCTATAGAACATTTATCCAAAGCCTCAAGCAACAGTGAACTCATATGTTTACCGTAACTTTCATGGCAGTTAAAAGGGTCGGGAATATCAGATACTGGAAAACCTAAATACTTTTCAAGGGATTTTGGCAAACCAGCGGGAACCTTACGCAACCCATCCTTGTCATCACAAAAAGCAATTAATTCTGAACGATAATTCTGTTCCCTTAAAGCTAGTGTAACCGCATATGAGCGGGCAGCATCACCCAAACTTCCAATGTGAGGAAAACCAGAAGCTCCCAAACCCATCTCAGTTCTAATAAGGTCTAAACTTCTGCCCAGCTTCCGCTCCTTTTCAATTATTTTTGCAGCCATTTTATCGTACCATGTGCCTCTGCCAATTATTTTCTTACTCATCATTCTCATGCTCTTTTATAGCATAATTAAAAAACAAATAAAAATGTTACAGAAAACAGCACATGTGCTGCTTCTCTTTTAAAGTTGGAATTAACTAAACAGTAAACAAATGGTTTGAATAAAAGATAAAAATGTTGGGAGTGGCTATTACTCGATTTTTGTTCCACAGTTAGGACAGAACTTAACTCCAGCTTGGACTTCTGTGCCGCATTTTGGACATTTGATTGTGGCTTGTAATGGTGTTCCACAGTTGCTGCAGAATTTCGTTCCAGCAGGGTTTGATGTACCACATTTAGGACACGTAATGCCTACAGCTTGCAGCGGCGCACCACAGTTACTGCAGAACTTCGCTGTCTGTGGATTCTGGAAGTTGCATTTTGGACACAACACCATTGGCACTGCTGGCGCTGGTGCCGCAGCTGGCTGAAGAACTTGCGGAAGGATCACTGCTCCAGCTCCTACCGCCGCTCCTGGACTCTTTGATAGACTTTCAGCTGATTTTTGAACCGTCTCCATTCTTAGAACTTCGGTTGCGCCCACTCCAGTTTTTATGTAGAACAATCGGTCTCTCCACTCTGGGGTTGTGTCGATTCCTTCAAACTTCACATCAATCAGCTCAAGACCTATTCGCGAAAAGGCGTCGAAAAGCACGTTTTTTGCAAGAAGGCTTGTTTCGTCAAGTTTGCCGTATACGTCCGCCAGTGAATATTGGCTTAGAGTGTCGATGAGCCTTTCATTGAAGTATCCTCTAAGAAAGTTTTGCAGACCATCCGTGGTGAAGGCTCCTTGTCCGCCAACAACTTCGTTGACGAAAAGGTTTGGTTCTTCAACTCTGAACCAGAAACCACCAAAGAACTTCAACGGTGCAAGCTCTTTTGTTTGTCCCTGCGCTCCAAACTTCCCTTGAAACTGTTTCAAAGAGACAAAAACAACAGTTGCCCTGAAAGGAACTTTGTCAAACCCAGCAATTTTTGAAAATATTTTTGTTAGTAATGGTAGGTTTGCCGTGCTTAAGACGTGGCGTCCAGCTCTGAAAACATCATAGGCTTTGCCGTCTCTGAAGAAAACCGCTGCCTCATATTCGTGGACTATGAGGTTGTCTCCCCATGCAATTTCTTCTATTGGATATTTCCAAACGATGTCCCCTTCCCTCGCCCCAACCCACTCAATAACTTTTGGCACCAAACTTCACCTCCTTCTAAATCACTCCTTTAGGAATCCAAGGTCTTTGTCCAGCTATGACGCTTCCATTACATGCATCAACTATCACGGAAAATGACCTCCCACCCATACGATATTCTATAAACCACCAAGGCGCATATATTAGTTCAAGCTCTTCTATAGGATAGGCTGCAACGTCAAATTGCGAAACAAAAGTATATCTTGACCTTAACTCTTGAAGAGCCAATCCTTTAGCTTTTTCCTTGGCTTCTTGAGCGCTTATTTCAACATTAAGCGTTTCTTCTC
>Ga0315298_1001384_pt1 | contig 44633 bp, 39 predicted proteins | sample WHS_1_MG_FD_203077 | JGI IMG/M metagenome (GOLD analysis project Ga0315298, IMG submission 203077) | Extremophilic microbial mat communities from Washburn Hot Springs, YNP, Wyoming, USA - WHS_1_MG | ecosystem: Environmental > Aquatic > Thermal springs > Hot (42-90C) | place: USA: Wyoming...
TGAAAAATATCGTAGGTGAGCGGGTGCTCGGTCTGCCAGGAGAGCCTAGGATCGACAAGGGCATCGCCTTCAAAGACCTGCCTCGTGGCACAATGCAGTAGGCGGAGGAGTTAGATGAATTTCGACCTTGACGAATCCCAATTCATGCTCAGGGACAACGCGCGCAATCTCTTCTCCAACGAGTGCCCCCCTAAGGTCGTGCGTGAGGCGATGGAGAAGAACAACGGCTTCGCCTCCGAGCTTTGGAACGTAGTGGCTGAGGCTGGCTGGCTAGGATTGACCATCCCAGAGAAGTACGGCGGTGCCGAGTTGAGCCCTCTGGACCTCGCCGTTGTCCTCGAACAAGCCGGCCGCGCCATTGCCCCCATCCCCCTGTGGAGCGAATACCTCGCCACTTCGGCGATCCTCGCCTTGGGCTCCGAGGAGCAGAAGCAGAGCCTCCTGCCCGACTTGGCTGAGGGTAAGCGCATCGCCGTCCTCGCCGCCACCGAAGCCGACGGTACTTGGACCTTCGACGAGGTAGGCACTAAGCTGAGTGAGAGCAGCGGAGGCTTCGAGATCAGCGGTACTAAGGTCTTCATCCCCGATGCCCACATCGCCAACCTCCTGCTCGCGCCAGCTAAGACCGCCGACGGCTCCTTAGCTCTCGCCGTCGTGCCTACCGATGCCACAGGCGTCTCTGTCCAGATCCTGCCGGGCTTCGACCTGACCCGCCGCCTGTGCGAGGTCAAGTTCGACAAAGTACAAGTCCCAGCCAGTTCAGTAATGCGTGGCGATGTTCGTGCCGCTCTTGCCAAAGTGCGTTACCTCGGTGCCGCCGCCTTGGCTGCCGAGATGCTGGGAGGGGCCAATGCCTGCCTAGACATGGCGGTGGACTACGCCAAGGTCCGCTATACCTTCAGCCGTGCCCTCGGTAGCTACCAGTCCATCAAGCATCGCCTAGCTGAGATGCTGGGAGAGATCGACGGCTCCCGCTCCTTGGTAATGTTCGCCGCTTGGGCTGCCGAAGCCGACCCGCAGCAACTGCCTGTGGCTGCTGCGGCCGCCAAGAGTTACTGCGCCGATACCTTCTGCCGCGCCTCCAGAGAGAACATCCAGATCCACGGTGGCATCGGCTTCACTTGGGAGCACGACGCTCACATGTACTACAAACGCGCCAAGCTCGACGACCTGCTGCTGGGCACCGGCCATGACTTCCGTGAGGAACTGGTCCAAGCCCTCGAAGCAGCTTCCCCAGCCGCCGCAGGTTAGCCTCAGTCGACGCCTAGGGAGAAACAGAGACACGGAGGCTACCTTTCTAAGGTAGGCTCCGTGTCTGCTCTAGAAGGACCACAAGGGGCTAGTGCTTTCTGGAGTAGTGCAGCAGGGCGACCATCGCCTCGACTGTGTCCTCGGGGTCGACGATGATTGGGTAATCCAGTTTGTGCATGACTTCGGTGATCCCGACCGAGCCGCTCATACTGGACAACACCACCGGCTTGCCCGCTTTGAGCCCGATCTCTTTGATTTGGGCAGCCACCCTATCGCTTCCATTACCAAACATGCCACTGATGGAACTCCCGAGGGGGAACACGACTATCGCGCCGTCGATGTAGGGTAGCGAGATGACGCGGCGAATTGAATCCACGAACACATTCCCGTCCCAAATGTCGCCGAGGTCCAGAGGATTGGTCAGGTGGATCACCCCCGCCCGGCCATTTTGTTCGATATCGTCGAGGGTCTGCTGGTCGATGGGTGGCAAGACAAAGCCGTGCTCTTCGCAAAGGTCGCCGATGATTACCGAGTTACCCCCGGATGGGGTGATGACTGCCAGGCGGTTCCCTTGCAGCTTGGGCAGACGCACCACGCCGCTCGCGATGGCCATCTTGCGCATCCCTTGGATGCGCACCAGGCCAGCCTGGCGAAATGCAGCATCAAGGACGGCGTTGTTCACCGCTAGCGCTGCTGTATGCGACTTGGCCACACGGAAGCCAGCGGCGCTGATTCCTCCCTTGTGCACTAGCACCGGCTTAGAACACCGGCGGGCAGCGTCCATCAATTGGCGTCCCCGTCGGATATCTTCAAGGTACATGCAGATGACATCCGTAGAAGAGTCGTCTGCCAGATAATCGACAAAGTCGACCTCGTCCAGGTTCAATTTGTTGCCCATGCTGATGAACTTATTGACGCCGGGGCCATACTCCGAGATCATGCTGCAAAGACCCTGAGCCACAGCGCCACTCTGTGCCACGATGCTCACCGGGCCCTTGTGCAGCTTCTCGAAAAACAAAGGGGCGAACGGTGTTGACAATCCCGTGGCGAAGTTCACGATGCCTAGGCAGTTGGGACCGACGAAGCGCATCCCATAGCGCCGGGCAATGGTCAGGAGCTGTTCCTCAAGTGCGAGGCGGTCATCCTCATACTCGCCAAAGCCGCTGCTAGGGATCACCGCCCACTTGGCGCCCTTTTGTCCGCAGGCTTTGAGAGCCTCGGCCACGAACAGGGCGGGAACCATGATTACACCAAGGTCGATTTCGCCCGGGATCTCATCCACAGCCCGATAGATTGGACGCCCTTCTATCTCTCCGCCAGACCTGCCGACAGGGAATATGTCCCCTTTGTACTCCAACCTGATCATGTTCGAGATGATGCCCCGTCCGGCGTTGGCGGGGTTGTTCGAGACGCCTACGACGGCGACCCGTCGCGCGTTGAACATGCCATCCAGCATTGATGGACTCCTTCTTCATGATAACTGTGCTCTCGATTCATCGCCTGCATCATAAGCAGCGAGGCTTTGACTGTCAAGCGCAAGACCCATGACCCATGAGGACGAGCTCGACGCATGCGTGCCGGGACGGATGGCGGATGACCGCCGAGCGAAGGAAGTGATGAGCCTCCTAGGAGCCGCAGGGGTGCCAATCTGCATCATGCGAGCTGGCCAAGGCCTGCTCAGTAACCCCCAACTGGCATATCGCCACCGCTTCCGTTGGACCGATCACCAGGTGGTCGGTCGCCACGCCTGCCACGCGCCTGCCCACAGAATGTCAGCCACACCGGCACTACCAACAAGGGCTGCTCCTTGCTTAGGGCGACACAACCAACACGTCTATCAGGACCTCCTCGGGTTCGGCGAGAACGAGATGGCCGAGTTGCTGGCCAATGGGGTGATCATGACGGAGAACGACGCACTGGCGGCGCCGGGGCAGTAAGACCGGTACATCTCCGGGCAATCACCAGGCGTGGTGCAACAGCTGCAGGAGCTCCTCTTCACTGCCAACCGGCCGGGGGCTGTTGCTCCGTGACGCTTCAGGGAAAGCGGCTCGCACGATGTTCTCCAAGTCAGCTTCGCTGACCCCCGCGTCCCGCAGACGGTGCGGAAGCCCCAGTCCACGAATCAACGCCTCCACCGCGCCAGCCGCGGCGACTGCCGCCGCCTCTGGCGATATCCCTCGCGTGTCGATGCCCATTGCCATGGCCATCAAGGCCTGGCGGTTGGCCGTTGCCGAGGCGAGGAAGCGCATGACGTGCGGAAGCGTAATGCAGGAGGTTACACCATGCGGTATGTTGCACCGAGCACCAATCTGGTGCCCAAGCGCATGGCTGAGGCCCATCCGCACATTGGCGATGCCGAAGATCGATAACCACGCCGCAATCTGACAGTACGCGCGAGCCTCGAGGTCTGGCGGTTCGCCTACCGAATGGGGCAGGTAGGCAAAAAGGAGGCGAATCGCCTCCAGTGCCGCCGCGTCGGTCAGCGGCTGGTGCGCGGTCGAATAGACGGACTCCACGGCATGGTCGAGGGCCTTGATCCCTGTCGAAGCCCAGAGTTCGCGGCCTGTCGCCACGGTTAGCTCTGGATCGAGAATTACCAAGCGAGGGGTCATTCGCTCGTCGCTAAGGCCCCCCTTGATATGAGCGTCCTCGTCGGTAACGCCCGCAACTGGTGTAAACTCCGCCGCAGAAAGCGTGGTAGGAATGGCAATCTGCGGGAGTAGAGTGAGATTCGCCGCCAGACGGGTCCCCAGCTTCCCGATCAGCGCCGCTCGATCCTGCAGGCCGGCGCCGATAACCGCGGCCACTGCCTTGGTCGTGTCGATGGGACTGCCACCGCCAAAGCTGATTAGGAGATCAGCGCCAGCGTCGCGAGCCGCCTCGGCCGCGGCGATCACGGTTTGACTTGGCACGTGCTGATGCGTGCCGCTGAAGGTGCCAGCCCAACGGGGCCCCAGTGTTTCCTCAATTCTTCTGACGAGCCCTTCGCGGGTCAGCGTCGTTCCAGTAATGATGAATGCCCGGCGGCTACCCAGCCGGTTGATCTCCCCGGTCAACCTACTCAAGCTGCCCCTACCAAAGATTACCTTGTCCATAGGTAAGAAGCGAAACTGGCCTTGAAACGGCGCTACTTCTTGCTTCATCGAAGACCTTCTTGTACAGGATGTAGAATGGACACAAGCCTAGGAGACCGAAGATGCCGCAGAAGCCAAACCAGAATCGCCCTATTATATGGATTGCAGAAGCGGCAAATCAAGTGGCCCGGTACTTTGACAGTACCGACTGAAGTTGGTATTATGTCAAGGCCCGTTGTTTGACGACGGTTCGCACGAGACAGTCTCAGGGAGCACCGCGATAGCCATGTTTGAGTCCAGACAGATGATCCATGAGAGACGGGCCAGGGATGTACAAGGCGACCCTCGTGACCTGCTCCGCATCCTCTTTGCCCCGATATTAGATGAGCTTGCGATAGTCGATGCTCGATTCGTCGACGCTACTCAGCACACCGTCTTGGGCATCGGCGCATTGCCCTTTCAGGCGCCCGTAATTGCCACTATCCTTAAGGATGCCGAGGTCTTTCGATATCTGCAGCAGTTTTGGCAAAACGGTCAATCCATATTGTTGCTAAGCAAAACGACGAGGAGACCGGTTGCCCTCCATGTAAAGGGAGAGCGACTGGAACGAGTTGCCGATGTTCCGCTTAGCTTCGTCGAGAAGGTTGAGGCGGTGCTGCAGAGCGTGCCGAGTTGGGCAGGGTATCTCAACGAGGAAGGTCACCATGTCATCGACCTACAGTCGCCATCGCCTGGACCGCACTTCTTCGTCAATATGCTGCTGGGCAATCGCATCGGCTATGCCAAGCCGCTGCAGACCACACCTAAGAGCGTCGTCGACCGCCTGGGCAGGGGAAGCTTTCGCGCCCATGCCGCTACGCAGGTCTTAGCCACCCGCTGGGACATGCGACCAGAGGAGAATGGCTTCCCGGCCAATCGACAGTTCTACCTGGTCGAGAAAGGACGCCAGATCTTCTACTCGGCCGATCCGAACGACAAGAATGTCGTGTCCGCGCAGGCGGTTCACGCCCCAAACCGCACAATCATTACCTATCGCACCTGCTGTGGACTAGAGATCAGCCGAACCATCTTTCTGCTACCCTACGCCGACGGCTTGCCCATTGCTACGGAGATTCAGTCGATCACCGTGACCAACCGCAGTGATATCCCACGCCATTTAAGGTTAGTGGTGACAGGCATGCTGGGCGCAGCCGCTCCGGGCGCTCTGCAGCAGGATGTGGTCTACACTACGGTGAGCATGCAGGCCAGGGTTTTCCAGGGCGACGACGGATCGATCATCGCCATCAGTCCGCACTATCATCCGCTCTGGGCTCGGGAAGATGTGCGCTTTCATTCTACAATTCTGCGTCAGGACGGCCGGACCTACTTTCCCAAAGAGTTCTGCACGAGCTACAATGAGTTTGTTGGCGGTGGAACCCTAGAGCGACCAGAGGGGCTTCTCTTGTTGTCCAACAAGGTTGCACGGAAGGGTCCTGGATTCTTCGCTCTCGCTGGCGACATGGTGATCCCCCCTGGGCACAGCGCCCGCGCCGATAACTTCACCGGGCTAGTCTCTGGGGTGACCGACCCGCACTTCCAGGACGACGACGTCATCGGGCAGGTGCAGAACCTCTTGACCGCCTATGCTCGCCCAGAGGAAGTAGACCGCGCTCTGGCGGCCAATATCGCATTCCTCAACCGCTACACACGGTACTTGCGGGTCGAGTCCGGCGACGTGCTTTTCGACCGCTACGTGAATCAGAACCTGCCGTTCCAGATCCTCTATCAGACTTTCATCTCCCGGTCTTTCGATCAGACACAAAAGGGGCACCGGGAAATCGGTTTCCGGGAGATCCAGGACCTCTTCGCCTCGATGCCCTTCTTCATCGCCATGGGACACCAGCAATTCGCCAAGGAGCTCCTCAAGGAGTGGGCAAGCCAAGTCTTCGAGTTTGGCTACGCTTATCATAACTTCTACTGGGCAGGAAAGGAACCGGGCGACTTCTCTGACGATGGGCTTTGGCTGGTACAGGCCGTGGACATCTACCTCAATCAAACGGGCGATCTGACCTTCTTGGACGAGCAGTGCGACGTCGCCGGCACCGAGCCGGTCCGACGCCGGACAGTTTACGAGACAATCCAAGCGGTGCTGCGCTACTCGGGAGAGATCTCGGTCGGCAAACACGGCCTGCCGCTGTTGGATGGGGCGGACTGGAATGATACCCTGCGCCTAGACCCCGACTATCTAAACGGGCCACGCAAGGAAGCGGCGTACCGGATGCAGGTGTCGGCCGGCGGCCAGGAAGGCGAGCCGTTCCGGAGCGATTACAGCGAAAGCGTGATGAACGCCTTCCTCCTGAAGATCGCGCTCGACGCCACACAGCGGATGGCCGAACGCAAAGGAGACACGGTCTATGCTAGCAGACTACGCAGCCTTGCTCAGCAGTTGCGCGACAACCTGCAACGCCACGCTTGGAAAGAAGACTACTTCGCGAGGGTGCTGATTAACAGATTCCCAGACGGCCGCTATACTTACCTAGGAGCCAAAGGAGACGGCCTCTCGGGCGATCCGAGCTTGGATGGGACCTACTTCCTGAACTCCTTCACCTGGTCCATCCTCGCGAGCGTCGCCACGGAGGAGCAGATCCGGACGATGCTTGACGTAACGAAGAGGGTCTTGCTTACGCCCTACGGCCTCAAGCTCTGCTCACCAGTCAAATACGACGGCCTGATGGCGGAGCGTGGTGGAAGTGGCGAGTACTTCCTCGGCGACAGGGAAAATGGCGGCGTGTTCAAGCATGCCGACATGATGGCGGCCGTGGCGATGCTAAAGGCAGCGAAAGAGGTGGCCGATCGCAGCCTGGCAGCCGATCTTGCCGATCTAGCCTACCGCGTAATCGACGTGGTCTTACCCTATCGCACGATGCGCGATCCCTACGTGCTCGCCGGCAACCCCCGGTTCTGCACCCAGTACAACAATAGCGATACTGGCGAGAACGTGGGCCCCACCGTTAGCGGTACGGCCACCTGGCTGTGGCTGGCGCTGAAGACGGCGTATGGGATCGCTGTCAGCCCAGAGGGAATCGAGATCGATCCGCTACTACGCGAAGACCAAGAGGAGTGCACACTGGTGCTCAACACCGGCTCCGCCACCTACCAAGTGCGGATCAGCAAGCCGAAGGGGTTCCAGCGCACGCGCGACAAAGCCCCGCGCGTCTCGGTCGACGGGGTCCCCTGGCCAACAAACCGGATACCCCATTTCGCTGATGGTGCTGTGCATATGGTGGAACTGCGCTTTGGGCTGCCCACGGAATTAGTGGAACCAGTGGGCGTGCCCGCAGAATTCGACGCGCCAGGGCACTTTCGTTAACAGCGCGTTGCCGGGGATCAGCGAGTGCCAGAGGGGCGAGGCGGGTGTCTCGCTCCCTCTGACTGTGCAGAGGCTCTAGACCACACCAAACGCGGTCTTGACCTCGGGCTGGAAAATGTACCAAAGGATGATGGCGTTGATTATCGTGCCAATGGGAAAGCCCAGCAGACCGATAATGGCCAAGACGAGCAAGAGGGTGCGAGCCCAACTCTTAAGACCAAGCAGCCCCCAACCCTCCAGAAAACTGATCACTGCAAGAATCGCGCAGATCGCGAATGCACAGATGCCAAGCGTAGTCCCCGCCATTAGGCCGCCCGTCGGATCGTCTACCGAAGACGCACCACCCAGAGCGAATAATGCGAGCGTACTGCAGCCGGCCAGCAAGGTTAAGGCGCCGCCAATAATGGACAACCAAGCGATAACCGTGATGCCCGTCGGTCTCTCCAAAGTACTCCTCCTCTAAATTAGGCCGTTAAACTTCTCGAATACCCCCTGATTTCGCCCAAGACTGAGCATTCCGGTTGTGGTTCACCTGTGCGGGGACTTCACATGGAGAAACCGCCGAAAGTAATGGGTTTCGATTGGACCGGAGTATATCATTGTGTTTCAGTGCATGCAAGGGGAGTAGCGATTAGGACTTGCCTGCCAGTCCTGGGAAGAAAGTCTGTCTCGTGTGCATCGCCCTTGTTGTCAAGCATGCCTGTTGGTATAATAGGCGCGTGGTGAAAGAGAAGCAAGCGCCCTTTCTAGAACAAGCTGGCCCCGATGTAGCGCGGCCGGCATTCCGGCGGATCGTGGCGAAATTCGGCACCAATCTGCTCACCGCGGGCACCGAGAGGTTGAACCTGGAGGTCATGGCCGCGTTGGTCGGCCAGGTGGCGCGTCTGCATGCGCAAGGTGTCGAGGTGATCATCGTCTCGTCGGGTGCAGTCGCGGCCGGCCGGGCCAAGCTCGGCCTCAAGCGCAGTCGCCGCGATATCCCTTTCAAGCAAGTTCTGGCCTCCGTCGGCCAGAGTTGCCTGATGGACGCCTATGACAAGCTCTTCCAGTGGCACGACATCACCGTGGCGCAAACTCTGCTCACTCGCGCCGACCTGTCCGACCGACTACGTTACTTGAACGCGCGCAATACCCTACTCGCTCTCCTCGAACTAGGAGTGATTCCTATTGTGAACGAGAACGACGTTGTCGCAGTCGAAGAGATCCAAGATCTGGCTTTTGGCGACAACGATAATCTCTCGGCGATGGTCGCCAACCTCGTGGATGCCGATCTGCTCGTCATCCTCACCGACATCGACGGGCTCTACACCGCCGACCCGCGCATTGACGCACGTGCCACGCTGATCAGACATGTCGACCATATCGACGCTTACGTCGAGGGCCTGGCCGGGGGAAGCGGTAGCTCGCGAGGCACAGGGGGTATGGCCACTAAGATTCAGGCGGCCAAGCTGGCTACCGCAGGAGGCACTGCCGTCGCTATTGCCGAAGGCAGAGCAAGGGATGTCCTCTTGCGCCTAGCTGGCGGTGAGCCTTTGGGTACCATCTTCACTCCGATCAGCACCCGTCTCGAAAGTCGCAAACGCTGGCTGTTAGGCGGGGCGTCTCGACGTGGCAAGATCGTGCTGGATCAGGGTGCCGTCACCGCGGTACGCGACCGTGGCTGTAGCCTGCTGCCCGCGGGCATTACTCGCGTCAAAGGACGCTTCCAGCGTGGCGAACCAGTGGACTTGGTCGACTCAGAAGGCAATAGCATAGCCTGCGGCATCAGCAACTATTCCTCCGCAGACGTCGAGTTGATCAAGGGTTGCCAGTCGCGCTGCATTGAGGAACGCCTCGGCTACGAGTACGGCGAGGAAGTCGTCCACCGCAACAACCTCGTCCTCCTGTAGCCGATTGCGCTCATGACAGTCTGTTCATCTAGGTCGGCTGCCTTTTCACCTTTTTGTCATCTTGGTCAGTTATCCTTAGCCTGTGCTCTCTCCACGTCACTTAGCCGAGACCTCCCGCAAGAAGAGACTGGACTTCTTCATGGAGACCATGCGCCCTGCCCCCACCGACCGGGTGCTGGATGTGGGCGTCGCACCTGAGGAATTCATCCCCTGGACAACTGGTTCGAGAAGCACTACTCCTACCCGGAGAAATTGGCAGGAGTCGGCATCGAGGATCTCGCCGGGGTCCGCTCCCTTTACCCGGGGGTGGTGCTAGTGTGGGGAGATGCCTAACACTTGCCTTTCAAAGACCAGGAATACGATATCGTCTTCAGCAATGCCGTGGTGGAGCATATTCCAAACGGTCAAGGGCAGAGGCTGTATGTGGAAGAACTGTTGCGCGTCGGGCGGCGGGTCTTCATTACCACACCGAACTACTGGTACCCCGTCGAGCTGCACTCCCGCCTGCCGCTGATCCACTTCCTGCCGGCCGGCCTAAGAACTCCCCTTCTCCGGCGCATCAGGGACGAATGGTGGGTGAACTTCTACAATCAGGAATTGCGCCTGCTGACGCCCCGCCGCTTCAAGTCTCTCTTCCAGACCTCTCGCCCCGTGCGCATCGTCAAGCAATGTATCACGTTCTATCCCGAAACGCTGATCGCCCTGGTAGGCGGCTAAGTAGCAATCAGCCATCAGCCGTCAGCTATCAGCCATCAGTGGGCCCTCGTCATTCCGGCGAAGGCCGGAATCCAGTTGACGGCTGATAGCTGAAAGCTGGGAGCTAACTACGGCGTGTAGCCACCCGATTTGAACATGCGGGGGCTCTTGGGCATGTTGCGCAAGGCCTCGACGATCGGTAGGTCTTTGCCGTAGTAGATGGGATTCTTGATCCACCACTCGGCGGGGAAAGCGTAGTGGCCGAATTCACCAAGGAGCCAGAAATCCTGCGTGAAGAGGCTATCCCGCCAGCGCGCGGTCTGGAAGCCCTGGATGATCGCTAGATTGTAGTCCCGGTGCATGTTGTCGTCGATCCGCGGGTAGTTCTTGTCGACCAGATCGCCAAGCGTATAGCCGGCTTCGGTGCCAAAAATGGGGATGCTGTGGCCGAGATACGAGATCATTAGGTCGTCGATCCACTCATATTCCAGAAAAGAGGTGTCGTCGCGCACGTCGAGGGGTTTGTTATGTGGGCGGTTGTGTACGGCGACCCCTGCATTGTCAAACGTACCGAGGGCGCCGTTGTTCTTTAGCCAGAGCATGATCCTTTCGAGCATGGTGCGGTGGTTCATAATATCGCCGCCGGGGCTCATGGGGTAAAGCAAAGGAATGCCCCCTGCCTCCTTAATGTGATTGGCCGATAGCCACCACTGGCGGGCGATGTCGTCGGCGTTTGTGCTCGTGTTCTCGGCGGTGAGGTTTGGCTCGTTGCCGGTGACGAAGTAGTTCACCCCTATTGCCACATACTTGGCCAGCTCCTGAACAGGTGGCACATAGTACGGATGCGGCTTGCCGATGGGATGGTAGCGGAGGATCACCTGGAAGCCGTTGTCGACCAAGACCTTAACACTTTCCACTTGGTTGGGGTCGGCGGCCCAAACAGTGACCCAAGACGCGCCGAGCGAGTTCAGCAGAGGGACGACCTCCTTCTGCATGATGTCTTTATTGGGAGGATACGGCGAGCCATTGATATGGAACCCGTAGCCGGTGTCCGGGATTGGGCGCGGATAGTCGGCCAATGATGTGTAGGAACGGACACCGCCCGATGGCGAGCGGACTTCATGGACGACGGTCGTGGGCCAGGGAGAAGGCGTCGCCGTCGGCGCGGCAGTAGGTGTGGCCGAGGATCCGGCCGTCGTCCGCAGCGTCGAAGCCGGCATTATTGGGAGACCGGGCATGTAGACGCGGAACACCGTTGCAGAAGGCATCGGCTTGGGGACGACTGTGTTTTGCATGTCGATATCGCGCGCCTCAAGACTGGTGAGCACGAGCGGCAAGATTATGCCGACCATCGCCAGAATGTACGGTATCTTGACCCGCTTGAGCAAGGTCCCTTCACTCCTAGTAGCCGCCGATATATCGCTAACCTACCAGGCCATTGTACTCTCTCCCTGTTAGGTACACAAGCCTAAGCGTCGCCTTGTCGATAGTACATTCGGGTCATGGAACAGGTAGGCCCACAAGGCAGTGGCGGGGCTCTTTCCCAGACCCGAAGCGGCCACAAGACCCCAACCCTGAGGAGATCGTCATCCGGATCATTTAAGGAGGACCAGACCAAGCCATTGGACATCGCTTTCCCTGCCTGTGGCCACCGCATATTGCCAGCCGGCCGCCAGAATCGTAGACCTAACGTCGATGCTACAGGCCTCCATCGAAGGGCGAGCCTGGTGGGGGTTCCGACATGGCGAACTGACATCGCACTTTTCGCACCACACGCACCGCCCACCACCCAAAGCAAAGGCTTTGCGGAAGCCCGCGAGAAAAGCGTCGCGCTCTAGATCTACCACCAGTCTGTTCATGGTGCGCCAGGCGTCCCGCGCTGCACCTTCGCCTGTCGCCACGACGCGCACGCCGAGCACGCTCGCGTACTCGGCGAGAATCCGGCGGGTCCCCGCTGGGGTTGGGGGACCACGGCGGGCAAGTCCAACTCCGCCCGTAGCCAGGATAGCCACAGCGACACTTCAAGACCACCCAATCAGAAACAACTACGTCCGCGGCAGGCAGAATCGTCGCCTCGTCTGCCCCATCCGCCAGCGCTTTGTCTGCCAAGCGTTTCGTGGTTCCTCTCCACGTCAGCCGTCAGCGATCAAAACGTGTCCGGGCAAAACGGCCGGTACTGGGTGCGCATCACGGCATCCCACTGTGGCAAGGCGTACTGATCCGGGGCGTCAAGCCTCCCCATGCGGAATGCTTCGGTGGCGCTGATTTGGCCGAAGACGAGCATGGCCAGCGTGCTCACGGGCATCACCAGCTGCGGCGTCGCATCGGTCCGGCTCACCGTGGTCTTGGTTCCTAAGGTTTCCAGCTTCCAGCGCCCGTCGTTCCACGGGCAAAGATCATCAAGGACATGGAACGTCAGCGTGGCAGGACCAGCGTATGGTCTAGCTGACAGCCCTTTCGGGAGGTCTACCAGGCGGGCAAGAATCCCATCCCAGACCGTCGTCCGCAGCATTCGAGGCTCGAGCAGCAGATGAGGCAATGGATCGTCCTCAGGCACGCAACGCCAAACGATCTCACGGACGGCGTCCATGTTGCCGAGACAATCCCAGAAGGCTCTGTAGGCGGCCGGTGTCAGCCAGACGAGTTCCCGAATTGACAGCCGCTGCCAGGGCCCAGGTCCATCATGAAAGGCTTCTTCCGTACTGTAAATCACGTACCCGAGTTGTTCGGCGTCTTCCTCATAGAGCAGGATAGACAGATCGGCTTTGGGTGGGTGGGGAGTAAGAAGGTCATGGTCCCACCTACTCGGATGGCGGCTGAGATGCCCAGTGCGCAGCTTGCCGGAACGATCGAAGATGTGCGAGAGGAGTTCCAGTTCACCTTTGGTGGTCTCGCGAAGAGTGCCAGGCACGGACTGAGGATGAGAAAAACGCACGTAGCGCGGTTCCACTTTGTAAGAGTGGTGAACGGAGACCACAGCATAGCCGAAGCGCTGGTAGATCGCCGCCCAGGAGGCGTAGAGTATGGCTATGGAGCGCTCGCCTTGCTCGTGCAGTTGTTCGAAGTAGGTGGTCATGATCCGGCGGAGATGTCCGCGCCGGCGGTAGATGGGCAAGGTTCCTACGCAGGTCACGGCGCCGACAGGTATATCGTTGCCATTGAAGCGCATCGTCAACGGATAAGCCGCAAACGTGGTGGCTAGTCTCCTATCTTCAAAGGCGCAGAGGGTCCACTCCGGCCTAATATGCCGAAATGTCTCCCGCGGTTCTGCCAAGGTGAGCGCGGCAATCCGGACAACCTCTTCCATTTCCTCTGAAGTGGCCGGGCGAATCTCCACAGTCATCAGTAGTCTCTCCTTCCATCTCCAGTCCGTAATGAATCTGCGGCTGGCCAGGCCCGGCCCCCACGTTTGCCATTCTACCAGCCGGATACTCCCCCTGCAAATCCCTGGTTCACGCCGTCCACCAGCGTAGCTTGTTCGCTCTTCCGAGCTTGTGCTATAATCGCTGCGAGGGAACCGCCAGTTTGAATGGAGCGTAGAGAATTTGGCTGAAACATTCCGCCTCTGGGTCGGGAAACATACCGATGCCGGTCGGCTGAGAGATCATAACGAGGACTCCTACGGGATATTCGTACCTACCGATCCTGTCCAACTTAAACAGCTAGGATCGCTGTTCGCCGTAGCGGACGGGATGGGAGGCCACGCCGCTGGTGAGATCGCCAGCAAGGCCGCTCTCGATAGCCTGATCGAGGTCTACTTCGCCACCCCAGAACCGTCTCGATCTGACGCCCTACGCAAGGCCACGCACGCTGCCAACGAACGGGTCGTCGCCGAGGCCGCCAAGATGCCGGAACGACGGGGCATGGGCACAACGCTGGTCGCTGCAGTGATCCATGGAGACCAGATGGTAGTTGCGAACGTTGGGGATTGCCGGCTATACCTCCTCCGCAGAGGCGTTCTTAGCCAGATGACGAAGGACCATAGCTTTGTCGCAGAGCAAGTGCGTGCTGGCCTGATTACCGAAGAAGAGGCAAGGAATCATCCCCGTCGGAATATTATCTCTCGGGCATTGGGCACGCCCGAAGCCGAACCGGACATTTCTGAGATTCCTATCCAGGCTAATGACGTGATCATCATGTGCAGCGACGGCCTCCACGGTGTCGTCAACAACGAGGAGATCGCCAAGGTTGGCCAGAACCCCGATCCGACCGCCGCCGCCCGCAATCTGGTGGACCTGGCCAACACGAACGGCGGCCCAGACAATATTACAGTTCTCGTGATCAGGGTTGAGAAGATAGGCATCGATCCAAACGCCGTCACTCAGGTGCTGCCCAAGATCACGCGGTGAGTGAATTCAGTGGTGAAGAAGGTTTGTGTCATAAAGGGGGATGATGCCTCACCAGAAGTGGTCATGCCCACGGTGGAGATCCTACAGGGCTTGGGGCTGAAGATCGAGTTCCTCTGGCCTCTCACAGGTAAGGAAGCCGTCGAGAGGTATGGAAATGGCTTCCCTCCCGAAGCAAAAGAGGCGGTCGACGAGGCGGACTGCACGCTTTTCGGTGCTACCAGTGGTCTTACGGGAGGCATGGGGTATCTCAGATGGGGAAAAAGGACCTTTGCCAACTTCCGACCTGTGAAATGGAAGCCGGGAATGCGCAGCCCGCTCAAGAACCCGGCAGGGATCGACTTCGTGATTGTGCGTGAGAACCTCGAGGGTCTGTATCCTGGTCGGGAAGGAGATATCGAACGACTGGAGCCTTTGCATCTCACTGACATTCTCACCAGGCAAGCCCTAGATACCTCGATGAAGGGCAAGTTTGCGGTCCGCGTGATTACCGAGGAGAACACCAGGAACATCGCCCGAGCGTCCTGCGACCTGGCGATGAAACGAAAGGCCAAAGGGGGGTAAAGGAAAGGTCACCGTGGCCTGCAAGCATAACATGCTCTGGCAATCGGACGGATTGTTCCGGAGGATAGTGGAAGAAACGGTAAATCAATACCCAGAGCTGGCCTTTGAGCAGGTCATTATCGACAACTTCGCCCAGCAGATGGTGATCAACCCTCACCAATTTGATGTGGTGGTGATGCCGAATGAGCACGGAGACGTGATGGCCGATGGAGCGGCCGGACTGGTTGGCGGATTGGGCCTGGCACCCAGCGCCTGCATTGGCGACGACTACGCCTACTTCGAGCCCGTGCACGGTACGGCGCCCGACATCGCCGGCCGGCACATCATCAACCCCACGGCGATGCTTCTCTCGGCGGCCTGGATGTTGGACTACCTCGACTTCGTGCCAGCTGCGGAGCGTCTCGAGAATGCCGTCTACGCTGTCTACGCAGAGGGAAAACACCTTACCCGCGATCAAGGGGGAAGCTCTTCTACCCTCGAGTTCTGCGAGGCAGTGAAGGCAAAGTTGTAAACGCCGCACGGATCACGTATGACCACACGTGTGGTAGATGGTGTGCCGGCGGTGTTTGCTGATCCCCAGGAAGCCTTCAACTCGGCCTCCGTTCCCCAATTCACGGTCTACTTTTCCCAGCCTCGTTTCCATATCGGCCCGCCTTGCGGCGTTTCCGCAGAAGCAAGGCAAAACCGGCTGTCCTCTGCTAGTACCGCGCGCTAACCGCGTGAAATCACGCCAGGCGCGAGAAGCGAATGGAGATGAGCCCTGGTCTTGGTCAACCGATCGCTAACCACCTGAGCGAGGCCCTTCATCACCCGATAGCCTGTTGCAGGTTCCTGTTCCAGGTAGGTGCGCAGGGCACCACTTTGTACCTTTACTACTTTGCTGTGGTCCAGGCATCTGGACGAAACGGTATAGTTTCCCGGCTCGAGCAGGCAGGACCAACCAAAAACGTCCCCTCTCTCTCGTGCGGTGTCAATCGTCTCCTCGGTGGCGCCGACGCGGATGCGCAGTTGGATGGTACCTTCCTCCAGAACGTAGAACTCCTTGCCCTTCTCCCCTTCAGTTGAGATGACTGCTCCGGGCGGATATTCCTCCTCCTGGCAGAATCGCGCGATCACACCTAACTTCTCTTCGCCCAGCGTGCTAAAGAGGACGCTTTTCCTGAGTGTCTCCATCGTGGCCATTCTTGATCCTCCCCGCATGATGAAACGAATGGCTCTCACCACCGACACACTTCGCTACCTCATTACATTATACCACCAGGCCCCTGGCTGCCCACCCTCTCCCAATAAGAAATGCCCAAATGTTGCCCGAAGCTTACCGCAGTGGGGTTGTTGGGACCGGCGCGACACCCCACTTTCAGGAGCGTTGGTTCTATATTCGCTATAATAACAGGACCTAAGGTGCTTGAAGAACGTCATCGGGTGTGCTAAGATCGAAACAAGATGGTTTTTCCACCGCATTAGCCTAGCGAGGAGAAGGTCGTGACGGGCAGTTCCGGCAAGTCAGGGCCCGCGACGACCAGCGCACTGCCACTCTCCAGCTTGCTTTGCGGATGGCTGAAAACCACACAGCACATCCAAGATGGAGGAAAGTGGAGCAATGCGCGAGAAGGTAGAGAAGGTCCTCGAACTCGTCAGGCCGGCTCTTCAGCGAGACGGCGGCGACATTGAACTGCTCGACGTCACTGACGATGGCGTCGTCAAGGTTAGACTGCGTGGGGCTTGCGCCGGCTGCGCGATGTCAATGATGACGTTGCAGTTTGGCGTAGAGAGGGCCCTCAAGCAAGAGATACCCGAGATCACCCGTGTGGTTGCCGAGCCGGTCTAATTGCTGGCTCGATAGGCCAGTCGGTTCTGCCTTAGAAGATGCGACACAGGGGCACGGAGATCATGGAGGTTTCTGAAGGGCCCGGGATTGTATGTCGGCAGAGTCTCATCTCAGAGTCTCGTGGCCGTTGCCTTTCTGGTTCGCCGTCATGCCAACGAGGCGTACTCTGAGAGTACTGCCCCTGTGTGCTGGCAGTGACCGGCAGCACTGATACTTTCGGCTCGCCGCATAGTTCCTCAAGGAACGGCGATGACGGTTGCGAAAGACAGCGGCGAGCCCAAGTCGTGGTTCCATTCTTCCCCTCGTCCCAACCAAGCCAGGGAGATACACTGGCATCGGTGTGACGAAGAAGCCTTTCAATTCTGGGTATCACCGAGCCGAACGAAGTGGTTGAACCGCCAGACCTAGTCGGGGACCGCGCCAGGCTCGACCACGAGGAACTCCCGCCCTTTCGCGAACCACGCCGCCTACGTCTGCCGGTCGCAGGGCTGCTCAGCCGCAATCTCGGAAACGGAGCAGATTGCACCGGCGGTTGAGATGTCGGTTGGGGGCGAGGCGTAGGGCGATCAGCAGCGGACGATCAGACGCTGCCGAAGGCTTAGGACCAACAGCCCGAAGGCAATGGTCAAGCCCACCGCTGTGAGAATCGCGCCCAGCACCCGTGGCGCCGTGGTCTCGAAACGGAACAGCACGGTGTGCTCACCCGCTGGCACCTCCACGGTCATGAGACCATAGTCGCCGACAGTGTCGATAGGCACCGGCTGGCCGTCGACATAGGCTTTCCAGCCTGGATAGTACTGGGTGTACACGGTCAGGGGCGTTGGGCTGGGCGAGCGAACGATCACCTCGTCAAGCACTGTCGAATGTCGCTGGGTCTTCGCCACTGCCCCCGCGGCGAGCGATTCCGGTGCAACCTTATCTGTGGGCACCTGGCCGGCCAGATAGATCGGTAGCAAGGGCGATTCCTTCGGCTTCACCTTGTTCCACATCGTCAAGCCTACCAGTTCGCCACTACTTTGCTGGAACCGCATCAGCCCTGCTAGCGACACGGGGCCTTCGGCCGGCTCGATGAACTGCGGAGACAAGTATCCGTAGCTTGCCCAAATCGTGCTGGCGACCAATGCTACGAGCGCCACGCGATAAACCAGGCCTGGTGCGCCGTACGCTTTCAAGGCAAAGCCAGACAAAAATGCCAGGGAGAAGACGGTCATTGCCAGCAGGCGCCACGGGAACTGTGCCAGTTGGGCAACCCCCAGAATGGTCCAGACTCCAGACGACGTTGGCTGCATTAGGAAGACCAAGGCCAGGGTCGTCAGCCCGAAAAAGACATATTCGCCTTTTCCACCTCGCCGGCCGCCGACGGTGCCAAGGAGCGCCAAGGTTACGGGAACGACGCCAAGCTGGAATGACATACCATCGTCGGGACCGGGTTTGGACACGCCAAATCCCCAGAAGGGCGAGAAGAACTGATTCAGGTAGACGAAGTGGTCCCGGTAGTCATAGTCAGCCGTGGTCCATTGGTCAGTGCGCACGAACTTGTACTCTCCAACCATGGGCAGCCAGAAGATCGCGCTGATCGCTACTGCCAGCGCAACCATCAGTACCAGATGAGCGATCGCCTCTCGCTGCAACCAGAATGCCCGACGCAAGGCAATGACGTAGCGCCAAGCTCTGTGCCTGATCACTTCTGCAGGAAGGAGCGACAATGCCTCATGTTCAACCCCTTGGGATCGACTCCGGCCCTTCCGCAGCACGACACCTATGAAAGGTGCGGCTACAAGGCTGCGGCACGCAGTGTCAAGAGGCGTGGCTATGGGTCGCGGGCGGTCATTTCCTACCCTCATCATTCTCACCGCCAAGAGATAGAGCGAGTAAGCTGCCAGAAGAGGGGCGGTGAACATGGCAATAGCGTTGTGAGTCATGATCAGCGCCGCCAGCGCCAGCCCACCTACTGCGGCATATCGCAGGCGGGCCAGGGACCGGGGGTCAGGGGGCAGCGGCCAGTTTCGGTCCCCCGTCCCCTGACCCCTGACCTCCGGCCCCACGGCCAGTAGCCGTCGGACCGACCAGAAGACGATGGGAACGAAGATGAAGGCGAAGCTCTCGGCCAAGGCACCCCGTACGTAGACGTCGGCAAGATGATACGGCATGTACACATAGATCACGGCGGCGAGCAGTCCTCCACCGCGTCCCACGGCATCGCGGGCAAAGAGGTACATAGCCATCCCACTGAGGACAAACCCGAGGCCGAACGTCACTTTCACCGCTTCTACAAAGCCTAGCCCTGCCAGATGACCGGCTTCGGCCACGAAGTAGGCCAAAGGCGCGTTGATGTTGAATATCGGGTAGCCGAAGCCAAAGGCGAAGTCCGGCGCCCAGCGCGGGTACAAGATGCCCTCCTGCACCGAACGGTCGAACTCCACCAGGAAGTATACGCTATGACGGGCGTCATGCGCACCCCAGAAATAGAGCGGGTGCGAAAGCGGCGCCACGACAAAGGTGCACAGGAGCGCAAGCAAGAGCCAGTTCAGATCGAATCTGGTTTTCGGGAGCCCAGTTACCTTCATCGCCACGTGATTCCTATTTGAACACGGTTACCTTGTCCAGCAGAATCCGTGAGTCGTGATTTCCTCCAATACTCACTTCTTGCCGCTGCCCAGTCACACCGTTGTAAAGGCCAACCTCCAACTCATACTCTCCAGGCGGCACGTCTGAGCTGATGGACACTTCATAGGGGTCGTAGAAGCTTTCCCCAGGTTGCCACCCGCTCGTCGGCCGCTGTCCATGCATCGGCTGATTATCCTTTTGCGCACAGACCTTCCCTGTGCTGTCGATCAAATGGGTAAAGACGGTAAGGTCCTCCGCAACCGGTGCCAAGCTTTGCCAGACTAGGGTCAACCTGAGCTTCTCGCCAGCCCGCACGGCATAACGGCCATCAATCCTCATCGGGGTTTCCAAGTCGTAGTCCAGAAGAACGATCGCCGGACCAAAGCGCGCATTCAGAAAGCGGCCTGGGTTCCGCGCTTCAAGAAAGGTTGGCGACAGATAGTTGTAGCTGGCGGCGACGGCCAGGACGGTCAAGGCGAGGGCCAGCGGTCGAACCTCTGGCCTCGAGCGGAAGCTGCGCGCATCCTCTCTCATCCCCAGATTCGGCGAGAGCGCATCAGGTGATGCTTCTCGCCGCTTGGAAATTCCGTCAGCGTCTTGGCTCAGCGATACGGCGAGCAGAACCACTACCGTGCCCCCCAAGAGGGATAAGACCAAGGCGAGTATAGAAAGTAGTCGAGGCGGCGTCTCGACGAAGACCGTCAGAAATCCCCAAAGAAAAGACGAGGCGGGCAGCATGAGCAAAACCAAGGCGACGGCGCTGGCGACAAGTGAGAGGGCGGCCCAGCCCACCCGGCCAGTTCTCCACCGGTCTGCAAGCACCGCGCTGCCGGCGACCATGGCTAGCACCAGCATCATCGCGCCGACTTGCACCGGCGCGCCGGCTTCTGGTGGCGGACCAGTTGACCATACCGGCGAGAGCAGTCTCTGTAGATTCAGGAACTTCGCTGGTGCCTCCGGAAGGTGATCTGTCGCTCTCCCGACTCCGGAGATACCCCACCAGCAGATGCCGATGGTCAGCATTCCGGCGATCCACCAGCCGATAGATTGCCATCTCCTGACAGAAAGCCCCTTGGTGACGAACCAGCCGGCGAGGGGCAGGAACGGGAAGACCAGTGCTTCACGCAGGTCGCCGAGGATGTAGGTCGACGCCAGATGATATGGCGCATAGACATAAAGCGCGACGGCCAGCAGCGCACCCCAGCTTGCCGTCGAAACAACTAATCCATGGCGATCGTCCGCCTTTTCCACCGGCATGGTAGTGGAAACCGGCTGAAGCCTTGATTCCAGAAACTGGTGCCCGCCGTTTTCGCCGTTGATGATCGCGCTTCGTGCGGGGGCGATCGACAGCCACCGCGAGTAGCAGAACCTGGCGAACAGATACATGGTCACCGCCGAAGAGAGAAAGCTGAGCAGGAAGAAGGACTTAATCGCCTCGAAGGGCCCCAGTCCAAGAGTGCGAAGCAGCACTACTAGAGAAGACTTTGCCAAGGAGACCTGAGACCAGGCACCGCTCGCGCTGGCCGAGAGGTCTCGCCCCTGACTCATCAGCGAAAACAGTTCGTAGATGGGGAGCAAGCCGCTCCGCACCGCGGGATATCCCGGATGAAAGAGGGGCGCCACGGCAAATACAGTCAGAGCGACAGCGGCAATGAAGAACCGATCAATGCCTAGTCTGGTCATCAGCAAAGCCCCACGTAAGGTCGTGCCATTATAGGGCAAAAGCCTGAGGATTGTCACTCCGGTCCTAACCCATCCTGGCCAGCAGGAACACGGGGCGTTCTGACTTGCGGCTATTCGTACTAGGCCAGATTGACTGCAAACAACCCGTGGGTCTTAAGCAGTGCTTAAGCAAAGGCTGCTAACCTTGAAGCGGATGGCCAGGAATCCGGGTAACATGGAGGACCTGCCTTGAGGAGTATGGTGCACTTCGGGCGCTGGCTCAGAGGACAACCCGGTCAGAGTCTGATCGAGTTCGCCTTGGCCATACCGATTGTCCTCTTTCTGGTCTTTGGCATGGTCGATACCTTTCGCGTGTTGCAGGCCTATGTCTCCATTCAACACGCTACGCAGGAAGGGGCGCGCTTTGCGATCACCGGCAACTCCATCGAGGAATCTCCCGGGGTGATGGCCCCACGCCCGAGCGCCATCATTAGCACCACCCGCAACGCCCTTGCCGGGCTCTACGTGGATCCAAATCAGTTGGATCCTAACGGGCAAGGGTATCTATCTGTCCGCTTAAACCCTCCAGATGGCGGCGGCCCGAACGAGTACGTGAAGGTAAGCGCTGAGTATAACGTGATGATCGTGACACCGTTGATCAACGTTATTGCGCGAAACGTACGGGTTAGCGCAGAGACGGGGATGATCAACGAGAATTTCGGCTTGACCCCTAGTCTGTCGCGTGGGCAAGTGCCGCCCACGCCATTGCCGTTGCCAACCTACACTCCATATGTTCCACCGATACCCACGGCCACAACCACGCGGACGGCCACGGCGACGCCCTCGCCGACCGAAACGCCCACGCCGACCCTGACACCAACGCCGAGCCTAACGCCATCACCCACGCCGACAACGGTTCCCCTGGCCCTCAATCCGGTGATCGACGGTGACAGCGCGGTATCTGGCACCGGATCACCGGGCATCGCGGTCGAGGTCCGAGACTACAGCGTGGCCGGCCACCCAGTTGTTGGCACGGGGACCGTCGGCGCTGACGGCACATTCACTATCAACGTCTTTCCGCTGGCTATCGGCGGCCATCTGCTGATTGCCACCGCCAGTAACGGCACTGCCGCTTCGCAGGTTGTGGCCGGGGGTACACCCACTGCCAGTCCTTCGTCGACGGCTTCGGCAACGCCTACCACTACTGCTACGCCGACGGCAACGGCTACAGCTACTCCCAGTGCCACCGCAACTGCGACGCCGACGCCGCCGACGGCGGTGACCTGCAACGGCACTAGTATCGTCGTTACGGTCCATGACAGCAGTGGCAACGTCAAGCGGTATGTGACGGTGCAACTCGTCTACAATGGCACGCAGATCAACAGTGGGAGCACCAACCGGTTCGGCAGGGTGACCTTTTCCGGTGATTCCTCCGGGCACCCGCTGGCCGGCAACAGTTCCTATGTGGTGCAGACGTCTGGCCAAACTCCCAACAACTGGAACGCCGGCTACCTCCCTTGCAGCGGCAGCCTGGCTCTAACGATCCAGCTTGGCACAAGTACCCCCACGCCCACCGCCACGTCTTCGCCGCCGGCAACGCCGAGCCTCAGCTCGGCCAGATGCATAGTGGAGGGGTCTGACAGCTTCCATCAACTCTCTTGGAACCCCACAACCAGTGCGACAAGCTACCACGTGTATCGTTCCACCAATGGCGGTGCAACCTATGATTGGCTGCTCACGACCACCGATACTTCGGCAAAACTGGCCGTCAACGCGAACTCGATCTCCTTCTACTATGTCACAGCGCTGAACGCTGAGTACCGTGAGAGTCCCGGCTCAAACATCGCAATGGCGGTATGTGGGAATACTCCGACACCCACAGTGACAGCCACACGCACAGCGACCACCCAGCCGACGACGCCTACCGCAACGCCTACCACGCAAGCTACCGCCACACCGAGCCAGACGCCCACGCCGACGGAAACACCCGTCGCAATCCCTGACTTGGTCTTCTCCGCTGGTCTAAGCACTACGCCGCCGAGTGGCGCCATCAATGCCGGCCAGCCAGTGGTGGTCAACACCACGATCCGGAACCAGGGTGGCAGCGCCGCCAATTCGCTTTTCTGGGTAGACCTTTACGCCGACACCGAACCAGAGATCGGTACTTCGGGCATCGCCTGGCAGGCCATCAGCGGGCTTGCCGCCGGAACATCCACGAGCCTGAGTCTCGAATACGTCTTCACAACGCCTGGCACCTACACTCTTACCGCCATGGTCGACTCTTACAACGATATCGCGGAAGGCAACGAAACCAATAATGTCAGCACCCCGTTGGTTGTCATCGTAGGGTCAGCTCCCACGGCCACGCCGGCGGCGTCGGCCACGGCGACCCTTACGCCGACCGCAGGTTCCACTTCGACGACGATCGTCCCGGGCGCGATCAGCGGCTGGACGTGGATCTACTACGACGGGAATTGGACCGTTCCGACCGGCAGGGTAGAGGTATACGTATACAAAGGTAGCACGCTGATCTCCAGCACGCTCGCCGACGAGGCCGGCTTCTACCGGCTGGCAAACATAGCCGCAGACACCAACTACACGGTCGTCGGCGAGACTAATGTGGATGGCCGATTGTACCAGGACGCGATCACAGGCGTGAACGTGGCGGGCGGCACTGAAACAACTAACATCAACCTCGTCCTGTTTCCTATTTCCTAAGGGGTTAGCAAAGAATGGACAAGATCCCATCATCCACCAAATCGAACGTTAACGCTTGTGGTGGTAGCCGGGCAGACATCGACCGAAGGACTGTCGCTCCATCTGCCAGAAGGAGCGATTGGAGAGCGCGCTTCCTCAGTGAGGAGATAGGGCAAAGCTTCCTGGAACTAGCAGTGCTTGCCCCTGTTCTGCTCATTTTGCTCATCGGGGTGGTAGAGATGGGATATGGCCTTTACTCCTACCTTCTGGTCATGAGGGCCAGCGACGAGGGGGCGAGACTGGCCGCCGATGGCGCAGACGACGCCAACGCCACGCAGACCACGGTGCTGACGGTCAGAGGATTACCAATTACCAGCACCTCTGGACTATCCAAGCTCGATGTCTACGTAATCCGCGGGCAGACCAACGGGTCCGGCACAATCACCACCTGGAATGCGAACCATACATGGTCCAGTCCTAACGCCACGACTCCCGTGTCAGCGGCTGCGCTGCAATCCGCCTTGGTTCCTGGCGGCGCTCAGGCCGCGAACATGAAGATAGCAGTAGTCCAGGTCTTTTACCGCCACCAGCCGCTCTTCGGCTTCAACGTCGGTCCCTTTGCGCAAGGCATTCCGATGTCCAGTTACAGTGTTGTGCGAGATGTCGGTCCGTAGAGCGGCCGATGTTTCGAGCTGCGGCCACCCGGGCCTTTCTCTGTTCTGGAGGTGCTTGCCCATGAAGCGACCTAGGATCTGGGGCTTATTAGCCAACGACGAGCGCGGGCAGATGTATGTAATCGTCGCCATATCATTTGTGGTGCTAGTCATTTTCTCCGGATTGGTGATCGACGTCGGCATGGTGTTCGCGTCCAAGCTGCAATTGTCGCGTGCCGTCGACGGAGCCGCGCTCTCTGCTGCCCCCGAAGCAGCGCGAGATGGATTCATCTCAACGGCGGTCGACGCCAAGGTTCAGCAAATCATGCGCGCTGATAATCTTGATCCGACCGGACTTGTCACCTATACCCTTTCCATTCCTGGTCCCGAACAGATCAGGGTTGTGGCGACCAACACAGTGACCACTACCTTCATCAAGTTGATTGGCCTGGTCACGGGTATTCCGGCGTTCCAGAACGTGAGAGTCAGTGCCTCAGCCACCGCCGAGTACATTGCGTACGCCGAGATCCCAATCAAACCTTCCACGACGAACAAGTATGGCACAGAGTCGGCCGTGAACGCGGCGGTTTGGGGCCCGAACTCCCAGCGGGAATGGGGTGACGCTTACTCCCCGATCTACGGCCCTTCATATCCGTCCGCAAATCCCGAATACGGCAAACTACCCAATGGCTACATCTACCGTATCTCCGTCCCGGCCAACTACGTGGCGGCCAATGGCACCTCATTACTGAATGTGCAATTATTTGACCCAGATGACTACAACGCACCAGTGGCCGCCTACACCCCTGGCTATGATTGCCGCGATGGTGGGGCGAGGGAAGACACCCGGGTCGTTCCCACCGAGGCTGGCGTCTCACCTGCTGGGCGCTGTTACTTTCGAGTAGACGAGTACCGGGCGCGGGCCGACAACGGGACAGTGGAAACCGACGTCACTGTGTTCACCCTTTGGTATTTGGATCCCGCGGCCACCAGCATCCTCCATGCGGACCCAGCACAGATCACCACTATCGCGACCTACACGGTCGGCGCGGATTCCAGCACCGACTTGCGCTGGGTGCTGCCTCCTGGCTTCCAAATCAACCTCAACGACTACAGCCCGATGGCCGATGGCAGCTGGAACTTCTACCTTTACGTTCGCTGCACTAGTGGGGCCAGCGAGAACAACTTCGACATCCGCACCGGGCCACCACAGGTCATCGCCGACGAGATCAATATGACCCCGGGCAGTATCCACTACCACCGCCAGGTAGATCTGAGCACCTACAACTGGAACAGCGGCGGCACCTACGCCTTCGCCGTCAGGGCGATGCCCATCAACTTCAACTACAACACGATGGAAACCCGGTACCTTACCTTCGTACCGCCCGAGGCCGCTGGTCAGAAGCTGATCGTGAGACACTTCGACAACGACTACCCCGACCACCGCAGCATCAGCTACTACTTGAAAGACGTTCCTACTGCCGTTTGGAGTGCCACAGGGAATCTCTCAGGGAACAATGAGTGGTACGGATCAAACACTACAGTGCAAGGAGATGTCCTGACGCTACCCCCGATCGGCAGTTCGGCTTGGATCAGCGGCACCGAAACCGTGGGTAGATGGCTGGCCGCAGACTACCAGGCACCATTCGCCCAGGACACCAGTGTCTGGGAATTGATCTATCCCCGCGCCCGGCTGATCAAATAGCCGACCCAACCCCTCGCCCCCTACCCTAAGCAAGAAGAAAGGAGTGCCGTCATCTCGGCACAGGTCGTCATCCGGCCGCGTCATTCCGGCTTTCGCTGGAATCGGTAACCCAGCACCCGGCCCTCTCCCTGAAAGAGGAAGTGTGGCCTATTCCCCTCTCCGCGTCTGAGAGATGCCGTGAGAGGTTCGTCAACTCCTCTACCCCTAAGGAAACGCTGTTAGGTGCTCGATGAACTAATGGCCGGCAGGTCCACGATGAACGTGGTTCCCCTGTCCACTTCAGTTTTGACGCGGATGTTGCCTCCATGCGCCTGGGTCACCGCCTGAGCGACCGATAGGCCCAGACCAGACCCAACAGCACCCGGGGGCTGACGGCGCGAGCGATAGAAACGCGAGAAGATATGAGGCAGATCGTCCTGAAGGATGCCCATTCCGGTGTCGCGCACTTCCACTATCGCCCGCTGCGATTCGCCATGAAGCGCGACCGACACGCGTCCTCCGCGGGGCGTGAACTTGGCGGCGTTGTCCAAGAGATTCATGATGACCTGCCGGAGCTGGTCGGCATTTCCTCTTACGCGCAAAGTTTCTTCCCGTTCCACTTCGATCAACACATCACGCGCCCATGAGCGGACGTGCTGGCAGACTTCTTTCACCAGCGTGTCTAGTTCCACGATCTCGACGATAGACTTCTCTCCTTCGTCGAGCTGCGCCATCACCAGCAGATCGTTGACCATCCTGGTCAGATGCACGGCCTGGTCGTGAATGCCGTTCACCAGGACGCTCTGAGCTTCAGGATTAACCCCTCGGAGTAGCACTTCGGCACTGCCTCGCACGGCGGTGACCGGGGTTCGGAGCTGATGGGAGGCGTCGGCCACTAGACGGCGCTGGGCAGCGAGAGCATTTTCCGCCTGGCGGACCGCCTCTCGCGCCCTGGCGTTGGCGCGGCTCAGGCGATGGACCAAGAATAGAGGGAGGACCAGGAGCGGCAAAGCCCACGGCCCGTGCCGCGCGACAATCGCCCCAAGGACCCCAGTGAAAAGGAGAGCGACGTTAGACAGGGCCGGGGCCCTCAAGTCTGTGAACCAGCCCCGCCATGGCCGGTGTCCACCTGCGAGCGAGGCAACAGTCGAAACGATGAGAACGTTGGTAACGTAGATTACACCGCCGGCAAGGACCAGACAGCCGGCACCTTGTGCACTAGTAGCGATCTGTTCAGGCGAGCCGCCACAGTGGCGATAGACGACGCCCGCCAGTCCTACCGAGATTGCAAGCTGCCCGATGTTGAAGAGAGTGTTCTGCCAATGGCGCCTTAGCACAAGGTTGGTTACGCCAGCTGCTCCCGCCATCAGAATAGCGGCCGACCAGGCCGAGGACAGGAGGATTAAAGCGAAGCCGATGGCGCCGGTAAGGTTTACTTTCTGGTTCGGTAAGACCTCCACAGGCAGAAGCCCAGCCGAGATGAGGAGAACAAGAGACGCGATCAGCCAGCCGGACGGTAGGCCACTGCGTGCAAAGGAGCCATCTTCAGGTGCGTAGATGTACAGCACGGCGAGGACTCCGAAGCCGGCAGCCACCACGGTCCACAGGTACACTCTGGCGGGAAGCGGTAAAGTGCTCACTGACCTTGTAGTCAATCGTAACAGCTGTCTGCTGTCGTTTATCCGCGTATCGCTGAAACGCTAGAACGTTAACAGTTGTTGCCAGACGGCCATCGTACGGACCGTTTGACTGATGATCCCATGGTCACGGTGCCGTGCGCACGGCCTCGGCTTTAAACACCACCTCCATCACCGGCGTGGTATCTGTTCCAGCTATGGTGTCTGCTGCATAAGTCACTGTATGCGAGAGCGCTGTTTCGTTTTCGTAATGCAACCCTTTGGCCTGATCGAACGGCTTGGGCAGTTCCTGAAAACCTGCGTGCATTGGCGGAGGGCAGCCGGCGGCGCACCACTCCATCATCGCCGAAGCGGCGCCCGTATTGCCGGCGAGCAGCACGACTACCGCTACCGATCCTGCTACTAGGCTCCTCAACCGAATCATTATAACCCTCCAAATCTGCTCCTACTTCAGCCTTATCCTCACCCAATCCCTCGACCGGTCAATCGCTGATCATATATCCGACGCCCCGCACGGTACGGATCAAGTGCGGTGCGCCTTGCTTGGCTAGTTTCCGCCGGAGATATCGAACGAACACTTCGACGACGTTGGACTCGCCCTCATAGTCGTGGCCCCAGACCTGCTCGAGAATCGTGTCTTCGCGCACGACGCTGCGAGAATGACGCATCAAGAACTCAAGAACCTGATACTCTCGCTTCGTGAGGTCCAGGAGTGTTCCCGCCAGTCTAGCTTCCCGCCGTCTGGCGTCGAGCATCAGGTCGCCCAAGACCATCACCTGCCTCTTATCCGGTGATAGTCGTCTTAAGATCGCATCAATCCGCGCCAGCAACTCCTCGAAAGCGAAGGGTTTGGGAACGTAGTCATCGGCGCCGCTCTCTAGGCCGGCCACCCGGTCGGGAATAGAGGTCTTGGCCGAAAGCATGATTACCGGCACGCTCAAACTGCGGCGTAGCCGAGTACAGACGCAAATACCATCGAGGTCCGGAAGCATGACGTCGAGGATCACGAGGTCAGGCGCCTCTGCCTGGGCCAAGGCTAGGGCAGAGGCGCCATCACTGGCTGTGATCACTTCGAAGCCCTCGTGCGCGAGACCATGTCTTATGAAGTTGACGATATAAGGATCATCGTCGACCACCAGAATGCACGTGGCGCGGCCGGCCGCTGTCCGAGCCGCTAGCGAGTTGGCCATGGGCACCCCCTCGTCTGCTGACATCGTCGATTATACCGGCGAAGACGAAAGACCACTAGACGATGAAAGTACTAGAGGGATAGCCAATTAGGACTAGGACTGCCCCGATACAGAGCGATTGATGGTTTTTTGATCTCGAAAGCCCGCGGCCTTGTCAATTCGGGTTTGATCCGCTATAGTAGCGTGGCTAGGCCAAGCTGGTCTGACGGATGAAGAGTCGAGGGAAGAAACACTGAGAGCACTCATAACAGGCGTCACCGGCTTTGTCGGTGGGTACTTAGCCGAGTATCTCATGGCTCAGCAGGTCGAGGTGTGCGGTACGTCTCGCGAACCAAGCAATGAAAGACTCCCCAGTAGTTTGCGACGCACGACGGCTCTGTACCAAGTAGACCTTGCCGATTCCCGGGCAGTTGCTAAGCTGATCGACGAGGTCAGGCCCGATCTGATCGCCCACCTGGCGGCTCAGGCCGATGTCTACAAGTCTTGGACCAATCCGGCGGAGACCATCGTCAACAATATCGTTGGGGAGCTGAACATTCTGCAGGGAGTAATCGCCACAGGGACAAATCCGGTGATCCTCATTCCCGGCTCTAACGAGGAGTACGGGTTTGCCCGTCCAGAAGAGCTACCGGTGCGGGAGTCCAACCCATTGCGCCCGATCAACCCTTATGGGGTAAGCAAGGTGGCTCAGGACATGCTGGCATACCAATACTTCGCCAGCCACAAACTCCGCTGCATTCGGGTCCGTCCCTTCAACCACATTGGGCCTCGGCAGAGCGCAGGCTTTGTCGTGTCAGCCTTCGCCAAGCAGATTGCCCAGATAGAGGCCGGTCTCCAGGAGCCAGTGGTGCGCGTAGGCAATCTGGCAGCGAAGCGCGATTTCACCGATGTGCGCGACGTTGTTAGAGCGTACCATCTCTTGCTGTTGCACGGAGAACCCGGCGAAGTGTACAATCTTGGGTCTGGTCGCTCGGTGCCCATCGCCAGCATCCTCGCGATGCTGATCGCCTTGGCCAAGGTTCCCATCGCCACGGAGGTCGACCCTGAACGCCTGCGACCTCTAGACTTGCCCGAAACCCTGTGCGACTACACGAAGCTGCACGAGCGCACCGGCTGGGAACCGCAGATCCCAATTGAGCAGACCCTGGCCGACACCTTAAACTACTGGCGCGAGGTCATTGGATGAGTCATCAGCGATGAGCCGTCAGCTCTTGGCCGGCTGATGCGTGACGGCTGCGGGTTCCAAGCCGATCGCTCACGGCTGATGGCTGAATGCTAACAAATTGGAGGAGTGGAGAGTAATGAAGGCGGTGATCTTGGTCGGTGGAGAAGGCACGCGGCTGCGGCCCTTGACCTGCAACACTCCAAAACCGATGGTCCCGATCGTCAATAGGCCATTCCTTGAGCACATGATCGACTACTTGAGGAAATATGACATCGACGATATCATCCTCAGCATGTGCTACCTGCCCGATCGCATTCAAAGCTACTTCGGAGACGGGTCCAGCTTCGGTGTGAAGCTGACCTATGTGGTAGAAAACACTCCCTTAGGCACCGCGGGTGCTGTGAAAAACGTCGAGCGATACCTGGACGATACGTGCTTCGTTCTTAATGGCGACGTGATGACCGATCTTGACTTGACAGCTATGCTGGCATTTCATCGCGAGCACAGATCTAAGGTGACGATCTCCTTGGCACCCGTGGAAGATCCCACCGCCTACGGCGTGGTGGAAACGAACAGCGAAGGCCATGTCAAGCGATTCATCGAGAAGCCAAGCTGGGATGCGGTGACGACAAACCTAATTAATGCTGGCACGTACGTTCTCGAACCCGACGTGCTCAAGTATGTGCCGCCCAATCTCTACTATATGTTTGAGCACGGTCTTTTTCCGGTGCTGTTGCAGGTAGGAGACCCGTTGTACGGTTTTGCCACCAACGACTACTGGATCGATATCGGTACGCCGGAGAAGTATATCACCGTGCACCACGACATCCTGATGGGTAAGATTCAGAAGCCCTTTCCCGGTCAGTGCGTGCACGACGGTATCTGGATCGGCCGTGGTGCTCAGGTCGATCCGACGGTCAAGATGACGGGCCCGGTGGTCATCGGCGAGGAGAGCGTCATTGGCCCTGGCGTGCGCATCACTGGGCCGCTGGTGATGGGCAACCAGTGCCAGATCGGCCACGATACGGTCATCGAGGATGCCGTCCTTTGGCACAACGTTCGTGTGGGGCACCACGTGACAATGAAGCGCTGCGTCGTTGCCTCGAATTGCCTGCTGGAAGACAGCACTTGGTTAACCAATGGTGCGATCATCGGCGACGACGTCACTATTCGTACTGGTAACAGGCTCGAACACGGTATCCGTATCTGGGCCAACCGTATCCTCGAGCCTAACACGATAACGTTCTAAGTAGTCGTCGGTTATCAGCTGCCCGTTATCGGGGGCCAGCTCCGGTAAGAGCCACAAGGCCGTGCCCCGTCCTTCGTCCGGAGGACAGGGACGGACGGCTAGTCGAGCCGTTCCAAACTCCTGACCACAAGTTGACAACTAGCTGATGACCGCTCTGAGGAGGAATGGTGTGCGCGTTCTAATCACCGGCGTGACAGGGATGGCAGGTAGTCATCTTGCCGAGTACTTGTTGAGCAGAGGTGATGTGGAAGTCTTCGGCACCTACCGCTGGCGAAGCCGGATGGAGAACCTCGAAGACCTCCTATGCACTGGTTGTCTGAACATAGTTGCCGAGGGGGGCAACATTACCAGCACGGAAAGGCTGAGGACCATGGTCGAGGTCTGCGCCGACCCTCACAGGCTCAACTTGATCGAGGCGGATATGGTCGACGCCATCTCCATGCACCGCCTCATTGGCGCCGTCCGACCAGACCGCATCTTCCACCTCGCGGCCCAAAGCTATGTGCCGGCATCCTGGAACTCGCCGGCCGAAACCCTTCACCGCAATATCATCGGCCAGGTCAACATCTTCGAGGCGATTCGGGAGGCAGAGATCGATCCGTTGATCCATATTGCCGGTTCATCAGAGGAATACGGTCTGGTCTACCCCGACGAGGTGCCAATCAAGGAAAGTAATCCCCTACGCCCCTTGAGCCCTTATGCCGTGAGCAAAGTCGCCCAAGAGATGCTCGCTTTTCAATATCACAAGAGCTATGGGCTTAGGACGGTCGTCACTCGCGGCTTCAATCACGAGGGACCACGCCGAGGCCATGTCTTTGTCACTTCTACTTTCGCCAAGCAGATCGCGGAGATCGAGAAGGGGATCAGACCACCAGTCCTGATGGTGGGCGATCTCACGAGCAAGCGTGACTGGACTGACGTACGCGATTTTGTCCGCGCCTACTGGCTGGCGCTAGAGAAAGGTATCCCCGGTGAGGTGTATAATATAGGGAGTGGCACAACGAGAAGCATCGAGGATCTCGTGCACGCGTTTCTGGAGTTGACACCAAGTAAGGTGGACATCAAGCAAGACCCCTCTCGGATGCGTCCTTCGGACGTGCGCATCTTGTGGGCCGACGCTACCAAGTTCAAGACGCTCACCGGATGGGAACCACAGATTCCATTTGAGCAAACGCTGCGCGATCTCCTCGACTACTGGCGCAGGAGGGTTTGACAGTACGAATGACATCACCGATCAAATTCGGTACCGATGGCTGGCGGGCAATCATCGCCGAAGACTACACCTTTGACAATGTGCGGATCTGCGCTCAGGCCGTAGCACGCTTCCTGCTCGATACGGCCGGTCCTAAGCCCAGTCTTGTCGTTGGCTATGACACCCGCTTCAATTCCGAGCACTTTGCCGCGGCAACCGCGGAGGTAACGGCCGCAAATGGCGTGAAGACCTATATCTGCAACAAGGCAGCACCCACTCCGGTGGTAAGCTACTCCATCTTGGACCGCCACGCCTCTGGGGCCGTGGTGATCACGGCCAGTCATAACCCCAGCATCTACAATGGCTTCAAGTACAAGCCCGAGTATGCCGGCAGCGCCTCGCCGGAGGTCGTTGCCAAACTGGAATCCCGCATCGACAACGTGTTCGCTGGACAAGACAAAGTCAAGCGGCTCCGATTTGAGGATGCCTTGGCGCAGGGAGTGGTCGAATACATCGATCCCGACCCTGCGTATTTCGCCCAACTAGCACGTCTGGTGGACTTGGAGACGATTCGGAGCGCCGGGCTGAAGATCGCAGTCGATTCCATGTATGGCGCAGGTGCAGGCTACTTCCGGCGTCTCCTTGGCGGGGCGGCCACTCAGATCATTGAAATCCATAGCGAGCGCAATCCGCTCTTTCCTGGTCTTAGTCCCGAACCGATCGCCCGGAACCTTGGGGCCCTTAGCGAAGCCGTGCGAGCGAATGGCGCCGCCGTTGGCCTGGCCACCGATGGTGACTCGGACCGGATCGGCATCGTGGATGAGCACGGTAACTACGTCACCCAGCTTCAGGTCTTTGCCCTCCTTGCTCTCTACCTGCTGGAGGTGCGCGGCGATCGGGGAGCACTAGTGAAATCGCTCACCACCACGTCGATGGCCTACCGGCTTGGCGAGCTTTTCGGGGTGCCGGTGATCGAGACGGCGGTGGGTTTCAAGTACGTCGGTCCACAGATGATCAAGCATAATGCTTTGCTCGGCGGCGAGGAGAGCGGCGGCTTTGGCTTCCGCGGACACATCCCCGAGCGTGACGCCTTGGTTGCCGGCCTGTACTTCCTGGATCTGATGATTAAGATGAAGCGCACGCCTTCACAGCTGATCGAGTACCTTTACAGTAAAGTCGGCCCTCACTACTACGACCGAGTGGATATCGAGTTCCCGCCCGAGAAGCGGCAGGCGATGGTCGATCGCCTAACATCGACCACGCCCGCTAGCATAGACGGCACAGCGGTGAAATCCATCGACCGCATTGATGGCTTCCGCTTCGTTCTCGAAGACGGCAGTTGGCTACTGATCCGTTTCTCTGGGACAGAGCCGATTTTGCGCATCTACACCGAGACTACTTCACCAGAACGAGTCAAGGAGCTGCTTGAAGAAGGCAAACGCCTCGCCGGCTTTTGACGAGCGATCTGCAGCCCCTCGTCGTTTCGACGAAGGCCAAAATCCAGGCCACCGCGGAGATCCCTACGCGAGGTCTGGACCCCCTGAAGACCGGGCGGGGTGATCGGACTGTGATACCGGCCGATATCTGACAACTAGGAGAGGGATTCCATTTGTTGCGTGACTTAGACGACCCGAAGACCTACCAGAACGGGGACCCCGCGGGCATGCTCGGCCGCATTCGTGAGCTGCCTCAACAGGTGCGCGAAGCTTGGCGGAATGCCCGGCGTCTTTCCCTGCCAGAGAGCTATCGCGAAGTGAACCGCATCGTCATTCTAGGCATGGGGGGTTCGGCTATTGGCGGCGATCTCTTGCGCACATTGGTGTCCGAGGAATGCCCCGTGCCGATCTTGGTGTGTCGAGAATACGACGTCCCGGCCTTCGTCGACAACCGGACTCTGGTCATTGCTTCCAGCTACTCGGGTGGCACCGAGGAAACGCTGGCGGCTTTCGCCATGGCCCGTGAACAAGGTGCGAAGCTGGTGGCGGTGACGACTGGCGGTAAGCTTGCCACTATGGCCGAAGCCGGCGATGTCCCCGTCCTTCGTTTCAGCTACAATGCCCAGCCCCGTGCGGCGTTGGGTCACAGCTTCATACCTTTGCTCAGCATCCTGTGCCAGTTGGGATTGGTCGGCGATTGCGAACTCGAGATCGAGAAAGCAGCCAAGTCACTTGAAGACCTGCGGTCGCTGATCGACGAAAGCATACCCTCTGTCCAGAACCCGGCGAAGCAACTCGCCGCCACACTGCATGGGCGCCTGCCAGTAGTCTATGGCGCCGGACTGCTGACCGAGGCCGCACGGCGTTGGAAAGGCCAGTTCAACGAGAACAGCAAGGCTTGGGCCTTCTACGAAGCCATCCCAGAGCTGAACCACAACGCCGTGGTGGGCTATGAGTTCCCGCCCGAATACGCCGGCAAGATCGTAGTGGTCTTTCTCAGATCCAATCTACTGCACCCTCGCACGCTGGTGCGCTATGAAGTGACGCAGCAACTTCTCCAGAGGGCAGGGGTGCGATACGAAGTCGTCGAGGCACGGGGCGAGGGACGTCTCAGCCAGGTCCTAACCACTGTTCACTATGGCGATTTCGTCAGTTACTACTTGGCGTTGCTGTACGACGTAGACCCGACGCCAGTGTCGACCATCAATTTCCTCAAGGAGCAACTGGCCAAGGCGACGTGATACGTTTCAGGGCATCTCGAATGTCACGAAGCCGCTGCCAAAGCTACTGCTCTTGTAGAGGACGGTTAGCTTGGCATCGCTCTTCACCTCGAAGATGATCACGCCGGTAGCGCTCTCGCCTTTGGCTAGATCCGTCGTTGGGAACCGATCCAGGTAGCCCTGCATGATCGGTGTAACCATACCAGTCCCGTCTGCCACAGCAAACCGGTCAGCGGAGACTGCCAGCAGCTTGTCGCCTTGATTCGTCACCCTAGCATTGACCTGCACAAGTTTCTTACCTTCACCGGCCTTGAGGGTGCCATCGCCGCTCCAGTCCTTAACGCTTTCCACCTTCACCGCCGCCCCGTCAAGGCTCAACGTCGAACCGACCTTACCGGTGGTCGACGCCGACAAGGCGGCCGCGCCAGGCGTCTGACCGGGACCAGGCGTTCCCGATGTTGAACCGCCGCTTCTGCTGATCGCATCTTTCGCCTTCTGGCCCAGCGAAGTATCCGGCGCAAGGGCCACCACCTTCTGGTACTCGGTCAAGGCACCTGCGTTGTCTCCATTATGGGAAAGCGCAATGGCCAGGTAGTAATGGGCCCCCACGCTCTGATCGTCAAGACTAACCGCCCGGCGCAGTTCCGCAATGGCGTCGGCTGCCTTGCCTTGGTAGAACATGCTCAAGCCGTATTGGAAGTGGTAGACAGCGTTGCCAGAGTCGATTTCGATCGCTTTGCGCAGGACACTCTCTGCTTTGTCAAACTGGTACCCAGTGATGTAGAGATCGCCCAACTGAGACAGCAAGGTCGCGTCCTGTGGATTGCTACTAACCTTGGCTTCAAGGTCCTTGATCTGTTGCTGGACCACCGGATCCTGCAACCCCTGGCCGTCTACCGCCGTGCCATTTCCCTTAGGATGACTTACCAAGTAGACACCACCGAAGACAATCGCGGCGGCGATTACAATGAAGACGGCCTGTCTGATACTCTTGTTCATTTCCTCTCCCAGGGTCAACCATGCTTCAATGACCAATCAAAGGGGATCTGGTCGGTGTTCCAAGGTAACCGGTATTCATCCGGTTCCTGCCGGTTGTACGTGCGCGTTGGGAAGTTTAGCAGGTACGAAGGCTCAACGCCGATAGTCTTATAACCGTGCATTACACCTGGAGGGATGCCAAGCACGATATTGTTCCTTTCCCCCATAAAGACTTCTTGCGTCTCCCCCTGCGTTGGCGAGTCCTCCCGCGCATCGTAGAGGCCAACCTTGACCATTCCCTTGATCACAACGAAGAAATCGGTCTGCAGCCGGTGATAGTGCCAGGCACGGATAACCCCCGGATAGTTCAAGGAAACGTAACACTGGCCGAAATGCTGGAATATCGCGTCGTCTTCACGAAGTATCTCCATAAGGCTACCGCGCTCATCGACATTGACTTTCAGTTCCTTGACTTTGATACCATGGATCATAGCTTTCTCTTTTCCTCTAACGTAAATTGGTGCCCACCCGACAACGTAGCGACGTCACCGGAAAGGTTCCTAATGAGTTGGTGAAGCCCAGACCCTAGCGTGTCTTTATACCTGCCTCCATAGCAGAAGCGCCAGCCGGCGGCGTTGACCTAATTCAGCCCGCGTGCCCGCCGCCTCCGAGGCTCGGCGGGCGGCATTCATGATCCCCCACGAGATAGAATTATAGCACGGACTACCATCGGTGTGCAGGATCACTCCAGGACTTTCTGACGTTACCAAGCGAGGGTCGTTGAGTTCAAATAGGGAAGTAGGGGGAACGGACAAGAGGGGCCTCTCGCGGGCAGAAAAGGGGAGATAGCAAGCAGAGGAGGCCGGGATGAAGTCTGCCACACCATTTAGCGTCGGCGTAGGGTCGGCATGCTTCATCTCAACCCTTACCGGCTTATCCGGTAACATCATGAAGAAGACCTTGCTAGCCTGCCAGGGCTTTCTTGACCCTTTAGGACCGTTCGGCTATAATACCTTTGCAAGGCAGCAGATGCTGTCTCCCTGCCGTTTCTCCCTCGCAGCTTGTTCTAGGCCAGCGTAGCTCAGAGGTAGAGCAGTGGTTTCGTAAACCACCGGCCGTCGGTTCGAATCCGACCGCTGGCTCCAGATGTAGGGCTCAGCACGCGCGTGCGAGCCCGTTTTTTGCGGCCACTTGCCGACGCTCACGTGGCGGCAAGGACAAAGATGCTTTCAAGGGGTAGCTTATGGTATACTGAGTGTTAGAGAACCTAGCATTTGCCATAGGGAAGGGCGCAAGCACAGATGGCCCTAGAAGAGGAACGGCGCGGCGCTACCGAGCTTCTCTTGGAGGTGGTGCCGCGTCTGTGGCGGCCCATCTGTGCTCAGGTCCAAGGCGGCGCCGACAGGCCACTGACCATTGCACAGCTCCGAGTCCTCCGCCTGCTCAGTAGACAGCAACGACTACCGAGCGAGTTCGCGCGCGAGCTACGGGTCACGCCGGCGACCGCGAGCGAGATCGTCGACCTGTCGGTGCGGCGCGGCTTGGTGGACCGGGGAAATCTCCGGAAGACAGGCGCTGGGCTCTATTGCGCATCACCGCAGAAGGCACGGTATTGCTGGTACAGGTGCGAGAGAGTCCTCGCGGCGTTCCAGCACTTACTGGAGGACAATTCGAGTGCGGCGGACCTCGCAGAAGTGACGCAGGGCTGCACCAAACTGCTTACCGCCCTGCAGCAGAAAACCGGACGGGAGGCGATGCGTGGAGGAGTCTGGCGATTGGCGAAAGACCTTGGCGGCAGTTTGGTTGGCCCAAGCGTTCAGCTCGATTGGCTTCAGCTTTGTCTTTCCTTTCATGCCGCTGTACGTGCAAACCCTGGGGATCAGCGACCTTGGCGAAGTCGCGCGCTGGGCGGGAATGATCAGCGCGGCAGCAGCCGTCTCGATGACTATCATGCAGCCGGTCTGGGGACACCTGTCAGATCGCACGGGGCGGAAGACGATGCTGATTCGCTCGATGTTCGGCGGCGGTACTCTGATCGGCTTAATGGGCTTCGCTCGCTCGCCGCTCCAAGTGCTGGTCTTGCGTTTCCTTTGGGGAGGGATCACCGGCGTTGGCGCGGCATCCACTACGCTCGTCGCTACTTCCGCCCCCAAGCACCGCGTGGGGTTCGCGCTGGGGTTGATGACGGTGGCGATGTTCACAGGCAATTCTCTAGGGCCCTTGCTCGGCGGATTGGTCGCCGATAGCCTCGGCTATCGCGCGGCGTTCTTCGGTGCCGGCCTTTGCCTATTTCTCGGTGGCCTAATCGCTGTCTTCCTGATCAAGGAGAATTTCGTGAAGCCGGAGCCGGGTCAGAAGCAGCCTACCCTCCGGAGCGAAAGCAAGACTCTGTTCGCTATCAGTCTTTTCCCGGTGTTGCTCCTCGTGATCTTTCTGATTCAGCTTGGGGCGACGATCGTGTCTCCGATCCTTAGCCTGTTTATCGCTGCCCTGAACGGTCCAGACGGCGTGGCGACGATCGCCGGCACGGTGTTCGCCGTCGCTGGCGTTACCAGTGCCCTAGCCGCTGTAGTCATCGGCCGGATCAGCGATCAGATCGGCCCTGTCGTAATCCTCCCCATCTGTCTACTCGGCGCGGCTGCCGCCTATGTCCCCCAGGCCTTTGTGCACCAGGTCTGGCAGCTGCTAGCCCTACGCGTACTCCTCAGCGTCTTCCTCGGCGGCTTGATGCCTAGCGCGAACACGCTCGTGGCCAAAGTCGTGCCAATGGAGAAGCGGGGAGCAGCCTTTGGCTTTACCTCGATGCCAGCGCAGGCGCGGGCGCCGCAGGTCCCTTAGGCGGCGCGGCCATTGCTTCCCATCTCGGCTTGCGCGCGGTCTTCTTGACCACGGGTGTCCTTTTCATCCTGACCTCCGGCTGGGCCATGCTAGGCCTGCGAAGAGTGCGACTGGACTTGGCTGGGCCGGAGGTAGGCTCTGACCTACTCCTGTGAAGCTTCAGGCTGATAGCGTAGTAGTTGCATCATGCCATCCTCTGCCGGTTAGCAGTGAAGGAATTGGTGGCGTGGAGGGAAGATAAACCCATTCTTGAGGGCGGTCGGACGACGCTGGATCAATGGCGCTGGAAGGAGCCACTTATTAGGAGGGGGATACGAGGTCGCACTTAGGCTCTTGGCACTTGACGTCGGCGGTAGAATGAGTGGCGCGCGGATGGCTGGCCGCGCGCTTTGGGGGGACCATGCTATTGGACGGGCTCCCGTGTCGCCGAGTCTGGACCGGTGGTGATTCTGGAGGTTCTGATTCTGATCGTTACGCCACTCGTGATCCTGGCCAACGTGCTGTATTACAGAGTGGGCTTCGATCCTATGGGTGGTGCCGGTGGTGGGCGCGGGAATCGTCCTGCTGGCGCTCATCGTGCTCGAAGGGGTTTCGGACAGCGACCTATCGAGTAAGTGGGAGAAAGGCCGCGCGGCGAAACCTTGCTGCCGTTCAAGCGTTTAATCTTGTGGAACCAACCCAATTACCAAGTTCCTCCTTATCAAGGCCCTGCTCGCGGAGTCGGGGCGCTCCTCCATTTTCAGGAGGCTGTCCGGTCGCGGCGCTGATGCCAGTGGGCAGGACAGCCCCCTATCCTCGGTTTTAGGTACCGAGGCCACCTTTTATTGTTATTGCCCTCCAAGCAAGTAGCTAGCGGCTGAGGGCACCGGCTAAAGCCTCCATTCTTGCGCTGTAGGTCCTTCCTCGAGGAAGAACAATCATGGACCAAACCGTCATAGTCCCCATATAGGCCTTCTCCGCTTGGGGAAGGTCCACCCTGAAATGCAAAGCAATCTGGAAATCTCGACAGCCTCCACTTCGTGACCAAGCTTCAGCTGATCAAGCTTCCTGCCCACCGGCCGGCAGTGGATTTGGTTTCACGAGGTTAGGTAGTACAAAGCAAGACCGATCGCCGTGGCGATGGCGATACTCAGGATCGGATTCCACTTCAGCACGTAGCCCATGATGAAGGTGAGGCCGAAGACCACGACAGCGCTCACAGTGGTGAGGGTCTCGCGGCCGATGCCGACCGTCGCAGCAAGGATCAGACCGACCGATGTAGCCGTCAGGCCGCGGATGAAGCGGCGGACATGGGCGACCTGACGGAACCGCTCATGCAGGTGGACTAGTGGCAGCATGGCGTAGCCCGGGAGCTGGATCGCCGCTGTGGCGAGCAGTGCCCCCGGCAGGCCGAAGAGGAAATAGCCGATCGCTGTGACGTAAACGTTTGCCTGGCCGGGAGTCACCCGGCCGATGGCAAAGGCGTAGAGGAGCTGGTCGAAGGTAAGCACGTGGGCCTGGTCGACGAGCCGCTGCTGCAGCAGAGGGATCATTACCGGCCCATTGCCGAAGGTGATCAGGTTGAAGTAGAAGATGATCGCGGTAAGGGCGAGAAGGCTCATTTGTCCTTTCCTCCCTTCTCGGTGCAGGCGAGGACGATGGCTCCCGCAAGCCCACCTGCGAGCAAGAGAAGCGCCGGGTTGATCTTAAAGAAGAACAGCCCGACGAAGGCGCCGGCGGCGAGCAGCAGCTCAGGCGAGAGCCGCAGGATCTCCTTACCCAGCCGGAAAGCGGCAACGACGATGAAGGCAAGCGCCGCGGGCAGGATCGTCACCTCGACGGCAGTGAACGCTCCGGTGCCCTGAACGAGCTGGTAGGCCAGAGTAAGCAGGATGGTTAGAATGAGTGCTGGGAGAACAAGCCCGCTGAGGGCGACGACAGTCCCCAGAAAGCCGCCGAACCGTTGACCAAAGGCCACGGCGAGCGCCGTCATCGTGCCACTGGGCACGATTCGTCCAATGCCGTACATCGCGAGGAACTCGTCGTGCGTGAACGCCTTTCGCTTTGCCACGAATTCGTCTTCGAGCACAGCGAGGATACCGAGCCCACCGCCAAAGGCCAGCCCTGCCCGGAAGAAGATCACAAATAGGTCACGCAAGCCGATCTCTAACGCCGATGCCTGCTTCATCTCGTCGTTGCGTCCCTTATTACTTTTCTGGCGATCCATGGAAAGCCTCTCTGTTGTAGGGGGATTCGCAAGCCGCCCGCGCCCGCCTGCGAGGCGGGCATCCACCAGATCAAGGTTGACCGAACCATTGAGATTGAGAATCGCTCGCCATCAGGTGGTCCTGCAAGCATCATACCAAGCGGGCCGCATTGTAGCCCAAGGAGACGCCAATTGCTGGCCCGAGCATGAGTGGTTAGAGGCCACAGAAACCGGCTGAAGTCCCTTGCCGTGTAAGGGTCCTCGTGCTAGAATATGGCCGGTTGGGAGACAGAGGGCCAAAGGAGCAGTGGCTTGGTTACTTTCAGGTCTAATTAAGGATTCAGGATGAAGACATCAATGGACGGCGGACAGAGGGGACTGTTAGCTCCGGCGCTTGGCGTGACAAAGATTGGCCGGCGGGAGTTCCGCTGGGGCGAGCGCACCTATGTGATGGGGATCATCAACATGACGCCGGATTCCTTCTCTGGCGACGGCCTAGGAACCGACGTCGAGGCCGCGCTGGCGCAGGCCCGCCGTTTCGTCGAAGAGGGAGCAGACCTGATTGACGTGGGCGGCGAGTCGACTCGTCCCGGGTCCGCACCAGTGCCTCTTGAGGAAGAGCTGTGCCGCGTACTGCCGGTAGTCGAGCGGCTGGCCGCGGCTCTGGAAACGCCGATCAGCATCGATACTTACAAGGCCGAGGTGGCACGGCAGGCTCTCGCTGCTGGAGCAGCCTTGATCAACGACGTGTGGGGCTTCAAGCACGACCCGGAGATCGCCCAGGTGGCCGCAACTTACGGCGCGCCTGCGGTACTGATGCACAATCGGAAAGAGGGCGTGCATGTCGACGTCGTCGCCGAGGTGCTCCGCGAACTCCAGGAAAGCATCGATATTGCGCGACGCGCTGGAGTGCCATGGGAGAATATCATTGTCGATCCGGGGATCGGATTCGGGGGGAAGGGTCCGGAGGAGAACCTAGCCTTGCTGCGTGATTTGCCGGAATTGAAGGCGCTCGGTCGGCCAATCCTCGTCGGCACTTCGCGCAAATCGACCATCGGTAAGGTCCTCGGCCTGCCGCCCGATCAACGACTTGAAGGTACAGCGGCGACGGTGGCGATCAGCATTGCTCACGGCGCTGAAATCGTCAGGGTGCACGACGTCCGAGAGATGATGCGCGTCGTGCGGATGAGCGACGCGATCGTGCGGGGGCGATGGTAGCCGCCTACCTGGCACTGGGGTCCAACCTAGGAGACCGTGAAGCAAATATCCACGAGGCAGTGCAGCGTCTCGGCGAAAAGGCTGTAGTGCACGAAGTCTCTTCCCTGTACGAAACAAAGCCCGTAGGCTATGCCGAGCAGCCGGATTTCCTGAACGCCGCGTGTCGCGTCTCCACTGCGCTAGGTCCCGTTGAGTTGCTGCGTTTTCTCAAGACCATTGAGGCGACCATGGGCCGGCAGCCCAGCTTTCGCAACGCACCGCGTCCCATCGACATCGACATTCTGTTCTACGGCGACGTGATAGTTGATTCGCCCGAGCTGACCATTCCACATCCAAGGCTGACCGAAAGGGCATTCGTCCTAGTCCCCTTAGCCGAGATTGCCGGGGATCACCGACATCCGACCAGTGGCGAAACGGTAGCGGCTCTAGCAAGGCGTGTCAATACTGGCGGCGTGAGACTTTGGCGACGCCGGGCGAACCCGGAAAGTGAAAGAGGTGCCGACTGAAGGCTCTACTCCGTGTCGATCTTCGATCCCATGGCAGCACGCAACACGCACTTTATTCCATACTTCTGGGTAAAGACCGGAATGACGTGCCCATGCTTTATGAAATACGTGATTCGTACTACGTAACACGTAGCATGCACGAGGTCAGACATTGAAGATTTGCCTTCTACTCTGCCGGGGCAACATGTTCTGTGGCGGTCAGGGGATCTACTTGTACTACCTTTCGCGGGAGTTGCAACGTCTCGGGCACGACGTTCACGTCATGGTCGGTCCGCCGTACCCTGACATTGCTCCTGGGATTACGGTACACAAGATCGACAACCTGCGCCTCTATGAGTCCGGCGGGGACTTCTTGCCCTATCCTCATCCTCTCCGTATCTTCACCCCGCTCAATTTCTACGAGTTCGCCGCTACTCGTTTCGGTGCCTTTCCCGAGATGTTGACCTTTAGCGTGCGCGCCTTCCAGCGGCTGAAAACGCTCTTGCGCGAGCACCGGTTTGACGTGATCCATGATAACCAAACCATGGGCTACGGATTGCTGCTTATGAAGAGCTTTGGTATCCCGTTGATTGGCACCGTGCATCACCCTTTGCCGATCGACCGAGAAGCGGCCCTCCGTCAGGCGCTTGGGGCGCACCAGATGATCCGGCTGATTTTCTTCTATCCCTTCATTATGCCTAATATTGTCTCCAAGCGCATGGATCGGGTGATCACCATTTCCGAAAGCTCAGGGAGAGAGATCGCTCGCTATTTCAAGGTGCCAGCGCAGAAAACCCGCGTCGTCTACCTCGGCGTGGACACGAAAGCTTTTCGCCCCAACGGTCGGACGGCTGAGAAGGGGCACATTCTCTTCGTCGGCAACACCGACGACCGGCGCAAGGGCATTATCTATCTGCTCAAGGCCATGGAACTGCTATCGAAGGACTACGATCTTCACCTGACCATTGTCGACCGCAAACCACCCGAGTCGGTCCTTGCCCCCATCTTTGTGGAGCGCTATAAGCTAGAGGATCGCGTGACATTTACCGGGCGTCTCAGCACCGAGGATCTGGCGGCGCTATACTCCACGGCGACGATTGCCGTCACCCCTTCGCTTTTCGAGGGTTTCGGCCTCCCGGCTGTAGAGGCGATGGCTTGCGGTGTGCCAGTGATCGCCTCCCGCGCTGGTGCATTACCGGAGGTGGTGGTCGACGGCGAGACCGGCATACTCGTCCCCCCGGCGGACCCACCGGCGTTGGCCGGGGCCATTGCCAGACTGGTCGACCAGCCCACGTTGCGGGAGAAGTTTGGCTTCGCCGGCCGGGAGAGAGTGGAGAGACTGTTTACCTGGGAGCAAGTGGCAAAGAAGACTGTCGAGGTCTATAAGGAGGTGCTCTAGTTGCTTACCATAGACTATGATCTCTTGCAGATCAGTGACGGCCACATCGTTCTGGACGCCGGCTGCGGGGAAGGGCGCCACACTTTCGAGGCCTGCAAGCGGGCTGAATGCTCGGTCTATGCTATGGATATTGATCACGAG
>Ga0315298_1001386_pt1 | contig 44624 bp, 38 predicted proteins | sample WHS_1_MG_FD_203077 | JGI IMG/M metagenome (GOLD analysis project Ga0315298, IMG submission 203077) | Extremophilic microbial mat communities from Washburn Hot Springs, YNP, Wyoming, USA - WHS_1_MG | ecosystem: Environmental > Aquatic > Thermal springs > Hot (42-90C) | place: USA: Wyoming...
TTCGTGGTGGTTGCGTTGGTGCTGTTTGTGCTGACGCCGTTTGTGCTGCTGCGGATGCCCACGGACATCTTTCCGGTGGTCAACATTCCCGTGCTGAGCGTGGTCTGGACCTATAGCGGCCTGAGCGCGCAGGAGATCGAGCAACGGATCATCTACAACCATGAACGAATGATCGCCACCATAGTGGACAACATCGAGCACATCGAGTCCACAGCTTACAAAGGTGCGGGTGTCATCAAGCTGTTTCTCCAGCCCAGCGCGTCGGTGGACGCGGCCATGGCGCAACTGTCCGCTACCGGTCCGGCCATCCTGCGCCAGTTGCCTCGTGGCATGAACCCGCCGATAATCATTCGCTACAATGCGGCGACAGTGCCAATCCTTCAATACGGCTTCGCCAGCACCAAGTTCTCCGAATCGGAGTTGCAAGACATGGTCTTCAACCAGGTTCGGGTGGGGCTGATGAACGTGCCCGGTGCGGCCATGCCCTATCCTTACGGCGGCAAACCGCGCGTGGTGGCCGTGGACCTTGACATGGCGGCGCTCAAAAAGCACAACCTTGCGCCCAAACAAGTTGTGGATGCAATAGACGCTCAGAACCTCATACTTCCGGGTGGCTCGGCCAAAATCGGTGCGACCGAGTTTGACGTGACACTTAACAGCAGTCCTACCGTCCTGGACGCACTCAACGACATGCCCGTCAAAACCGTCAATGGCGCCGTCATCCGGGTGCGCGATGTGGCCTTCGTCCACGACGGCTATCAGCCCCAGCAAAACATTGTCCGACTCAACGGCGTGCGCGGCGTGTTGCTGACAGTGCTCAAGAGTGGCGCAGCTTCGACTCTCGAAGTGGTGCGAGGCGTGAAAGCAGCGATGCCGCGCGTACTGCGTGGGTTGCCACCGGAACTCCAGGCGCAGGAATTCGCCGACCAATCCATTTTCGTGCGCGCGGCGATTGACGGCGTGCTCAGAGAGGGCGTCATCGCCGCATCATTGACGGCGCTGATGGTGCTGTTGTTTCTCGGCGCGTGGCGTGGCACGCTGATCATCGCCACCTCGATTCCGTTGTCGGTGCTAACCTCGATAGCGGTCCTCCATGCGCTGGGCGAAACCATCAACCTCATGACGCTGGGGGGACTGGCGTTGTCGGTCGGCATCCTGGTGGATGACGCAACGGTCGAGATCGAGAACGTTCACAGGCACATGGCCATGGGCAAACCGACCGTGCAAGCCATCCTGGACGGCGCGCAGGAGATTGCGTTGCCGGCTTTCGTGGGCACGCTGTGCATCTGCATCGTGTTTGTGCCGATGTTTTTCTTGACCGGGGTGGCGCGCCACCTGTTCGTGCCGCTGGCCGAGGCGGTCGTGTTTGCAATGTTGGCCAGCTATGTGTTGTCACGAACGCTCGTGCCGACGCTGGTGATGTGGTTCTACCGGCGGGCTGCGTATCATGGGCATCTGACCGATACCACCCACGTTGCGCCATGGGTGCGCCCGTTCGTTGCGGTGCAGGCGGCTTTCGAGCGCGGCTTTGCCCGTTTCCGGGAAGGTTACCGGCGGTGGCTCGGCGCGATCCTGGCGCACCGGGGTGCGTTTTCAGTGGTGTTCCTCGCGTTCTGCCTCGGCACAGCTTTCCTGATCCCGTGGCTCGGCCAGGACTTTTTCCCAACCGTAGATGCCGGTCAGTTTCGATTGCATCTGCGTGCGCGCAGCGGCACGCGCGTCGAAGAAACAGCGAGACTGGCTGATCAGGTCGAGCATGTGATCCGCAGCGAAATTCCGCAGCACGAACTGGCTGGCATTATAGATAACATTGGTCTGCCCTGGGGCGGCATCCCGCTGACCTACATTGACAGCGGGCTGGTGGGCAGCGGCGATGCGGACATTCTGGTGTCACTGCGTCGCGGGCATCAGCCAACGGCGGATTACGTGCGACGTTTGCGGACGCGACTGAACCGCGAGTTCCCTGGCGTGACGTTTTATTTCCTGCCGGCTGATATCGTGAGCCAGACCATCAATTTCGGTCTGCCTGCGCCATTTGACATCCAGATTGTCGGGCGCGACCAGGCACAAAACCGCGCTCTGGCTTACCGGTTGGCTGAGCGCCTTCGCGCCATAGCCGGAATTGCCGACGTGCGCGTTCAACAGCCAGCCGACCTGCCACAACTGCAACTGATTGCCGACCGCACCAAGGCATCGCAACTCGGCTTAACCCAGCGCGATGTGGCCGACGCGATGTTGCTGGGTCTCAGCGGGAGCGGCCAGGTCCAGCCCATTTACTGGCTCAACCCGCGCAACGGCGTTCAATACCTGGTAAACGTGCGTGTGCCCGAGCCGGCGATAGATTCCGTCCCGGCTTTGCAGGCCATCCCGGTCAGCGCCAGCCGCTCCAGCGAGGGTGATGCTCAACTCTTCGCCAACCTGACCATGCTGCGCCGGACCAACATTCCACCCATCATTAACCACTACAACGTGATGCCGGTCATTGACGTGTTGGCAGGGGTGAATGGCCGTGACCTGGGCGGCGTCTTGCGCGACATCAAACCGCTCATCGCGCAGGCGGAAAAGGAATTGCCGCGCGGCAGCTTCATCGTGCTGCGCGGCCAGGCGCAAACGATGAACGCAAGCTACCTTGGGCTGGCAGTTGGAATGGTCATGGCACTGGTGCTGGTTTATCTGCTGTTGGTGGTCAATTTCCAGAGCTGGCTCGATCCATTCATCATCCTCACCGCCTTGCTGGGCGCAATCGCGGGCGTGATTTGGGGACTGTATCTGACCTTCACCACGTTGAGCGTGCCGGCCTTGATGGGCACAATCATGAGCCTTGGCGTCGGTACTGCCAACGCCGTGTTGCTCGTCACATTTGCTCGTAACAATTTGCGCCGCGGTATGGACGTCCTGACCGCTGCGTGGGAAGCCGGCGTGGGTCGGTTGCGCCCGGTGCTGATGACCGCACTGGCGATGATTATCGGCATGTTGCCGATGGCGCTCGGATTGGGCGAGGGCGGCGAGCAGAACGCACCGCTGGGTCGCGCAGTGATCGGCGGGCTGATCGTGGCCACGTTCGCGACGCTGTTCTTCGTGCCGGCGGTGTTCACCATTCTGCATCGCCGCGTGCCGGTGAAGACTTCCGAGGACCTCGATGCGGCCATTCCACCCGATACAATGAAACTGTGAAGCGTTATGAATCCTGAAGCGTCCATTCCGTCACAATCCAGCCCGAAACTTTTCCGCGCCGCGCTCGTTCTGTTCGTGCTGCTGGTGGTGGCAGTGATCACCGGGTTTTTGCCGCGACTGCGGCACCGCGCCGCTTGGGCCGCTGAAACACGCGAGCTGGCTGTGCCGACAGTTGCCGTCGTTGTGCCCGCACCTGCCAAGCCCATGGCCGGTCTCCCGCTGCCGGCTGAAATCAAGCCATGGATCGAAGCGCCCATCTACGCCCGCGCCAGCGGGTACCTGAAACGATGGCTCGTGGACCTCGGTGAACGGGTCGAAGCCGGTCAATTGCTCGCTGAAATCGAAACGCCCGAGCTGGATCAGGAGCTGGAACGCGCTCGCCATCAACTGGCCGAGTCCGAGGCCGCGCTGGCCCTGGCCAAAACTACTGCCGAGCGCTACACCGAGTTGCTCAAGACAGCCAGCGTAAGCGAGCAAGAAACAGCAGAAAAACAGGCCGACTTTGCCCTCAAAACTGCGACTGTTAAGGCCGCGCAGGCCAACGTGCGGCGGCTCGAGGAATTGAAAGGCTTCGCTCGCATCACCGCGCCGTTCGCCGGCGTGGTCACAGCGCGCAATGTGGACGTGGGCGACTTGGTGACTGCGAGCGGCGGCAAGGAACTGTTCCGGCTCGCGCAGACCGACAAGTTGCGTGTGTATGTGCGCGTGCCCCAGGCTGAGGCGCTGAAAATCGCTCAGGGCCAATCAGCCGAACTGGTCATCCCTGAAAAACCGAACCTGGTTTTCACCTGCACGGTCGCGCGCACTGCAGGCGCAATTTCCGCCGACTCGCGCACGTTGTTGACCGAGCTCGAGGTGGACAACTCGCGCGGCGAAATCCTGGCCGGGTGTTTTGGAGAGGTGAAATTCGTCGGCGCGAAAGGCGCTCCGCCGCTCACGCTGCCGGGCAACGCGCTGTTGTTCCGTGCCGAAGGCCCGCAGGTGGGCTTGGTCTTGCCTGATGGCAAAGTCGAACTGCGGGATGTCAAGCTGGGTCGGGATTATGGGGCGTTCGTCGAGGTTCTTGGCGGCGTCAGCACCAACGACCGCGTGATACTGAACCCGCCCGATTCGCTGGCCGATGGCGCAACGGTGCGAATCGCCGTCGCAGCCAAGCCGGAAGCCGCGCCAACTGGGAAAGGTAAATGAACGTCCATCTTCCAACGGCGCTCCGGCAAACGCGACAGCGTCATGGACTGTGGCAGTCCTCTGCCGCTTTGCACACAACCGCGCAAACGAAAAGCGGCAGAGGGCTGGCGCACTGCAAAACCTTGTGGCTGGTCGAGTGGCTCGCGACCTCGCGCCAACTCGTTCCGCTTTTGCTGGCGCTGATGCTGTTCGCGGGTTGCGTCGTCGGACCTGACTACCACCGGCCTGTGGCAGTGACGACGATGCCGGACGCGTACGCCGGTGCGTCCAACGAATGGAAAACCGCCACGCCCCAAGCACATCTGCCCAAAGGCGCATGGTGGGAAATCTTCGGCGACGATGAATTGAACCGGCTCGAGGCCATGGCGGCCGGGGCAAATCAGCAACTTCAAGCTGCAGTGGCGCGATTTGCACGAGCCCGTGCGCTTGCAGATGTCGCACGGTCAGGTCTGTTCCCGAGGATCGGCGTCGGCTTTTCTGCCACGCGCCAGCGCGATTCGGTTAACCGTCCACTGGCTACCACGGGCGAACCTGCTGGCAAATCGTTCACCTACGACAATTTCGTTTTGCCTTTTGACCTCAGCTATGAATTGGACCTTTGGGGTCGGGTGCGACGGCAGATGGAATCCGCGCGAGCCACGGCCCGGGCAGACGCAGCCGATGTAGAATCTGTGCGCCTTGCCATCGCTGCCGAAGTTGCTGCTGATTACTTCACTGTCCGCGCGCTGGACGCCGAAATAACCGCGCTGGCTGCCAGCATCGAAGCCTACCGAAAATCGCTGGAACTGACCCGCAATCGCCGCGCAGCCGGACTCGTCTCCGACCTCGACGTCGCACAGGCGGAAACCGTATTGAAAACCGCCGAAGCGCAACTGCCGGCCATCACGTTGACGCGGGCAAAATTCGAGCACGCGGTCGCCACTTTGGCCGGTCAGCCGGCGACCATGTTCCATCTGCCCCCAGTGCCGCTCGACCGCGAATCTCCGGTCATCCCGCCCGAGTTGCCATCATCTTTGCTCGAACGCCGACCCGACATTGCCGCTGCCGAACAACGCATGGCCGCCGCCAACGCTGCCATCGGCGTCGCCAAGGCGGCGTTCTTCCCGGTGGCCCGGTTTAACGGCCTTGCCGGTTTCCAAAGCATTGACGCAGGCACACTGTTCGACTGGCCCAGTCGATTATGGGCGGTCGGGCCGTCGGTGTCGTTGCCATTGTTCGAAGGCGGTCGCAGAAGCGCAGAGATGCGCCGGACAAAAGCAGCCTACCAGGAAACCGTCGCGCGGTATCGCGACACTGTTTTGCGCGCGTTTGCCGAGGTCGAGGACAACCTTGCTGCGCAACGTTTGTTGGCCGATCAATACGAACAGGAACTGGCTGCTCTGGCGTCGGCACGCAAGCAACTCGAAATCGCTCAGAACCGCTATCGCTCCGGCCTGGTCAGCTATCTGCACGTGACAACGGCCCAAAACACGGTGCTCGAACGCGAGCGTGCTGTGGCGCGTCTGCGCGGACAACGATTCGTGGCGGCCGTGGCATTGGTGAAATCTCTGGGTGGCGGTTTTTTTGCCGGGCCGATAACCAACATTGCATCTCAGCGCGGCGCAGCCGCAGCCGAATGACCGCGGCGAGATAAGGGCGTTCGTTGCAAGTTCGGCGCTGTGCCGCGCCGCGCTGAAAGGGGCGACTTCGTCGCTCACGGGGCAGATGAGATCGAAATAGACAGCCGAAAAGCTCGAAGACGAAAGCCTCGAAAGACCGGTTAATCTGCAATTGCTTTGAAAACATTCCATGATAGTGGTCATAGCCGATCGCACATCTATGCGCCCGGGGACGGGCGCGCTCCCAACCGCGATTGCTACCCCGCCGCGCCGGAACGACCGCCGTAATCTTTCACCACCTCATTTTTCTGCCCTCCATTTTTCTGCCCTCCATCTTTCTGCCATCAATTTTTCTGCCAATGACACTCTCGTCTTCTTTCGCTTTTTTCTGCTATCACCCAAAAATCACTTGTCGGTTCTTTCGGTTAGACGAAAAAAGGAAAAGAAGACGAAAAAAGAAGCATCGCCCCGTTGGGAGCGCGCCAAGTTGCAGAACGCAGAGCCCTGATCTTGCGATGGGGTTCCGCGCACAGAGCGGGACGGCCCGCGCCAAACTCCGAACACAAACCCTCCTGACGCCCCCAAACTCCATCTCCGAGACACGAAGGTGCTTGCGACGGAGGCACCCGGTTGTTGGGCCGATTACAGCGCGCGCAAAGAGCTGCTAGTCTGTCCTTGCAAGAAGGACAGCTTGTGGTTATTCTGTCCTCCATGGACGGACAGCTTCGACAGCTCATGCGCCAGAAGATAGTTGACGCGGAAACCACGCCGGTTCCCGCGTTCACACGGCGAGATATACACGTGCCCGCAATCCCGAAAAAGGCGATCGCCGTCATCGGCATGCGTCGCACGGGCAAGACAACTTTCCTGTGGCAAGTGCTCGCCGATCGCATCGCATCGGGCACGCCACGTGAGGGAATCCTCTACTTCAACTTCGATGACGAGCGGCTTGGCGATATCAAGGCCACCGACCTCACTTTGTTTCTCGAAGAATATTACCGTCTGCATCCCGAGTGGCGCGACAAGAGGCGAGCGGTTTTCCTTTTGGATGAGATCCAGATCGTAGAGGGCTGGGAGCGCTTTGTACGCCGTATTCTCGACACGGAGAATGTGGATCTTTTCCTCTCCGGCTCCTCGGCGCGCATGCTCTCGCGCGAGGTTGCCACCAGCATGAGAGGACGGGCCATGGAAGCTCTGGTTTTTCCCTTCAGCTTCCGCGAGTTCCTGAGGCATCGCGGGCGGGAACCAAGGGAACTGGATCGAGCGACCAAGGCTGAGCGGTCGGCCCTGCGGAAAGAGTTGGAAACGTACCTGACTGTTGGTGGATTCCCTGAGGCGCAAGGAATCTCGGATCGCGACCGGTGGCAACTCTTGCGCGGCTATGTGGACGTAACGCTTTTGCGGGATGTGATCGAGCGACATGGGGTCTCCCATCCGCTCGCGCTCAGGCAACTGGTTCGGCATCTGCTGGCTCATGCAGCAGGGCTCTTCAGCATAAACCGTTTCTACAACGATCTCAAATCTCAGGGTGTGCGCATCGCCAAAGATTCACTCCATGCTTATCTGGGCCACTTGGAGGACGCGTTTCTCGTTCATGACGTCTGGTTGGTTGCAGATTCCGAGCGGCGACGCATGAGCAATCCGCGGAAAATCTACCCCGTCGATCCGGGCCTTATCCCGATCTTCGATCGGAGCGGTCGGATGCAGCCCTCGAAGGCCCTCGAGACCGTAGTGTGCATCGAGCTTGTCCGGCGCGGTGCCGAGATAGGTTACGTGCGAACGCGAGATGGGTTCGAAGTTGATTTTCTCGCGCGCTGGCCAGGGGGATACGAGGAGCTCATCCAGGCCTGCGCAGAGGTTCAGGATGCTGCGACTTTGGAGCGGGAGGTGCGTGCTCTTCAATCGGCAAAAAACGAGCATAAAGGAGCTGCACTTTCTCTGGTGACACTGGCTCCGGAATCTATCCGAGAAATGCCAGAAAAGATCCGAGTCTATGACGCTGCCATGTGGTTGCTCAGGCAGACGTAGCATACCGGCGGGAAAGGAGACGTCGCGACAAACTCGAGTTCCCTTTTGTTAGCCGAACAATCACTTGTCGGTTCTTGCGGTTAGCCGAAAAAAGGAAAAGAAGACGAAAAAAGAGGCGTCGCCCAGTTGGGAAGGCGCCAAGTTGCAGAACGCAGAGCCCTGATCTTGCGATGGGGTTCCGCGCACAGAGCGGGACGGCCCGCGCTGGAGCGCGACTTTTCCAAGGCAGTCCTTCACTTCCGGACGCGCGACAACGCGGCGCACGGGCATGGGCAGCTCGAGTTCGACCATATCGCCGGAGCGCCAGTCACGCGCGAGGCGGGCGAACCCACTTGTCAGCACGTTCCGCAGTTCCACGGGCTGTCCGTTCACCGTGAGCGTGGGCGGGCCGGCGGCGCGATTGTTGTAGAGCGTGCGCTCGATCACGTCGAAATAACGCGCGTCCGCCTCGAGACGGAACATCCGCGTGGACCACATCACAAACGACACAGCCGCACAGACCTCGGCGCAGGCTGTCAGGTTCGGCAGCTCGCAGGCCGCACCGAAACCCTCGTTTTCATGCCGTGATCCAATGCCTCCGTGCAGATATAACTTGCGTGTCACCACATCCTCCCACAGCCTTCGCAACGCCGTGTAGTACCGTTCATCACCGGTGATGCGCCCGATATCGGCCGCAGACGAGTAGAAGTATGTCGCCCGCGGCGCCTGCCCGACGGCCTCGGTCTGGTCGAACAACGGCGCGTGATCCCGAGAGAATTCACCGCGTTTGCGCCGTCCGCCCGCCTCGGTCCCGCGCGTGTCCACAAAGAACTTCGCCAGCTTCCACCAGCGCGCGTCGCCTGTGGCCTCGTAGAGGCGGACCACCGCCGGCTCGACTTCCTCGTGTCCGCAAACGTCCACGCGCTCGAAGTTGGCGACAATGCCCACCTCACGGCACATGCGGAGGATGTGCGGAATGGTGATGGCACGATTGCGGTCGAGCAGCAGTTTCCAGTGGGTGTCCATAACCGCCGCCTGATGGAAAGGGATGAAACGCACTGGTCTGCCATCGGCCAAACAGAGCGCCGGAGGTAACAGCAACGCCAAGACTAGTCGAAGTGCTTTCACGGCTTTTGTCCGGGTGGCGGGTGGTTCCGCGAGGCATCATCTAGCACCAACACCCAGTCGCCATCGGATGGAGGCTCGAAGATTTGGCGGTTCTTTTCAGTGATTTCCCAAAAATGCATGGTTTGACCCGTGCGCGGGTTGAACCATGCCGCAACCACCTTGGGGCCGGTGACTTTGCTGAGGTCAATGGTCAAGGCGCGTTTTCTCGGGAGATAACTCAGCGCAAACGAGCCGTCGCATGCCAGCGCGGTCAAGGTGTAATCATTCGTCGCGAATCGGCCACAACCGTCCATGGCGACGAGGTTGTTTATATCGGGCATGAGCTTGCACCAAGACCTCGACTCCAGCAGCGCACGGAGGTGTTTCAGACTGTTCGCGCCGGGCAGTTCGAGCACATCCCGCCAATGAGCTGGAAAGTTCCAGTTGGGCGACCCATAGGCATGGCCGCAACCGCCGCCGAGCACGCACCAGTAAGCCTGCTTACGCGCCTGCAATGCGCTCCCCCAGTCGCCATGCTCCCCTTCATAGGTTGATTCCCCGAGGAAGAACGGACGGACAGGAATCTTGGCGAACTCGGCATGGCTGACTTCATAGACGTCCGGCTGATTCTTGTTCCACGCTTTGTCGAAGCCACGGAAGTAAGTGTAAACCATGGAAACATCCAGCCAGGGTTCGTCGGCGGGCCACACGTCGGTGCTCGAATGCGACGAGGCGGCATGATAGGTGATGAGTTGGTGTGGTGCGGCCTCCTTGAGTCCCAGACCAAGCGCGCGAATTTCGGCGCGGGCGTTGTCAGGATCGTTGTCGCCACCAAGAATCCACATGACATGGCTGAAACGCCCGTACCGTGTACCCAGCCATTTGCCAAATGCGTGGCACTTGGCAGGACCGTTTGCATTCATTGGTTTCAGGCGACCATCACCCAGCTTTCCCGCCCAACCTTCGCCGCAGCACCCGGACCACGCCGGCGCGATGGCAAGCAACATGCCTTGTCGCTCCGCTTCGGCGATGACGCGATCAACATGGGTGAAGAACCTCTCGTTCGGTTGAGCGAAATCCTGCTCCGGCGGTGTGCCAGCAAACGGCAATTCACCTGCGCGGTTGGTCATTCCCAAAAAGCCCGTGAGCATGACTTGCAGCGCGTTGAAGCCCTGTTCCTTGCGCCGGGCCATGTATTCCCGCGCCTCGGTTTCGGTAAGCTTGAGTAAAAGCATCCATGCCGTGTCGGCGTGGTAGAGAAACGGCGCTCCATTTTGGTCCACAAGGTAACGTCGGTTTTCGCTGACCTTAAGTGGGAATGTCGGGGCACCGGCGACGCCTCGAGTTTCAAGCATCGCCGCAGTGAGCAATAGTGGAATCGTGAACAAGGCGGTCTTCATAGGCGGCTGCGATTGGAGGTTTCAGGGGCTGTAAACTTCCGGCTGATGTCGTCAAGTACCAATACCCGGTCGAGGTCCCTGCCTTGCTCAGGCGGAACGAACTCGCGCTGGCCTGGCCCGCTGGGCCGAGCGCTGAGGGAAAGCACCTGTCCCGGAAACGCCGGAGTGAAAAAGCCGTAAACGTCATTGTATTACTATATTGAGAAATCGATCATGTTTGCGAAGATTTTCAGACTGCGAGTTTGCTCAGTTTGTCAGTATCCGCTTCTCTGGCAGCGAGTAGTGCGGTGACCACAGTGCGGCCTTTGGAGTACAATGTTGCAGAATCTGCCCAGACTTTCTGCACGGTTTCATGATTGGTCCTGTCGATTGTTTTGGAGGTTGACTGTCCATTGACCGGTCTGGGGCCCTCACCCTTGCCCTCTCCGGGGGGAGAGGGAATCCGGGGCAACGGGTTGGCTTGGTCAAGCCGTTGTTGCAATAACCACGGCTGGGCCGGAGTTCCTCCGCAGTTGCATGAATTGAGCCGTGATCATTGATGAGGAAGCCAGACGCGGTGAGATGGGCGACAGCGGGGAACATCTGGGACCGGGATCATGTTTTCCGTCTCCCGCGGGGACAGGCACGGAGTTGATTTTAGGGAACGGTTCGAGACTGTTGTCTTGAAGCTGTTCGGGCATTGATCCCAATCTCACCTCCCCCGTGGGCGACGAAGTCGCCCTTTTCAGCGCGGCGCGGCGAAGTGCCAAGTCTGGAACAAACGCGTTTATCTCGCCGCGATCCTTCGGTTGCGGCTGCGCCGCGCTGGGGCCGTATGTGTGTCCACAGGCACCTGAGAACACGGCCCAATAGGCCTTCCGTCGCACCACGTCCGGGCCGGCCCGCGGTCCGTTGATGTGCTTCACGAGCCAGACTGCGTTTGGGGTGTCTTCGTGGATGGGTTCGCCATCCAGCACCGGCTTGATGGGCTTGCGAAGGTAAGCGTTGGCGATGAGCGTGTGGTTCTCCGGCAAGCCGTTTGCAGTGCTGTCGATTAGATGTCCCGACTGGAGCATGTTAAAAGCCAGCCATGGTTCCTCGTGGAAGTCCACCGCTGAGCTTCGAGCCACACCCGGATGGATCGTCATGAGCTGCCTGCCACCATGGGCGTCCCTCAAGCCTTGTGCCACGGCAATCAAAAGCTGTTTCTGGGCAGGCTGGATCGGCAGCTTATAGCCGTTGATGGCGTCGTACTCACCGCTAACAATCCAAACGACGTGCGGTTCCGCCGCATAGCGCCGGCCAATCCAGCGACCAAAGGCAAAAGCCCTGGTGGCGTTTGTGCCAAACGCACGCCCGTATTCATCGCCCCACATCGGGACCAGAGCCACGTAAAGCCGGTGCTCGCGCGCCCGAGCTACCAAGTGGTCCAGATCGCGCCAGAAAGGCTCGTTGGGCGACTCCGGCTCGTTGTTCACGAAGGCAGCGGCACCTGCGTGATTCGTGACCGAAAAGCCACAATGGACTTGGATCACATTGAAGCCCTGCTTGGTGCGGGTCGAAAGATAGTGCTCGAGCGGCAGCGGCGGCAGATGACGAATCCACCAAGCCGTATCGCCCAGCCAGAAAAACGGCTGGCCGGTTTCGGTCACCAGAAAACGCTTGTTGTCGCTGACTTTGAGCCGGGGTAACGGCGCGGCGCCCGCCAGCGCGGTTGCCAGCACGCTCAGGCACACCCCAAGGGCACTCAGTCGCAGTACGGATTGGAAGAATCTTTTCATGCCCTGGATCGATCTGAGGTTCAGCGCAACGGCGCGATGTGATTGGTCATCCATTGGTAGTCTTGGAGCTCCCACTGGGTTTTTCATGACGCGACATGGGGACAAACATCAATGTTTATTTTTCCGGGCGTCCGGCAGCCGTCAGAAAACTGACCACGAACAGCACGACTCCCAAGAATCCGAAAAGCGCCGCAACAGCCAGTCGCCAATCCCGGTCCCGTCGCAGCGCCACAACAGCAAACGCAAACACCGTCAGGCCGATGACAAAGCACATCGGGAAGAACAATGCGCTGCCCGGATTGGGCAGCCGCTCGGAGTGCCATCCGAACACGACCGTGCTGAACAACCAAGCGTTTCCACCAAACGACATTGTCCCGGCCCATACCACGTGCCAAGGCGTAAAGGGCCGACCGAGAAGGGTCGCCCGCCATGGCTTCGAGGCCATGGTGCGAATGGTATTCAGAGGCGGACGATTCATCTCAGCGGTCGCAGCCCCTCCGCGGCGTCAGAATTGCCGGCTGTCGTCGTGGAGCCGCCATTCGGTGGAGCGACTGTTCAGGCGACTGTCGCATCATCACTAACCTCAAACTCCAGTCCTCCTGTCCACTTGGCAACCAGATTGTAGAGGGCAGCTGCGATGACACAACCGATAAACCCAGCTACCGCATAAAAGATTGGTAGCATGACGGCGAAGGTGACTCCTAAAATAGCGCCTTCACGACCGGCAAGTGTGGCAACCAGCAAGAACGACGCAGCAATGAGACCACAGATGCCGTAGAAGATGCCAAGGACAATGCCAGCTCGAAGAGGAACTACTCGTGTCAGTCGTCTTTTCGTAGTCATAATGATGGAGGTGTAGTGGCCTAACGGTGTGCGTCAGCCGATCGCCGAAGCGAAGCGGAAGAAAGTCGGCTTCACGCACGAGTTGTATAGCTTTCTATTCCTGATACTCACAATTCGTCAACCAAATACGTCTGATAATTATCCACGCGCCATCTCTCGCCAGCTCTGACAACTTTGAATCCTTCCTTTTCCAACAACACTTTGTGTGACTCGGCTCCACCGACTTGTTCGTGCTGGTTGGTTTCATTCCCGCCAGTGTTTCGGGTCCATGAGTGAATCGGCGCAGATCACACGACCACAAACTTTTCCAATCATGCCAGGGCGGAGTTCCTGAACCATCCATGCGTCGGCATGCTCCGGTGCAATCGGATAAGGGGCCTCGAAACCGTTGATGCCTGCGACGACGAAGCCATGCTTTGGATAATAGCCCGGGTGGCCAAGGACAAATACAAGGTCGTAGCCTGTCGCTCTTGACGCCTCCAGTCCGGCTCGGATAAGGAACCCCCCAACTCCCCTGCCTTGGTGTCCGGGGTGAACCGCCAGTGGGGCCAGGATTGCCGCGGAGGCTGCTGCGCAACAGCCTTCGAGCCTTGCCTTGGTGAAGAGAATGTGTCCGACGACACGCCCATCGGCTTCAGCGACCAGAGAAATCACCGGCCTCGCAGTCCCATCCGGCAGCAGTGCCGAAATCAACTCGTCAACTTCACGCCCTTGGTTCCCACCGAACGCGGCGAGGACGACCTCCGAGATCGCTGTCTGGTCTGACGCCGAGGCTTTGCGCACTTTAAGGTTCATGGTGAGATTCATTTAGCACGAACCGTTGGGTATCATTCTGTTTTGCCCTCATAACTTGATAATGGCACGGCTTTTGGGGCAGCCTGGCTCGAGGCCAAGCCATCGCCGGGAGTAAACAACGCTGGATGTGGAAAGATTGTATCGAACGATCCGGGCAGTCAACCGAAATGATCCCCCCGCGTCTGCACGTCTGCACCCCGAATTCATTCAACCGGGGAAGTACACCTTCGGAATTCAATAATGTCTTGCTTGTTTGGCCTCGAGCATGGCATCAGTTGACCATGAGATTGCTGTTGCGTCTGTTCCGTCCTAGCCGCTGTCGCAGTGTGCTCCGCCACAATCCAAAAGCTGCATTGGCCTTGTGCTTCTGGATTGGATTGTTTTCCGCCCCGGTTTTCGGTGGCGATTCACCCGCGTCCGGACAGTGGATCAAACTTTTCAACGGCAAAGACCTCAAGGATTGGAAGATCAAAATCAAAGGATTCGACCTTGGCGTCAATTACCTCAACACGTTCCGGGTCGAGAATGGCGTGCTGCGTGTGGTCTATGACGAGTACGACAAGTTTGACGGCAGGTTCGGCCACATATTCTACAAGGACAAGTTCTCGCACTACCGTCTGCGGGCGGAGTACCGTTTCGTCGGCAAACAAACCGTTGGCGGACCTGGATGGGCTTTCCGGAACAGCGGTCTGATGCTGCACTGCCAGGCGCCGGAAAGCATGCGCAAAGACCAGGATTTCCCGGTTTCAATCGAGGTCCAGCTTCTCGGTGGGGATGGGGTTTCCAAGCGCTCGACAGCGAACCTCTGCACGCCGGGCACGCTTGTGGTCATGGACGGACGACTCATTACGCAACATTGCACGGATTCGCGCTCGAAAACCTATCATGGCGACCAGTGGGTGACTGTCGAAGTCGAGGTTCACGGGAACGGCCTGATCCGCCACTTCGTGAACGGCGAGCTGGTTATGGAGTACGAGAGGCCGCAACTGGACGAAAGCGATGCCGACGCAAAAGCCCTGATCAAGGACGGCAACAAAATGCTCAGCGAGGGTTACATTGCGCTCCAGGCCGAGAGCCACCCGGTCGAGTTCCGCAACGTCGAACTGATGGTGCTGGAACCCTGACGCTGCACGCGCTGAGAAGCATTTGCAGTTTCCATATTTGTCCTCCTCCGCTTACTAACACCCCTTGACAAACAGGTTTGCAAGCGCAGACTCGGATCGTGACGCAAAACAAGGCGTCAAATAGGATGCCTATTACTTGTTAGACAGCCATAACAGCCGGAGGCGGCAGAGATTCTCGATGAAAAGCACCGAATCGCTGATTCAAAAGTCCGTGCGAGCGCCTTCGAGTCACAACACGCAACCGTGGCTGTTCCAGGTTTCGGAATCTACGATCAGCCTGTATGCGGATCGGACGCGTGCGTTGCCGGTCAATGACCCGGACAATCGCGAGCTCACGATCAGTTGCGGTTGCGCGCTCATGAACCTGCGCGTTGCCGCTGCCGCCGAAGGCTTGGACGTGCGGATCGATGCCCTCCCCGATCCGGTTGAGCCGGATTGGCTGGCCCGGATTTCATTTTCTGTGACGCCGGGAGCGCCTGTCCCAGAAGCCTCACTCGCGTCGTTCATCGAGCAGCGTCGGACTTACCGCAAGCGCTTTTTGCCCCGCAAAGTGGAAGCCATAGCCCTGAATCTGTTGCTTGACGCAGCGCAACGCGAAGGCGCGTGGTTGCGGCCTCTCACGACCGACAGCGCCCGACACAGAGCCGCCGAACTGGTGGCCGAGGGGGATGCTGCGCAGTGGGCCAACCCGAGCTGGCGGCGCGAGCTTGCCGTCTGGATGCATCCGCGGCGCCGAGGGGATGGATTGACGGTGCCAACCCTGGCTGCGCCGGTTGCCCGGTTCGTTGTCCGCACTTTCGACATGGGCGGTGGCGTGGGTGCGAAGGACCGGGAACTGGCTGAGGAATCGCCGCTTCTCGCCGTGCTCGGCACAGATGGCGACCAGCCGCGTGACTGGCTGTTGGCTGGACAGGCTCTGGAGCGCGTCCTGCTGGTTGCTTGTCAGAACGGACTTCAGGCCTCGTATCTCAATGAGCCCATCCAGGTGGCGTCACTGCGGTCCAAGCTCCAAGACTTGGTCGGTGCCGGCTTTCCGCAGATCCTGCTGCGCCTGGGCTATCCAGCCGAAGAGATCCCGGTCTCACCCAGACGCGCGGTCGAAGATGTGATCGCAGGGGGCGCCATGCAACAGGGCAGGCCGTGAGGTGATCGTGTTGAAGATTCTTGTCATCGCCGTCTCGGTAGTCGTCATTGCGGTAGCTGCAGCCGTGGTGTATGGCGCCCGCCGTTGGAACGCGGGCACTCGGGAGTTGCGGGCGCGCCTCGAGGCGGCACGAATGCCCGTAGAGCCTCAGGTTGTCTCTTTTCGCGAGCTCGAAGGGCTACCAGCGCCAGTGCAGCGCTACTTTCGCACCGTGCTCAAGGAGGGCCAGCCGATGGTGAGCAGTGTGCTCGTGCAGCACCGCGGCACCTTCAACATGGGCGAGACAAGCGAGCAGTGGAAGCCGTTTACCTCGGATCAACGAGTGATTGCCCGACGCCCGGGGTTTGATTGGGACGCTCGGGTTGCGATGATGCCCGGCCTGTCGGTTCGGGTGCACGACGCTTACGTTGCTGGCGAAGGCATCCTGCATGCCGCCTTGCTGGGTTTGTTTTCCGTGGTCAACCTGCGTGGCACACGCGAGGTCGCTGAAGCTGAGCTCATGCGTTTCTTTGCTGAGGCGGCCTGGTACCCGACCGCCTTGCTCCCCAGCCAGGGTGTTCGCTGGGATGAAGTTGATATCCGATCCGCGCGAGCCACGCTGGTCGATGGTTCAGTCGCCGTCACGATGCTGTTCAGCTTCAATGAGGACGGCACAATTGATACTGTGCGGGCGGAGGCGCGCGGACGCACGGTCGGCGATCAAATCAGCCCAACGCCTTGGCACGGACGTTTCTGGAACTACCAGCAACAAGACGGCATGCTGGTGCCGCTCGACGGAGAGGTTGCATGGCTGCTGCCGGAGGGCGCAAAGCCATACTGGCGCGGTCGTATCACCGAGATCGCTTATGGGTTTGTCCAGTGACTGAGGCAATGACCAGATGGAATTCGGCTGTCTAACAACCGGTTGCAGCGGACGGTCTGCTACGCAGCCCGCCGCTGAACCGGAGCGTTAGGGCAAAAAGGCAAAAGTAAGTCTGCACGCAAAACAGAATCAGAGAAATATGCTATTCGACAAACCGATCGTTCTTCATTCGACGCAGGCGGATGGCCGCCATTGGCTCACGACCATGGATATACCGCCATTAAAGATTTGGCCAGTGGCGGCGAATCATTGCCGCGTCGGGCACTTCCTCGCAACCCTCATCTCGGCGAAGCTGGCCAGTCTCAAATCCGACATTCCTGAAGAGATCACGTTGAGCCGATCAGATGTGGCGTCGGTGGACTCGCTTTCAGGCCGTTATCCCGAGTTGAACACCGATGCTGGAGATGTCCGCATTCGTTTGGTCGTGATGAAAAGCCCTGAGGGTTCTGACGATCAGGAGGAGCCGGATCAGGATGATGATTCGCCGCAGTTTATCACTCCTCAGCCACCCCTCGACTGGAGTGGAGATTATGACGAGTGGATTGTTACCATCGGCAGAAGGCTCGGAGTGGATGTTCCAGAACCAAGTGATGAAAAGGGCTACGAAAAGGCTATGGCGAAAGCGGCTGCCGAATTGCAGCAGCGCTTGCCGTTACTCCGACAGCGCTTTTTAGCGGGGATGGACGGCTTGAACTTGGGATTTAAAGTCGGACTAACGACGAGAAAAGGCGGCAGAGAATATGTGTGGGTGAGGCCAACGGATTGGAGTCAAGAAGAGACGGTAGTGTGTGTGCTGGAAAACCAGCCCCGTGACTGCAAAGGTTACAAGCTTGGTCAGACACTAAGCCTGCCTGTTGATGAATTGTTAGACTACGCGATTGGCAGTGAGAGCGCCGGCATTGTCGAGCCTGGTCTGACCCAACGAATAGCAGAGGATTATGGTTTGGTTATACCCTAACCAACGGATCGAGCCAATCGCGAGGAGCGCGTTCAGGTTGCGGTTTCAATCGGACTCCACGGGCGCGCTCCCCGTCATGGCTCATCTTGGACGTTCGGAGTACGTCACATGAGCATCCGCCCGGGGATCTCGCCACGCCTGGAGGCAGCGTTCCCGGGGTCGCTCGTCGCTGTTTGGTTTGCGCTCCTATTTGCCATGCCGCATGTCTCTCTGCCTATACCGCCGTACCGCGATCAACCGGATGCAGTGAACCCCGCGATAGCGTCCGGGTTGCATTTCAGAGGCCGCTGGTGCAGGTCACTGATCCGGAGCGTTAGGAGGAAGAAAAGAACAGAATGGCATATGACAGAATAGTAGCGAAACTGATGGCCATGTCAGACGAAGTCTGGATGCGTCACGCAAATCCTTGGAGTGGCTGGACGCGCATCGCCGTGTTCCCGCTCTGGTTTCTGGCGATATGGAGCCGGGTCTGGATCGGTTGGTGAGCATTGGCCCCCGTTGGCCTGCTCGCCGTGTGGACATGGCTCAATCCCCGCGTATTCAGGCCATATAAGGACGACGGACCTTGGAGCACGCGAGGTGTTCTGGGCGAGCGAATGTTCATGAACCGGAAACGCATACCAATTCCACGCGAGCATCATCGAATGGCGCACATACTGAACACCATGGCCGGGGTTGCCATTGCGGGAGCGACCGTTGGCTGCGTTACGGTTAAGTTCTGGCTTGCCTTGGGGGGGCTGGCTGCTCGCGGTAACGTTCAAGATGTGGTTCGTTGATCGCATGGCGTGGCTGTACGACATCATGAGCAAGTCAATTCCCGAGTACCAAGCTTGGAGAACAGGCCTTGGACATCCTGAACGCATGGTAAACTCACAGACATCGAACTGCCAATAAAAGGTTGCAGACGACCCAATGTAGCGCGCCTGCACCATGCTTGGCTCAATGGTCGCGACCCTATGCGTCTTCTCTCTGGCATCCACAGTTTGCTCTGAATACCGTGTGACCAGTGGTTTTTTGGTGATAGCCGAAAACAACTAAAAGAGGCGAAAAAGTCATTGGCAGAAACATGGCGGGCAGAAAAATGGTGTTTCGGACAGGCGGTTGTTTGCCGCTGCGCCGAACATTCACCCCGACCACATTTTTCTGTCCCGCATTTTTCTGCCACTCACCACCTCGAACCGGCTGAGGGACTGCAGAAATCTCAGCGGATTGAAGTTGCCGATGTCTTTTGCCGGTGAGCCGCTCGGATTTCCGGGGCATAGGTTCCGTTCTGGTGCAACTGTGGTCGGTTGCATTAGCCATGGCTTGCCAAATGGATTGAGCGACATTTGGCAAGAATTTGGTGACCGATAAAATCCGTTCGCCATGGCCCTGCAGATGAAATGGCCATGGCGTGCGGTTTGTGCGGGTAGTCGCACTCTCAGGAATTGCCCCGGGTTCATCGTCTGACGACTCTCGCGGCTTGAATTGCAAGGCCAAATGGGCTGCAATTTCTGGCAATGAAACGTTGCCGATTAAACTCGCAGGTCGCTCTCGCACTGAGCATGATTGCATGCACCGCCTACGCTGCTGACCCACAGCCGTGGCAGTCGCTCTTCAACGGCAAGGACCTCACCGGATGGACCGTTAAGTGCAAACCGGCAGACCGCGCACGCACATTCTGGAAAGTCGAAGACGGCTGCATTGTTGCCGACTCGATGGCCACCGCCGAACACGATTACATCTGGCTGGTCAGCGATCGGGAGTACTCTGATTTCATCCTGCGGCTGAAATTCCAGGCTTTCCGCGACAGCCCCGGCAACAGCGGCGTGCAAATTCGCAGTCGCTACGACGACACCGCAGGCTGGCTCGATGGGCCTCAAGTGGACATCAATCCCCCAGACCCATGGCGCACAGGCATGATCTGGGATGAAACCCGCGGTGTCCAACGCTGGCTTTGGCCCGCCGTACCCAAAGGCCAGTGGGTCAAACCTGAAATGGCCAATCCAATGCTCAAGTTTTTCTACGCCGACGACACGCCGGCATGGAACGATCTCGAGATTACCGCCCGTGGCACCAAATTGAAGGCGGTAACGGCGCTGTGAGGGGCTGGTGACATTGCACGACTTCTTGCGCGCGGAGATGGCCGTGCCTGAACAGGGGCACTTGGATGGCCTCTAGCCCGGAATTCTCCCTGGCAAATGACTGATGACTCAAGGCAAACCTCTTCTCTCACGTCACGGTCCTTCAAGAAACTGTTGGTGTTGGACTTGGATGAGACATTGATTTACTCGACGATGTTTCGCATGGAACAAAGCCCGGAGTTTCGCATCGGGTTGGCGGATGTGGTGAAGCGGCCGGGGGTCGAGCAGTTTCTGAGTTCTTGTCTTGGCCTGTTCGAGGTGGGTGTGTGGACATCGGCCACACTTGAATATGCCAATGATGCGTTGAGCCATTTGCTGGGACAGGACTTCAACAGGCTGGCTTTCATTCGCACCCGTGAACATTGCACACAGATTTTCGACCATGTCACCGAAGAGCGATATTGGCACAAGGATCTGGCGGTGTTGTTAACAGACGGCTACGACGCCCGGGAGATCATAGTAGTAGATGACACGCCCCGGGCATGGACTCCTTACGACGACAATGTCGTGCCGGTGGCAAAGTACACAGGTTGTCCGTACGATGTGGAACTGAGCCTGTTGTTTCGGTTTCTGGTTCGGTTGCGTTGTGCGGAGGATGTACGAAGCGTGGACAAGCGGCACTGGCGCTCCGTTTCTTAGCTCGCACATTTCGCAGCGCGGCGCAGCCGCAGCCGAATGACCGCGGCGAGATAAGGGCGTTCGTTGCAAGTTCGGCGCTGTGCCGCGCCGCGCTGAAAGGGGCGACTTCGTCGCTCACGGGGCAGATGAGATCGAAATAGACAGCCGAAAAGCTCGAAGACGAAAGCCTCGAAAGACCGGTTAATCTGCAATTGCTTTGAAAACATCCATGATAGTGGTCATAGCCGATCGCACATCTATGCGCCCGGGGACGGGCGCGCTCCCAACTGCGATTGCTACCCCGCCGCGCCGGAACGACCACCTCGATTTTTCACCCCCTCATTTTTCTGCCTCACATTTTTCTGCCATCAATTTTTCTGCCAATGATTTCTTCTCGATTTCGGGAATTTGGCGGTGGACAATCGGCGCCCTGGTTATGAGCACAAACAAGACATCAAGACGGAGGTTTGTTCAACAGTCAGCCACACTCGCACTCGGAACAAAAATACTGGGCGGCCTCGGTGTGGCCACCAACGGTCGTGTGATCGGCGCAAACGACAGAATTCGCGTGGGCCTGATCGGATGCGGCGGCATGGGCAAGGGCGATCTGGCGGTGTTCTATCAGAATGCCGATGTCGAATGCCCTGTTGTTTGCGACGTGGACGACAAACAAATCGCCGCGGCAATCAAGCTCGTCGAGGAAAAGGGCAGCAAAACACCCTCAGCAGTAAAAGATTTCAGGCGCGTGATCGAAATGAAGGACATCGACGCGTTGCTGGTCGCGACGCCCGACCACTGGCACGCGTTGCCAACGGTGCTTGGGTGCGAGGCCGGGAAAGACGTTTATGTCGAAAAACCGCTCGCGCTCACTATTGCAGAAGGACGCGCAATGCTCGAAGCCGCAAAACAGCATCGCCGCATCGTGCAAATGGGCGCGCAGCGCAGAAGCAGCCCAACTTACGCACAAGCAGTCGAGTTCGTGCAATCCGGAAAACTTGGCAAGGTCGGCCTCGTTCGCGCATGGGCGTACCTTGACTGGATCAAACCGATCGGCAGCCCGCCCGATTCCGATCCGCCTGCCGGAGTTGACTATGACCTCTGGTTGGGGCCGGCGCCAAAACGGCCATTCAACCCAAACCGATTTCACTTCAACTTCAGATGGTTCTGGGATTACGCCGGCGGCCTGATGACGGATTGGGGCGTGCATCTCATTCAAGTGCTGTTGTGGGCGATGGGACCGCAGCCGCCAAAAGCCGTCATGTCAAGCGGCGGAAAATACGTTCTGGTGGACAATTCCGAAACGCCGGACACGCAAATCACGGTCTATGAATTCCCATCCTACACACTGGTGTGGGAACACAAGGTCGGCGTCGGACTTGGACTTTACAACAGGCCATGGGGAATGTCGTTCACCGGAACAGAAGGCACACTCGTGATTAACGACAGCGGGTGCGAAGTCCTCCGTGAACCGAGCCGCGACAGCCTCGAGCCAATGAAATTCCCCCCGGGACCGGATCCGCGTCCGGCCCACATCAGAAATTTCCTCGATTGCGTCAAGTCGCGTCAGGAACCGGTCGAAAACCTCGAAGTCGGCCACCACATATCCACGGTCGCGCACCTCGGCAACATCGCACTACGAACCGGCAGACGGATCGAGTGGGATAACGCCTCTGAACGGATCAAAAACGATCCCGAAGCCGACCGTCTGGTCAGCGTACGCTACAGACTGCCGTGGAAACTGCCATACCTGAAAGAACGCGCTTGAACCTTGCAAGGCTGGGTTTCGGCCCATCCAGGCGTGCAATGCCGTAATCCCGAGCAGGCATCAGAAAACCTCACCGGAGTCGGGCTCTGCGTGCATTCGGCCCGTGAGCTGCTGAGATTCCCCGGTCAGGTGCCCTGCGCTTCGCCAATACTACTTGAGACTGGCCAGCTTCAGCGAGAGACGCGACTTCTTGCGGCTCGCGGTTGCTTTCTGAATAACGCCTGATTTGACGGCCTTGTCGAGTGCCGATTGCATGGTGCGCAAAGCGGCTGCGGCCTCGTCTTTCTTGCCCTGCTGCACGCTGGCAAGAAAACGTTTCTGCAAGGTCTTCAGTCGCGACCGCACGGCTTTGTTGCGCTGATGCCGGCGGACGCTCTTGCGCATCCGTCTTTCGGCTGACAATGTGTTCGCCATAGTCTGTTTTCGATCAAAAAGAGATGGAGAGAATACCGCACAACCCGCCAATGTCAACGCGTGTTTATGTGAACGGAGAACCGGCCGCAAGATCAGGAGTCGGGTCCAGGCGACCGGGGACAGCCACGGTTCCGACGCGACCGTTTTGTCCAACGCGCTCGCGACAACCGAAACGTCACTGTTTGCCGATGGGCTGTTCTGCCATTGCCTTCAGCAACTCAAGGGTGAACCGCGCGGAATTGTCTGCGGCCATCTTGATGAACCGCTCAAAATCTTCCGACGCGCCGACATCCGCCTTGTCCGAGATCGACCTGATCACCATGCAGGGCACGCGCTGCTGCCAGCAAACAAGCGCAACCGCCGCACCTTCCATTTCCACGGCGTCTGCCTTGAAAGTCTCCCTGAGCTCGGCCACTTTCGTCGAAGACGCAACAAACACGTCGCCGGTAATAATCACACCCCGAATCACGCGCGGCATGCGCGTGCCATGCGTGGTAATGATCGGTTCAAGCTCGACCCTTGCAGCCGCGCGGTCCGCCGCGCGCAGAAGTCCCTCGTGCGCTGCAATGAAAAGAGGCGTTTCGGGCGTGGGCGTTTGCGGCTCGAATCCGCGTTCGGTTAGTTTACCGAAATCGTGTTGGGCAGTTCGCGTAGCTACGACGATGTCGCCGGGCGCAAGATCAGGGTTCAGCCCGCCCGCAACACCGGAGAAAATGACTTCTCCGGGATGAAAACGGTCGAGCAACAGCGCTGCTGTTTTGGCTGCGTTGACCTTGCCTATTCCCGTTGTTGCAAGAATGACCTTTCGACCCTGAAGCTTGCCGGTGTGGAAAGTAACGCCGAGAAAAGTTTTCGTGTGTTTGTCTTTCAAGTGCTGACTCAGCACCCGCATTTCTTCGGGTAAAGCTGTGAGAATGCCGGTTGTCTTGTTACTCGAACCCGCGCAAAGCGGCCACCATGCAACCGCAACGAACACAACTATGATCTGGAAAAATCTGGTCATATGTCCGTCACCCATTCTCCCGCCCCAATTGTTTCTGCCAACCATTTTTCTGCCATTCATTTTTCTGCCATCCATGTTTCTGCCTTCTATGTTTTCACGCCCATTTTTCTGCCATCCATGTTTCTGCCATCGATGTTTTCCCCCCCTCCATCTTTCTGCCATCCATTTTTCTGCCTTCTATGTTTCCCCCACATGTTCCTGCCATCCATGTGTCTGCCTTCTATGTTTTCCCCCGCCATCTTTCTGCCATCCATTTTTCTGCCTTCTATGTTTCCCCACCCATTTTTCTGCCATCGATATTTCTGCCATTATAGCTTCCGCCCGCAATGTTTCTGCTCCGTATTTTTCTGCCAGAAATATTCCCACCCCGAATTGCGAAGCCCCGTTTTTGCTTTACTTTCAGTCCCGAGCCTGTAGGTGAGCCCGATGCGAATCCTGTTGATTGCCATGAGAATGTGTTCAGTTGCGATGTTTCTTGCCACGTGTGGTCTGGCAATTGGTGCTGATTGGCCGCAATGGCGCGGTCCGAACCGTGACGGCAAATCGTCCGAAACCGGTTTGCTGGCGCAGTGGCCGAGTTCCGGCCCCCGCCTTGTTTGGAAGGCCGATCGGCTCGGCACTGGATATGCAACTGTGGCGGTGTCGAACGGGCGGTTGTTCACAGCCGGCGAACGCGACAAGGAAAGTTTCGTGACAGCCCTGAGCGAATCGGATGGCAAGTTGTTATGGACTGCGCCGCTCGGCAAAGCAGGCGCGCCGGGCTGGGGCGGTTTTGCCGGTCCACGATGCACCCCAACGGTGGATGGCGATCGACTGTATTCCCTGGGCCAGTACGGCGAACTTGTTTGTCTCGAGGTTGCGACCGGCAAGGAGGTTTGGCGCAAGAACCTGGTCACTGATTTTGGTGGAAGCGTTCCGGAATGGGGATACAGCGAGTCGCCGTTGGTCGATGGGAATCATGTCCTGTGCACGCCCGGCGGCAAAAAAGGCGCAGTGGTCGCTCTGAACAAAATGACCGGCGAGATCGTGTGGCAGAGCAAAGAGTTCACAGACGAAGCTCAATATTCTTCGCTTGTCCCGACGTCAATGGGAGGGACGCGCCTTTGTGTGCAACTGACGATGGCGAGTGTGGCCGGGATATCGCTGGACAACGGCACTTTGCTGTGGCGCGCAGCGAGAAAAGGGGCAGTTGCAGTCATCCCAACACCGGTTGTGCGCGACGATTACGTCTATGTGACGTCAGGATACAACATCGGATGCAATCTGTTCCGGGTCAGCGGCGGGCAATCCGGGTTCCAAGTTCAACAGGTTTACGCAAACAAGGTAGTCGCAAATCATCATGGAGGCGTGGTACTGGTTGGCGACCACATTTACGGGCATTCGGACAGCCAGGGTTGGGTCTGTCAGGAACTCATGACCGGGAAAGCGGTGTGGTCCGAGAAATCCAAGGTGGGCAAAGGCTCAATCCTTTACGCTGACGGTCACTTGTACCTGCGGGAAGAAAACAAAGACAAGAGTTCAATTGTGCTTATCGAGGCAACTCCCGCGGGTTACAAGGAAAAAGGCCGGTTCGAACAGCCCAACCACAGCGGCAAGGAAGCGTGGCCGCATCCGGTCATTGCCAATGGCAAACTTTACCTGCGCGATCAGGACCTGCTGTTCTGTTACGACGTCAAAGGCAATTAGTTCTCAGCGCGGCGCAGCCCGGCCAATACCAGTGCGCCTGCGGGTACTGCGTCTTCGCCGAGTGCGGCCAGCAGCACACGCGGCCCCGGCTTGAACGCATCCATCACAAAGCGGGGCAGGGCTTCGGCAACTGCAGCACGCAGCGGCTCCCCCAGTAGAGATAATCCACCGCCGATCACTATCGCTTCCGGATGAAACAGGTGGGTCACATGCGACAGGGCGAACGCAAGGTCTTCGGCTTCATCCTGCAAAATCTGGATGGCCATTGAATCCCGTTTTTCCAGGGCGGGTTTCAAGTGCCTTGCTTCGCACCCGGTGCGCCCGTCTGCAAGCCGGGCCAGAAGACAGCCCGGGTTTTCGTTGATTGCAGCGCGTATGCGGCGGTCTATTGCCCAACCTGCGCATCTGGATTCGACAGTCGCACCGGCCCGGTCCAGTCGGACGTGGCCGATTTCAGCCTCGCCGGGCATGGCGCCATGATAGATACGACCGTCAACCACAAGACCACCGCCGACACCACTGCCCAAGGTGATGTAAAAGACCGGATTGGAATTCCGGCCTGCGCCAAGTCGGGCTTCGCCAAGTGCCGCAACGTTCGCGTCATTGTCAACGACCACAGGCGCTCCGGCAATCGGCCCCGCCCACGCCGCCAGATCGAACTGAGACCATCCGGCTACGTGATGCGAACAGCAAATGCGACCGGTTTGCCATTCAACCGGCCCGCCGAAACCGATCCCCACCGCCGAAATCTCATGCGCTGCCTTGATGCTTTCCAGAGTCTGCCGTATCTGATCTCGGATCGCCCCGGCACCACGCGCCGGATTCACCGCGAACTTGAACCTTTCCGTTATTGAACCTGAAGGATCGCCGCGGACAATTTGCAGCTTTGACCCGCCAATCTCTATTCCAACAACGTTGTCCTTCACGGCCTCGATCATAATTGCCAACGCCACTTTTCCAAGACCAACGATCGCGGCAGCGTGGCGACCTGTGATCACGCTTTGACTTCTGACGGATTTTCGGCCACCTTCACCCACTTGCATCATGCGACAATGTCGCATATGGATTTTGTGCAGGGAATGTGACATGGGAAAAGCGCTCATAATTGCAGAGAAACCGTCGGTCGCGCTCGATATTTCGCGCGCGCTGGGCGGTTTCAAGCGGCATGGCGATTACTTCGAAAGTGACGAGTACGTTCTTTCGTCTGCCGTGGGGCATCTGTTGGAAATCAGGCCGCCCGAGGGATTCGAGGCAAAACGTGGCAAATGGACCTTCGAGCATTTGCCGGTTATCCCCCCGCGGTTCGAGCTCGAACCGATCGAAAAGGCCGAACAACGGCTCCGGCTGCTGGGCAAGTTGATCAAAAGAAAAGATGTCGATCGGCTCATCAACGCCTGCGATGCCGGCAGGGAAGGCGAACTGATCTTCAGACGGCTGGTCGAACATTTCAAGGCAACCCAGCCAATTCAGCGTCTCTGGCTTCAGTCCATGACGCCCGCCGCTATCCGCGAAGGATTCGAACGTCTCCGGTCCGACGTTGAAATGCAGCCTTTGGCCGATGCTGCAGTGTGCCGCAGCGAAGCCGATTGGTTGGTCGGCATCAATGGAACGCGCGCAATGACCGCGTTCAATTCCAAAGGAGGCGGTTTCTTCAAAACCACTGTCGGAAGAGTCCAAACACCCACTCTCGCCATACTCGTCGAACGCGAGGAACGCATAAAACGCTTTGTCCCCCGCACTTACTGGGAACTGCACGCAACCTTCGCCTGTCAGGCCGGCGAATACACCGGGCGTTGGTTCGACGAACATTTTCAACGCACACAACAGGGAAAAGAAACCGATGACGCGCTGCGCGCAGAACGAATCTGGGACAAATCGCGCGCAGAAGAAATCCGCACCAAGTGCATCGGCCGACCCGGCATTGTCACCGAGGAAACCAAGCCGTCCACGCAGCTATCACCGTTGTTGTTCGACCTGACAAGCCTTCAGCGCGACGCCAACAGGCGATTTGGTCTTCCTGCCAACCGTACCCTCCAAATCGCACAAGCGTTGTACGAACGCCACAAGGTCATTACTTATCCAAGGACAGACGCCCGCGCCCTACCCGAGGATTACCTGAATACAGTGCGCGGCGTGCTCAGAACCATGCAAGACGGCCCGTACGCAACCTTCGCAGAAACAATTCTCAAGGAAGGCTGGGTCAAACCCAACAAACGCATTTTCAACAATGCAAAAATATCAGATCACTTCGCAATCATACCCACAAACATCCTCCCAAAGTCCCTGAGCGAGCCGGAGAGAAAAATTTACGAGATGATCGTCAAACGGTTTCTCGCGGTCTTTTATCCGCCCGCGGAATACCTGCTCACAACGCGCATTACCCGGGTCGAAGGCGAACCGTTCAAAAGCGAAGGTAAAGTGCTGGTCAAACCCGGCTGGCTCGAAGTTTACGGGCGTGAAGTCGAACAAAACGGAGATGAACCAGGCACCAATCTGGTCCCCGTCCAACAGGGCGAACAGGTCAACACAAAAGAGGTCGAAGTCCGCGAATCGCAAACCAAACCGCCCCCGCGGTTCACAGAAGCCACCCTCCTGACAGCCATGGAAGGCGCAGGTAAACTCGTCGAAGACGACGAGCTCCGTCAGGCCATGGCTGAAAAAGGGCTGGGCACACCTGCCACTCGCGCGGCAATCATCGAAGGCCTGATCGAAGAGAATTACGTCCGACGCAATGGAAACGAACTTCAGCCGACCGGCAAGGCGTTCATGCTCTTGAATCTGCTGCGGCGAATGGGAATTGAAGAACTCACCAAGCCGGAATTAACCGGCGAGTGGGAGTTCAAACTCAAACAGATGGAACACGGCCGCCTGACCAGAAATTCGTTCATGGGCGAGATTGCCAATATGACCCGCCACATCGTCGAACGCGCAAAAACTTTCGAGGAAAAAGGCGGCCCCGACGGATTCACCGACCTCAAAACACCTTGCCCGGTATGCGGCGGCACAATCAGAATGAACCACCGCAGGTACCAATGCCAAAAATGTGAGTTCAACCTCCCTCTCTTCATCTCAGGAAGACTCATGGAACCCGACGAGATCGAAGAGCTTGTCGAAAAACGCATTCTGGGTCCCCTGACCGGATTCCACAGCCGCCGAGGTTTCTCTTACAAGGCCACTTTACGGCTGAACAATGAACAGAAACTCGAGTTCGACTTCGGAAACGAACAGCAAAACGGCGGCGATGCCGGAACACCGGTTGATTTCTCGAAACAATCTCCTCTCGGCAAATGCCCGCGATGCGGAGCCTCCGTCTTTGATTCTGGAACCGCATACGTTTGCGAAAAAAGTATCGGCCCCAACAAATCCTGCAGCTTCAGGTCCGCAAAGGTCATTTTGCAGCAGACAATCGAGCCCGGCCAAATGTCGAAGTTGCTGTCCGATGGCCGCACGGACCTGCTTGGCGGATTTGTGTCGAGACGCAACGGTCGCAAATTCTCGGCTTTTCTTGTTTTGAAGGATGGGGATGTCAGTTTCGAATTCCAGCCCAGAACCGCAAAAGGTGGCGGCGAGAAAAATCAGAACAGGAAAGAAGAAGCCGCACCGCTCGATTTCACCGGCCAGGAACCGCTCGGGAAATGTCCAAAATGCGGCGCGCGAGTTTTCGAAGGCCCTGAAACTTATGTCTGCGAGCGTACTCAGGAAAAAACGCGCCGATGCACGTTCCGCACCGGGAAAACAATTCTCGAACAACCGATCAGCCGCGATCAAATGAAGAAGCTCCTCGAAGAGGGCAGCACCGACCTGCTCGAGGGCTTCGTGTCAAAGTACGGCAAAACATTCAAAGCGCGACTGGTGCTGGATGACAAAGGCAAGGTCAAGTTCGAGTTCGAGTCCGAAGGAAAACAGTAAGCACAGACTTGCAATCAAAAAACAGGTCTTTTCCAACACTCAGAGTTGGCCATAGCCTTCACGGCACATGAAAACAACAACCAACAAACACAGGATTGGAATAATTGGCGGCACCGGCCTCTATGAAATGGAAGGCCTGACACAAAAACACTGGGTGCAGGTCAAAACCCCTTTCGGACCGGCCTCGGACAGTTACCTTGTCGGTAATCTTGAAGGGCGCGGAGTGGTGTTCCTGCCCAGACACGGGCGTGGTCACCGCATCCTCCCGAGCGAGCTCAATCACCGCGCCAATATTTGGGGTCTCAAAAAACTCGACGTCGCATGGATCATCAGCGTCAGCGCCGTTGGTTCGCTCCAGGCAAAGTATCGGCCGTGCGACATTGTCTTGATCGACCAATTCGTCGATCGCACCAAGAAATCGGCTGAGCACACCTTTTTCGGACGCGGGATTGTCGCGCACATTCCGTTTGCGCACCCGATCTGCGAAGAACTCCGGCAGATTCTCCTCGCCGCAGGCCGCGACGCCGGTGCGCGTGTCCATGACGGCGGCACCTACGTCAACATGGAAGGCCCCGCTTTCAGCACAAGAGCGGAGTCGATCGCCAACCATAAAAACGGCTTTTCAGTAATCGGAATGACAAACCTCGGTGAGGCAAAATGCGCGCGTGAAGCCGAGATCGCCTATGCCACACTTGCGATGGTGACCGATTACGACTGCTGGAAAGAAGACGAAGAACACGTCACAATCGAAATGGTGATCGAATATCTCAGGCGCAATTCCAAACAGGCACAGACAATCATCCGCAGCGCCATCCAAAAAATTCCACTGGAACCGAACTGCAGTTGTCACCGCTCCCTCGAAAGAGCCATTCTCACCGACAGACGTCTCTGGCCTGCAAAAACCAAACAGGACCTGATGCCCCTGTTGCAGAAGTACCTTTAGCCTGCAAATAGCGGTTTGCATAACATGAGCACGATCAAAATCATGCCGTGCCTCGACATGAAAGGCGGGCGCGTAGTCAAAGGCGTACATTTTGTTGACCTGCGTGACGCGGGAGACCCGGTCTCAAACGCCGCATTCTACCAACAGGAAGGCGCCGACGAACTCGCCATGCTCGATATCGCTGCCACGGTCGAGAATCGCAAAACCCGCCTCGAGTGGGTGAGAAACGTCGCAGCAGTCATTGATATTCCCCTGACAGTCGGCGGAGGCATCGGATCTATCGAAGACATCGAATTGGTCCTCGAAGCGGGCGCCGACAAGGTTTCAATGAACAGCGCTGCAGTCAAGAACCCGGAGTTGGTGTACGAAGCTGCAAGCCGGTTTGGCTCCGAAAGAATCACCGTTGCCATCGACGCGCGCCGCAACAATACAATGCCCTCCGCATTCGAACTGGTCGTCGCCGGCGGCACAAAACCGGTCGGCAAAGACGCAGTCGAGTGGGCCAAACGCTGCGAATCCCTCGGCGCAGGAACAATCCTGCCCACAAGCATGGACGGTGACGGCACCCAAACCGGCTATGATCTCGAATTCACCAGAGCAATCGCACAAGCCGTCAAAGTGCCAGTCGTCGCTTCCGGCGGCGCTGGCAAATTGGAGCATTTTTACGATGCCGTTAACGCTGGCGCACAAATCCTCCTCGCAGCGTCCGTCTTTCATTTCCGCACCCTTCGCATACGTGAGGTTAAAGAGTACCTGCAACGCCGTGGCGTTAAGGTTTCGATGCCGCGCGGCTAGCCCGCATCTCTTTCAACGCGGCGACAGCAAGGCGGAATACTTCCGTATCAGCCGAACAGTCTCATCGCGATCCTCGTCCAACAACTCTAGCCGGAAACAACCTGCGCCAAGATCGATCAATTTCCCGAGATGTTCAGCAGCCGATTTTGGGCGCCCCTGAAACACGGTATTCCGACAACAAACATCGGCTCGCACAGGATGTTCCTCGCCAAGCCGATCGCGTAATCGCACCTCGTGCTGCCGACATGGCCGGCCACAGTCTTTGCGATTCCTGCCTTGTGACATGAAAGCGCAGAACATGCAGTGCGCCATGTGCAGCATCGGAATGTGCTGATAAACCGTGATCTCGATCCACTCGGGCGGAACAGCACGCAACAGCAATTCCAAATGCTTGACGTCCATGTCGTACGACGCTGTCACTCTTTCAAGGCCAAATCTGTTCTTGAAGTACTCGGCAGCCAGCGAGTTACCTGTGTTGAACGAAAAGTCCCCCACGCAGCGTTCTCCCTTGAAGAACTTCAAGTGATCGTAGTTCCGCACAAGGTAGCCATCCATGCCACTTGCACGAATGGTCTCCAAAATCCCTTCCTCGCCCTGCTTGAAAATCCGTGGAAGCACCGCAAACACTGCATTTCCTGATCCATGTGCCGCCTCGGATTCGCCACCTGCCCCGTTACTCCGGCCCGGCTGCCCGGCCCCGCTACCACCACCGTAATGCCGTCTCTGCTCCACCGCAGTCCGGTAATCATCCAAGCTTTCGAACTCGCAATACACAACACGCACGCCGGCTTCCATCGCTGCCTTGAATTGAGTCAGGTTCCGAACCAACACGGCCAACTGCGGCACCGCACCACTTGCAAGGCGCACTGATCTAGCCGCGCCTGGCAACCCTGCAGTCCGATTCGCCGGAGACAACTGCCAATGCTTCGGACGGGCTCGAACCCGCTCGAGTTCGGCAACGACTTCGCGCCGGAGCCGGTTAAGTTCGCTCACGGGCAACATCAGGCCCGCGGGCAACCGCGACTTCAATCCGCCCAATCTGAATTGTGTGCCGCCAAGGCGGCCCAGTTGTTCCACCAACATTCCCTCGGTGAGCGGAGAGCTTCTCGCCGGACAAACAGACACAGCCGATACTGCCGTTGCTTCGTTGCCATGCTCATCACGCGCCGTCAGTTCCATCCGTCCCCCGGCTGATCCGCAAACTTCAAACCAGATGGGCCGCTTGTATTGGCCCTTGCCGCCTTCAGCCAAAGCGCGCCACCGTTGTTCGAGCTCAGGATCGCTGGTTTTCCAAACCTCCGCTCCGGGTTTGACTCTCGAGACCTCCGCAGGCCCATTGCCAAAGCCCAGCTCCAGCAGCTTGCAACTCGATAAATCACACTCTGCCGAACCGGTCTCACCCGATGCTCTCGGTCCAGAAGCGGTCTCCCCGAGAACCCGGACATTGTAAACCCTGCCACCTGCTTCATCCTCCCCGTGCGTCCCGCTCTCAAAAACCAATCCATCACCTGGCTTGATGTCGATCTCGGCTTGCACGACCACACGCCGGCCCCGGACACGGACGACTTTCCCGACGCATACCCCGCGGTGTTTTCCGAACCGACCATGCACAACCGTCCGTTGATCAACGCCCTTCAACCACCCCGCGCACAAACCTCGTGAAAACGCCATCCCCATTTCATAACGCACCGCTTTGTAGCGTCCGGACGAACAGCCCCGCCTGTCAGAACATACACCGTCGCCATCCAAAACCAGCTCGTCCAACGCGCTCCGGTAAATTCGCGTTATCGCCGCAACGTACTCGGGCGATTTCAATCGACCTTCAATCTTGAGTGAGGCCACACCCGTTCGCACAAGGTCCGGCAAAAGCTCGAGCGCAGCCAAATCTTGCGCGCTCAACAAATACTTTCGATCGCCAAGAGGCAGTTCTCGCCCATCACAAACGAGCGCGTAAGGCAAACGGCAAACCTGCGCACAATCACCGCGGTTTGCAGAACGTCCGCCAAGCGCTCTGCTTGCAAAACACTGCCCTGAATAGGAAATGCAAAGCGCGCCGTGCACAAATACCTCCAGCGAAATCGGTGGCACAAAACCGCGCGTTGCCAGTCGAATCGCCGCGATCTCATCAACACTGCATTCGCGCGCCAGCACCACAAGGCTGCATCCAAGCTCTTTCGCGAACTCGACGCCAGCAGTGCTGGTTATCGTCATCTGCGTCGATGCATGAATCGGGAAATCGGTCGAAATCCGCCGCACCAACCGCGCGATCCCAACATCCTGCACCAAAACCGCATCGACACCCGCCGAGATCATCGCGCGCAAACAGGCTTCCGCCTCGCCAAGTTCATCCTCGAACACAATGGTGTTCAGGCACCCGTATCCCCGAACACCATGCTTGTGCAGGTATTCCATCAGGCGCGGCAAATCTTCAGCCGCAAAATTCTCCGCACGTATCCTGGCGTTGAATTTCCCCAGCGCAAAATACACTGCGTCTGCCCCGTTCAAGACCGCCGCACGCGCACACGCCCAATTGCCGGCAGGCGCAAGCAACTCCGGCAGACATCGCTCCGCCACGCCTTGCAACCGCCCACCCAAAGAGTCGCGCGTCGCAACAGGCAAACCAGTGTTCTCAATCTTTTCCACAACAGTGATTGATGCGATTCGGCGATTGCACGCACTGTGCGCGGAGAGCATCACGCCGATTCCACCTTGCGCTCCTGTGCAAGCCACCCCGGCCCGAAACAGAACAGTCCAGGTTGTTACTGGTCCTTTTCGCTGGTGTCTTTGCCGACGTACTTGCGCGTGGCAGTGTCAACTCGGACTTTTTCCCCCTTGTCAAGAAACAGCGGGACCATGATTTCAAGCCCTGTCTCGAGCCTTGCCGGTTTCCATGTCGAGTCCGACCCGCCACGAATTGGCGGCGCAGTGTCTTCAATTTTCAAGGTGACCTGTCCGGGCAGGACAATGTCCATCAGTTTCCCCTCGAGAAAGATTGCCCTGTACTCCTCGTTTTCCTTCAAGAACCAGTGCCGATCCCCAACCTGTTCGGTCGTCAGTTCCAGTTCTTCAAACGATTCGGAATCAAGGAAAACGTACGTGTCGCCCTGCTTGTACGAGTATTGCACAGTTCGATGCTCCAGCGCAGCCACAGGCACCCGCTCGTTTTCGGTAAACTGGCGGTCTGCCACCCGCCCAGTCTTCAGATTTCGCAACCGGGTGTGCAGTTTGTGTCTCGTCTGAGCAGTGCCTGTCACATGGAAATCCTCAATAATCTGCGGCGCGCCATCGAGCATGATCACCATGCCCTTTTTGAATTCGGAAGGTAACGCAGTCTGCATGTGTCGCTCCTGTATTGTTAACCCTCGTCTCTCAAGCTGCACCCCATGATAATTGAGGCATCGGGTCTGTCCAGCCTCAAACCTCTCCGTCCCAGCCCGCATATCTCACCACCTGACCGGGCCGAAACGCCCGGGCTCGTCCACGCACTGAAACAGCGGAACCCGATATTTCGTCATCCCTGTACCGAGGCCAAAATACGCCGCGCATTCTGAAAATGCATCTTGGCGACCTCCCGAGCTCGTTCTGCGCCGTATTTCTCCACAAACTTCCGCAAAGCTTCATCGGGCGCCCCGGACCCGCCCTTGGGAAACTCCAAACCATACTCTTTTTCCATCCGCTTGAGCGCCGAAACAAAAGCGTCACGGGCCAGTATCGACGCCGCCGCAACCGCAAGGTCAGACTCGGCCTTGTGACGTTGAACAAGTTCAACCTGCCTGCCCAGCGTCATTATTGCTCGTCCCAAAGTCGCCTTGCTGGACGCAAATTGATCACTGATTATTCGCACAGGCGGCGGATTCAAGCTGCTTCGTTCCAACAGATTTTCAATTGCCCGCGCATGCCCCCACGCAAGAATATCATTCGCGTTGCCCATCTCACCGTGAAGGCGGTTGTACGCCGCATTGCCAATCTGCACCACATTAAACTTGCACCCGGGCGTCGAACGTATCACCCGCGCCAGCTCGGCCACCCGCTGGTCGCTGCTTACACGCTTTGAATCACGAATATCGGCGTCTTCCCACGCCCGAATTACCGGTTCGTTCACGTACACCGCCGCAACGCAAAGCGGCCCCAAAAGGTCTCCTTTCCCGCTCTCATCCACTCCAATCCTCGGCAACATCAGGTCCGGATTCAACAGCGCTTCGTACCCGAGCCGCGCCTCCTTCAAAATCACCGGCTCGAGGACAAACTCAATAAAATCCGATGCTTCTGCGCCCTGCACAACGAGTTTTCCGCTCTCGTAGAATACAACGCTAACTTTCCCCTTCTGCGCGGCGAACTTTGCGTGGGGCGCGGTCCTGAAATCGTACCCGTTGGCCTTCAGCCACGACTCGAGTTCGGCAGCTTTTTTGGCATCGAGCTCGAAAGTGTAGGTGGTCTTTTTTAGCATCGCTTTGCCAATGTCAATTGTTGCCTTGCTGCGCTGCGTCGCTGTGCTTTTTTTCGCCGTGCAATCGCAGGCTTGTCAGTAACGCCCAGAACCACGCCATCATAAACAGCGCCACGCCCAAAACAGCAATCCAAAACGCCGACGGCAATGCTTCCGGGAACCCCCCGCGCGGCCATTGACGCCAGACCAATACCACCCCAACTGCGCTCAATATGAGCCCAATCACAGCCAGCGTCAGTTGGACATACCCTATCTTCCGGCCTGCGGCTATCGAGCCCAGCCCCGGCGCCGCCAGCAAGTTCGCCAACGTGCACGCCCATGCCGTCGGTTTGTCAATTGACCTGTCCGGGTGTTCTTTTGAAGAAGTGTTCGTAGGCATATAGCACGGAAGCCGTTGCAAACGGCAGGTTCAAAAGCAATACAAACTGCTCTTGCATGCCGATTGCCGACGCCAATTTCAAAAAGTCATCCATCTTTTCCCGAAACTCCGCAGACGAAAAATCAAAGTTGAACCCGGCGAAGTTCGCCGAAACAAAAACGCCAATCTTGTAGAGCGCATACGTCTCGAACACCACCAGCGGCAAATACGCCAACAACAACAGCCCAACGACCGGCAAGAACTGTCGCATAACGGTTTGCCTGCTCAACTCCAGCGCAGACCAAAACGGCATTCTAACATCCGCAACCAGCGGCAGGCCAAACACCCAGATAATCTTCAGAAACACCCCGGGCAAAATGCATATCATCAACCCGAATTCGCTCACCAGCCAGCTCACAACCCACACCAGCATCAAAGGTACAAACGCCTCGCCAAATGACGAAAAAAGGTCTTTCAGCGAGGCTTCCTGTCCCCTGATCAGCTTCAAATACATGACTGTCAACCCGCCGTACAAGGGACCGGAAACAACAAGCCCCACCATGCCTCCTATACAGGTCCCAAACGCCATCATCATCAGCATCAACCACAAAAGCGCCGCACCGCCCACAGTCAACCCAAAATGCCGACCCAACAACGCCCAACCTTGCCCAAGACAGTCCATGACCGGCAACGGCGCAACCGCACATTGAAGAGGCCCCTCCCCTGCCCCCTCGTCCGCCACAACCCGGGCCTCCGCATCGTGCTCCCATGTCTTCTCCGCAGCAACCAGCGCCTCGGTAAATTCACCCAACTGTCCCAATGGCACCCACTCTGCGCCCTCTTCGAGTTGAACCAACGTATGCCGGTTGGCACGATGCTCGGCAATCCATTCCCTGAGCTGTTCTGCGGTGACCGGCCCGTATTGCACACCGTCACCGCCAATCATCTTGTACATGAACCCGAGTGTGTTTGGAAAATACCGAGCCCGTCAAGAAACACTAATTTCACCTGCCGTCTCGAGCTCAGCGCGGCGCGACACAGCGGCATTTCTGCAACCAGCGCAATGGTTACACCTCGAGCGTTCGGTTGCGGGCGCGCCGCGCTGAGGGATTTCCGGACAAGGACGATGCTCAGCCTCCCTAATCGCTCACCTGGCGCGCACGATAAAAGCTTTTCTGGTAACTCGGCGATGTCGTGTCGGTAAACAGCCATGTCCCGTCAGCCAATGTGTTTGTTGCCAGGCTGTCCCATTTGACAAAGTCCTCGGTCACATCTATGGCGTACTTGAGTCCGCGCTCGCCGTGCAAAAGGAGTTCAAATTGCCCCTGTGAATCAATGCCCACAATCTCGAGCACTGGTGGTATTGTCGGCAAAGACAGCGCCGTCACACGATATTCGTCGAACAACAAATAGTTGTCTCCCGCAGCTCCTTTCTGTCGAATCGCCCAAACGGCATCAACGTCGCTCAGATCAAGACGGGCGCCTGTGGTTGTTATGGGTTGAGAATCGACCACGACCTGGCCATTCAACAGCGCCATCCAGTTGTTCCGTTCGAAGTTCATCATTATCTGCAACTGGTACAAAGCGTCGTTGTCGAAACCAAATCCGGTGAATTTGAACCCGGCATTGTCATCAAGCGCATAGAAAATCTCAGCACGGGAATTGTCGAAATCCAGCGTGAAAAGTCGCTGCCCGTCGGTGTTGTACGCGCTCCACCTGAAATCGTCGTACTCGTGGTTCGTCGAGTCCACAACTTGCATCAGCACTTCAAACATCACAACCGGACGCCCCGGAAGCGGCGGTGCAACGTCAAACGGACGCCAAACAGTCAGAAACTCGTCCTTATACGCCGGGGGCGAATAGCCCAGATAAGCTTGCTGGCCGTATCCCGGGAAGAAATCTTCGACAAGGCCGCAACCACCTGAACCTTCGGCCAACCAACCATCTTCCTCCCAAAGCGGCACCCCCTCGTCAGCGTGTGAATACCCCTCGGCAACCTCAAATCCGGTCGCATAAACAACCACATCACCTGTCCCCACGCCATGGGATGTCGATTGCGCGAAGATGCTCTGACCAATCATCGCAAAACAGAGACTGAACAACCGCAGCACACGCCGCATGTCATTCCCAAAACATGTTCCATCATCGCCGCAATTCATAAATTTTCACAGGACAAAGCGAGGCTTCTTCTTCCGACCCAAACAACCGTTCGTCCAAACACCGAAATGCCGAGTGCGTGTCAAGCTCGGTCACGACTGAATGTCTGCGGTTCACAACCACCAGTCTGGCCCCGGACTTTTCATACGCAACAGCGCTGGGCTCGGCAGTGTCGCCATACCACGGTTGCTCGAGCAAAAATGCCATGTACAACCCGGCTCTTCCTCCGGCCACCATGCCAGACCCAACAACAGGCCCAACGATTCCTTTCCCTCTCAACCGCACAGCAAGGTCGCTTGCAGATTGGCTCGCCGCATCCGGCAATCCGGTCAACGCAACCATCAAACCCAACACCGCTGGAGCAATAAAGGATATAAATGCCACCCCGCCCAAAACCCATGCTATAACCCGCCTCAGCTCCAGCCTCGTCGCAGCCAACCACACCAAAACCCCGCAAACGGCAGCCCATATGACCGGATAACAGAAGTAGAAATAGCGCTGGTCCACAATTTGCACGTAAACCGGCAGGTACACCATCGCAAGACAAACCGCCATGCAAGGTAACAAAAGCCAGCTCCGCGCTGCAGCATGCTTGTGAAAAACAGCCAGCAACACGCATCCCGCCAACCCAATCAAACCCGTGTGCAACACATCAAAGCCCCCCAACAACACAAGAACAGTCACCGCATTCTGTCTCATCACCCGCAGTTGGTGCTTGAAATATTCGCCGCTTTCAAACGGAGACCAATACTTGTACGGCATCGTCGAAGGGTCTTCCCACGCAGTGATTCGACCGGGGTCGGGTTTGTGAATCGTTCGCGCATAGGGATGATACCGCTCGACATCAGGAGGACCAACAACCGCATGCGCTATTGCCGCCGATGTCGAAAACGTTGGCTTCCCATAATGAACCGACAACACTGCCATCCAAGGCAATCCCACCGCCAAACACGCTATCCATGTGATCGCCAGCCCCATCCACACTTGCCTGCCGTTCCGCTTTTCGCGCCAGTGCCAAAGCCATGCTATGACCGTTCCAACCGCAAAAGCCATTGGCAGCGCAACCGCCTTCGCAAGATAGGCCAACCCCCAAATAACCCCGGACACAACGTTCTGCTTGCGGTCCGTCACCCAATCGCCGCGCAACATCCGCGCCGCTCCAAAACACATCAAACCACACACCAACAGGTCCGGCGATATGTACTCGATCGACCAAAATACACTCCATAACACCGCAAGGCCGAATCCAACCTGCTGCGCCCATGCAGGCAGCGGAAACGCGCGCAGCAGAGCCCGGGCGCCCCACGCAAAAACAACCGCACTCAATGCCATGCTTACCCGCCCCGCAACCAACACGGGCACACCGAGCTTGATCCACACCGCCGCGATCCAGCTCAACATCGGCCCCCAGTAACCGCTGATCATGAGCGGCGTCTTGAGTTCCGCGTAGTAGGTCGCCAGCCGCAGATATGATATGCCGTCCGGGTTCAGGTTGTTCCTGTTCGGCCAAATCGCCCATGCAAGAAAAATCACATGCACAATCCCCACTGCAAGGGCAACCAACATACCGGTGAGCCGGCCTCTTTGGCCCTGACCCGGCTTTCGAGGCTCCCGACCCGTACTTCGCGAGCGAAGATCGTTCGGGGAATCTGCAGATGGCATATGCATCAACAACAAGAATAACTCACGCCCCCGCCCGCCATCCGGTGATCAGCCGTTGCAATCGTTCGTAGCTCTCCTTCGGCGTCAGGTCGGCTCGCAAAAAACCGCCGTGGGGCCAAAAATGCCCGGGCGCATCTGTAAAATCCCACCACGTGATTGCCTCGATGCTCGGGTGCGCGTAACAAATTGTATAAAACTGTTCGATCCAATCAGCTTGAATTGATTCGCTCCACGGCCCGTGCCACCATGCTTTACCGGGGTCTTTAATCAGACCGTGTTCATCCGGCTCTGTGCTTGATGCCACCCCGAGCTCTGTTATATGCAACGGTTTCCCCAGAGCGGCGAACCTGTCGAGCATGGCAGCAATCTCAAACATGTCGTGCCCAGGATAGTAAACCTGTAACCCTATCGCATCGAAATCAATGCCGGCGCCGATCACCGCCCGCAGATACTGCAAAGGTGTCCGCAACCTCCGGTTTTGAGCCCCAAGATAGGTTCTTCCATCGGCAACGTACTCTCCAAACAAACTGCAGTTGTTAACCACACGCACGGCTCGAGGGTCTGCAGCTCGAGTAGCTTCCACAACAACGCGCGTCATTTCCACCAATTCATCGCTGCTGAACCCCGGTTCGTTGCCCCAATCATGTGCCTCATTGATCACATCATAGACCCGAATCCGCCCACGATACCTGCTCACGATCTCCCGCACTCGACGTTCTTGATGTCTTCGCCACTCCACAAACGGGCGTCCTTCCATCCACGCGGGACACCCAGCCCTGTGAAACCAGCAAAGCGGATGACCCTTCGCCGTAACCCGGCCACGCTCGAGCCGCGCAAGCATCGTATCCACACGCTCATAACGCGGCCTGCCTTCCTCGGGCTCGAAGTTCCGCCAGTACAACGGCAACGTCGCAAAGTTGAACAAACGCTCAAACTTCACCGCGTAATCTTCGCCTTGTGCCGGATACCCGAAAAAGTTGCACCCGAACAAAAACCCGCTCCGTTGACCACGCTTCGAAATTGCATCGCGCGCCCGAGCCAGAACAACCTCTTCCCCGGCCCACAAAGATTCTCTCAAAGATTCCATCGCAAGCGGCACCCAGCGCTTCGGCTCCTGCATCGCCTTGTCCGCCCTCGCCAACAGGAACCTCGCCTTCGCAATCCGGTCTTCCACAGCCGAAGAAAACACAACGCCGCTTCGCTTGCCGTCGCTCATCACGCGCTCAACCGCAGAAAGCCGCGAATGCGCCAGCTCGCGATTCAACTCGACCACCGTCCCCGCTGCGTAACCGAAACCGCCAGCATCGGCATACAACCGCATCGTCCCGAACCCATCCACTGACAGAATCATGGATATTCCGCAGCGCTCCGGGCCGCCGACGAAACGCACAAGCCCATCCTCAATTCTCCGTCGCGGATGTGGCAGCGGATTGCGGTCCTTGCTCATGTCGAAAAGGAACAGCGCCGACAACGCCCCCGCCCCATGCGGATTACCAGCACCATCGTAAACTCGAATCGCAAGCTCCGGTTCCGCCGAAACCGTCCCAACATTTTCGTTCCCGGCCTTCACTCCGAGCCGGGCACCAACCGCGCCCATTCCAACCAAACCGGCGCAGCGAACAAACTCCCTGCGCGTCATGCTGTTCATCCATCAAAGGTGCGAGTTGCCCGATTACTTTGCAAGACTACGATTAACCAGTTGAATTGGCCCTGAACCTGCGCCATCTTTCGGTCCATGGACAAACTCGAACAACTGGATGAGCCGATCGTCTGCAAACTTGACGATGATCGTGTCCCGCCTTCGCCGTGCACTGTCGTAATAGTGGGCGCAACCGGCGAACTCACCGCCAGAAAACTCATCCCCGCACTTTACCACCTGCATCGCACATCCGCCCTCCCCCAACCAACGCGCATCATCGGCTTCGCACGCAAGAATCATACACTCGATTCATGGCGCAATGAGTTGTTCGGCGCCCTACTCGAACATTCTCGAACCAAACCCGTGGACCGAACCGCATGGGACCGCTTTGCTTCTTCACTCTCATACTGCCGGGGCGAGCTTTCAGACCCAAATGCTTACGCGAGCCTCGAACAGGCCATCTCCACATCAAATGATCAACGCCTTGCGGAGAACAGGCTCTTTTACCTTGCCATCCCACCAAGCCAGTTCGGCCCGGTCGTTGAAATGCTGCATCAAACCGGCGTTTTCAAACGCGACCCCTCACCACCGTTCTGGAATCGGATTGTCATCGAAAAACCGTTCGGACACGACCTCGCTTCTGCCAGACAATTGAACGCCATCCTGACAAGACATACACACGAAAACCAGTTGTTCAGGATCGACCACTACCTCGGCAAGGAAACCGTCCAAAACATCCTCATGTTCAGATTCGCCAACTCGATCTTCGAACCCATCTGGTCAAGACAAACCGTCGATTATGTCCAAATCACTTTGAGTGAACAGGCAGGCGTCGGAACCCGCGCCGGCTATTACGAGGAAGCCGGCGCACTCCGTGACGTCGTACAAAATCACCTTCTTCAGGTGCTCGCTCTCGTCGCAATGGAACCACCTGTCTCACTCGAAGCCGAGTCGATCCGCGACGAAAAAGTCAAACTGCTGAAGTCCATTCGCCCACCCGAACATCGCGACGTCGTCCGCGGTCAATACACCAATGGCTCGATCGATGGCCGCCCATGCCCCGCATACCGCACCGAACCAAAAGTCAACCCGAACTCAAATGTCGAGACCTACGTGGCTCTCAGATTGCAAATCGACAACTGGCGCTGGGCCGACGTGCCATTCTACCTCCGCACCGGCAAGCGCCTGCCAATCAACGTCAGCGAGGTCCGTGTCCAATTCCGTCAAACTCCAAACGTTCTTTTTGCAGCCCGATGCGGTAAAAACCTCGATACAAACGCAATCATCCTGCGCCTCCAGCCCCAGGAAGGAATCTCCCTCCGGTTCAACGGCAAGGTCCCGGGCACATCAATGCAGGTACGCCCCGTCCGAATGCACTTCAGCTACGACACCGAATTCGGCGCTTATACGCCCGAAGCATATGAACGCCTCTTGCTCGATGCCATAGACGGCGACGCAACCCTGTTCCTCCGCCGCGACGAGGTCGAAGTCTGTTGGGCAATCGTGGACCGGATCAGAACCTTGTGGGGCGATTCTCCATTGAAGGAAAACGAGTTTTATCCCGCCGGAACATGGGGCCCACCCTGCTCGAACGAACTCCTCAAACAACACAATCATTCATGGAGAGACCCCCGCCCGGTTTGCGCCAGTACCCCCGCAAACCCGTGAACATGCTGTATAATTACAGTGAGAAATCGATCATATTTGCGAAGATTTTCAGGCTGCGAATTTGCTCAGTTTTTCAGGATCTGCTTCTTTGGCAGCGAGCAGTGCGGTCACCACAGCGCGGTCTTTGGAGTATGATATCTGATAATCTGCGCGGAAATCGCAGATCAGCGTGTGGTTCGAGAATTTTGCCTTCGAACTGTTCGTCCGCTGATCCCACTCGCACCTCCCCGCGTTGGGCGACGAAGTCGCCCCTTTCAGCGCGGCGCGATAGAGCGCCCAGCTTGGAAGGAACGCCTTTACCTCGCCCCAGATTCATTCGGCTGCGGCTGCGCCGCGCTGAGAGATTTCCGGGTCACCGAATCGCAACATCACCGACTGAAACTTATATGCTGCGCATGCTTGGTCCTACACCCGGTCCGGCCTGATCAAACTGACATCCAACGCACAATCTTCAACGCACAACCAACAACGCGCGATGTACAACACACAACAGTCAGATCGAATCACCATTCATACCTGCCCGAGTCCGACCGCCCTTGCCAACGCAGCAGCATGTCACATGATCAACCACCTGACTGCGTCCCCCCCAACACGCGAACGATGGTGCATCGCCCTTTCCGGCGGCCGAATCGCGCCCTCGTTGTTCGACGCCGTCGTCACCGAATCAAAAGCGAGAGCCGTCTCATGGGAGAAAACAGAGTTTTTCTTTGCCGATGAACGATGGGTCCCACGAGACAATGACGAGAGCAATTACGGTGTCGCAAGGCGCCACTTGTTCGATCCTCTCCAAATCAACCCCGGGTCGGTTCACCCGATTTACATTGGACGATCACCCGAATTCGACGCCGCCCAGGCGCAGGCGGATTTGCTCCGTCGAACGCCGGTCAACGCCGAAGGCGACCCGATCCTTGACCTTGTCATCCTTGGCATGGGTGAGGATGGGCATATCGCGTCGCTTTTCCCGAACGCTCCTGAAGACATCGGGCGAAGCCGCGCTGTTTACCTGCCCGTAAGAGCACCCAAACCGCCGCCGGAACGCATCACTCTCACTTATTCGGTCCTCGCAGTCGCTTTGCATGTCCTTGTCGTTGTTTCGGGTCCGGGCAAAGAACCAGCACTCCGCGATTCGCTTTCGACACGCCATTCAACCCCGCTTGGCAGATTGATTGCTTTGCGAAAACACACTGTCCTTCTCACCGATTTCCGGTTCGAAGCAAAAACATGACATCGAACGGAAATATCCTTCGGGGCAGAAAGATGTTTGGCAGAAAGATGCGTAAAGAGGCAGAAACATGGGTGGCAGAAATACGGTGCCATAAAAGTTCACTCTGCGCCTTCACACGGTACATCCACACCCCTCGTCTTTCTGCCCCACATTTTTCTGCCAATCCCGTCCGACAATCCACCAGGCGTAACGCAGAAGGATCCGCAAAAAGGCAGAAACATGGGTGGCAGAAATACGGTGCCATAAAAGTTC
>Ga0315298_1001387_pt1 | contig 44600 bp, 45 predicted proteins | sample WHS_1_MG_FD_203077 | JGI IMG/M metagenome (GOLD analysis project Ga0315298, IMG submission 203077) | Extremophilic microbial mat communities from Washburn Hot Springs, YNP, Wyoming, USA - WHS_1_MG | ecosystem: Environmental > Aquatic > Thermal springs > Hot (42-90C) | place: USA: Wyoming...
GATCCCAGATTGACATCCATTATGAAAACGTCCAAAGAGAGATGCAAAAAATTTTTAAAATCATTGGCATTGCCGCTTAGCCGTATCGACAATCTTTTGTCGATATCGATTCCCTAAGGGCCTAAAACTCAAAGATAGGATTTTGAGTTTTCTCTTTTGGACATTTGAGTTTGTTTAGAGTTTAGGATTTTCGGTTTAGAGTTTAACAACGATATTTGGATTTCAAAATCATTTATTAATATGGGAGGTCGATCGCAGAAAGATGATTCCAGACAACCTTCTTAGTTCGCTTGCTATACCATCCGATTCAAGGTTAGTGATGGTGGTCATCGATGGGATTGGGGGATTGCCCGTTCGAGGGAAGACCGAACTGGAATCGGCAAGGACCCCCAACCTTGATCGCCTTGCTTCAAAATCCATCTGTGGATTGATCGACCCGATCTCCTATGGAATTACCCCTGGAAGTGGCCCTTCCCATTTAGCCCTCTTTGGTTATGATCCATTTCAATATGAGATTGGGAGAGGGGTTATGGAGGCCCTGGGAATTGGTTTAAAATTGACTCAAAACGATCTAACAGCCCGAGGCAATTTTTCCACCATGGATGAGAAAGGAATCATCATTGACCGAAGGGCGGGCAGAATCTCAACTGAGAAGAACAAAAAACTCTGCCAAATTCTTCAAAATGAGATGAAAGAGGTGGAAGGGGTCAAGGTGTCTATCTACCCTGGGAAGGAACATCGGTTTGTCATTGTTTTTCAAGGAGATGGATTGAGGGATGAACTTACTGATGCCGATCCACAAAAAGATGGGATGACCGTAAAGTGGTCTGAACCTCTATCTCCAGAGGCCAGGGACACTGCAGAAATGGTTAATCATTATTTAAAAATGGCCGCAGAGATTCTAAGGCCCTTTTTCCCTGCGAACAGTATCCTGCTAAGGGGTTTTTCAAAAGTTCCAGATATTCCTTCGATGTCGGAAAGATTTAAACTAAGACCTGCAGCCATTGCGACCTATCCTATGTATCGGGGATTGGCAAGGTTGGTTGGGATGGAGATCTTGGACACAGGAGAGACCCTGAGAGAAGAGGTGGGAACGCTTCAAAGGGAATTTAACCATTATGATTTTTTTTATCTCCATTTCAAAAAACCCGATATGGCAGGTGAGGATGGAAATTTTAAATTGAAGGTTAAAGCCATTGAGGAGATAGACCGATTTATTCCTTCAATCCTTAAATTGAAGCCAGATGTATTGGTGGTAACAGGAGACCACTCCACCCCAACCCTCCTGAAAGGCCATAGTTGGCATCCCAATCCTCTCCTTTTATACTCTCGATACATTCGGCCCGATGGAATTAAACGGTTCACAGAGAGACATTGTCAAAAAGGGCAATTAGGAAGATTCCCGGCTTTGAATGTCATTCCACTCATGTTGGCCCATGGATTAAGACTAAAGAAGTTCGGGGCATAAGCCGCATCGTAGATGCGGCAATGACCAAATTCCAAATGACCAAAAATTCAATTTAACCCATCAACTATTTGTCGTTAGAATTTGGTTATTGGAATTTATTTGGAGTTTGGGATTTGGTGCTTGGAATTTATTTAACGCTGTCTATACCGCCAAGGGTGACAAATCTATTGAACGGTCTGTTTTTGGAATGAGGAAATTTAAATATCTCTATGGTCCTGTTCCTTCGAGGCGACTGGGGAGGTCACTCGGCATTGACCTCGTCCCTCACAAAATTTGCACCTACAATTGCATCTACTGCCAAATTGGAGAGACCACCAATAAGACTCTTGTGAGAAAAGAATATGTGCCAGTCGAAGAGGTTCTTGAGGAAGTGAAGCGTTTTCTTCGAGAGGAAATGGTTCCCATCGAACATTTGTCCTTCTCTGGTTCTGGAGAACCAACCCTCCACTCCAAGATAGGTCTAATCATAAAAGAGATAAGAAAAATCACATCGATCCCTGTTGCCGTCATCACCAATGGTTCTCTCCTCTATCGGGAGGAAGTAAGACAAGACCTTTTGGAGGCAGATGTTATCCTCCCTTCTCTTGATGCGGTTTTGCCAGAGACCTTTTTGAGGGTAAACCGTCCCTTAGAAGGATTCCCTATCGAAAAGGTTATTGAAGGATTAGAGAAATTTAGAAAGGTTTATAAAGGAAAGATATGGCTTGAAATCCTTTTTTGTAAAGGCATCAATGATTCACTGGATGAGCTTTATAAGATGAAAGAGGTGATTTCTCGGATCAAACCCGATCAGATTCATCTGAACACCGTTATCCGACCCCCTTCAGAAGAATGGGCAGTTGCTTTGGATCAAAAAGAGATGGAAACCATCAGGAAGTTCTTTGGAGACAATGCCATCGTCATCTCAGAGTTTAATCGGCACACCTCTTCCTTTCAAAGGGGGAATATCAAAGAACAGATACTGAGGATTCTTAAAAGAAGGCCTCTCTCTTTATCTGACCTTGCCAAAGGGATGGAGATTAGGGAGGAGGACCTGAGCAATTATATTGGTTCACTCCTAAAAGAGAAGCGGATTAAAGTTCGCCATTTTGAGAATAAGGTCTTTTATGAAATTTCTGAAAGAGACCGAGACCCCCTACCCCTATAACTCTTTTATAATTGTGCAATGGTATCGTTGATCTTCTTCTCCAAAGTTTCATCAACATTTCCCCTCTTCCAATCCCAACTTGCCTCGATTTCGCTTCGGGTTAACTCCACTTCTTTTGTTTTCCATCCCTTAGAGAGGGTGAAAAGATAAGAGAATTCAAACTTTCTTAGACGGTCAATCGTCACCTCTGGGTCTTTATTCTGAATCAAATACTCAACCAATCTTTTTACCTCTCCCTTATCATCGAAAATGCCGAATCCATTATAACGATTAAATTGAGGAGGCATTGTTTGTCCTTGCTTTCTATCAAATGTCCTTCACCCAAACCCTCTCACCATGGAGGAGAGGGACATTAAGAGGATATCACGCCTTTGTAATTTCAAAGGAAATCTGACCATCCTCGTAATGGAGAGTTCGGATGCCAACCTCCATGCCCACTTTTAAATCTTCGGGTTTTAATTCTTTTGTTACTCTGGCAAAAAGTTTTAACCCTCCACCAAAGTCAACGACCCCCATTGTATAAGGAGGATCTGATTCAAATCCAAAAGGTGCATAATAGGCGGTAGTAAAGGTTTCAAGTCTGCCTTTCTTTGGCATCTCGAACCAATCCATATTATTGGACAGACATTTTGCACAGTCTGCCCTGGGAGGGAAGAACTTGGTACCACAATTCTTGCAAACAGTTCCTTCAATCTTCCCCTCTTTTAGAAAGTCAACAAACTTCGATGTTTTGGTTACCGAGGTAAAACTCTTTCTGCCAAATTTTTCAAAACCCATGTCTGACCTCCCCCATTTGAATAATCACTTCCTCATTTGAGCGATTCTTATAATACCTGCCCTCCTTCGAGGATACTGAATTGCCCAAATGAGGCAATTGAAAATGAAAAATTAGCCTTTATCAAAAAGTAATGAAAAAATAGTATGATTGAAAAGTGTTAATAGGTCATTACTCATTTACACTTTGGTCTTTGTTCAGTCTCTGCCTAAGATTGTGATATTGCCATAAAGCCCAACACCACCAATATTATGGACAAGCCCAATATCTGGTTCACCCGCGACCTGCATAGGACCTGCCTCACCTCGAAGTTGTAAGACGATTGTTCTAATTTGGGATCCCCCTGTGGCACCAATGGGGTGTCCTTTTGAAAGGAGCCCTCCATCCACATTGACAGGAATTCTTCCTTCTTTGTAAGTGGCCTTTTCACGAATGAGTTGTTTCCCCTCACCCGTTGGAGCAAATCCAAGGCCCTCGTATGCCATGATCTCTGCGATGGTAAAACAGTCGTGGACTTCTGCTACTTTGATATCTTTTGGAGTGACCCCAGCCATTTGATATGCCTGAGCGGCTGCAGTATAGGTAACACTTAGACCTTTGCTAAAGTCAGGTCTCGATGCCATATTGACCGCCTCGGAGGCAGCACCGATCCCTAAGATCCAGACAGGTTTTTTAGAGAAAGTCTTGGCTTTTTCGGCATTTGCAAGGATGATACAAGAACTTCCATCTGCATTTGCACAGCAATCCCCAACACGAAGGGGCCATGCCACAGGTCCAGCCATTTTTGCCTCTGGGTCACCCTGCCTAAAATCCTCTGGTTTTACCAATTTTCTATAAACTGCCCTTTCATTTATGGAACCATACAGAGAGGATTTAAGCCTGACATTCATCAGATCCTCGTGGGTAAGACCGTGTTTGGCCATATAGACCTGGGCATAGAGGGCGTAATAGGCTGGCATCATGGTTCCAAAAGGGGCCTCCCATTGAATGTCTGCTCCTCGACCCATTCTCTCCTGAGATTCTGCAGAGGTGATCTCGGACATCTTCTGGAATCCAAGAACCACCACAATATCGTGAAGGCCGGCCTTAATCATACTATAAGCAATTTTTACGCCCGTGCTACTTGAGGAACAGACAGTCTCTACATAAAATGTGGGCTGAGGGATGAGGCCAAGATATTCTGCGAGGACACCTGCAGGAGAACGTTGTTTATCATACTCAGGGGCTGAGCAGAAGATGGAGGCGTCTACCTCTTTCTGGGTAATGCCTGCATCCTGCATCGCTTCTCTGAAGGCCTCGAAAGCCAACTCTCGAATGGACCCTTCGTATCCTCTTACAAAAGCACTTTGACCAACACCAATAATAGCCACCTCTTTCATTTTAACCTCCCCATTATAATTAAATAACTTTAAGGAATTAAAAGATTAATGGACGTTCCATCTTTTGTCAAGCCCATTTTTGGACCTCTGAAAAAGTTTAAGTGGTTATATCATCACTAATGAGGTAGGGTGAAAAAGCCTCCCTGCCTGGGGTAGGTAGCCAGATACCAATAATAGATAGGTGTAGGGTAAGGGCTTTTCCCTTACCTAAATTAATGCGTAGCGTAAAGGTTACTCCCTTACCGATATTCGGTAAGCCACAAGGGCTTACCTTACAAAAAACCAACCTATAAAGGTTTCGCTAAAAATTTTTAAAAACGATTATTATCCAATTAAAATGTTCAATACCCGCATCTTACCCTCTCATATAAAAAGGACTTATTCAGAGATCACTTTTTGTTTTAAAAACTCTTCTCCAGTTTGGGGGCGAAGGCCTCAACCTCACCTTCTTGGAGTTTTCTGATACTTCCAGACAGCGCGATTGTGCTCATTGATATCCGAGGTGAAATGGTGAGATCCATCATTTTTAGAGACAAAATAGAGATAGGAGACAGGGGAAGGATTAAGGGCTGCAAAAAGTGAGTCCTTTCCAGGGTTACAAATGGGAGTGGGAGGAAGTCCCGGCTTAAGATAGGTATTATAGGGAGTGGGTTTTAATAGATCTTCTTTGGTTAGGTTTCCATTAAAGTTTTTAATTCCATAAATGACCGTGGGATCGCTCTGAAGGGGCATCTTCTTTTTTAAACGGTTATGAAATACTGCAGAGATGAGAGGTTTCTCTTCAGGAAGAGAGGTTTCCTTTTCAATAATGGAGGCTAAAATAACGATTTCTCTTTGAGAAAGTTCAAGAGGTTCTTTCCGTTTATTCAGTTCCTGTTCAAAGACCTTTTTAAATTGTTGGACAAAGATCTGAATCACTTCTTCAGGCTCCATTCCCTTTATCAGGGAATAGGTATCAGGGAAAAGGTACCCCTCTAAGGTCGATCCAGCTAACGGAGAGAAACCCAGCGAAGAGATAAAATCAGGGGATGTGGCTTTTTGAAGGAAGACCTGTTTTTCCACAATGTCATACTCCTCCAACAATTGAGCAATTTGGGCAAGGGTATAACCTTCAACAATTGTGACCAGGTGACGTTTTGTCTGCCCCCTTACAAGGTGATTTAAAACCTCCCCAGGAAGCATTTTGGTATGTAATTCATACTCTCCTGCTTTAATCTTTCCTTTTTTATTAAGGACAGTGGCTAAGGCAATAAAAAAATGTCGATTTCGTATGAGGCCTTCCTGTTCAAGCCTCTCTGAAATCTTATAAAGAGGGGTCCCTTTCTTAATATAGATCACCTTGGTAAGAAGAGTCTTAGAGGGTGGGCTGAGGAGGAGCCATAAAAAGAAAAAGATTAAGAATAGGAGAAGGATTCCTCCCCAAAGTAGTATCCTTGAATAAAAGGGGTCATTTCTCATTTTTCTTCTTGGTTTAAGTACCCTTGAAGGATGAGGATAGCGGAAAGCTTATCGATCACCCTCTTCCTCTTCTTGCGGGATAGATCTGCTTGCAATAATACCTTAGAGGCCTCCATCGTGGTTAATCGTTCATCCCAGGTGACGACGGGGAGGTTAATTCTCTCCCTTAACTTCTTTATCCATTGAAGGACCATCTTAGCCTGTTTGCCCAGGGTACCATCCATATTTTTGGGGAGGCCAATCACTATTTTATCGATTTTAAACTCTGAAATAAGGTTGGAGATTTCACTTAAATCCTCTTTCATTGATTTTCGTCTAATCGTTTTTAACCCCTGGGCGGTAACCTTCAGTTCATCACTGATCGCTACCCCAATAGTATGGGAACCAATATCTAAACCCATCACTCTCATTGTTTTTCTTATCACCCATTTCCCATAGGTTGTCAAGAATTTGAAAGATTTTAGGAGGTTTTTTAAAAATTTAATAATTCCAGCAGGTTTCTATTAGAAAGATTAGACTAAAATTATCTTGACAAAAAAATAGGAGTTTGTTATTTATTGCACAAATTATATTGAAGGAGGCAATTTTATGGATTTTAAATTGACTGAAGAACAATTGGCAATGCAAGAGATGGCCCGAAACTTTGCTGAAAAGAAGATAGCCCCTACAATGGAGGAAGACGAAAAGGAACATCGCTTCCGTCGAGAAATTGTAAAAGAGATGGCGAGATTGGGGTTCTTTGGGTGCATCTCACCCGAGAAGTATGGTGGGAATGAGAGCGGATACCTGGCTGCCACATTGATGACGGAAGAAGTAGCCAGAATTTCCCCTTCATGGGGATTACCCTTTAATCTTCAGATGAATTCCATCCAATCGGTCCTTCTTGCCTTTGGAACAGAGGGGCAAAGGGAGAAGTGGATTCCACCTCTCATCAATGCTGATCTTTTGGGATGTTTCGCCATTACAGAACCCAATACGGGTTCTGATGTTGCCTCTATGAAGACCTCGGTTCAGGAGGTGGAAGATGGGTTTATTATGAATGGGACAAAGATGTGGATATCTGGAGTTCCTGTGGCTGATGTTGGGATTGTTTATGCCTATACTGACCGGGCATTGAAACATAAGGGGATTTCTGCTTTTATGGTTGATATGCATTCACCAGGTGTCACCCAGAAGGCCATCGATACCAAATTAGGGCTTTTCTGTGCTCCGACTGGGGAGATTGTATTTGAGAATGTCAAATTACCTAAAGACTCCCTGGTCGGACAGAAGGGGGATGGATTTAAAATCTGTATGTTTATGCTGGACAATACAAGGCTTTCCTCAGCGGCGAGAGCGGTTGGGGTTGCCAGAGCCTGCCGTGAGCATTCTGTTCGATATGCCAATGAGCGAGAGCAGTTTGGACAGCCTATTGCCAATTTCCAAATGATTCAAGAACAGATTGCTGAGATGTATGTGGAAGAAGAGGCTGCAAGGCTCCTTGTCTATAGGGCTGCTTCTAATAAGGATGCAGGGATGAGAAACACCATTGAGGTTTCCTGTGCAAAATATTTTGCAGCAGAGGTGGCAGTTCGAGCCGCTAACACTGCTGTGAAAATCTTTGGCTCCTATGGATTTTCGACCGAATACCCTGTGGAGCGATTCTACCGAGATGCCAAGTCCTATCAGATTGTAGAGGGGACATCGAATATTCAAAAAGTGATTATCTCAAGGCATGCTTTGGGTCTTAAATAACAAGATCGAAATATAAATAAGGAGGATGAGATTATGGGAACACCGGTGACCGTACCGATGGTTGGGAAGATTATCTCAGTCACAGTAAAACCAGGTGATAAGGTTCAAGAGAATGATCCCGTGGCTATCTTAGAGGCAATGAAGATGGAAATGCCTATTGTGGCCCCCGTTACGGGAACAATAAAAGAGGTATGTGTGGGGCCAGGACAGGAAGTTGAGGCAGAAGCAGTCATTGCCATCATTGAGTAATTCAACCGGGGAATGGAGAAGAAATGGAATGTTGGAAGAGGATTTTTTAAATAGAGTGACCATACGACCAATCCGAATTGAAGACCTGAATGCCATTGTTGAGATTGATCATAAGATTTTGGGCAAAAGGAGGCTTGATTATTGGAAAAACATCATTGGATTTCCAAATCCCCATCTACCCCTATCTTCTCTGGTGGCTGAGTTTGAAGGTAAGATAATTGGGTTTATCGTTGGAGACGTAAGCGGATGGGAGTTTGGAATCCCAGACACGATTGGATGGATCAGGACGATCGGGGTTGACCCATCTTACCAACACAGAGGAGTTGCAAGAAGATTGGGAGAAGAATTCTGTAAGAATCTCAAGGCAATCGGTGTGAGTATGGTTTATACATTGGTCAATTGGAATGATTGGGACCTCCTTAAATTTTTCAAGGCTATGGGGTTTACAAGAGGTGGGGATATGATCAATCTTGAATTGAAAATCGAATAATCCAACGTCTCAGTCCTTTATCGGCCCTTTCAGAGTATCATTGGTTTATTCTTGACAAATTCATCTCCTTTATTTATTCAGGAGTGATTACTTCGACGAGGAGATTTTATCAATGAGTCTCGATCAAGAGAGGGAGATGGTCAGGCAAATGGCTTCCAAAACCGCCCAGCGTATTCAGTCCAAAGCCGGAGAGCTCGATGCCACTGGCCAGTTTCCATGGGATTTAATAGAGACTTTTGGGAAGCAGGGGTTTCTTTCTATTCTCCTCCCAGAAGAATATGGAGGAACCAATGGAGACCTCCTCTCTTTTTGTTTAGTGATAGAAGAAATCGCAAAGGTTTGTGGTTCCTCATCCATGTTGATCCTGGGGCAGGGCTTGGGCACAAATCCTATTCTTATTGGAGGCAATTCCATTCAGAAAGAACATTACTTTACTCAAATTAGTGAAAAAAATAGCCTCATTGCTTTTGCCTTTTGTGAACCAGAAATAGGATTGGATCTTACCTCAATAAAAACAAGGGCTGAAAAAAGGGGAGGAGAATATCTTATCAATGGCCATAAGGGTTTTGTGATCAATGGAAGTGTGGCCCATTATTATACGATTTTTGCCATCACTGACCCCCGAAGAGGGAAAGAAGGGATTACTGGCTTTGTGGTTGATAGTGGGACAGCAGGGCTTCAATTCGGTGAAAAGGTAGAGAAGATTGGGATGAGAGGTTCTGTGACCACTGATTTAATATTAGAAAACTGCAAGGTTCCAGAAGAGAATCGTCTTGGAGAGAAAGAGGAAGGTTGGAAGATTGCCTTAAACACTATCAATTTATCAAGACCCGCAGTAGGGGCTCAGGCAGTAGGCCTTGCTCAGGGGGCCCTCGACTATGCAATCGGTTATGCCACAGAACGGATCCAATTTAACAAACCCATCTCTTCGTTTCAAGCCATCCAGTTTATGATTGCTGATATGGCAACCCAAATTGAAGCAGCTCGAGCCTTAGTCTATAAAGCAGTAGACCAAATAATGGCTAAGCACCCAAATTCAGAGAGGCTTTCTGCAATTGCTAAAATTTTTGCTTCAGATGTCGCCATGAAGGTAACCACTGATGCTGTCCAAATTCTTGGAGGTTATGGATATATGAAAGATTATCCTCTGGAACGGATGATGCGTGATGCAAAGGTGACCCAGGTTTATGAAGGAGCCAATCAGGTTCAACGGTTAGTGGTGGCCCAACAATTATTTAAATAGGGGATATTTAAGTTAAATTTTTTTAAAAAATATATTAATTTCGATGGATTATAAAATTATAAAAAATAATATTTTACTTGTAATTAAAATAAAAATATAGTATTTTTTGTCCATATATGAGAATATATTCACAAATATTTGGTAATCATAGGAGGTTAATTTAATGGGACGATTAGAAGGAAAGGCTGCAGTTGTAACAGGTGGGGGAAGGGGAATAGGTAGGGCTGTTTGCCTTGCCTTTGCAAGGGAAGGGGCAGATGTTGTGGTCAACTTCGCTTCCAAAGAACAACCCGCCCAAGAAGTTGTGGCAATGATTGAGAAGATGGGTCGAAGAGCAATCGCTGTGAAGGGGAATGTAGCAGTTAAGTCAGATGTAGAGGTGATTATAAAAACATGTGTGGATCAATTTGGCAAGATCGACATATTGGTTAATAATGCAGGTGCCACCAGACCGAGTATGCTTTATAAAATGACGGAGGAGCAGTGGGCTGAAATCATAGACATCCACCTAAAAGGTCCATTCCTCTGCATCCAGGCCGCCTCTAAATATATGATGGAACAAAAGTATGGTAAGATCATTAACGTCACCTCAGCCGCTGGAATTTCAGGAACAAAGGGACAGATCAATTATAGTTCAGCAAAGGGAGGGATCATCGCATTGACCAAGTCCGCTGCAAGAGAGTTGGCAGGTTATGGAATCACGGTCAACGTCGTCTCTCCTGGTTATGTGAGCACAGAAATGACCGAGAAGATTCGAACCGACCCAAAACTCAGGGAGATTTATATGGGTAGGATCTTATTGGGTCGATTTGCTGAGCCCGAGGAGGTTGCTCCAGTCTTCGTCTTTCTCGCCTCGGATGAAGCCAATTATATTACAGGCCAACTCATCTGCGTGGATGGGGGTCTGGGAATGACATGATAGGGGTAAAGTTTAGAGGTCGGAATAAATGAAACAATCCACAATCTGAAATTTAATGAGAGAGAGGGGGGATGCTGATAAAATCCGAAGCACGAATTTCGAGATACGAAACAATATCTAATTTTCAAAATACAAATGATCAAATAAAAGTTTAGCATTTTGAAATTTGAATTTAGTTTTTGTTTCGGATGGATTTCTGGGAGGATGCTTTGCGGAGTATTCAAATTTTAAAATTTCAATGAAAGGGGTGATACATATGTCAGCAGTGCCTGATAAGATTGAAACCTGGCAAATGGTTCAACCGACCACAAAAGACAAGGAGACAGGAGAGGTGAAACCTGGCCAATTGGCCAAGACCTCCATACCTGTTCCAACCTTAGCACCAGGAGAGGTGTTGGTGAAAGTAGCAGGCTGTGGAGTCTGTCATACGGACTTGGGTTACTTCTATGATGGAGTTCCTACAGTCCAAAAACCTCCCCTGACCTTAGGTCATGAAATTAGTGGGAGCGTGGTTGCTGGAGATGAGAAATGGATTGGCAAAGAGGTAATCATCCCAGCAGTCATGCCCTGTCGTCAATGTCTCCTCTGTAAAACGGGAAGGGGAAACCGTTGTTTAGCCCAAAAGATGCCTGGAAACAGTCTTGGAATTTACGGTGGTTTTTCAAGCCACATTCCTGTGCCATCCATCGACCTATGCGAGGTGAGGAATCGCGGAGATATTCCTTTGGAACATCTTGCTGTCGTGGCAGATGCAGTAACCACCCCTTATCAAGCAGCAAAAAGGGCAAATCTTCAGCCAGGAGATCAGGTGATTATCATTGGAGTCACTGGTGGGGTTGGGGTCTATATGGCCCAAACGGCAAAGGCATTAGGAGCCAAAGTGGTGATTGGAATTGCCCGCAATCCTGAAAAACTGCAAAGGGCCCTCAAGTATGGGGCTGATTTTGTGATCAGTTCTCAGGACAAGGCGATTAAAGACATTAGAAATGAGTTTCGTGAAATCTGTAAGAAGAATGGACTAGAGGCAGGGTTTGGCTGGAAGATCTTTGAGGTTACTGGAACTAAAGCAGGTCAGGATCTTGCCCTGGAACTTCTCTCCTTTACCGGGAAACTGATCGTCATTGGTTTTGGGTTGGCAAAGAATGAATATAGCATCTCAAGGCTCATGGCCTTTGATGCAGAGATTATTGGAACCTGGGGATGTTTGCCAGAGTATTATCCGATCGTACTGGATATGGTTTTATCCAAGAAGATTGACATTGGACCTTTTGTTGAAACCCGACCTATGAGCCAGATAGCCTCAGTATTTGAGGAGGTTCACAAGGCTGGTTCTCCGGCCAAGAGAATTGTTCTAACCCCTGATTTTTAGGTTTACGTTAGGACAGATTATATTCTGTCCCTATAAAAATACTTATAAAAAGAAAGGAGGAGTTTTTATGGCATTGGATTGGGTGCCGAGAGAGGATGAGATTAAGAATCACGATCGTTATGGACCAGAGCATTGGGGAACAGAGGCCCCTTGCACCGTTTATGAGAAGAAGCCTCTGAAGGATCCTAAGGGGAATGTGATCCCAGGACTCTATGTGGCATGGATTCGACTCAATAATCCTGCTCAATACAACTCCTATACGACAGAGATGGTTAAGGGAGTGATTGCAGGGTTTGAAAATTCCTCAACGGATCGTTCGGTTGTGGCCACAGTGTTTACTGGAACCGGTCCCTATGCCTTCTGCACGGGTGGGAATACGAAGGAGTATTCTGAATACTACAGCCGACGCCCAGAAGAATATGGGGCCTACATGGAACTTTTTAACAATATGGTAGACTCTATTCTGATGTGCAAGAAACCGGTCATCTGCAGAGTAAACGGGATGAGGGTTGCAGGAGGACAGGAGATCGGGATGGCCTGTGACATTGCCATTGCCTCAGACTTAGCCATCTTTGGTCAGGCAGGTCCACGTCATGGATCTGCACCGGATGGGGGAGCGACCGATTTCCTTCCATGGTTTCTGAGTATGGAAGATGCCATGTGGAACTGCGTAAGTTGTGAGATGTGGAGTGCCTACAAGATGAAGTGGAAGGGCCTCATCTCCAGGGCTGTTCCCGTCCTCAAGGATGAAAAAGGGAATTGGGTCCGAAATCCCCAGGTGATCACCGACACTTTTGTCAAGGATGGTGAAATTGTATATGGTGAGTTTAAGACCGGGGACGAATATAAAAAGGCCAGGGAATGGGTCAATAATAAACTGAAGGCGAACGATTATGATTTTTCTTTGCTTGATGCCGAAGTCGATCGGGTCATCTGGACCTTTGCAAACCTATTCCCTGGATGTTTGATCAAATCGATCGATTCGATTCGGGCAAAGAAGAAGTTCTTCTGGGATCAAACCAAGAATTACAACCGTCACTGGTTGGCTGCCAATATGATGGGTGAGGCCTTCTTGGGATTTGGTGCCTTCAATACAAAGAAGATTACAGGTTCTGACCTTATTGACTTTATCAAGTATCGCCAGGGCATTGCAGAAGGAAGGCTCATGGATATGGACTTCTTCGAGGAGGTTTTTGCGAAGCCTCAGAAGAAATGAGTTAATCATTTTTAATAGAGCTTTTCGAAAGATTGGGTCATCAAAATGGATACCCCTTTGGGCATAAAAAATTTTGGGATTCCCGAAGGGGTATCTTTTTAAATTTGTTCTATACAAACCCATTTTAACCCAAAAGGAGGTGAGCGAGATGGCCTTTAAATATATTTTGACGGAATTTAAAGATGGCGTGGCAACCCTTACATTAAACAGGCCACCCCTCAATGTCTTAAATATTGAGATGATGGGGGAAATAAACTCCTATCTGGAGGAATTAAAAAAAGAGAAATCTCTTAAACTCCTTGTCATCCAGGCTATGGGAAAAGCATTCTCCGCAGGGGTAGATGTGGGAGAGCACATGGGGGATATGGCTCCGAAGATGATTGAGACCTTTCACAAAATGTTTCGTCTGATGGATGGGTTAAAAGTCCCTTCAATCGCCATTGTCAATGGTTCAGCCTTAGGTGGAGGATGTGAACTGGCGCTCTATTGTGATATGGTCATTGCCACGGAGAAGGCGAAATTCGGACAACCTGAGATTCAGGTCGGAGTCTTTCCACCGATTGCTGCCCTGATTTTCCCGAGGATCATCGGCCGAAAAAAGGCGATGGAACTTATTCTTTCAGGAGAGACGATTAGCGCCCAAGAGGCATTGACCTTAGGATTGATCAATAAGGTTGTTCCAGAGGCGTCCTTGCAGGAAGAGGTCAACGGGTTTATTGAAAGGTTTAAAAAGTTAAGTGGAATCGTATTAAGGTTGGCTAAGGAGGCAACCCTTGCAGGGCTCAATGATGATCTGGAAAAGGGACTTAAGACCATTGAGAAGATCTATCTTGAGGATTTGATGAAATCCCATGATGCCATGGAAGGGCTTAAGGCCTTCTTAGAAAAGCGAAAACCCACCTGGAAAGACATCTAATCGGTAAGGGAGGTTCCTTGAACCACTCTGATTACGGGGATTAAGCAGAAAGGATAGGAAGGTTCTCCTTCCAATTAGCCAATTTTTACTTGACCATTCAAGGGGAAAAAATTTATATTATCCTTGTTTTCCTTGATATACATTTGGATTAAGGAGAAACCATGCCCCTTGAAGGAACCCATCCTTTTCCCAAGGAGTTTATTGATCTTTATACTAAAAAAAGATGGTGGTCAGGACTCACTTTTGGAGAGATGTTAGATCGGACCTGTGACCTCTATCCCCATAAAGAGGCTCTGGTTGCAGGAGAGGTCCGATTGACCTACCAACAACTCCGGGAGTGGACAGAACGTGCTGCCATTGCCTTTCTTGAAATTGGGATTAAGAAACTCGATCGGATCCTCCTTCAAATTCCCAATTGGGTAGAGTTTGTCTATGCCTATTATGGTCTTCATAAAATTGGGGCGATCCCTGTTATGTGCATTCCTCGATTTTCTCAGAGGGAGATCGAACACTTCTGTGAGCTGACCGAGGCGAAGGCCTGGATCGTTCCACTTCAGTTTGAAAAGATAGATTATCAACCTATGATTTCTGCTATCCGGTCTCGTCCTTATCCTTTAAGACATATTCTGGTGATCGAACCTTCTAAGGGAAAAGAGGGGCAATTGCCCGAAGGGACCCTTTCATTTAATAAGATTTTGAGGGAAGTGGATCTCAGAAAATATCCAAAGGATTACCTGGAATCTTTTAAACCTGATCCCAACGAAATCTGCCATTTGATGCCTACAGGAGGCACGACCGGACTTCCAAAGTTAGTCCCAAGGACACATAATGACTTCCTATGCAATGTGGAATACCGGGCAAAGGCATGGGAGAGAAGTCCTCGCGATATTACCTTAATCGCTACTCCTATCACTCATAATATGGCCATTGAAGTATCCTTAAACCCTACTTTTCTGACAGGGGGGAAGGTCGTAATGATTCCCTCCACCCATCCAAAAGAGATATTGGAGGCGATTGAAAAGGAGAAGGTCACGACAACGATTCTCGCTGTAGCCCAGGTCCAACAGATTGTAGACTTTCCAGAACTTGATCGATACGATCTCTCCTCTCTCCAGGTGATTGCAACAGGAGGGTCTTACATGCCTCCTGAGACGATACGAAAGGTTTATAAGAAATTGAAATGCAAATTCTACAATGTCTATGGGAGCTCTGAAGGCCCATGCTCTCAGACACGATATGAAGATCCAGAAGAGGTTGTCCTTCATACAGTAGGGTGGCCCATCTGTCCCTATGATGAGTTTAAAGTGATCGATTCCAATGGGAATCCACTTCCCATCGAGGTAGAAGGGGAATTAGTAGCAAGAGGCCCGTGTATATTTAGAGGTTATTATAAATCAGAGGAGGAAAACCGAGAGGCCTTTACCCCTGATGGGTTCTATCGCACAGGAGACATTGCTAAATTTGATCGGGAAGGGCACTTGATCATTACAGGTCGGAAAAAGGAGATTATCCTTAGAGGTGGGGAGAGCATCAGCGCAAAGGAAGTGGAGGGGTTGATCAGCCATCATCCCAAGGTCGAACAGGTGGCTGCGGTTGCCATGCCTGATCCTGTTCTTGGAGAAAGGGTCTGTGCCTTCATCAAACCGAAAATGGGAATGAAGATCTCATTTGAAGAGGTGATTGCCTTTCTTAAAGAAAAAAAGGCCTCAGTCCTTTACTTCCCTGAACGAATCGAGGTTGTAGAAGAGATGCCTTTGACCCGTGTGGGAAAGGTTGATAAGGGAAGATTGAGGGAGGAGATCAAGGAGATACTCAGGAGGGAAGGAAAAATCTGATCGTTCTTGGAGGGTTGACAAAGAAGTTTGGATGAAAGGAGGTGAGAGATTTTTAAAAGGAGTAAGGGAAGGGATTGTGTGAACGATGGAACCTGAAATATAAAGAAGGAGGTTGAGAAGCTATGAAACAAAAACATATTTTCATAGGCGTAGTGTTAATCGCTTTATTAGGTCCTTCAATCGTTTGGGGAGCAGTGGAATTAAAATTTGCTAATTATTTTCCAGTCCCAGCAAGACAGTCTAAGATATGTGAGGAATTCGTTAAGGATCTTGAGGCCCGTTCAGGGGGAGAACTCAAGATCCGCTTTTTTCCTGCAGGCACCCTGCTCACCGCCCCAAAGATCTATGACGGAGTGGTGGAGGGGATTGCAGATATTGGTTTTTCTAATATTGGTTATACCTTCGGCCGCTTTCGAATGACTGAGGCGCTTGACCTTCCTGTTGGATTTCCCAATGCATGGGTAGCAAACCATGTGGCAAACGATTTTTATAGGCAGTTTAAGCCAAAGGAGTGGGATAAGATTCATATGCTTTCCATGCATACCAGTCCTGTCAATGTGGTTCTCTCTGCAACCAAACCGGTCTATAAAATGGAGGATCTAAAGGGGATGACACTAAGGGGACTCGGTTTTATTGCTGAAGTAGTGAGCGCTCTGGGTGGGACACCCCGATCCATCCCTATGCCAGAATCCTATGAGGCACTGCAGAAGAAGGTGATCGACGGGTTGATGATTCCAATGGAGACGCTTAGGGCCTTTAGGTTAGCAGAGGTCACCAAATACGCAACCGAGTGCTGGCCAATCGGTCAGGTTTATACCTTCTATCTGGTGATGAATAAAAATACCTGGAATAAACTCCCTCCCCATCTCCAGAAGATCTTCAATGAGTATCCTTTTGAGGAGAAATTGGCTACGATGTGGAACGAAATCGATATTGATGGAAAACAGTTGGGCAAGGAGAAGGGGTTACAGTTTATTGAATTGCCAGGCCCGGAGATTACCAAATGGAAGAAAGCCGTTGAGCCCGTATTAGACAAATATGTTAAGTCAATGGTGGCCTCAGGGTTTCAGGAGAAAGAGACCCGGGAACTCATCAATTTTTTACGATTCCGAATTGAACACTGGACCAAAAAGCAGAAAGAGTTAGGGGTCAAATCTTCAACCGGACCATCAGAGGTTCGGGTGAAGTAATGGAGTTATCTCTGGCATTCCTCCTTCCGCTTTTAGGGGGGAGGAGGAATGCTTGCCGGAACATAAGGGTTATAACTATGGAGAAGTGGTTAGATAAAATGGATAAAAGGATAAAGTCGTTTAGCCACGTTATTGAATGGGTTGGAGTGATAGGGATTCTTTTAATGTTTTTTGTGAACCTCATTGATGTGATAGGGGCAAAGGTTTTTTTAAAACCCCTTCCAGGGGCTACTGAAGTCATTAGTTTTTCTCAAATCTTGGCCATTGCCCCTGCCATAGCCTTTACCCTCATCCTCGGACGACATATACGAGTAGAATTTATCATCGATAGATTTCCAAAACATATCAGAGCGACCCTAACAGGCATCAGTTCCTTTTTATCATTTATTCTCTTTGTTTTTATTATTTGGCAGAGTTATCTTTATGGGGTCTCCCTTCAAAAGGCAGGAGAGATTGGCTCAACCTCTCATCTCCCTTTTTACCCCTTTGCTTTTTTCATCGCCTTCTGCTCCATCCCTGTCAGTCTTGTCTTTTTGATGGAAGTCTTCAAATCCTTAAATGAGGTTTTCAGCCATGGAACCGGTTAGTGTCGGTATCATTGGAATTGGCTTGCTGGTCTTTCTGTTTCTCATTAAGATGCCGGTTGCATTTTCCATGGCCTTTGTGGGATTCATTGGATTTTCCTATCTTGGGTCTTTTCATGCAGGCCTCAAACTTCTTGCTCGTGACTTTTTTGAACAGTTCTCCCACTTCCCCCTCAGTGCCATCCCTATGTTTATCCTGATGGGCTCTTTTGCCTTTGCCTCTGGCATTGGAAAGAGACTTTATGATGCTGCCTACACGATCTTGGGAAATTTACGTGGGGGATTATCCATGGCGACAGTGGTTGCCTGTGGTTTTTTTGCTGCAATATGCGGATCCACCGCTGCCACCGCTGCTACCATTGGAAAGATGGCACTTCCAGAGATGAAAAGGTATCATTATGATGATACCTTTGCCACAGGTTGTATTGCCAGTGCAGGCACCCTGGGCATCCTCATCCCTCCAAGTACGATCTTTCTTGTCTATGGAATTCTCACCGAACAGTCCATCGGTAAACTTTTTGTGGCAGGAATTATCCCCGGGATCATCCTCACCTTCTTATTCATTATAACGGTCGCTCTCCTTTGCTGGCGCAATCCAAGCTGTGCTCCACCTGGTGCCTCTACAGATTTCAAGGCGAAGGGAAAAGCATTGATAGGGATTTTTGAGGCCCTGATTCTTTTTGGCCTGGTAATCGGAGGATTATTCCTTGGCTGGTTTACTCCTACCCAGGCAGGTGGGATTGGAGCAGCAGGAGCACTGGCGATTGGCCTGGTGAGAAGAGAACTTAATTGGCGAGTATTCATAGAATCCACACGAGATGGATTAAGGACCTCCTGCATGGTTCTCTGTGTGATTGCAGGTGCAACCGTATTCGGCCATTTCATGGCAGTATCCACTATTCCATTTATTCTGGCGGATTGGGTGGGGGGACTTCCCCTCCCTCCCATGGCCATCATGGGCCTCATTGTATTTATTTATCTCATAGGGGGCTGTTTCATGGATGCAATGGCCTTGGTGGTCCTAACAGTGCCTGTCATCTACCCCGTGGTCGTTCGCCTTGGATTTGACCCAATCTGGTTCGGTGTCATCATTGTTCTGGTCAGTGAGATGGGAGTGATTACTCCACCTGTTGGTGTCAATGTCTATGTGATTAAGGGAATTGCACCAGAAATTCCTCTTGAGAAGATCTTTAGGGGAATATTCCCTTTCTTAATGGCAATCATTATTAATACGGTCATATTGATTGTCTTTCCTAAACTTGCCTTGATATTGCCCGGACTGACAAAATAGAGGGGTGTTTCTATGAGGCTTAAGGAGAAGAAGGCTATTGTCACAGGAGCAGGACAGGGGATTGGTCGTAGCATTGCATTGAAGATGGCCCAGGAAGGAGCCGATGTTGTAATTTTTGAGAAAAATCCTGAGACAGGAAATCGTGTCCGAAAAGAACTTGAAAACCTGGGGAAGAACGTCTTAAATTTTTCTGTGGATGTAGCAGATAGAGAGCAGGTTTATTCCAGTGTGAAACAAGTTTTGAAGGAGTGGAAGAGGATCGATATTCTGGTCAACAATGCGGGGTTTGACCGTCCTGCAAAACTCTTGGATGTGAAAGAGGAGGATTGGGATGCTGTAATGGGCGTCCATCTAAAGGGAACGCTCAACTGCATCCAGGCAGTAGCCCCCCCTATGATTCAGAACACTTATGGAAAGATTATAAACATCTCTTCGGTTTGGGGAAAGGCAGGAGCGATCTCGGAGATCAGTTATAGTTCTGCCAAGGCGGGAATCATTGGGCTTACGAAGAGTGTTGCAAGGGAACTTGGCCGGTATCAGATCAATGTCAATGTCATTTTACCAGGATTGATCTTGACCCCAACCATTTCAAAGATGCCTGAGAAATATCAGAGGATGATCCTTGACAATACTCCACTCAGGAGAATGGGTCAACCTGAGGAGGTGGCCAATGTGGTCGCCTTCTTAGCCTCTGATGAAGCAAGTTTCGTTACAGGTGCAGTGATCGAAGTCTCCGGAGGTTGGAATATGTGAATCTCCTAAAGGGAGGAGATGTTATAGATAATCCCCTTTGAGGGTGAAGGTGAAGATGAGGAGTTTAAAACCATGGAGAATGTTGAGCAAATAAGAGAAGGGTGGAGACAGAAGGCCAGAGAAGTGGCCATTAATATTGTGGCCCCTCGAGCGGCAGAGATTGACGAACAGGGAGAATTTGCCTGGGATATTGCCGATCAATTTTCCCAGCAGGGCTTTATGAGCCTCCTCATTCCAAAAGAGTACGGAGGCCAGGAAGCCGACATTACCTCTTTCTGTCTTATTGTCGAAGAGATTGCAAAGGTCTGTGCCTCCTCTGCCCTTTTAGTCATTGTTCAAGCAGTGGGAACCATGCCGGTGGCCCTGGGGGGTTCTCCCTTCTTGAAAGAGGAGGTATTGAGAAGGATTGTCAAGGAGAGGGCCCTGATCTGTTTCTGCCTGACCGAACCCGAAACAGGTTCAGATGCTGCCTCCATTCGAACCAAGGCGGTTTTAGAAGGAGATTATTATCTCTTGAATGGAAGGAAATGTTTTATTACCAATGGGGGGGTGGCCCATTTTTATACAGTCTTTGCGACGACCCAATTCGATAAGAAAATGGAGGGCATCACAGGGTTTGTGATTGAAAAAGGGACACCAGGGCTCTCTGTGGGAAAGGTTGAGGAGAAGATGGGGATTCGAGGCTCGAATACTACAGAGGTGATTTTAGAAAATGTACGAGTTCCCATTTCTCAAAGGGTTGGGGATGAAGGGGTAGGTTGGTGGCTGATGATGAGGACATTGAACCGATCCAGACCTGCCATTGCGGCTCAAGCAGTAGGATTGGCACAGGGGGCTTTGGATTATCTCATTGATTTCGCAAGGCAAAGGGACTGGTTAACCAAGAAGGATGAAACCCTCCTCATCCAGTCGAAGTTGGCGGATATGGCCATTGAGATCGAAGCCGCAAGGGCACTGGTCTATAAGTCCGCAGCGATGCTGGATGAGAAGGTGAAGGGTATTCCGGTCCAGATGTTTTCTGCCATGGCGAAATATTTTGCCTCGGATGTGGCGATGCAGGTTACCATCGATGCGGTTCAGCTTTTACAATGGCATGGCCTAACACGGAATCATCCCTTAGAACGAATGATGAGGGATGCAAAGGTTATCCAGATCTTCGAAGGGACAAACCAGATTCAAAGAAGGGTGGTTGCCCACACCCTCCTGAAAGGTAAGACTTAATCGATGGCGAGAGGGATGGACGATGGCTGTGAAAGTACACCTCCACACTACCCACCGTCAGTATACCAATGGCTTAGAAGTGGTTGAAGTAGAGGGGAGGACGGTGGGTGAATGTTTGAACAATCTTATAAAGCAGTTTCCTGAGATGGAGAAGGCCTTATTTGCGAAGAAGGATAAACTCAGAAATGTTGTAGAGGTTTATCTCAATCATGCCCCTGCGTTCCCAAACGAACTTGCCAAACCTGTAACGGATGGAGATGAGATTCACCTCCTTGTCCTTCTGGCAGGAGGGTAATCAATTAGGATTGGTAGGGGCAATTCATGAATTGCCCCTACCAAATTTGTAACCCCATTCTCGATTAACGTAATTCTGCCTCTAAGGCAATCGCCTCTTTTCGAGCAGCAGAGATTTTCTCGGCGGCAGTCTTCTTCTTGATGGTGCTGACTCGGTCCGCATCCACATAATCTACCGCTTTGACCTCACAGAAGCGGACACATTGTGGATCTCCATCACAGAGATCGCATTTAAATACCTTTCGGTCAATCACATTAAAATTCATTGCCCCAAAAGGGCAGACCGAAACACAGGAACGACACCCAATACATTTACTCTGATCGACGACCACCCGATTCAAATTCTCATCCCGGTAGATCGCTTTGACTGGGCAGATGATCTTACAAGGGGCATCCTGGCACTGCTGACAGGACATGGGGATGTAGAGGCCTTCTGCTTCCCATTTCATGATCTTGATCCGACTTCGAATCGCATTGGAGACCCCATCATGGAAAACCGAGCAGACGATTTCACAGAGTCTACACCCCGTGCATTTTTCATGATCGATCAAAAGAACTTTACCCATTGGTTCCATGAGATGTTTCTCCTTTCTAAATCAAAGGCAAAAGCCTGCTGGTTTAAAAACTGCTATCCTCTAAGCACGTTGCTTTTCATAATAAGTGGGAGGGCTCTTTATCTAAACCAAGCCTTTTAAGGGTTTCAGGTTTTGGAACACCATTTTTGTCAAGCCCCTTATAGTCATAGAACTCATCGACCATCTTCTTAAATTTTTCACGATCGATCACCCTACCAATCACATCAGGGGCTCCCCTTCGGGTGGGCTCATCAAAGTAGCGATGGTTAAGCATATCGCCTCTGTAAAGGTCCTCCCTGCTTAAGCCTTCACGGAGGTTAAAAAGACGCTCGAGCATATTACAACGCTCTGCAATGTCCCAGAGATCCCGAGGTGTAAATTCCAGCCCGGTGTTGTAATAAATTACTTTGGGCCAATCTTCAAAATTTGGAAGGGTTGCCCCCAAAAATACGGTGTGGTACTTGCAGATGCCGAGGCAGTCAACTGCCATATAACAGTTTTCCTGCCAGAAGACCTGCCATGGCTTGCCGATATATTCTGTATGTTCTGAACTGAGCGGACCCTCGTAGGGGACTGGAGTGCTATAGATTTTTCTTAAGACTTCCACCGGTAAATGGTAAAGGTCAATCGCTGGTCTGCTCCTTAAATGATCCGATCCTCGAGAAGCAGTGGCGATGTTAAGGGCAAGGGCAGGGGTGGCTCGTTCATCCGAGTGGAGGTTACTGACCCCTTTGACCTGAATTAGGTAGTCAAAGGAGTTCTTCCCAATCCTTTCGGAGGCAATAATCCCACCTTCTGCCAGGGTATCCCCAAGCCAACCTTCTCTAAAACAGATTCGCCTTATCATTTCTAACATGGCCTCGGCATTGCCAAACCTTAGATCAAGACCATCGGTCTCCTTGCTTGTTAAGATTCCAAGCTCATAGAGCTCCATGGCCCAGGAAATCAGACTTCCAATTTCGAGATTATCCACGCCCCACTGATCTACCAAGTGATTAGCGGTTAGAAGGGCTTCTAAGCTTGGGATATCAGGCTCACCACAAAAAGCACCCTGGGAAGTATATTCTGGACCCTCATCGTATACTCCAGCATAAGGCCCGGTTGGAATTTTATATTTGGCTCGGCAGTGGACCTGACAAGCAAAGCAGCCTGCCATATGGTATGGCCCAATGGTCTCAGTCGCATTCTCATCAATCGATTCGGGCTCAATCTCATCACAATAAAGCATTTGATTGTACTGAAAATTTCTGCATCTGACACCTCCCCAAGAGTTGGTTGCCCCCCAAATAAAAGGGGTCCCAAGGGTTCCCTGGGTCTGGTTTACCTTTGCACTGGTGATCTGGTCGATAAACCGTTTATTATAATCCAGTGCTTCTCTGGGATGGGCAATCTTTATATCCATGGTTCCTCTTGCTGCAATCGCTTTCAGATTCTTAGAACCCATGACGGCTCCCATTCCTGTTCTACCGCCTGAGTTTTTAATCCCTGTCATCACATTGGCGAACCTTACAAGGTTTTCACCAGCAGGACCGATCACCATGCTCTTGATGTCTTCATCTCCCAGCTCTTCTCGGATAGCCCACTGGGTTTCTGTAACTGTCTTTCCCCAGAGATTTCGAGCATCCCGAATTTCAATTTTTCCATTATGGATCCAGAGATAAACAGGTTTTTCTGCCTTTCCCTTGATGACGAGGTGATGAAAACCTGCCCATGCCAACTCTGGAGCAAAGAAGCCTCCCATATTGCAACTTCCCACCATTCCTCCAAGGGGAGACTTTGCCATGGCATGGGTTCGAGCGGTGGCAGAGGCCAGAGTGGCACTCAGAAGCCCCGCACTGACAAGAAGTGTGTTCTTAGGCCCGAGGGGGTCACAACCTTTCTCCGTGTGATTATAAAGAAGGTAGGCATCAAGCCCCCTTCCGCCTAAAAATTTTTTCCGTATTTCAATCGGAATGGGTTTAATTTCTATTTTGCCTGTTGTCAGATCAATATATGCTATCTTTCTATTTAGGGCCATCTTTCTTTTCCTCCTTCATCTTTTTTGCCAATACCTCTTCAGCAATTTTAACATCCACATCCCATACCGGCCCTCTAATCCGAGGGAACCCGGCCTTGATCCAATAAATCCTCCATTCCAAGCCACATTGTGGACATTTCACCTGTTTAGCCCCAGGTTGTGGAGTGATCCTTCCCATACAACTTGGATTATGACACCTTACCTGACCATACGTACGAGTGCTGCGGAGACTCTCGGCAGTTGAGAGCCTTTCTTTCTCGTCTACCATAACAACCTCCTTTTCATTAAAGGTTCAGAATAGTGAACTTTTAAAATGGACCTAAAAAATTCAATCAGCCTATTCATATCCTACCGTTCTCCCCTTGTCAAGAATAAATTTCATTGTTAACCTGAACTCATTTTGAAATCTTATAAGATATTAAACCAAATTCCCCATAACCTTTTTATCACCTAACGATTGTTTTAAAAAATTTCTTATGAGAGAGCCTATCGGCAATTCAGGTTCAGAATAGTGAACGAGTTAAAAATCCTGACTCCTTACCCTCCCGCCAGAAGTAACATCAAGAGAAGTGAATCTCCTTCCTTTAAAGGGGTATTGTGCTGATCCGGGGAGAGGATGGTTTTCTCATTGAGGGAAACCTGGATCATCCTATCAAAATTCCCCTGAGGATCGTATAAAGCTTCCTTTACTTTTTTACCATACCGGTGAATCAATTCTTCCAGCACATCCTTTACTGTGTTTCCAGAAATATCCAATTCTAATTTCTTCTTTCCGATGACATCAGAAATCATTGGGATACCAAGAATTTCGACATTGATCTTCATGGTCTGCCCCAGGGTTAATTCCTGTTGGACATCTTCCTTATCTCTCTATTTTAAGTAGGTCAGAAAATTTTGTAAAAACTTCCCTTCGTTTGGCCATCTGGACCCTATCCGCCTCCACATAATCGATTGCTTTGACTTCACAAAAGCGGACACATTGTGGCTCTCCATCGCAGTAGTCACATTTTACGGTCACCCGATCGATCGGATCGAAGAAGGGGTGACCAAATGGACAAGCAACGACACAGGTCTTACATCCAATACATTTATCCTTATCGATAATCACCCTTTGATTCTCAATATCCCGATGGCAGGCTTTAGTTGGACATACCTCCGTACAGAAAGGCTTCTCACAGTTTTGGCAGGTCATCGGAAGATAAAACCCCACATGTTCCCATTTCATTACTTTGATTCGTGCTCGACTGGGATTACTTGTCCCGTTGTGAAAGACCGAGCAGACTAACTCACATTGACGACATCCCGTACATTTCTCATGTTCTACAACCAATACCTTCCCGTACATCGTTCCCTCCTTACTTTGCCAAAATAATTTTACAAAACCCCACGGGTTCTCATTAGATTCTTTAACTTCCCTTCATCCCCTCTTGGCAATGGGGGTAACCCTAAATTAGAATAATTTATGTTTATCTTCATCTCAACCAGTTTATGCATTGGAAGTTGTTCTTTTATTCCTGAAGCAAGGATTCCCAAACGGAGGAAGAAACCGCCTGCCAATAAAAAGATTCCGGTTATGATCAAAAGGCCAGGTTGGGCCAAATGGGTATAGAGGAATTCCAGCAGAATTGGAAAAATAAACCCAATGAGAACAATACCCACCCAAAAGAGAAACCTGAGTGGACCTGAGAGGAGAAGATGGACAGAAGTTTCTCCCTGGTCTTTTTGCCGATACCTTGAATAGAGATAGAAGATCAGAACGATGGCCTCAATGAGTATAAAAACCTGCTCTGTTGAAGTTAATCTCTTCAATAAGAGATGGCCAGGTGAGGTCAGTTTGAATCCTAATAGGGATAGGATAATACCCATTGACCCTGTAGATAATGCGGAGATTAGAAAGAGCAGGGGAAGCAATGGGGTATTCCAGATGGGGATGTATTTGACTGACTTCAGGAGGATTCCGGTATAGATGGCGGTTGAAAAGGCTAAGGCGACACCTATGATTTCTAAGGTCAGCCAAGCAGTTGTCCTCCTTGGATCAAAAGCAGAAGACCCTACAAAGAGGACTAATCCGATCACGATAAATGCCGAAAGGATGAGGAACCCTCTGGCCAACCAGGAGGTTTTTGGATTTAAACAGGCGGTATAAAACTTCATCTTCTTTCCGAGGTCTAAGATGAGAAATGGCGAACCAATAGCAACCAAGAGGGGACCCCATAGAACGGCTGTTTTGGAAAGGTCAATGGAGTAAATCCACAGGTTTAATAGTTTTTGAGGAAGCAAATGGTTGGCAAACCAGATGATCAGAGTGCCGATAATAAAGGCACCTGCTCCCATTCCTGCCAAATAGAGATAGATGGCAATCTCCCACTTCCATACATGTTGGGGTTTTATAAATTTCTTTTGGAAAATGGGAACCGATGCCATTCTTGTCTCCGGATGACCCCTTGCTCGAAATAGACGTTTGCCTGGTAGGGCGTTTCCATCCTAATTTAAAAATTTAAAATTATCAAGTTGTAGGTTCAATCCTTTCGTCCTGAGGGAAACCTTAGTTCTTCATAGTGAACAAATATTTCTTTTTTAGCAAAAAAGAACAGGCCCTTTCCATCTGAGAATATTTTTATAAATAATATAAAATAAGTTTGACAAAAATCAATAGATTTGTTACATCAAATTTAGAATGTTCAATATGGTGAACAATTAGAAAATGGCTTATTCTGCCCCCTCGGTTAAAAAAGCGTTTAAAATCTTACACCTTCTTGCCGACTCCTCTTCAAGCCTTGGTCTCAGTGAGATTGCCAAACGATTGAAGATTGGGAAGAGCACAGTCCATGGAATTACCTCTGCTCTGGAGGAGTTAGGCGTCTTGGTCAGGGACCCTCTTCATAAAAAATTTGGTTTGGGATATACCCTTTTGGAGTTGAGTAGGAAGAGTTACAGGAAATTTGAATTAAGAGATATTGCAAGGCCCCCGATGGAGAAGTTAGTGGAAAAGGTCGGGGAGACCGTATTCCTTGGGATTATGAATGGAGATCATATTACGATCTTAGAGGTCGTTGAATCAAATCGTGAGATGAAGATTACCTCCCCACCTGGAACAAGACTTCCTCTTCTTGCTGCTGCTACGGGTAAGGTCTTTCTTAGCCTCCTTGAAGAGGGTAGGGCTAAGGAGATTGTTCAAAAGATGGGGTTAAAAAAATATACCCCCAATTCGATTACCGACCCAAGGAGATTTCTCAAAGAAGTGGAGGAGGCAAAGAAAAGAACCTATGCGATTGATGATGAAGAATATATGAATGGAGTCAGGGCAGTTTCTGCCCCCATTCAAGTTCCCTTCCTTCCACCTGCTGCAATATGGGTAGTTGGATTTACTTCGAGCCTCACTGATCAAAAGATGGAAAAGGTCATCTCAGAGATTCGTAAGACCGCCCAGGAGATCAGTCACTCCATGAAGGAAAAACTTCGGTGAAATGGGAGAGAGATCATCCTGTATGAAATTCTTAGGATACCTTATGGATTGACCAATACTATTCATTTCTTTGGTTCGCCAATCGCTCCTTGTATGACAGGATGAATAATAAATAATAGGCGGGGTTATCCCTGAAGCAAAATTCACGGGTTTCCGAAGGCGAAATTTATATGCCAAGGTAGGCTTCTCTGATATCCTTTGAGCCCTTTATTTTTTCTGAGTCTCCTTCCGCTTTGATCGAACCCTCATGAATAATATAAATGTAATCTGAGAGGTTTAGTGATGCCTCCACATTCTGTTCGACGAGGAGAATACTCAGGCTCATCTCTAACCTCATCTTTTTGATCGTCTCAAGAACCTCCAGTGCAAGTTTTGGTGCTAAGCCCTGACTTGGTTCGTCAAGCATGATCAATTTGGGTCTTGTCATTAAAGCTCGTCCGATGGTTAACATCTGCTGCTCGCCACCACTGAGTGAGCCAGCCCTTTGATGGTTTCTTGCTTTAAGAACCGGGAATAGAGAGTAAACCAGATTTAAGGATTCTTCCATATGGTCAAGAGCCTTTCTCAAATAGGCTCCCATGATCAAATTCTCATGAACACTCATACCCACAAATAGATGCCTTCCCTCAGGGACAAGTACCAGGCCCATATCTACCTTTTTGTGCGTTGGAAGATGAGTGATTTCTTGACCTTCGTAGATAATTCTTCCACCCCATGGCTCAATCGAGCCAAAGACCGTTCTAAGCAGGGTGGTTTTTCCAACCCCATTGGGTCCTAACAAAGAGGTGATTGAACCCTTTTTAACCTCTAAGCTTACTCCCCACAAAACCTGCATCGGTCCATATCCAGATTCGAGGGCGTTCACATTAAGCATGAGTTCCCTCCGGCGGATGTCCCAGGTAAACCTCCACGACCCTTGGATCGCTCAAGGCCTGTGCGGTCGTTGCATCAATCAATTTTTCACCTTGATACATGACAATGACCCTTTCCGCAAACCCAACCACAGCCCGCATGATATGTTCTACCATGGAGACGATAGCAATATTCTCCTCCTCCTTTACCTTCTTCAAAAAGGTAACCATCTTATCAATGTCCCTCGGATGCATTCCCGCCAAGGCCTCATCCATCAGGAGGAGCTTAGGTTTCATGGCTAAAGCCCGGGCAATCTCCATCAACTTTTTTTCCGTAGGGGTGAGAGAACCTGCCTCCTTATCCAGGTGAGCCGAAAGCCCCACCAGTTCAATATAGTGATCGGCTATCTTTAGGGATTCATCAACGCCAATTTGGTGGCTTAGGGTTCCGAACATTGCTCCCACAGCGACATTCTCCCTCACGGTAGCCGAGCTAAAGGGTCGGGGGATCTGGAAGGTTCTGCCCAATCCCAAAGGAGCCCTTCTATACGACGGCAAGTGGGTGATGTTTTTGTCTTCAAAGAAAACCTCTCCTTCCTCTGGGAAATAAACTCCACTGATCACATTGTAAAGGGTGGTCTTCCCACTGCCATTGGGCCCCACGATGGCGATCGATTCCCCCTGCTCAATCTCAAAGCTCATTTTGTTTACCGCCGTGAGGCCACCAAACCGTTTCGTAACATTTTCAAGTTTTAATAAGGTCATCTTCTTCACCTATATGATGAACTTCTTAAATGCCGAACCCTTGAACCTTCTCTTTAAAACACCGATGATCCCCTCAGGAAAGGCTACGATAATGATGATGATGATCGGAGCAAAGATAAGAAGTTGAAACCCAGGAACAATCACGGTGAGCCAATATTTGGTCAAGCCATAGATGAGCCCTCCCACTACAGGACCCAGTAAGGTGCCTGCTCCCCCCAGTAACACAATAATGATACACTCCACCGTATAGTGAATTTCAAAGGCCTGCGGGGGAAAAACATAGGTCAACTTGAGAGCCCAGGCCGAAGCGCCAACCACACCCGCAAGTGAGGAACTGGTTATAAAAGCGATAATTTTATATTTAGTCACATTGATTCCCATGACCTTGGCAGCATCCTCATCCTCCCTCAGAGCAGTTAAGGCATATCCAATCTTGCCTCTCATGTAGTAAATGGTAATCAGAGCGGCGATGCCAGCGATAAAGAAGAGAAAGATATCAGCCCATAGTGTAGAGAGTACGCTAGCCGTCTCCTTACCAAAGGCCTGAGCCAGCTGGCCGGAAAAGATAATCCCCTCTGAACCTCCCCAAATCTTTGCCCCTTCAATAAGAAACCTGAACCCTTCATTCACTCCAATGGTGGCGATGGCGAAATAGGCCCCCCTGAGCCTCAGGGCCACTGCACCCACTGCGATAGAGAGAAGACTGGCCATGATTAAAGCGATTAGGAGTCCAATGATAATAATTCCTATACCGAGCCATTGGAATTGGTGGAGATAGAGGATGCTCAATGCCATCCCATAAGTGCCGAGTCCCATAAAGGCAACGTAACCAAAATCAACATATCCAGTCATTCCAAGAAATATATTGAAGGCCTGTCCAATAGCGCAATAGAAGGCCAGCATAGCAACCAGTTGCCACATCCCCGAGACATTGATCCCGATCAGAAATAGGAGGATGTAAACAATATAGACAGGGACCAAAGGATAATACTTAACGATTTTCCCTTTCATTTTGCCCCCAAAAGTCCTGTGGGTTTGATTAGAAGGATCAGAAGAAGGATTAAAAAGGATAAAAACCGTGTCATAGCAAAGGCCTCCACCCCAGGGATGAGAGCGAATAGGGTATAGGACCCATTTTCTATGAGGCCGAAAATCAATCCACCAAAAAAGGCACCATAGGGTGAGGTAAGTCCTCCCAATACTGCAATCACAAAAGCCTTGAGGGTATATCCTCCTCCCATATAAGGATTAATGCCCACTGGAATAAACATCGTCAGAAGGACGCCACTGGTAACCGTCAATCCAATCCCAATGGCAAAGCTTAAGGCATAGACCCAGCTCACATTGACCCCGCACACCCTTGCCCCCTCGCTGTCCTCTACCACGCTTCGTACCGCAGTTCCTGCCCTGGTTTTTTTAAACCATATATAGAGAAGCATGGCGATGGCGATGCTACCGATAAAGGCATAGATCTTACTCATGGGAAAGACAGTGATAGGAAGGACAATCTTTCCCACAGGCCAATTATAACCCCGAAATTCAGACCCAAAGATAAGTTTTACAATTTCTTCAAGGAGGATCCCTACTGCAAAGGTAGCCAAGAGAGTAGCGAGCTCTGGGGCCTTGATCAATCTTCGCATGACCAAATAGAAGAAAACAAATCCAATTGCCATACCTACAATTAATGCGACAGGGATAGCAATTACGGGAGTTAACCCAAAGGCCGTAAATATCCAGAGTGTAATAAAGGCACCTACCATAATAAAGGCGCCATGCCCAACATTGACCACCCGCAAAACTCCAAAGATCAAACTCAGACCCATGGTGGCCATCCCATAGATTCCACCGAGGACCAATCCCTGCATTAAATTTCCCGCCAATTGTGTGCCAATCATCTTTTTGTTTCCCAATAAATTGGTTTGAGGATAATAGTAAGGATCTCCCTTTCCCCTGGCGGGGAGTGTGGGAGCATCCAATATTCACTTCCACACCCCCCCCTCAATAGGGAGGAGAGCGTGTTACATTTTAATCATTTTTGGGTGAGGAGACCAGCATGTAAAATTGCTGAATAAAAAAGAGGCTCTCCTATTCTGTTTCTTACCAGCAGAAAGGAGAGCTTCTTACTACATTCTCTCCTTCAAATTTGAACTTTTTATTCTATTTAGGCACTGCCACCTTTCCCTTTGCTTTCTCGCTGAAAGTAGGCATCGGGTAATAGATCTTTCCAGTTGCTGCCTCTGGGGGCCAAATAATGACCCTTTTCCCACCCTGCCATTGCATGTCTACCATGGAGTGGCCAACCTGCAATCCAGTATCATCCACATCCCAGGCTCCATAAAACGACATGAACTTTAGTTCTCCAAGCGCTGCCCTCACTGTGGTGGGATCAATACTATTAGCCTTTTCTACAGCCAATACATAGGCCAGCACTTGAGCTCCTGCCTCAGCCGCATGGTAGTCGGGTATCACATCCTTCCCAAGGGCTTCCTTGAACAATTTTACAAATTCATCCTGACTTGGACCAATCCACCTCAAATTCGCTTTTTTAGCTCCTTCCGCAGAGTAAGTGACACCATATTCCCAATGGGAAGGACCCATCACCCCTTCTGCTAAGCTTTTTAAAGCATCATAAAAGGCAGGCAGTGTTGCAGAGGCAACCAGGGAAAGGGCCTTCACATTGATATCGAGGTCTCCCATCTGTCGGCAGAAGAGCTGGCCATCTTCATAATGTCCTCCACCGATAACTATTTCTGGTTTTGCAGCCTTCATATCCGATAATACAGGTGTTAAGTCAGTTACCTTCCCAGGATAAGTGCGGTTAAAGACGATCTCAAATCCAAGCCTCTTGGCATGCTCTTCTGCACCTCTCTGAACCATCCTCGAGAATTCATCATCCTCATAAACCAAGGCCACCCTTTTGACCGCAGGATCAATCTTACGAATCATGTCAAGAGTCCCCACATGATATCGCGTGCCTGGTCCAATGGTTTGTACGATATATTTATATCCCTGCTGAAAGATGCGGTCGCTGGCACCACCATGATCCATATAGAGCATCTTATATTTTTCGGCCACAGGAGCCCCTGAAAGGGTTAGTCCTGAACTATAAGGAGCAAAGACAACATTAACTTTGTCCACTGTAATCAGACGCTCAATCAGGCTGGTAACGACTTCCTTTTTTGATTCGCAATCGTAATATTTATATTCAAGAGGGACTTTTTTTCCACCTATCTTCACACCTCCATAAGTCTGGTTGACCCATTTAATGCACGCCTTTACTCCTCCTATAGCCTGTTCCCCCGCCTTGGCATAGGTTCCCGACATCCCTTCTGGATGACCTATGATGATCTTATCAGGAACTTTCTGCGCCATTGAAGTATTTGTTGTGATAAGAAGGAGACCCAAAGTAACCAAAACAGTGATTGTCCCTATTACCCCTCTAAATTCCATAACACACCTCCTTATCATTTTTTAAAGTCTTATTTATCCTAAAAAACTTTAAACAAAGACTTATATTCCTGTCAAGTTTTTTTTAATAGAGCTCTGAAAAGTTTGCAAGACCTGAAGAGGTAGAGTTACAATCGCTTTGAGAAAATTTGTAGGGTATCCCCTTAGGATGGGTTACCTTTCTTCAAGTAAGGGACAAGCCCTTACCCTACAATTTATTATCGTTACTAAGCCCCTTTTCGTTGAGGGTAGGAAGGCTTTTTTACTTATGAACCCCCTTTTGACTTGTAGGGTTCTTAATCATTCGAAACTGCCTATCGCAGGGGGAGATGGGTGTGTAGAGTTTAAAGAGTCCTCTCAATGAAACCCTTTATTAATAGCAGAAATGATTGAAGGTAAGTTTTGAACCTTTCTGATGAATGGCTTAGGTCTTTAAAGATTTTATTGACAGTTATTTTTCCATTCTGATAAAATTTTTAAAAAGTGTGGATATCCTAAACCTTTTAAAATCCCGAAGGTCTGTTCGAATCTATAAAGACCTACCCGTTCCAAAAGACCTTCTCCTCCAGATCCTCGAAGCAGGGAGGTGGGCTCCAACCGGTGCAAATCTCCAACCCTGGCATTTTATTATTGTAACCGCTCAAGAGACGAGGAAGCGCATTGGAGAGGTAGCCAAATTCTTTTTTATCAAATCTTCCCATGTAGAAAGAGCCCCTGTTGTCCTTGTCCTCGGTTTTGATAAACGGAAAGGGAAATATGGAAGATATGATGTGACCCTCGCAGGAGGAAATATGATCACCATGGCGACCTCCATTGGATTGGGAACCTGTTGGATTGGGGCTTTTGATGAACAAAGGGTTAAAGAGATTCTTCACATCCCCGAGCACATTGAGGTAATCGGACTCATCACCCTGGGCTACCCAGAAGAGAAACCCGAACCCCCTCCAAGATTGGAACTGGAGAAGATCGTCCATTGGGAATCGTGGTTGAATGTAAAGAAACAAACGATTAGAGATGGAATGGTTCGTTCAGGGCCTTTTACTTTAATCAAGAAAATCTTTAGAAAGGGGGCAAAGGGTAAAGGATTCAAGGGGTCAAGTGAAAATTTTAAAAATATTGCTTGAACCCATCCTAAGGAGCCTTAACACAGGAGAAAGATCATGGATGAAAAATTGATTCAAAAGGTAGCGGAAGAGATTCTCCGTTCAAAAAAGAACATTGCCTTCACGGGGGCAGGGATCTCTGTGGAAAGCGGAATTCCAGATTTCAGGAGTGCAGGGGGACTCTGGGAGAAATTTGATCCGGAAGAGTATGCCCATATCTATGCGTTTCGTGCCAACCCTGAAAAGGTTTGGCTGATGCTTAAGGATATGTTTTCTCTCATTCTAAGTGCTAAACCCAACCCTGCTCATATTGGATTGGCTGAGTTAGAACGGATGGGACTTCTCAGCTCTATTGTGACCCAAAATGTGGACGGCCTCCACCAGGCAGCCGGTAGTAAAAATGTGATTGAATTTCACGGAACACATCGAACCCTTTCTTGCCTCAATTGTTCGATACAGGTGGATGGCCGTTCGCTTAAACTCGAGGACCTTCCTCCACGGTGTTCTCGCTGTTCTTCCCTTCTAAAACCCGATGTGGTCTTTTTTGGAGAACCCATCCCTTGGGAAGCGCAGGTCAACTCCTTTAAAGAATCCATATCCTGCGGCCTTGTCCTCGTGATTGGGACTTCGGCTGTTGTTTATCCTGCTGCCAACATCCCTTTTACAGCCAAGGAAAGGGGAGCAATCGTCATTGAGATCAATAAAGAACCCACACCCCTCACTGATCAGATTTCGGACTATTTTATTCGTGGCCAGGCAGGAGAAATCATCCCCTCCATTGTTGAAGAAGTAAAAAGGAGAATGTGAGAGGGTAGGATTGCAATCTTTTTCATAAAATGATATGATTTTTATAAGATTCTTAATATAATTAGCATATTAGCCCTTGAAGAAAATTTAAAGTGGCTATTAGGGGAGTGAAGATTCTTATTTGAAAGAAAACCAAGACGAGTTGGCTGAAAAGGTGATCTTTGACGATCTCCAAATTACTCATACCCTTTTCGGTCCTCACAATGAAAATCTAAAACGCATTGCCAAGACGATCGGTGTAAGGATCAACGCCAAAGGCAACACTATCACCATTCAAGGGGATGGCCTGGATGTTCAACTGGCCATTCGAATTCTGAACGATCTCTATGGTCTCCTCAAGAAGGGTTATCCTCTCTATCCAACAGATATCGATTATGCCATTCGAATGGTCTCTGATGACCGTACGGTTAACCTGGAAGACATCTTTTTAGATACGATCTATATCTCCTCAAGAAAGAGAGTGATCACACCCAAAAGTTTAAATCAAAAGCGTTATATCGATGCCATTCGAAAATATGATCTGGTCATTGGTATTGGACCCGCAGGTACGGGTAAAACGTATCTGGCCATGGCTATGGCGGTGGCCTACCTCATGAAGCAGGAAGTTGAAAGGATTGTCCTCACCCGGCCTGCCGTGGAGGCTGGAGAAAAATTGGGGTTTCTCCCTGGCGATATTATCGAAAAGGTTAACCCCTATCTTCGGCCACTTTATGATGCTCTTCATGATATGATGGATTTTGATCGGGCCTCCAAACTTTTGGAAAAAGGGGTCATTGAGGTAGCCCCCTTAGCCTTCATGAGAGGAAGAACACTGAATGATTCTTTCATCATTCTTGATGAGGCCCAAAATACAGGCCCCGAACAGATGAAGATGTTCCTCACCCGCTTGGGTTTCAATTCCAAAGCCGTCATCACGGGGGATATTACTCAAGTAGACCTCCCAGAGAATAAGATGTCCGGGTTGATTGAAATTCAAGGGATCCTTAAAGGGACGGAGGGGATTGAATTTATTTACTTCTCCGATAAAGATGTGGTGAGACACCCCCTCGTTCAGGAAATCATCAAGGCCTATGAACGGGCGGAAGAGAAACGGCAACGTCATCGAGAACTATCTCCTCCACACTCAACAAACTTATGAAACCCTTCATTAAAAAATTAATCCAGCATCTCTCCTTTTATAAAACCGCCCATGGGGTCAGGTATCCTCTTGGGGTTGAACGGATAAAAAAACCTACCTATCAAAAATGGCTTATTGGTATAGGAACCGCCACCCTCCTCACCCTTTTGATTTCCCCCTCACTCAAGCTCCATATCAAAGAATATAGAGTTGGAGATGTCGCCCATAAGGAGGTCAAATCTCCTCAAGACCTTCTGGTTGAAGATGAGAAATCTACCTATGAAAAAAGGATGGAGGCACAACGGTCTGTTCTCTCGGTTTATGATTATGATCCAGGTGTCCTCACCGACGCTGAGAATCGAATACGCTCTACATTCGAAGTCCTCTCTTCATCTTTTCGAACGAGCGGGAAGAGGCCAGAAGAAAATCTTAAAAGAAGAAATGAATGGGATTCCACTCTCCGAATCCCTCTTAGCCCTCAGGAGTGGTCGATCCTTGAAAGGGAACGGTTCAATCCCTCCATTGGGGAGAATGCCCTAAAACTCCTCTCTCCCATTCTCAAAAGAGGGGTGGTCAACGACAAGGACCTCCTCGACCCCGACTCCGATAAGGGAGTGATGATTCGAAATATCCAGACTCGAGAGGAGAGAAGGAGTCAACCTCCCTTCAGCTTCCTGGATATGAAAGAGGCAAGGGCTAAACTTCGCGCCCAGTCTGATCTCTTATTCTCCTCCTCAGGAAGGGATGCCTCACGGATCGCTCTGAAAATTGCTGAATATTTCTTGAGGGCCAATATCACCTTTAACAGAAACGAGACCGAAGAACGAAAGGCGGTCGCTAAGGAAAAGGTCAGCCCAGTCTATTACCAGGTAAAAAGAGGGGAGATCATCTTAAGGGCAGGGGAGCGAGTTCAGGAAGAACACCTTCTCAAGATCAAAGCCCTCAAAAAAGAAATGGAGAGAAGTCATATCCTCTCCATCCTGATCGGTTTGGGGCTCTTAACTCTGCTCATCCTGGCTAGCCTCTATGAATTTTCTACAAAGAACATTCGAAAGGTTTCACTTTCCTCGAAAGACCTTCTCTTCTTCTGCTCCACTCTGGTGGTGCTTATCGGTTTGTTAAAAATCTTTCAATTAATCACCGATATTTTGGGAGGGGAATTTCTCTCCATCCCTTCCTCCTCTTTTATCTATCTCTTTCCCATTGCCTCTGGTGCGATGCTTGTGAGGATCGTGCTTAATTCTGAGGTCGCCATCTTTTTTGCTATTCTCTCAAGTTACTTCTTTGCCACCTTAATGGGGAATCATCTCTTCCTCTTCATCTTCGCCTTTATCGGAAGTGCCATTGGTGCCCACAAGGTGGCAAGATGTGAACAGAGAAGCATCTTGATCAAGGCAGGGCTTATGGTAGGAGGGATTAACCTCATCATGATTTTCTCCTACTCCCTTCTTTCAGGGAGTCCCTTCAAATGGGTCCTCATTCCTGAATTCATCATGGGTTTTTTGGGAGGGATTCTTTCCTCTATTATCGTCTTAGGAACCGCACCCATGATCGAGGCCCTATTCGGTTACACCACTGATATCAAACTCCTTGAATTGGCCAATATGGATAATCCCCTCCTCAAAGACCTTGTCTTTCAAGCCCCGGGAACTTACCATCATAGTATCATCGTCGGGAGCCTGGTGGAAGCTGCTTCAAAGGCAATCGCTGCCAATCCCCTTTTGGCAAGGGTGAGCGCTTATTACCATGATATCGGAAAGTTGAAAAAACCCCTCTACTTCATTGAAAATGTAGGGGGATTAGAAAACAGGCACGACCACCTCACCCCTACCATGTCAAGTCTCATTCTTATCTCCCATGTAAAGGACGGGGTGGAACTGGCACGTGAAAACCGTTTGGGTGAGCGGATTGCAAACATCATTCAACAGCACCATGGAACAAGCCTGATCACTTACTTCTATCAAAAAGCCAAGGAGAAGGAGAATCCAGAAATGAATCCTCTTAAGGAAGAGGATTTTCGTTATCCTGGACCTAAACCTCAAACCAAAGAGGCAGGGTTGATTATGTTGGCCGATGCGGTGGAAGCAGCCTCCCGCTCCCTTTCTGAACCCACTCCCTCTCGAATCAAAGGTCTGGTCCAAAGGATCATCCACAACATCTTTTTAGATGGACAGTTGGAGGATTGCGAATTGACCTTGAAAGACCTTCGGGAAATCGAAGAAAGTTTTACACGAATTCTCACAGCCATCTTCCATCAGCGGATCGATTACCCTTCTTCCTTGACCACAGAGTCATTAAAGAAAACCAATGAAGATCTGGATCCGAAATCTGCAAAAACATATCCCTTTAGACCTAAGAAAAATAAGAAGGATAGCCCAAGCGATATTGGCCGCTTTGGCACTTCATGATGCCGAGGTCAGCATCCTTTTGGTCGACGACGCTCAGATTCAGGAGCTTAACCAACGCTATCTCGGCCGGGATAAACCAACCAATGTGCTGGCCTTCTCTATGAGAGAGGGAGAATTTTCTACCTTACATCCAAACTTGCTTGGGGATTTGGTGATCTCTGTGGAGATGGCAAAACGTCAATCTCGGAAATCTGGGTTTAGCCCAATGGAAATGATCTTCCTTCTAATGATCCATGGGATCCTTCATCTGATCGGATATGATCACGAGGGAAGCAAAAGAGAAGCAAGGAAGATGGCCCTCAAACAGAAAGAGATCTTTCAGATAGTTCTCTCTCAATTTTAATTGAAGATCCAGAGTTTTCGAAGGCGATTGAAGCGCCTGAGGAGGGCAGTTTCTTCAGGAGTCATAGAGGAAGGGGAAACCCTCTCTTTCAATTTCAATAATCCCCCATAATCGACCCATCTGAGTATGGGAAAGAAACAGCGGTAAAGAAACCCTCCCACCTTAAAAGAAAAACTGCTGTTAAAATCAACCAGAAAGGGCTCTCCTCCTTCGGTGATAAGGATGTTTCCTTTATGCCTCAAATCTAAATGAACGACTCCCCTGGCATGAAGGTCTTCAAGAATTCTCTTCAGTTCAGAGAAGAAGGGAGACGGAAGATTTTCTCCCCTTTCGATTGCCCTTCCAGGAATAAACTCTATGGCAAAGGCAAAACGATCAACCTTCCCAAAGATTTTTGGAATCCCCTTCACCCCTTTCAACTTAGAATAGATCTTCCATTCTTTATTGACCAACCAAAGTCCCAGAGTCCAGCGTAGAAAGAAATTTCTTCTCCGGACATCTTTCACCATAAAGGTCTGGCCATTCAAGGAAACCCGATTCAGATCTGGTTTCCCAAAACGCCCCCTTACCAGACAAATAGAATTTTTTTCTATCTCTTTCCGGTTCATCTTAGGAAATAATCGAGCCTAAAATATACTGTCCCAGAAGGGACGGCTAAGAATCAGGATGATTCCAAAAATCACCAAAAGCAAAATTCCTTCTTCACTATTTTCAATAAAATTTCTAAATTTCCAAGAAGACTTCTCTTCTGAATAGGGTGTCAACCTTGGAATATACTCTGGAACCTTCTCATCGTAATCTTCAAACTGGGCCCCAAAAATCCTTCTCAAGCGATCCCCCTCCACCCTCTTTTTATAAGGGATGTAATGAAAACAAAAAATAAAGGTGGCACCAGCCAGGAGGTAAATATTATCCGCCAGGATACAGAAACCAGTAGTAATGAGAATCGTTCCAATGTAAAGGGGATTCTTCACATAGGCATAAGGGCCAGTCACAGTGAGGACTTCATTCTTCTGGAGATGGCCTGCAGCCCAGATTCGGATAGATTCTCCAAGGACGATCAAAATTCCTCCAATGATTCCCCCCATTAAATGGGGTTTAGCAAAAATCACTAAAAGGATGGCTCCAATAAATATTGGAACTCTTCGAAACTTTCTCCAAAATGTTTTCTTTTCGGCCACTGACTCCCTCCTAACCTATCGCCTGTCCCACCTCGATAGGTATCCTTTAACCAAGAGTTTTTGAAGTTGCCTTCTTTTTATAGATAAAATAAAGGTTTCTGAAATAGATAAAATTTCCTGGTAAATAGGCCAGGATAAATACTGGATCCATTCGATGGATCGCATAAGCCAGAACGATCAACCCTCCCGCGAGACTGAAGTACCAGAAAGAGACTGGGATGACACTCTCTTTTTTCTTCTCTGAAGCGATCCACTGGACGAGAAATCTCATCGTAAACATGGCCTGTCCAATGAATCCAAAGATGAGCCAGAAGTCTAATTGGAACTGAGGATATCTTGCTGAAAGATCTTTAAAAAAATTGATGGCAAAACCGACCAATGTAACACATTCCATAATTAGATCCTCTCTTCTATCTCATATTGGATTTGACGATGTTTCATCCATTTCACTGCCAGAAGGTCAATAAAAGATCGCCCTATACGATTCCGAATATTATAGTTCGATTTTCCAAACCTTCTCGGGTGATGTGAAACAGGGACTTCAATCACCTGATATCCTCTCATCTTGACCAGAGTGGGTAAAAAACGATGCATCCCATTAAAAACTGGTAAATCTTTTAGACATTCCTTTTTAAAAGCCCGAAGGGTGCAGGCGCTGTCCTTAATTGTCTCACCGCTTAAGTGGTTACGGATTGCATTGGCAATCCTCGAAGAGACTCTTTTTAACCACGGATCATTTCTCTTGTGCCGCCAACCTGTAGCCATGTCGTATTGGTTCAAGTATTCAAGGAGTTTGGGAATATCTTCGGGATCGTTTTGAAGATCGGAATCCAATGTGACTATTCTTTCCGCCAGGGCTTCTCTTATCCCTGCAATAAGGGCCGTACTTAAGCCTCTATTTTTCTTCAGGCCGATGATTCTGAGAGAGGGATACCTCGAGGCCATTTCCTTGAGGATACTCCGGCTCCCGTCCAAACTCCCATCGTCTACAAAGATCATCTCATAACTTAGTCCGAGTGGCTCTAAAACCTTCGCTAACCTGGGAATCAAGATGGGAAGGTTCTCCGCCTCATTAAAAACAGGCACGACCACAGAAATCTCAATCGTCTCAGCAGGATTCATCGTTTTTCTCGCATACTCACAGCGTCATCAATGAAATCCCAATAACCAAATTCCCCGCCTACCGGAAGGCAGGCTCCAACTAATCATCCATAACCCAATTATCTAAATATTCAGTCTGTGTTTATCGGTGATTCGAATTTATTTGGTGTTTGGTTATGGACATCAACCTTACCTATTCGATACCAACACCATATCATCGCCTCCCACATTTCTCCTGGCAATCAACCTGAACTCCAGCCTGTTCTCAGTCCGTTGCAATTCGGCAAAATCTCTATATTTCATGAAACAAAACACCCTCTGCTCCGATTGAAGAAAGTGGAGCAATTCATCCTTCTTTTCTATCTCAAGGATAGGCACAATCCCTGTGTAATAATTATAAGGGGCGATGATAAAATCGCCATAGGTTGCTACCTTCTCTCCAGGCTGAATTCTTGAAGTGATCTCCTGAGAAATGAAACGTGCAGATTTATAAGGATTGATGATCGGGAAAATCACTCGAAGTGTGTAAAAAAAACACCCTGCCATGATTCCGACCATGAGAAAGAAAATGGCCGCACGATGCCTGAACTGATGGAGAATGAATAGGACAATACTTCCACTGAATAAAAGAAAAGCGATAGGAAGGCTGTAAACCCAGTAGGTGGGAAATCTTGTTGAAACGGCCCAGGGAATCCCTATCCCTAACCCAAGAAGTAACCCCATCAATATCCATAAAGGAATTGAGTGCCACCGTGGATGAAGGCCTTGGATTGACCCTGATAGATAATCATTCCACCATTTCCCCACCATCAGGGAGACTCCAGGGAAAAGGGGCAAAAGGTAAATTCCTCTTTTCCCTTTTGAAAAAGAGAAAAAAATAAAAATTACCACAAACCATACGAAAAGGAAAAGAAACTCTCTCTTGATTACCACTCTTCCTCCGGAGAATCCATAGGCAATGGCTGCTGGCAGAAAGAGGAACCAGGGCATAAAATCCCCCGGAAAGTTATAAAGGTAGTAGTAAAAAGGGCGTATGTGGCTTGATCCCTTTGCAAAGCGATCAACCGTATGGAGCATGATCGTCTCATTGAAATACTCTTCCCCTCCCTTCATGAGAGCAGGAATATACCATGCAAGAACAATAATGATGAATAGGCTCATTCCCTGGATGAGTTTCATCCTTCTCATCCCTTCCCAATCCTTCTGGAGGATTAGATAAATCAGACTGACTATAAAGGGGATAATAAATCCAACAGGTCCCTTTGCCAAGGTCGCAAGAGCCATCCCTATATAGAATCCATAAATGATGAAGGACCTTTTATCCTCCCTCTCCCCTTGGGGGTAAGCCTGCCCGCCGAATTCCGTAAGCGGGAGCAGGCGTGGGTGAGGGGCATTATTTTTATACCATCTAAAAAAACAGAATATAGAAGCGGTCGTGAAAAAAGTCAGTGTGGCATCAATGTTGGCTCGGGTTGCGAGATAAGCAAATTCCAGGCTTGTCGCAAGAATCAGTCCTGCGAAGAACCCTGTTCGGGAGGAATAGAGGTGTCTTCCGATAAGAAAGGTAAGCAGAACAGTAAGGGTTCCAAAAAAGGCCGAAGGGAATCTAACCGCAAAGGAGGAGAATCCACCCCAGAGATAAGTGGAAAGGGCAATGAGCCAGAAGAAGAGCGGAGGTTTATCCGCATACATCTCCCCATTAACATGCATCAAAATCCAGTCCCCTCCCTGAACCATCTCTCTGGCCACCTGAGCATAACGAGGCTCATCTGGGTTCCAGAGATCCCATTGATTCAGATTGAAAAAAAAGAGAAATATGCAGAAGCCTAAAAGAAGAAAAATTTGGCCCCATTTTTGTTGATAAACTTTAGAAATTCTATTGGTTTCCAATCTTAATACTCCCTCTGGAGGTTCACCCAAACCAGAACAAGTCTCTCGTTCTTATGTTGTTTATATTGAAATTCCCTAACCAGAGTGAAACCGCCCCCTCTCCTTTGAACCTCCTCATAAACCTGCTTTGGCATTAAAACCCATCCCTTCTCTTTTTGCTCGGATGGATTTGAAATCGTTTCCACCTCTCTAAGGACAGGCGTTATGCGATCCAGATAAAAGTTTATTTCTTCTAAGGTTGCCCCATCTAATCGATAGCCAAACAAGGTGGACTCTTTGATCAATGGCCTTAACTCTTCTGCGAGAACCATTCCAGGTGAATAAGAGAGGTCCTTTTTAATCCAATAAGTTTCACGGATATGCCAGACCGAGATAAAAAATAATAGGACTATTATGAAATATAAAAACCTTTTTTCCCATACCCCTCCCATCATCAAGGCCAATGGCGGGAGAGCAGGGAGAAGATATCTCGAGGCTTTATACTTAAATAGGGTTAAAACAACAAAGAGAAAAATAAACCAGATGAGAAAAAGTGATTTCTCAGATTTCCATAAACAATCCTTCTCTCTCCAGAGGGAAAAAAAGAGGAAGGGAAGAAGAAGGGACCAAGGAAAAAATTGTCCCCAGATTTCAACCCAATAAAAGTAAAAAGGAGCCCTCCGTGTGAGAATTTGGCTTCTTTTCAACAATCCTATCCACTCTTCAAAACCGACACGATGGACGAATAGGATGAACCAGGGGAACACCGTAATGGCTAAGATGAGATATCCAAATAGAAATTCCCTGCCAACCCAAATTCGCCATTGCTTCTCTTTAATTAGAAAAACGGCCATGATACCAAGAGGAATCAAACCAAAAGGTCCTTTAGTCAATACCCCAAGTCCTATCGAAAAGAATGAAAGGCCGTAGAGGAGATAGGGTTTCTTCCCCGATTCCCGATATCCAAGGTAGAAGAAATATAAGGACAAAATGATAAAAAGGCAGAGAAGGACATCCGTCTTGGCTAATCTCGATTGATAAAAATACTGATAACTTGAAAGGAGCACTCCCCCTGCTATAAGTCCGGACCGTGTTGTCCCATAGACTTTCTTTCCCCATAGAAAAAGGATGACCGCACCCAACCAGGCAGATAATGCGGAAGGCAATCTTGCGATAAAAGGAGTCACTGAGCCATAGAGGGCCGAAGGGATGGCTATGAGCCAAAAAAGGAGAGGGGGTTTATCAATAAAGATTTCTCCATTTAAGTGAGGAACTATCCAATCTCCCGAACGGATCATCTCTCGGGCAACTTCTGCATATCGGATGTAACCATGATTCTCGAGACTTCGTGCCCAGAGGTTGAAAAAGAGAATGATACCACTGACGATGATAAAGCATCCCATTATCCATCTATCCTGTCTTTCTCCCCTCACATCATTTGACTCTACCATAGTTTGAAAGAAATTGTAAGGCATTTCATTTCTTAAATCCTCTCTTCGATCTGATAATGAATATGACGGCTCTTCATCCAGCGAACAGCCAGAAGGTCAATGAAGGCCCGCCACATCCGATTCCAAGTGGTATATTTTGAAACCCCAAATCTCCTGGGGTGGTGGGCAATCGGTATCTCAATCACCTTAAATCCCTCCATCTTCACAAGGGTGGGCATGAAACGGTGCATCCCTTTAAAAAGTTTGAGATTCTGGAGGCATTCTCGCTTATAGGCCCTGAAGGTACAACCGCTATCTTTGATCATCTCACCACTTAGCCAGTTTCGGATATGGTTGGCAATCCTGGAGGTAATCCGTTTCACCAGGGAATCCTCCCTTTTCTGGCGCCAACCGGTCACCATATCATACTCCTTGAGGTATTCAAGCATCCTTGGAATATCCTCAGGATCATTCTGTAGATCGGCATCTATCGTAATCATAATATCTCCTTTGGCCTCCTTGATGCCCGCTACGCCTGCAGCGGTTTCACCACAATTCTCCTTAAAACCAATCATTCGAATTTGGGGAT
>Ga0315298_1001389_pt1 | contig 44595 bp, 48 predicted proteins | sample WHS_1_MG_FD_203077 | JGI IMG/M metagenome (GOLD analysis project Ga0315298, IMG submission 203077) | Extremophilic microbial mat communities from Washburn Hot Springs, YNP, Wyoming, USA - WHS_1_MG | ecosystem: Environmental > Aquatic > Thermal springs > Hot (42-90C) | place: USA: Wyoming...
GCACGATGGCGGGCAAATCAGGCTCGTGGATGGGCACCTCACCGGCCCGCAGTCGCGCGACCTTGTCGGCATCCACATCCACACACAGCACCTGGTTACCCACCTGCGCCAGACAGGCACCCGTGACCAGCCCCACGTATCCGGTCCCCACCACGGTCACTTTCATCGCCTACCGCTCCCTTTGTTCCAGCACCACGACCGCCAGGGCATAGCGGCGTTCATCACTGATGGACAGCCAACTGCGTACGCCATCGCCAAGCCCCCGTAAGAGCTGCTGCGCGCGGCCACCCAGGATCAGTTGCGGACGCCCGGCCGGGTCGTGGTCCACCTGCACATCCATCCAGCGCATTCCACCACTCATACCGCTGCCCAAGGCTTTAAACGTCGCTTCCTTAGCCGCGAAGCGCCGCGCCAGGAAAGCAGCGCCGGCGGCAGCCTCCCTCGGCATTTCCGCGGCCTCCAAAGGTCCCAGCAGACGCTCGGCCAAACGTTCCCCAAAGCGGCAATGGAGACGAGCCATCCGCTCTACAGCGACAATATCGGTCCCCATACCCACAATCATCCCCGCGCCTCAAGCATAAGCCGTTTCATATCCGCCACCGCCAGCGCCATACCGACAAACAGTGCGTGGGCGATAATAGCATGGCCAATATTCAATTCCCGGACATTGGGAATCGCTGCTATCGCCTGCACATTATGGTAATCCAGACCATGTCCAGCATTCACCTGTAGACCGAGGCTATCGGCAAAGCTTACCGCACTGATGATCAGGCCCAGCTCTTCTGCACGGGACGCCGCATCGGCGGCATTGGCATAGCGGCCCGTATGCAGTTCGACCACGGGCGCTCCAGTTTCCATCGCCGCCTCTAGCTGAAAGGGATCGGGGTCAATGAACAACGATACCCTGATCTTGGCAGCGGCCAGACGCTGACAGGCCTCTTTGATACGCGGCAACTGTCCGGCAACGTCCAGTCCACCTTCGGTGGTCAGCTCCGCCCGGCGTTCCGGCACCAGACAACAATCACTGGGGGCCAGGCGCTCTGCCACGCGCAGAACACCTTCTTCTACCGCCATTTCCAGGTTGAGGCGGGTACGCAGTGTCTGACTGAGAATTTCCACATCTCGTTCCAGAATATGCCGACGATCCTCACGCAGGTGTGTGGTAATGGCGTCCGCTCCGGCACGTTCCGCGACAAAAGCCGCCTCCACCGGATCTGGATAACGGGTACCACGCGCCTGCCGCAACGTGGCCACGTGGTCTATATTTACCCCCAAAGCAATCATTCGCTGTGCTCCTCTCTTCATGTCGTCGACGTGAGCCGTGTTCTGCGCAAGTACGCCGCAAGGAGGCGGCGGCTCTCCAGCGGGCGCCCACCCAGATGGACTTGTAACTCCTGCTCCAGGCAGTGCCGCAAAGAGGGACCCCAGCCTCCCACAATTCGTGTCTGCATCGCCCCCTGCAACCAAGCCAAAGCGGCCGCCTCCAAGGTCACCACCGTGGCATCGGGCGCATGTGCCGGACAAAGCACCCCACGTTCTGCCTGGTAAAACCAGTGCTCTGAAAGCGTAGGATCAAGAGATCGGCCACACTTCGCGCAGCGCTCCAGGTCGGGTGCCCAGCCCAGGTTTTCCAGCAGGCGCCGCTCGAAGCGTCGCAAATACCAACCCGCACCGGGTTCACCGCGTAATACCCTGATCGTTTCTTCATACACCAGAAAGAGTGCAGGAAAGGGATCCCCGCGCTGGGTGAGCCTTAACAGCAACTCGTTGATGTAAAAGAGGCTGAGGCTTTGCAAGCTATCGAGTGGCAGCGCTGGCTCAAGCTCTTCCGCCTGCGCCAGCACCGGTAACTCACCCCGCCCCAGCCAACGCACCCATAAGGGGCGCCCCGCCTCAATCCGCGCCAGCGGAGAGCGGGCGCGCCGAGCACCTTTGGCCAAGACCCCCAGCCGACCCTGTGTCTGCGTAAACAGTTCGACTACCAGACTGGTATCCCCGTAAGGGTAGCGATGCAAGACCCAGGCGCGATCACCGGCCTCAGTCGTCATACCCCAGCTCGCGCAGGATATTGCGGTCTTCCGACCACTGTTCCTTTTGCTTGACCCACAAGCCCAGCCAGACCCGCTCTTCGGTCAACTGCTGCAGCGTCTCCCGCGCCCGGCTGCCAATCACCCGCAACCGGCTGCCGCCGTCACCTAAAATAATGGCTTTCTGCCCCGGCCGTCGACAATAAATAGTCGCCTCGATGCGCTGCTGACCGTATTCCACCTGATAGCTTTCAATGGCAACCGCTGTATCGTAGGGCAGTTCGGCGCCCAGTTGCCGGAAGATTTGCTCGCGGATGATTTCTGCCGCCATAAACCGCAGGTTGCGATCGGTGACCTGATCCTCCGGGAAAGACGCCGGTGCCGGCGGTAACAGGGGCACCAACACATCGGCCAGACGCTCCACATCAGCCGCCTTGCGCGCCGACAGCGGTATGACCGCCGCGAATTTTCCACGCTCCGCCAACGTCTGCAAATAAGGAAACAGGCGCGTCTTGGCCGTCACCCGATCCACTTTGTTCACCACGACCACCAGCGGAATGCCGGCCCGCTGCAACCAGCGCAAGGCCTCCGCATCATCATGGGTCCAGAGCAGCGCCTCTACCACCAGCACGCCCAGATCCGCAGACTCCAACGCTCCCCGGGTAGCCCGCAGCAGATGCCGGTTCAGACTGCGATAACCACTATGCACGCCCGGTGTATCCAGAAACAACAGTTGTCCGTCGGGGCGAGTCAGTATTCCAAGAATCTGGTCACGCGTTGTCTGCGGACGCGGTGCGGTGATACTGATTTTTTGCCCAACCAGATGGTTCAGCAGGGTAGATTTACCGACGTTAGGGCGCCCGAGCAGCGCCACATACCCGCTGCGATATCCTTCGTCAGGAACGACATCCGTAACATCATTCACGCGCGGCCACCTGCAGTTGCGCCAACATCAGCGCCGCGGCCTGTTGTTCCGCTTTCCGTCGACTGCCATCCTCAGCTTCGGTAGCCTCGGCGCCCGGCACATTACAACGCGCTACAAAACGTCGTTCATGGGCCTGCCCTTTTTCTGCCACCAAAGCATATATGGGAAGAGGACGTCCCTGCCCCTGCAAGAATTCCTGCAGGCGCGTTTTGGGATCACGCAACTCTTCATCGCTCAGATGATCGGTCATCAGGGGTTCAACCAGTTGCGCGACAATACCTTCTGCCGCCGAAAAACCGCCATCAAGAAAGGCCGCGCCAATTACCGCCTCCAGGGCGTCAGCCCGAATGGAATCGCGCCGTGCGCCACCACTACGTATTTCTCCGGATCCAAGGATCAGAAAATCGGCCAGAGCGATCTTTCCGGCTATATCCGCCAGGGTTTCCTCACGAACCAGCCGCGCCCGCATCCGCGACAGGTCTCCTTCGCTCACCTTGGGAAAGCGGGCATAGAGCTTCGCCGCCACCACGAAGTTCAACGCGGCATCACCCAGAAATTCCAGCCGTTCATTGTGCTGGGCACCAGCACTCCGATGTGTCAGCGCTTGCGATAGCAAGGACTGCTCACGAAAATGATAGCCGACCGATTTTTGCAGCCCTTCTAAGACACCCATAAACGCAGACTCAGTAATCCAAACATGTGAAGAAAGGACTATATCATACACGGAAAAGCCTTTTTTAATGCCCTATGGCTTTAAAATGCAGTAGCAGACTGATATTGGCTATCAAGGGCACAATCTTGTCATAACTGACGGTGATCGACGTCTGGCCCGTACCATTTCTCTCGATCCGAATGTCTTTCTGCGGGATGTCGATCATGGCCACCCTCAGGCGATCATTCAGGTCATGGCGAATTTGTAATGAGGACACCCCCGGCCCAGACTGCCGCGCCTGATGACTGACGATATTTTTCAAGGACGAATAATCGTAGTAGAGCGGCATCACCTTCACTACAAAGGCAACAGCAAGTACCAAGATCAACAGCCAGAAAATCACGCCGATGAGTGAGATACCTGCCTCCCCGGAATGCTGTGGTGTTACGGATCGCGCACCTTGAACACGCTGGCCAAAGATTTTCTTCATGAACTGGTCGTCTACAATCGATTTGCGCATTCCGAACCCTCCGGAAGCCGATGGATCCATCCATTTACTACTAGTCCTGAATCAGGATTTTGCAAGTGCAACCCTCACCCTCAGGAAACCTCGTCCAGAGAACGACCAATCTGCTTCCAGCGGATGGCCCAGTCCTCGGCATTCCAGGAGAACCACACGAACATCGCCTTTCCGACGATATTACGCTCTGGCACCACACCCCAGAAACGACTGTCATTACTATTATCACGGTCATCGCCCATCATGAAATAGGAATGGGGCGGCACCTTGTAAGGGCCAAAATTCATCTGGGCTTCCGGTGTGTCAAATTCGATAATATGGAACTTGTGGCCCCCAAGTTCCTGCTCATATTCTTTGGTGGGAATCACCATGCCTTCGGCACCCTTCCCTTCCGGCCGATAATCAAAGGTTCGGATAAACTTTTGCGGCACCAGTTTATTGTTGATATAGAGGGCATTTCCCTTCACCTCGATCGTGTCACCCGGCAGGCCGATAACCCGCTTGATGTAGTCGACATGTGGATTCTTGGGATACCGAAACACCATAACATCACCCGCCTCTACCGGACTGCCCTGGGTAATGGGAGTATGAATCAAGGGTAGCCGCAATCCCCACTGGAATTTATTGACCAACACAAAGTCCCCCACCCGCAAAGTCGGGATCATGGATCCGGAGGGTATCTGAAAAGGCTCAAATAGAAAGGCACGGATCAGGAAAACAATAAGCAATACTGGAAAAAAACTCCGAGCATACTCGACAACTATGGACTCTCTGGCTTCCGCAGGTCGATTCTTTCGCAAAAACAAGAGATCCACCAGCCAGATCAGGCCGGAAAGCACAACCGCCAGAAACAACCCAAGGGTAAAATCCATTCAGCACCTATCCTTCACTCTGCGCCTTACCACAATCAGCTTCCGCATTCAGTTCACGGAGCGCGTTTTATCTTTTGTCAGTTTTCAGTATTGCCAGAAAAGCCTCTTGAGGAATCTCCACATGACCAATCTGCTTCATGCGTTTTTTACCCTCCTTTTGTTTCTCCAGCAATTTACGCTTACGGGAAATGTCACCGCCATAACACTTGGCCAACACATTCTTGCGCAGGGCTTTGACCGACTCCCGGGCGATCACCCGAGCGCCGATTGCTGCTTGTATTGCCACCTCAAACATCTGTCGGGGGATCAGATCACGCAATCTGGTTACCAATTCCCGGCCCCGCCGCTCGGACACATCGCGATGAACAATCCAGGACAACGCATCCAGCTTTTCGCCATTGATCAAAATGTCCATTTTCACCAGTGGTCCGCTTTCAAAGCGCGCGAATTCATAATCCATGGAGGCATAGCCGCGACTCACCGATTTGAGGCGGTCAAAAAAATCCAAAACCACCTCATTGTGGGGCAGTTCATAACGCAGCATAACCTGCCCACCCGTAAACTGCATATTTTTCTGCCGACCGCGCCGCTCTTCGCAGAGCGCGATCACTGGTCCGAGATAAGCTTCCGGCACCAAAATATTTGCCGTAATTACCGGCTCTTGAATGTCCGCAATCTGCTGTATGGGCGGCAAATCGGCAGGATTGGAGATCTTCAGTACCTGCCCGTCCGTGGTAATCACCTGATAGATGACGGTCGGCGCGGTGCTGATCAACTCCAACTGATACTCCCGCTCCAGGCGCTCCTGCACGATTTCCATGTGCAACAGCCCCAAAAATCCGCAACGGAAACCAAAGCCCAGGGCTTGTGAAGTCTCCGGCTCAAACTGCAATGCCGCATCATTCAGCCGCAATTTCTGCAGCGCCTCGCGAAAATTTTCATAGTCCGCCGAGTCCACGGGATAAAGCCCGGTGAACACCTGCGGCTGCACCTCGCGAAAACCCGGCAGTGGCGCACTTGCGGGGCGGTCCTGCTCCGTCAGCGTGTCCCCCACTCGGGCGCCTTCAATGGTCCGCACGCCCGCGATGACAAAGCCCACCGCACCGGTCTCCAGCACCGGAACAGTCAGGGATTTTGGGGTGAAAACACCGACCTTTTCGACCACATAAGATTTCTGCCCCGCCATCGTCAGGATACGCTGGCCCGGACGGACCGAACCATTCATCACCCGCACCAGAACCACGGTCCCCAGGTAATTATCGAACCAAGAGTCGATGATAAGGGCCTGTAGCGGCGCGCCCGGCTCGCCTTGGGGCGGCGGGATACGCTCCACCACCCGCTCCAAAATCTCCCGAATACCGACGCCCTCTTTGGCACTGGCCTCCACGGCATCGTCAGCAGGCAGCCCGACAATTTCTTCGATCTCCTTGCGCACCCGCTCCGGATCGGCAGCCGGCAAATCAATCTTGTTCAGGATGGGTAGAATCTCCAGATCATGTTCGAGCGCCGTATAACAATTAGCCACACTTTGCGCTTCCACGCCCTGCGAAGCGTCCACGACCAACAGTGCCCCTTCACAGGCGGCCAGCGAACGGCTGACCTCGTAAGAAAAATCCACATGGCCCGGCGTATCAATGAGATTAAATTGGTACTCCTGCCCATCTGCGGCGCGAAACTGCAAGCGTACACTCTGTGCCTTGATAGTGATTCCGCGTTCCCGTTCGATGTCCATGGTATCCAGCACCTGACTGGACATCTCCCGCTCGGTCAGCGCCCCGCAAAGACGGATAAACTGATCCGCGAGCGTGGATTTGCCGTGATCCACGTGGGCGATAATAGAAAAATTACGAATATGTTGCTGTGCAGTCATATGACCTGTCAATCCGTGGGCGTCCGGCGGGCAGTACCGCCGCGCCGGGCACCATAACAAAAAGGGCTGGTGCACAAACACCCAGCCCCTCGCGGCTACTGCCTGCATCAATGCGGCAGCGAAAGTACCAGATAAAAACTCCCCTCACCGCGCCGCACCAGCACCGGTATCGGCTGGCCTGCCGGCAACACCGCCACCAGCTTCTGCAAATCGGCGGCATTGGTAATCCGCTGTTGTGCCACCTGCAAAATCACATCACCGGGACGAATGCCGGCTTCCGCTGCCGGACCCACACCAACACCGAGGACGAGAACGCCGGTATTCACATTCAGTTGCTTACGTGCTTCCGCCGTCAGCGGCCCCACCTGCACGTTCAGTCGTTTGACTTCGCCCTTCTGCGCCGGTCTACCCGGCGCAGTGGATTCGGCCGCATTCTCCAGATTACCGGGCAGACTTTCTACCACGATATTGAGGACCATGGGTTTACCATCACGGATGACACCCAATTTCGCCTTGAAGCCGGCCGGCAATGCACCCACCAGCGGCGGCAACTGACCTGAGTTATAGATGGATTGGCCATCAAAGGAAACAATGACATCCCCTGGACGCAGCCCCGCCTTGGCGGCCGGACCATCTGGTACCACCTGTGACACCAGTGCACCTACCGGCTCTTTCATGTGGAAGGACCTGGCGAGATCCATGCTGACGTCCTGAATCATGACTCCGAGCCAGCCAAAATGCACTTTCTGATGTAACTTTAACTGCTTGACAGCATCCATAGCGACATTAATGGGGATGGAGAAGGACAAGCCCATGTAGCCGCCACTGCTGGTATAAATCTGGTCGTTGATACCGATCACCTGACCACGCATGTTGAAAAGCGGGCCACCGGAGTTGCCGGGGTTTATCGGCACGTCCGTTTGAATAAACGGGATATAGGGGTCATCCGGCAAAGGCCGCGAGGTCGCGCTGACCACACCCTGGGTCACGCTGTTCTCAAAGCCAAAGGGCGATCCTACCGCCAGTACCCATTGCCCGACCTCCAGCTTGCCGGAGTCACCAATTTGTACCGTTGGCAGATTCTTCGCATCGATTTTAAGCAAAGCAACGTCCATGCGCGTCGATAACCCCACCAAGTGGGCCGTGTATTGATGATGATTGGTGAGACTGACGATGATCTTCTGGGCACCCTTCACCACGTGCGCCGCCGTCACAACATAACCATCGGAACTGACGACAAATCCAGAACCCAGAGACTGCACTTGATACTTCTGACCGGCTCCGGGCCCTCCCTGAGGGCCACCCGGTTGCCCCGGCGCACCAAAGAAGGGAGCGAAAAACTGATTCAAGGGAGAGTTCGGTGGGAATGGCGAGCCCGTGTTGCGCGCCACCTTGGTCTCCGTCGTGCTGATGTTCACCACAGCAGGTCCATACTGTTTGACGATGGGCGTAAAATCAGGTAAACCCACCAATGCCTGACCACCGGTACCGGCGGCATCCGCCCAAACAGGCGCCACCATCCCTATGCTCAGGCCAAAACCTACACAAAGCGCCACCACAAGGCGCTGTCTACCCAGCACACGATTTTTCAAGAAACCCCCTCCCAACCATCCGATTTATTACCGTGTCTATCATCTCGGTATCTGCTGTACTTAGCAACAGGCACGGCCCCCTCTCGACTATACGCACTGACGTGTATTGTAACTGACGCTGATTCTAGGGATTACCTGCAGGAAAAGCCATGGAAGCTGCGCTGATACCCGCTGCAGGCGTATAGCCCGCGCTCTCCAGACCGGCCTGACCTGAGTCATAGGCGGTAAAAATTTGTGAAGGAGCCAGGTAATTACCACCGCCAGGCACCCAGAGCCGTTGTATATCTCTCTGGATAAGCACATCTGCACCAGAGCTCCGCGGCGTGAAGCCTGCTACGGGACGTAAATGAAATTCATCACTGCGGGACGAAAAGCCTCTCAGCATGGCTGTCGTAGCGTAATGACCGGATCCACCTCTGGCAACCGATTGATCTGATGCGATATTATTCGGAAAGACACCCACCAAAGTCACCGACACCACCAACACTGCAGCAACGGAACCCGCTTTCATCCAGAAGCTCCAGGAAACACCCCGCCGTCGCCCGGTTTGCGGGGCCAGGATACTGGGCTCGCTCATAATCGCCCAGGCAACCCGGTCTGCGAAGTCGGCCGACGCTAATTGGACCCCATTCCGGTCATTTTGCAGAAGAAAAGAGACGCGGTACTGAGACTCCCAAGCCTCTCGTAATCCGCGCTCACTTTGCAAACGCATGGCCAAGCGGTTGGCGCGCAGACCTGTCAGCTCGCCCTCCATGAACGCCATCAGTTCTTTTTGCGTTTCATCGTTCATGATTTTTCCTGCTCTAACAACGGGGCCAAAACCTTGGCAATTGATTCACGCGCTCGAAAAATTCGGGACCTTACCGTCCCCACCGGGCACTCCATGACCTGAGCGATTTCGTCGTAACTCAAGCCTTCAAATTCCCGCAAGGTCACCGCCGTGCGCAAATCCTCCGGCAACGCTGCCAATGCCGTATCGATATGTTCTGCCAATTCCTTACTAAGCAGCAACCCTTCCGGGGTATCATATTCTCTTAGTCCATCGGCACTGGCAAATTGTTCCGCATCTTCTGTTTCTGCATCCACAATAGAAACCTGGCGGCCCTGAGCTACGAGGTGATTTTTTGCCGTATTGACGGCAATGCGGTACAACCAGGTATAGAAAGCGCTATCGCCACGGAAATTGGCGAGCGCACGATAGGCTTTGACAAAAGCTTCCTGGGCCACATCTTCAGCCTCTTCGGGCGTGCGCACGAAACGTCCGACCAGGGAAATCACCTTGTGCTGGTATTTGCGTACGAGGAGATCAAATGCCCCCTTCTCTCCCTTTTGCACGCGCTGGACGAGGAGCAGGTCACTGGGTGCGCCATGCTCCTGACCACCCGCCGTGCTGCGTCCCATAATCTTACCCATTCGGCCTTTTCCTTCCCTTTGTTCTTTAGGTGCCGTTCTTCACCTTATCAGACTGTCATCGTATCATGACCCCTCCCAATTCACGCAACGCTGACGCCCAACCCCCTCTCCCAGGACAGCAAATGCCTTTTTTCGACTTTCTCATTATCGGTTCCGGCGCCGCCGGACTCAGCGCCGCCCTGGGGCTTAGCCGCCTCGGGCAAGTAGGCATTGTGAGCAAAGGACGGGCGAATGATTCCGCCAGCGACTGGGCGCAGGGCGGCATCGCCGCGGTCATGGATATGGACCACGACAGTATTGCCCTACACATCGAGGATACGCTGGGAGCCGGTGCCGGACTATGTCACCCGGAAGCAGTCCGGCAAATCATTGGCCACGGCACGGAGGCGGCGCATCAATTAATTGCCTGGGGAGTGCCTTTTGATCGCCAATCGGACGGAAACTGGCATCTCACCCGTGAGGGTGGACACCAGGCGCGCCGAGTACTACACAGCGCCGATACTACCGGCCACGCCATCGAGAGCACCCTACTGCGAAGAGCTCTGGCCGAGCCTGCCGTACAGATAGCTGAAGAACACTACGCCAGCGATCTTTGGCTCAGCGGAGGTCGTTGCGCGGGCGCCTGGGTTCTCGCTCCCGGAAGCGACCGTTCGGAGTTGTGGTCGGCACGGGCGGTGATTCTCGCCAGTGGCGGTGCCGGTCAGTTGTATCTGCACACCAGTAATCCGCTGGTGGCCACCGGGGACGGCATCGCACTCGCCTATCGGGCGGGCGCGGAAATCGCCAATCTGGAGTTTGTCCAGTTTCACCCCACTACGCTCTACCAACCAGGTAGTGCACCTTTTTTGCTTTCTGAGGCCTTACGCGGTGAGGGAGCGCTTTTGCGCCTGCCGGACGGCAGTGCCTTTCTGGAGCATTATGACCCCCGTGCCGAGCTGGCACCGCGGGATATTGTCGCGCGTGCGATTGATGCCGAGATGAGACGGCGTCACCTCGCCTATGTCACTCTGGACATCAGCGCACAGCCCAGCACTCTGGTGCAGCAGCATTTTCCAGCGATTTCCGCGTACTGTCGGGCACAAGGCTATGATCTGACGCGGGAACCAATCCCGGTAGTCCCTGCCGCCCACTATACCTGCGGCGGTGTGGTCGTAGACGCGGCGGGACGCAGCACTATCCCAGGACTCTATGCGGTGGGTGAAGTCAGCTCCACCGGACTGCACGGAGCCAATCGTCTCGCCAGCAATTCATTACTGGAATGTGTGGTGGGTGCGGCAGCGATCGTCGTTGACCTGGAAGGACAGTCGCACCTGCCCGATTGCCCACGTCAAATGCCCGGACATTTGACGGAGCAATCAGCAACGGCCACACCAGAAATAGACATCGCAGTCTTGCGGCAGACATTGCAGGCAGGCATGTGGCAAGCGGCCGGTATTATCCGCAACGATGAAAGCCTGCGGTCCGCCAGCGCACTCTGGCATGAATTGGCCACGCGCATTGGCGATAACCTGTACGGACCGCGGCCTTATCAGGAACTGCGCAATCTGCGCCAGTGCGCGGAAATTCTCACCCGTTCCGCGCTGTTACGCGAAGAATCCCGTGGCTGTCATTTCAACAGTGACCACCCACAACTTCGGAGTGTGGCAGCGGACAGCATCAGCCAGCGGGATCAGCAGGGTCCGATACTGCGTCCCATTCCTGGCGCAATCTGAGCCGCCAACGCCGCCACAGATCATCACCTGCCGTGAAGAAGGCGATCAATACGAGGCGGCGACCATCGTCATCCTGTAGGAGGATCATTCCCAGGCGCGGGTGCAGAAATGGGCGGGCGCGATGCTGAACGGACACCACGCTACCATCCTCCATTTTCACTCGCAGATCGCTCTCTATACCGAGCAAGATCGCCTCCGGCACGGCCTGGCCGGCACGCCGACGCAGAAGGCAGTGCCAGACGGCCCATGCCAACACCACGGCGAGCAGCGCCAAACCCCAGCGCCAATCGTGGCCCATCGTAAAACCTGCGCAGAGCAAAGCCAGTGCACAGGGAACATTCTGTAGCCAGCGCTGCCGTCGGGCACCGCCAAAGGAAAGAATCGGTAGGACTTTGTCGCTGTCATCCATAAGGGTATGATTGGGGTCATGCTGTTTCAGCAACCGGGAGTTCGATCGTATGCCTTCAGCCGTCATTACCTTTACCCCCCTGCGTACGGAACTGGGTCTGATTCACGCCCACGGCGTGGATGCCGAAAAGTTTTTACAAGGGCAATTCTCTAACGATCTGCATGCCCTGGCCAGTGGTCACGGCCAGTGGAGCAGCTACAGTACGGCTAAAGGGCGCATGATTGCCAATTTTTACGTGCAGCGCGACCGCGATGGCTTTTGGCTGAGTCTGGCCGCCGATATGGCCGACATAGTCATCGAACGGCTGCGCAAGTTCCGGATGATGGCCAAGCTGGAGATTGAGCGGGGGGAACCAGAATTCGCGTTATTCGCTGTCTCTGGTAGAGGTGCTGGTGATCTGCTTGGCCATGCTCTCGGGCTTGCGGCGCCGGAAACCGGCAACAGCGGGTTGGTCCACGACGATAGGATCATCACCCGTCTGCCCTGGGTGAATGCGGAAGCCTTTCTGATCATTTCGCCCGCATCCCGTGCGGAAGCACTCAGCGCAGGACTGACAGCGGCTGGTGCGCGGGCAGGATCTGCGGAAGATTGGCGACTGCAAGCCATCCATGCCGGCGTCGGCATGATCAGCAACGCCACCACAGAAAAAGTTATTCCCCAGGAACTGAATCTGGAGGTATTGGGCGGCATCAATTTCAAGAAGGGCTGCTATCCGGGGCAGGAGATTGTCGCGCGTTCCCACTATCTCGGCAAACTCAAGAACCAGACCTACCGGATCTCGGCCCGGGCGCCACTGCGAGCAGGTGAAGAAATTTTCAGTGCCAACATGGGGGAGCAAAGTATTGGCGTCGTTATTAATACGGCACCGGATCCTCAAGATGGCTTTGCCGCGCTGGCGGTTTTACGCGCCGCTAACACCGGGGAAGCCCTGATGGCTGGGGCGCCGGATGGTACCCCTTTGAGCTTGGGGAAGCTTCCTTATACCCTACCCCTGGACGTCGCCAAAGAGGGATAGTCATCAATGTGGGGGCTGGTGGCAGGCATTGTCAGTTATCCGGCGTTTGCTTGGTATGGCAAGCGTTATCTGGATGGGCAGGGACTGGAGCGCGGTTTTACCCGCACGGTACTGGTGCTTCTGATGGCGACCATACTCTCTTCCACACTCGCTTATGGAGTTTCGTGGATGGCCAGTACCGCGCAGAGCCGCAACAGCCAAGCTCAGTTACAAAAAAACGGCATCGCGATGTTGGCTGACGAGTTAAAATGCGCGCGCGATCCTGCCAGCGCGCTTTGCCAATCCACTGCGGAGCAGGCCAACGCTTTGGAGCAAAAACTCCTGTCCGGCCTCACCGGCAACCATCAAAATCAGTGAGCGATCGCAAAACCGGCAGCGCCTCACCATGCCTGTAGATCGGCTAATGACTCAGGAGACTGGCGCATCCAGAAACAGGGTAAGTACCCCCGTATAACCATATATTTTATCATGTGAAATTTCGCCATTGGCAAAAAATCCAACCAGAGGGAAGTCGCCCAGGCGCTCCTGAATGATCCGCAATTCCATAGAATCGGGTCCGAACAGACCTTCACCGCGCCCAAGACAAGAGAAATAGAGGCCACCGCGAATCCCTCTCCCCCCCACCAGACGGATAATTTCTGTGAGCATCCGCTCCAGATCCTCGCGCGCCGTGCTGCCGTCCCGCTTGCAGAACATCAGGGACTGACCGGTCTCTATATATTCCCCGATTGCCAGCAGCTTGCGATCGATATCAATACCAAGCAGATTACGCACCACATAGTCGCCACGATCATCGTTTTTGACCGGCAACGCCACAAAAATAAACCCCGCCGCCCGCTGCAAATCCCGGGAGAGAATGTCACCGATCTCTTCATAAAACACGTCCAGCGCCGGACGTTCATCCAGACGGGCGATCACGTTGCTCTTGGCTTCGGCAATTTGATGGATTGGACCGATGGGGCTACAGCCTTGAGTCAGGCGGGTAACGATGGCGATCTTCGCGCTGAACGTCACTCCACTCAATCCGCCATGCACGACCTTATCGGCAAGTTGCGCACCGTTGGCACGACTGCTGCTGATCCCGCCGGTGATGAAGCCGCTACTCATCTTTCCGGCAAAATCACGAACCAGATCAGGCAAATCCGGTGTCTGGGAGTCACCGTGGACGATGGCGAAATACGACGGATGATCCGCCTCCCCCATTGCCAGCTCCTCGCCGGGTTGGTAAGGCTCCAGCCCTGCAAACAGGTGGAACGCCGTCTCCGGGAAATCGGTCACCATCAAGGCCAGTGCCGGTTCATTCAGGTATTCCTGAGCAGTCGCGCAGATGCCAATCCCCACACAGCCCGTCCAATGCGGCACACCGGTTTCTTCTCGCAGGACGCTCAGAATTTCCGGCAGATCAGACTCGAAGCTATCGCTGACGTAGAGGAATCCCAGCGTACCACCCCGCACCCGCGGACCCGCCATCTCCAAAGTGGAGGACAAAGCCGTACGCCAATCCGCATCACGGGCATGGCCGTAGGGAAAAAGCCGTTCATTGTGCAAAAAAGGGCCTCATGAGCATTTCTTGTAAAAAACCGCATGACGAGCGCGGACATAGGATCCAGACGGCATCTGTCGAAAATAAATGATGGTGACCGCTTGAATCGTCGGGGAGAAAAAGGCTGAATCGCCTTTTAATTTGGTGGAGCCAAGCGGGATCGAACCGCTGACCTCTTGAATGCCATTCAAGCGCTCTCCCAGCTGAGCTATGGCCCCGATGCGGCGTAATATATGGATTCATGCTAGCGATGTCAAACATTTTTTGTATACATCCGGTCATCAGCAGCATGCGCTCAAAGGTCCACGACCATACCGTCATAGGCGGGGATGACCGTTTCCGGCAACTCCGCAGCCAACGTCGCATAATCAAGATCATGGGTCATGTGGGTAAAAATGGTCCGCTCTGCGCCAATGCGCTGCGCCCAGTACAAAGCCTCTTCCACATTAAGATGGGTGGGGTGCTCTGCATAATGCAGACAATCAAGAATCAGGACTTTCAGTCCTTGCAACAGCATCAGACTGCTATCCGGGATGATTTTTAGATCAGTAAGATACGCCGCATCATTAAAACGATACCCGAGAATAGGCAGTTGACCGTGCAGCACGGGTATTGGTGTCACCGCAACCCCACCAAAGGTCTGCGGCGATGCTATCCGGTGCATGGAGAGCGAAGGCTTTGCCCAAGTGATGTCCGGCGGCAGAAAACAATAGCGAAACCGGGTTTCCAATTCCATCGCCGTGCGCTCATCCGCATGGCAAGGGATCACGATCTTCTGCGCAAAATTGAAGGCACGCAGGTCATCGACACCATTGATATGATCAGCATGAAAATGGGTATACAACACGGCACTCAGCACCTGCACATCGGCGCGCAACATCTGCTGACGCAGGTCCGGACCGGTATCCACCAACAGATTAGTATCCCCATCCTGCACCAGAATACTGGCCCGCAGGCGGTGGTTGCGTGGATCAGCGCTGCAACAAACCGGACAATGGCAGGCAATCGCCGGTGTGCCGGCACTGGACCCCGTACCAAGGAATATGATCTTCATATCGCTACCGCGTGTTTAAACAGTGCGTGGAAATTCGCCGTGGTCCGCTCGGCGATATCCTCCAGCGTCTCGCCCCGCAACGCCCCGAGAAAGGCCGCGACATGAGCGACAAAAGCCGGCTCGTTGCGCTTGCCGCGTTGCGGCACGGGGGCCAGATAGGGCGCATCCGTCTCCACCAGCAGGCGATCCGCCGGCATTTTCTTGGCCACCGACTGCAATTCAACGGACTTCTTGAAAGTCACAATGCCGGAAAAGGATATATAAAAGCCCATATCCATGGCAGCCTTCGCAAAACCCCAGTTTTCAGTGAAGCAATGGATGACACCACCGACTGCCGCCGCCTCTTCACTGCGCAGCATAGCGATGGTGTCTGCCGCCGCCGCACGGGTGTGGACGATCAGCGGCTTTCCCGTGGCCTTGGAAGCGGCTATATGCCGGGCAAATCGCTCCCGTTGCCAGGACAGATCTCCTTCACTGCGGAAATAATCGAGGCCGGTCTCGCCGACGGCCACCACCTTGTCGACCGCCAGAGCGGCGAGCAGATGCTCCCATTCCGGGGTCTCCGCTGCGGGTTCATTGGGATGCACGCCCGCTGCCGCCCACACGCCGGGGTACTCGGCAGTCAGGGCCTGCACCCGCGGCCAGTGCGCCTCGACAACCGCCGCAATCAGCATTTCTTGCACCCCGGCCGCATGCGCGCGCGCCAGAATGCCAGCCCGATCGACGTCAAAATCGTCGAAATCCAGATGACAGTGGGAATCTACCAGCATGCGTTTATGACCCTCTGGCGGATTCAGACCAATTTTCCTGCCCGACACGCTGGGCGGGGGATAGACTCCGCCTCTGCCTGGCTGCCTCAAAAAGGCAAATCCCGGTGGCGACGGACACATTCAGACTTTCGATGGCGCCCATCATGGGAATATGCGCCAGATAATCGCAGTGCTCGCGGGTAAGGCGGCGCAAACCTTTTCCCTCACCACCCATCACCATCACCAGCGGCATCTTCAGGTCGAGCGTATAAAGGCTCTGAGCACCCTCCCCCGCCATCCCGACCAGCCAGAAACCCGACTCTTGCAAGGCAGACAGGGTTCGCGACAGATTAGTCACGGTACAGACCGGAACACGTGACGCCGATCCGGCAGACGCCTTGCGTACGGTGGCATTGACCGGACAGGCATTATCCTTGGGCAGAATCACCGCATCGACCCCCGCCGCTTCCGCACTGCGCAGACAGGCACCGAGATTATGAGGATCAAGCACACCATCCAGCACCAGCAGGAAGCCGCGACCTGCCAATTGCGCCAGAATCGTCTCGAAGTCTTGCTCGGGAAAGTCGCGCAGCAAGCCGCCAACGCCCTGGTGCTTGTCGGTGTTCAGTCGTCGCCCCAATGCCGTACTCCGCCATTCATTCACTGGCAAATGCTGTTCTGCGGCCTTTTGCAGTAACGGCGCGACACGGTCATCGGTCCTTCGCTCAATCGCCACCCAGAGTTCCAGCAATTCTTGCGAATCCAGTGCGGCGCTGACCGCATGGATACCATAGAGGGATTCTTCAGTCACCCGGCACTCCCGCCAACATCGTGAAAACTTCAGAATTGCGCTGGGAGGGCCGCACACAAGGCAGGCCGACGCGAGCGAAAGCGGTGGCCTCGTCAGGCGCCGGGGCCTGGTCCCAACCGGGCAGCCTGCGGCACGCCGCGACAAACCCGACCGGCCCCGTATGGGCGATCTGTGCGAAGCCCAGGAACTCGGTCGGGGCCTGATAAAATTTTACCCCGATACCGTCCTGACTCCATGCCTCCCGCTGCCCGGAAACAGACCCCACAAACAGGGGGCTGGCAGCAGCCAGCGCGACATCCCACTCGCCGGGCGTTAACACGCCTTCGCGGAGAAACTCCAGGCGCGGTAACGGCCATTCACCCCGCCGCAATGGGCCGGTACGCTGCAACTGCCATCCCTGTCTTGCAGCCCAGACAAAAACGCGCGACTCCAGATCCAGATACGCCGATAACGGTAACATCATGAACTGAACGCCACTCGCAAGGAACCGTCAAAAGGCGCAATTATCATATCGGGTCAAAAGCTGTCGAAAATATCGTCAACGATATTATCCGCCACCGCGAAACCCGCACCCAGGCCCAAACCGGTCATGACATTACCCAGGAACCCGCTGCCCATACCCGGCTGTCCCTGCATGGGCGCATTCCAGGGACGCTGCTGCTGCCCCATCCCTTGCGTCTGCATTTCCAACTGCTGGATACGCTGGGCCATCTGCTGCAGCATCATTCCCACATTCTGCTGCTGTTGTTGCAGGTTCATGGCCAAGCTGCGCAATTCCATACTGATTTCGCGTCCGGTCATTTTATCCGGTGCCATGGCGTTCACCCGTCCAGCGACCTGCTGCAAGGTCTGCAGGTTGTTCTGGGTCTGCTGCTGCAACTGATTATATTGTTGATCCAACATTGAGTAGTCCATGATGCGCTCCTGATTTCGTAAAGATAATACCCATTGATTAGATGGGCGGAAAGCCTGCGCAGTTCCACAACCACGGTGATCTGCGCAACTACTCCTGCAAGCGAATACGCCGCTCCCAGGCACGCCATACCCCGCGCGCCAACAACACCAGAATAGGTCCGATAATCAGGCCGATCAAGCCGAAGGCTTCCGCGCCACCAAGAATACTAAAGAACACCAGAAAGAAGGGAGCCTGCGTCTGCGATCCGGTGAGTAGTGGGCGCACCACCAGATCCGCCACGGTGATGACGATAAGCCCCCAGGCGAGAACGAGCAGACCAGCGATCCAATGCCCCGTAAAAGTGAGCCAGAGGGTGGCGGCGCCGACTACGGCCGTGGCACCAAAAGGAATTGGCGATATCAATGCGGTAGCAACCAACCAAAGTGGCCACATGCTTAGTCCCGCTACAGCGTAAGCGATACCGATAAACATGCCCTCTACCACACCCACACCAATGAGACCGATCAGTACCGAACGCGCCGCATCCCGGCAGGCGGCCAAATATCGATCGCCACGATCACGGCCCCAGAATTGTGTAGCCCCCAGGTACAATGCCTCCGTGAGACGCTCGCCATGCAGAGCCAGTGCAAACACGGTCAGTGCGGCAAAAAACGTATGCAACGTGAATATCCAGAGCTGACCCAAAGAATTGGTGATGAGGCTGGAATGCGCACTGAGCAGGGCAGAGAGATAAGCACCGTTCAGCCCGTGCAAATGGCTGAGCAACCAGTGACCAACATAGGGAATCTGCAGCACCTCGGGTGGCACCTCGACGAGCGGACCACCTGACTGCCAGCGGAAGATGAGTAGTGCCACCTGGGGCAGTACAGAATCAACGATAATGACCGCAGGAATAATGATAATCGCGACCCACGCCAGGGCGTGTATAAGCGAGCCCAGCCAGCGTGGGAGATGAAAACCCCGCTCCAGGCGCAACTGCCAAGGCCAGCCCACTGTGGTCAGCACCGCCCCCATCAGCAAGGGGCCGGCAAATGGGCTGAGGGTGTATGCGGCGCCAGCGTAAACCAGCAGCAACACGAACATGCCCCAGTTAGCATAGCCTGATGGCTCTTGGCTTTTTTGCACTCCTGTTCCCCTAATGCGCACTCCACGATGGAGTGCAAAACTACCATAGTGCCGCGCCGATGAGAATGCGCATAAGCGTCAGAAAAACCGGCAAGATTGATCAGTCAGTGAAGATGAATACCGGCGCGGTCCCAGACCGGTTCGACACCGTCGGGCAGCGGTGGCAGATGGCCGATGGCCGTGTGACCAAAATTCGGGCCATGAAAGTCGGAACCGACCGAACCCGCCATACCCAGTTGCCTGGCGAGACACCCCAGATGCTCGCGATCTCCCGCCGCCTGGCTGCCGGAGCAGACCTCAAGGCCGATGCCTCCGGCCTCCCGGAACTCGGTGAGCAAAGCACGCAGCCGGGTACCGCTGAGCTTGTAGCGACCGGGGTGGGCCAGAACGGCGGATCCACCTGCCGCGTTGATCCAGCCAATCGCTTCGGGCATGGAAATCCAGTCGCTGGGCACGTAGGCTTTACAACCGCGCCCAAGATATTTGCCAAAGGCCTCGTTCGTGTCTGCGCAATGTCCCTCACGCACCAGCCAGCGCGCAAAATGGCTACGCCCCACCATGCGGCTACCCGCCATCGCTCGCGCTCCGGCTTCTGCGTCAGAAATACCGGCATCTTCTAATAGACGCCCGATTTCTAAGGCGCGCCAATCGCGGAAGGCCATAATCCGACTCAAACCGCCCTGTAGAATGTTATTCTCTGGGTCTATAAAAAGGCCGACAATATGGATGCCTTGGGTGTTCCATTCGCTGGAGACTTCAACGCCCGGGACCAGCTGAATATCCAGTGCCGTCGCCTGCACACGGGCCTCCTCAAGCCCCGCGGTGTTGTCATGGTCAGTCAGCGCCATGACGCGCACCCCAGCCGCATGCACCCGCCGCACCAGATCGGTGGGCGTCATGGTGCCATCGGAGGCCAGCGAGTGCATATGCAAATCAATAAGAGAAACGGGGTATTGGTGCGACATAGGGAAAATTCCTGAATAAAGAGGATACCGCTTGCTGCGGAACCCGACACCATTCCATGTTAGCATAACACGCTCGACTTCATCGGGCATATCGGAGGCAGCAGTGGCTCTTATCCTGGACATCCCAGGCGCACAGAAGCGCTTTGAACAATACGCCAACCCCATCCTCAGTGCCTTTGCCGAGAGCGGCATTGCCACCGGAGAGCAGATCACCCCGCCAATGATTGTGGACGCCCTACGCCAGCTTTTCACGCTGCTGGCAACAGAAGTTGCGTCCTGGGACCCCGCACTGCCCGACGACGAGCCGGAGCGTATCGGCGATCTGACCATCGGCCTACTGATGGATCTCGCTACCTGGGCTGACCGCCTCGGGGAGCGTCAGGCGAAAACCGCCCTGGAAATGATCACCGTCAGTATCGCTGCATGGGTATGTAATCAACACGGCGCCATCCACACGCTGGAGCCTATCGTCAACGGTCTGGCCATTCTGGCCAATAGTCGCGTTGAGACCGACGAACTGCGTTCCCTGGCCCAATTGATGGGCCAAGTGAAAGAAGCCGCATCCGCAGACTACGCCACCGACCTGGATGGCGCCGACCCGCGCCGTCCCTGGCGTATTCTGCTGCTGAACTGGGGCATCACGGCAACCCGTGCCCAGGACCCTGCAGAAATGCGCAGCGCTTTTGCGGCACTCCTCCGTCACTTGCCTGTCGACGCGGCGCTTTTCTTTCAGGAAGGACGCCAGCAGGTGGCTCAGGGTGATTTTCCGGATGAGGTGAGGGCAGTCATGGAGGAAGCGGCAGAAGGTGCCGGACGAAGTCTGCGTCTGCACTAAGTCGCCATAAAATGGCCAGGACATCGGTCAGCCCCGGCCATTAATATCTATATATCTATATCACCCACGCAGGCTCCTACGATGGGCGCTGTGCTCAGAGTTCTTTGCCGTGATGCGCCAGAAAGTCGGCAACTCCCTCACTGGTTGGCTTCATACCGGCTTTGCCCTTCTCCCACTGTGCCGGGCAAACCTCTCCGTGTTCTTCAGAGAATTGCAATGCGTCCACCATACGGAGCATTTCGTCAATGTTGCGGCCCAAGGGTAAATCGTTGATTACCTCGTGCCGCACCACGCCTTCGCGATCGATCAGGAAAGAGCCGCGCAGCGCCACTTCATCATTGAGCAGAACGTCATAATTGCGTGCGATGCTCTTAGAGAGATCCGCCACCATAGGGAGTTTGATGTGACCAATGCCGCCCTTCTCTTCCGGCGTGTTCTTCCAGGCCAGATGGGTGAACTGGGAGTCCACGCTACAGGCGATGACCTCAGTATTGCGGGACTTGAAATCATTCAGGCGATTATTAAAGGCGAGAATTTCAGACGGACATACGAAGGTAAAGTCGAGCGGGTAAAAGAACAGAACCGCATACTTCCCTTTAATATACTGAGAAAGTTGAAAATTCTCGTTGATGCCATTATCAGCCATGACTGCGGGGGCCACGAAATCTGGAGCAGCTTTGCCTACTAATACAGCCATCGTAATTCTCCTTTGTTGAGCTAACGGGATAAAGTCCAGATTTTTACTATAGCGAACTTTTCCTGATTTCGCCAAACATCTGATCGATTCGGACGCATGCAAGCCCCCTGTGGGCAGCACGCCCGCCTTAGGCTAGAATAGGCGCCCAGCCCGCCGGATGATTCCGGCCGTAACCCCGTAACCCTTTGACTAAAATGTGAGGAGCCCGGCCCCCATGACATACGTGGTGACTGAATCTTGTATCAAATGCAAATACACAGACTGTGTGGATGTCTGCCCAGTGGACTGTTTCCGCGAAGGGCCTAATTTTCTGGTCATTGATCCGGATGAGTGCATAGACTGCACGCTCTGCGAGCCAGAATGTCCTGCCGGTGCCATTTTCCGCGATGATGACCTGCCCGCAGGTCAGGAAGAATTTGAGGAAATCAATGCCCGCCTCGCCAAGATCTGGCCAGCCATTATTCACAAGAAAGCGGCGCCCGAAGATGCTGACGCCTGGCTGGAAGTAAAAGATAAACGGGGTCTGCTCGAAGAGTGAGTAACGCTGACGCGCCCGCCGCGTTGCGTTCTCCCAGCTTTCGCCGGCTCCTCGGCCTGATCAGCGCGTACCGGGGCCGCATATTCCTCGCTATGCTCTTCATGGTGATTTCTGGCGCAGCCACCGGTGGGGTGGCTTATATGATCAAGCCGGTCCTTGACCGGATATTCATCGACCGCAGCGCCAGCATGCTCATCTGGCTGCCCTTGGGCGTCATAATGATCTACGCCGTTAAAGGTGGCGCCGATTACGTACAAGCCATCACCCTCGTGCGCACCGAAGAAGATGTATTGCGCGGTCTGCGTGAACGCCTTTTCGCCCATACCCTGCGCCTGCCCCTCGGCACCCTCATCGACAGCAGTCACGGCAGCACTCTGTCGCGAATGAGTCTGGACCTGACTTTATTACAGCAGGGCCTTTCGGTGCTGGCGCGCTTCTTTCTTTCCACCTTCCAGATTCTCGCGCTCATGGCGGTAGTGTTTTACATGAGCTGGAAGCTGGCGCTGATCAGTTTTATCACCTTACCCATCGCGTTTTATCCTCTGATTCGTTTCGGCCAGAAGTTACGCCAGCGCGGCGAGCGTCAACAAGAGCAGATGGGCCAGATCATGGAGCAGTTTTCTCAAAGTCTGCGCGGCGCCGAAGTGATCAAAAGTCAGGGTGGTGAAGACTTTGAGGCGAAGCGCTTCAGCATTCAGGCGCGTCACTACTTCGATCTGATGATGCAGATTGCCCGCATCCAGAAGGCGACGGTTCCGATTATGGAGATGATCGCGGCGCTGGGTATTGCGGTCATCATCTATCTGGGAGGCAGTCAGGTGGTGAATGGCGGGATGACGACGGGGGCCTTTTTCAGCTTTCTGACGGCGCTGGGGATGATTTATGAGCCCCTGCGCCAGCTCTCCTCGGCCAACAATCAACTACAACAAGGTCTTTCTGCCGCGGACCGGCTATTCGCCTGGCTGGATCAACCGGCAGAAGCCAGCCAGCGCTCCCCAACGCCACGTCCCTGGGGCACCTGGCAATGCCACGATCTCAAGTTACAGTTGGGGGGCGAAGCGATTTTACGCGGCCTTCATATCACGCTCCCCCCGCTCACGACGACGGCCATCGTTGGCCCCAGTGGCGGCGGCAAAACCAGCCTGGTACGGGTGTTACTCGGCTTGTTGCCGCCCAGCGGGGGAGAGATTACGGTAGCCGGACAGTCCATCCGCGATCTCCTCGCCGGCGACTATCGCGGCTATTTCAGCTTTGTCGCCCAAGAGCCGGTACTGTTCACCGGGACCGCCCTGAGCAATATCGCCTATGCCGATGCGCAACCCGATCATGAACGCGCCGAGGCGTCCGCGCGGCAAGCGCACGCCTGGGATTTTTTAGCCCCCATAGGGGGGCTGGAAACGATGATCAAAGGCAATGGCGGCAATCTTTCCGGTGGGCAGCGCCAACGGCTCGCCATCGCCCGGGCGCTCTACCTGGATCGCCCGGTGCTGGTCCTTGACGAAGCCACCAGCAACCTCGACAGCGAAAGTGAAGAACGCATCGCGGAAACCCTCAGCGCTCTTCATGGCCGAAAAACCATCATCATCGTGGCGCACCGCCCGCGCACCACCCGCCTCGCTGACCAGATCATCCACCTGGAGCGCGGGCAGATCGTGGCGGGAGGGCAGGGACAAGGGACAACATAAGAGGGCTCCAGACGTGTCAGTCAGAAAGTCTCGCGCAACGATTGCGCAGAGCGGCCAAGGCCACAGACAGACGCCGATCACCATCGGCATCCGGTGTCGGACCATAACGCTGGGCCAGATAGATTTCACGCACAGATTCCCGCTGATCCTCTGGCAACCGCTGCCAGAACAAACTCTCCACTCCCGGTCGCTCGTCTTTTAATCCCACAGTACGCAAAGCGCGCAGCGCGCGCTGGCGCCAATATCCGACATCCCTACCCGCCCGATAGCGGCGCCACAATATCCATGCCATCAGCAGCGAAGCACTGACCACTCCCAGCGACCAGTAAGTCAGCGTCGCGTGTCGATACCACCCCCGTGCTTTCGGCCAGTGTGGCGCATAGGCAGACGACTGCGCAATCTGCATGATTCGCGTACCCGCCGACGTCCAGAGAGCGCGCTGTTTGGCCGGCGTCAGGTCGATAACCATATTAAGCCACTGCCATTGCATCCAGTCCCAGAGTTGTAGCGCCCCAGGCACTACCGCGGGGGCTAATATACCGGTCTTGCTGCCACCCTGACCAGATATCGTCGCCGGCGTCGCATCCAGGCGTACCCAACCTTGTCCCGGTAGCCAAGCCTGCACCCAGGCATGGGCCATGCTCTGCCGCACAATCCAATAGTTACCCGCCGGGTTATACTCGCCACCGTGATACCCCATCACCACCCGTGCCGGAATTCCGTCCAAGCGGAGCAGCAGAGCCAATCCCCCGGCGTAGTATTCGCAAAAACCAGTATGGGTATGGAGCAAAAAATCCGCCATGCTTTGCCCATGGGGATAACCTGCTGGCTCCTGCAGGCTGTACCGGAAAGAAGAGTCATGAAACCAGTGCAGCAGGCGCTGCACCACCACGGCATCGCTGCCACCCGCAAAATGCGCCGCCAGTGCCCGTAGTTTCGGACTCGTCGTGTCGGGCACCTGCAAAGCTGCGGTGCGCTCCGCCGCAGAGAGCACACGTGGTGCGGCAGGTGCAGACCAGACCATATAGCGTATGGGCAAGCCGGAGGCCTTGTTCAGACGCAAGACACCACCTGCCTGCTGCCGGTAGGTAACTGGAATATTCAGACGATAAGGCGTAGCTAAGGCAAACAGATAATCACTATTATCCGGGCTTAGAACGATTTCCTGTCGAATGCCCGTGGTTCCGGTGCCGACACCTGTAGATGCAGCACCTCGCACCCTGGCGACAGGTGAATCCGCTACCCACGTCCGGCCTTCATCGCGCCAAAGGATCGCTCCCACCCAATATAAATCCTCCGGATCGGCCGACTGCGGAATGATCTGTGCCCGGAAAGCCGTGGTGGAGTCGAGGGCCAAGCGGGTAATACTGTCAGGCGACAAATCCGCGCTGAAACCCGAATGCGCCGCCCCCTGTGGTGGTGTCCAGGCCCAGAGCGGCGTCGGCGTGCGCGGCAACATCAGAAAAAAAATGGCCGTCACTGGCAACAGCATCAGCAGAAAGATCAGACTAAAGGCCAGCATATAGCGGAAATCCCGCCAGTGCAGCCCTTCTAATGCGCGCGCTACCGCTGCATCGGCCAGGGGCTGCCAAAGTAATCCCAGCAAGGACAGATATAAGGCCGCCAATAGAAAAATACCGAGCAGAACATCCACGCGCAGCCACGCAGCCACCCCCATACCCAGCAGCACCAGCGCCGCCACCTGATAAAAGTCGCGCTGACTGCGTATTTCCAGTGCCTTCACCGCCAGCAGCACCAGCACTGCCTGACTGGCCATCGCCAGCCAGTTGCCCCATCCGGTCAGCAGCAACGCCAGCGTCAGCAGAAAAAGGCCCAGCATCCAGCGTTGCGCCGCACTAAACCAGGGCAGGCGCCCATGCCAAGCCCCATACAGCCCTAAACCGGTCGCCGCGATCCAAACCACTGTGGCCCAGAGCGCCGCCTCCGAACCCAGCGCGAGGAGCAAAAAGACACCCATCAACGCCGCCAGTAAGGAGCTCACAATACGCGCGGGAAACCGCAGCCCAGGCGTCATCAGCCCCCCCTTCCCGGATGCGGCAAGCGCCGCAACCATTGTCCGGCCATGCGCAACCCCAGAGGCAGGGGAGCACGCTGCTCGACCTCCCGGAATATCGGTAAAGGAGGCTGTTGCGCCAGCAGCAGCAAGGCTTGATCCAGGCCCGATCTTCCGCGACCCGTAATCATCCCGCCAGGCATCCGTAGTTGCCACGCCCAGCCCCGTTCCAACGCGATCTCCAGCGCCGCGCGGAGTATTTGCAGGCGCTGCTCCACTGGCCAGTGTTGCAGCGCCGCATCTTCCCAGTCGAGCAAGATCCGTCGCTGCCCTGCCTCCTCCCGCTCCCGGGTAGGCAAGCGCAACTCCCCCTGCGCGCCTAAAGACCAGTCCACCCGACGCCAGACTACAGCACCCAGCCCTTCTCCGGGCAGACGCTCCCGCACCCAGAGCAGATCACCGCTGCCACCGGGCTCACCCCCTTCAGCCTCCTGCTGACCCAGATCTGCCGGCAGCAACGATGGCTCGCCCGCGGTGGGAGCCACCCAGGGCTGGTCCGCTGACTCCACCGTCAGGTGCAGACCTCGCCAGACAAAAGCAAAGGGAAAGGCGGAACCCATCCGTAGAGGGGGTAAGGGCGGCTGACCGCGTAGCGGCGGGTGCCAGGGCAGCGCAACCAAGGCTTGCTGACGCGCGCCCACTCGAGTCAGAGTGCATTGCGCATCACCCAGACGCAGTTCCAGCAGCCACAGGGGCCAGGGGCGTGGATTATAAATGCGCAGGAGCAGGTCGCCCTGCTCTCCTGCGGTAAAAATCTGGCCGGGCAGCACAGCGGCATGCACCCGCCAGAGGTTGCCGATGGCGACAAAACCGGAAAGCACCATGATGGCCAGCATCATGGAAACCAGCAAGAACAAGACATTATTACCGGTGTTCACGGCAGAAAAGCCGAGGGCCAGGGTCAGCCCGACAAAGACCTTACCAGGACGGGAAAGACGTACCTCCCGCCGTTTGCGACTCACGGACCAAAACCCCAGGTATCCTGCATCAGCAGTGCCGTCAGTTCATCGCCGCCCAGCGATGCGCTGGACAGCAAACGATGTCCCAGCACCGGTACCGTCACCGCGCGCAGATCATCGGGTGTCACAAAATCCCGGCCCGCCAGAAAAGCCCAGGCCTGTGCGCTCGCCTTGAGCGCCAGCAAACCTCGTGGCGACAACCCAGTCCGCACCCGCGCATCCTCACGACTGCGTTGCGCCAGGGCCAAAAGCATTTCCTGTAGTTCCGGACTCAGGAATACCGCCGCAACCGCTGCCTGCCACTGGCGCAGCAGCGCGGCATCGGCCAAGGCTTGCAGATCGGCGGGCCGTCGATTTTCCCCAGCCAACAACCGCCGCTCCGCCTCGCGACTCGGATAGCCCAGCGACAGACGCAGCGTAAAGCGGTCCAGTTGACTCTCCGGCAGCGGGAAGACTCCAGCGTGCTCCTGCGGATTCTGGGTGGCGATCACAAAAAAGGGCTTGGGCAGCGGAAAGCTCTGCCCATCCGCCGAAACCTGTCCTTCTGCCATGGCTTCCAGCAGGGCCGACTGACTGCGTGGCGAAGCCCGGTTGATTTCATCCATCAGTACTACGGCATGAAAAATCGGACCCCGATGAAAGGCGAAGCGTTGCTCGCGCGGATCGAAGAGACTGCTCCCCAAGATATCCCCCGGCAGCATGTCCGCCGTCATCTGCACCCGCGTAAAATCCAGACCCAGCAGACGCGCCAATCCCAGTGACAAAGTCGTCTTGCCCACCCCCGGAACATCTTCCACCAGCACATGCCCGCCGGCCAGAAAGCCGGATAGAATCAGGCGCAGCGCCCGTTCTTTATCGAGCAATACCTCACCGAGCGCGTCCAGCAGACTCGCCGGAGATACCGTCATTGTGCGGCCGCCACATCCAGGTGCCGCGCCGCCAGCGCCTCATCCAGCCGCCCCACCGGCAGATGGTGGGGCGCTTCACGCAAAAGTTCCGGTTGCGCCAGTGCCTCCTGACGAATCTGCGCCATGACCGCCACAAAACGGTCCAGGGTTGCCTTGCTTTCCGTCTCCGTCGGCTCAATCAGCAAACACTCGGGCACCAGTTGCGGGAAGTAGATGGTCGGCGCGTGAATCCCGAAATCCAGCAAACGCTTGGCCACATCCAGCGCCCGGATGCCCGTCGCTTTCTGCAAGTCACTGACCGTCAGGATGAACTCGTGGCTGGCTCGTCGCTCCGGAAAAGCCGCCTGATAACCCACCCGCTGCAATTCCTTGAGCAGGTAGTTGGCATTGAGCGCGGCATAAGCCGATACCCGACCTACCCCTACCCGACCCAGACGGCGTAGATAGGCATGGGCACGCAGCAGCACACCGACATTACCGCCATGGGCACTGAGCCGACCGATGCTCTGGGGTAAATCACCCTCGTCCAACCAGCGCAGAGCACCCTCTTCGGAGCGAGTCACCATGGGCAGGGGCAGAAAGGGTCGCAGGCGTTCCTGCACCGCCACCGCACCCGCACCTGGCCCGCCGCCGCCATGGGGTGTCGCAAAAGTCTTGTGCAGATTCAAGTGCATCACATCAAAGCCCATCTGGCCCGGCTGCACCCGTCCGAGAATGGCATTCAGGTTGGCGCCGTCATAATAGAGCAGCCCCCCCGCCCCATGAACGCGCGCGGCAATATCCGCTATCCGTCGCTCAAACACCCCCAATGTGGAGGGATTGGTCAGCATAATTCCTGCCACATCCGGCCCCAGATGCTGATCTAAAAAGGCCATGTCCAGATCACCGTCAACCAGATTGGGAATTTCCACCACCGCAAACCCCGCCATCTGGGCACTGGCCGGATTGGTGCCGTGCGCCGCCGCAGGAATCAGCATTTTCCGCCGTTCATGGTCTCCGCGCGCCGCATGATAGGCGCGGATCATGGCGACACCGGCCAACTCGCCCTGGGCGCCCGCCGCCGGGGTCAGACTCACCGCCGCCATGCCGGTTACCGCCGCCAGCCATTCCTGCAACTCCCAGAGCACCTGCAGAAGTCCCTGCATGGCTGGTGCCGGTGTGTCCGGATGCAGGCGCGCGAAGCCCGACAGCGAGGCCATGGTATGGGCAATCCGCGGATTATATTTCATGGTGCAGGAGCCCAGTGGATAAAACTGGGTGTCGATGGAAAAATTCTTCTGCGACAGGCGGGTATAGTGACGCAGCACCTCCAGTTCCGCCGGGTTGGGCAGATTCAGGGGTGCCTTCCGCAGTAGCTCCGCCGGGATATCGGACGGCAACTCCACCGCCGGAAAATGGTGATCGTGATCGAAAATGGAATCGCTCATAAGGTCTCCAGCACAGAGGTCAGGGCATCGCGATACGCCAGCAGATCGGCCTCATCCAGCAGTTCCGTGGCGCACACCAGCAGATCGCCAGCCTCCCCCATCCCCCAGTCAGAGAGCGGGAGTCCCGCCAGCAGACCGTGGCCCAGCAGCGCATCCCGCACCGCCACGGCAGCATGTGGCAAACGCAGCACAAACTCGTGGAAGAAAGGTCCGCCGTAAGGCAGGCGCACCCCCGGCACGACCGTCAACAGTTCCCGCAGCCGTACGGCACGTTCATGACATAGCACCGCCGTCCGTTGCAAGCCATGCCCGCCCAGCGTTGCCATGTGGATGGTCGCTGCCGTCACCATCAGGCCCTGATTGGTGCAGATGTTGCTCGTCGCCTTACCACGGCGAATATGCTGCTCCCGCGCCTGCAAGGTCAGACAAAAGCCCGCCCGGCCCTGTCCGTCCACGGTTTTGGCGACCAGCCGTCCCGGTAACTGCCGCACATAGGCCTTGCGGCAGGCGAGAAAACCAAAGTACGGCCCACCGCCGGTCAGGGGAATGCCCAGCGGCTGCCCTTCGCCCACCGCCATATCCGCGCCCTGTGTGCCCCAATCCCCCGGCGCCTTCAGCAAAGCCAAAGCCAGGGGATTGACCACGGCGATGGCCAACAGACCATGGCCATGGGCCCAGTCGGTCAGCACATCCACGGACTCCAGCAAACCCAGGGCGTTACTCTGAGGAATGATCAGCGCCGCTGCATCCCCCGCCTCCGCAGGTAATACCAGAGTGCCGGCAACGCGGTCATAAGGCACCGTCACCAAACGGATCTGTTGCAGGCCGAGAATGCTATCCAAAACCCGCCGCCAACCCGGCAGCAGATTCTCCGGTACCAGAATAGATTTATCATCGCCCTGACCGCCCTGAATACGCAACGCCATCAGGCAGGCCTCCGCCAGCCCCGAGGCCCCGTCGTAAAGCGAGGCATTGCTCACCTCCAATCCGGTCAGCCGCGTGATAAAGCTTTGGTATTCATAAACGACCTGCAGCGTACCCTGGCTGGCTTCCGGCTGATACGGCGTATAGGCGGAATAAAATTCGCCGCGTCCGGCGATCTCCCAGACGATGGCTGGGATGTGGTGGGCGTAAGCGCCCCCCCCCGCAAAGCAGCGCAACGGCGCGTTGCTCAGGGCTCGCCCCTCCAGTTCGCGGCGCAGAGCCATCTCCGACAGCCCTTCGGGCAAGGCCATATCCTGCACTTGCAAATTGGGCGGGATTTCATCAAATAGCTGGTCGAGGCTGTCAACGCCGACGGCGGCCAACATGGCCGCCGTCTCCAACCCATCGTGGGGAATATAGGGCATTTACTCAAGACTCCGTTAATTTAGCATAAGCTGCCGCATCCAAAAGTCCGGCCCAGGCTGCGGCGTCGGCCTCGACCACCATAATCCAGCCCTGACCATAGGGGTCTTCATTGAGCCACTGTGGGTTATCCCCCAGTCCGTCATGACGCTCCATCACCGTGCCATTGACGGGCGCATACAAATCCGCCGCCGCCTTGACCGACTCCAGCACGCCGCAGACTTCACCACCATGAATCGCCTTACCGATATCAGGCACTTCCACATACACCAGATCCCCCAGCAATTCCTGGGCATGATCGGTAATCCCCACCCGATAGCGTCCGCCCCCCAGGTCTTCGACCCACTCATGGGTATCGCTGTAACGCAACGTCTCCGGAATCTTGCTCATGCCGCATGCTCCTCAGGAAAAGAAAAAGTTGCCACGCCTTGCCGCCAGAAAGGCGGCTTTACCACCAGAGCCGGACGCCGCGCCCCGCGCACCACAACGGCGCATGTGGCCCCCGGCTCCAGCGCCGCATCCACGCGGGCCAGCGCGATGCCGCACTGCAGGCTGGGCGAGAAAATACCGCTGGTGACCACCCCACAAGGCTGCCCCGCCGCATCTTCCACCGCATAACCATGACGGGGAATCCCCTCACGCATCGCCAGGCCGATCAATTTGGCGCCACTCCCCGCGGCCAACTGTGCCTCCAGTGCGGTTCGCCCCAGGAAATCCCGCCCTGCGGCACGTAAATCCACCGTCCAGGCCAAATTACTCGCGTAAGGCGAAACCGCCGTCGTCATATCCTGGCCGTAAAGATCCAGTCCCGCTTCCAGACGCAGGCTATCCCGTGCCGCCAACCCGGCTGGACACACCCCGGCGGCCACCAGCCGATTCGCCAGGCCCGGCAACAAAGTATTCGCAGCGATCACTTCGACACCATCTTCACCGGTATAACCTGTGCGCCCGACGAAGAAATCACCCTGCTCCAATGCGTGAAAAACCGGCAACTCCGCCAATGCAGGCATCCCCAAGGCCGCCGCCGCCATGGCCCGCGCTGTGGGACCCTGTACCGCCAGAATTCCAAGATCCGGCCGCTTCTGCAGGGTCACCCGCCAGCGGTGGGCATCCACCAGGGCCTGCAGGTGCGCCGTGTCCGCCTCCGCCCCCCCTGCATTCAGCACAATCCGATACCTACCATCTCCACGATGGGTGACGATCAGATCGTCAATAATCCCGCCATCGCCTTGCAGCATCGTGCTGTACAGCGCCTTGCCCGGCACCGCATCCAGCTTCGCCACATCGTTGGCCAAGGCATAGCGCAGCAACGTCCGCGCATCCGCTCCGCCCAGATCCAAAGGCCGCATGTGCGACACGTCAAAAAACCCCGCCGCCTGCCGCACCGCCTCATGCTCCGCCAATTGCGAACCGTAGTTCAGAGGCATTTCCCAACCAGCGAAGTTCACCATGCGCGCGCCATGCGCGACATGCCAGTCATAAAGCACCGTGCGCCGTGCTGAGATCGTGCTCATAAAACGACCGCCGCCACGCCCGACACCTCTGCAATGAGCGCTGCCCACTTTGTCTTATTCATACCGTCCCTCTTTGATGCTTGCGATTAGTCTCGGAAGTTGTTGAATTGTATTGGCAGACCAAAATCGTGCCCCCGCAGCGCGGCAATAGCGGCCTGCAGCTCATCCCGGCTCTTGCCGGACACCCGCAACTGGTCTCCCTGAATACTGCCCTGCGCCTTGAACTTACCGTCCTTCAAGAACTTGATCATGCGCTTGGACACTTCTGTCTCCAGCCCGACTTTCAGGCCCAACACCTGCCGCTCCATCCCACCCGCCGCAGACGCCACTTTACCCACATCCAGGGCCTTCAAATCCACCCCGCGCTTCACCATGCGCATCGAGAGCAAATCGATCATCTGTCCCAGCTTGTATTCATCCTCAGCGACCAGGATGATCTCCTTCTCCTTGCGCTCCATCGACGCCTTGCTGCCCTTAAAGTCATAGCGGGTGTTTATTTCCTTGACCGTTGTATGCAGGGCATTATCCACTTCCTGCATGTCCACTTCAGACACCACATCAAAACTTGGCATAGCAATCTCACTTCAACTGTGTGTGGGAATAATGGGTATAAGGCGCATGGGTGTGACCCTCGCGCCCCCCGGCACGGCAGCCTGGGCAATCAGTCACCCAGCGCGCGCCCGCAAGGGTGACCTCTTTTTTCCAGAAAGGCGCGCTGGTTTTCAGGAGATCGATCAAAAAACGGCAGGCATCAAAGGCCGCCGCCCGGTGCCGCGACCATACCGCCACCATCACAATGTTGTCCTGGGGCGCCAGATGCCCATAACGATGAACAATCAGACTATCGAGAATATCATAGCGCCGGGCTGCCTCGGCACTGATGCGCTCCAGCTCGCGCTCCGTCATCCCCGGATAATGCTCGATCTCCATGGCCAAAATATCCGCCGCCTCACTATAATCGCGCACCGTCCCGGTAAAAGTAACCGAGCCACCCGCTCCGGCAATGGCATCCACTGGATAAGCCGCCATCTCCGCCATGGGCTCGAAATCTTCCTGTTGAACTTTAATAATCAAAACTAACCACCTGTTACTGGTGGGAAAAATGCTACCTCATCGCCATCATGTACCACCCCAGAGAAAGGTACATGCTGCAAATTCACCGCTGCCAGCAGATGCGCGTCTTGCAGAAGCACACCGGTCTCATCTTCCGCCAGCGACAACACCTCCTCCACCGTTACGCCCCCCTCCGGCATCAGCAAGGATATTTCCCCCACTCCAACACGCTCGCGCACGCTGGCAAAAAACTTCACATAGATCATGAAAAAAACACCTCAGCAAGAAGCAAAATGATAAGCCTGCACGCGCCAGCCAGCAACCATATCCGAAATCTTTACAGCTATCGTCTTTCCGCCTATCTTTGCGCCATGGAAACCTTCTTCAGTCACTACCTGCTTTTCCTCGCCGACACCGTCACCATCGTGGTCGCCTTACTTATCGTTGCGGGCGGCATCACCGCTATCGCCATGAGCAGACGTAAAAACCCCACATCAGGTCAGGTGCAGGTCAGCGACCTGCGCAAACAACTGGAACAATCCAGCGAAAACGTCCAGCAATACCGGCTGGATAAAAAAGCCCTGAAAGTCCATCAAAAGGCCCTCAAAAAAGACCGCAAAGACAAGGCTAAAGATCCCGTTACCGAAAGCTGTACTTATCTGCTCGATTTTAAGGGCGACATCCGCGCCTCTGCCGTCAGCGCCCTGCGTGAAGAAATCTCCGCCATTATTCAGGCCAGCAAACCCGGCGATACCGTCCTGCTCCGCTTAGAAAGCGGCGGCGGCATGGTCAATACCTACGGCCTCGCAGCGGCCCAGATATTGCGCCTGCGCGCCGCCAAAATCCATGTCACGGCACTGGTCGACGCTGTCGCCGCGAGTGGCGGCTACATGATGGCCGTCACTGCCGACCGCATTGTCGCCAGTCCTTTTGCCCTCATCGGCTCCATTGGCGTGGTCGCACAGATTCCCAACTTCCACCGCTGGCTGCAAGACCGCAACATCGACTGGGAACAGTTCACCGCAGGCAAATTCAAACGCACGGTCACCCTGTTCGGCGAAAATACCGACAGCGGCCGAGCCAAGCTGCGCGAAGAACTGGAAGAAACCCATGCCCTGTTCCGCGAATTTGTACAGCAGTACCGTCCACACCTGGAGTTAGAGCAGGTGGCCACCGGCGAGGCCTGGCTGGGGAGCAAGGCTTTACAACTAGGACTGGTAGATCAGCTCGCCACCAGCGACGAAATTATCCTGGAAGCGGCACAAAAGGGCAAAGTGCTCACCCTCCATTACCAGCGCCAAAAGACATTCCCCCAACGTCTCGGCCTCGCCGCCCAGCAAAGCTGGGACAAACTCTGGCAAACACCACATTAACCGTTGCTCTTCCGTACCGATACCCGCTTCTGCCACGCCATTATCGCGTCGACAACTTCCTGGTCAAAGTCCATGATTTCATGCTCCTTGACCAGTTGTTTCGCCGCCTGCACCTGCGTATTAATCCGCCAGGTTCGTGAAATATTCTGGAAATAGGGGTCGGTATCCAGATAGCAATTTTCTTGAGCTAAGGCACGCTTCAATTTGAGTGGCTTACCTTCTTCAGCATGGCACAGTACGGTTTTTGAATTAATTTCTGTTACAGTATAGGCCCGTAGTGCCGTTATAGTCCCGCTGTAAGGCACATGCTCCACAACCCAAAACTCATCCCCCACTTCGGCATCGGCGAAATCCAGATATTTACCGTATGCATTTCCCGTTGCAATTAACATAATTATCCCTTCTACGTTGCGGATGCCCGCCACATGCTCAGCGCGAGCGACAGCCAGGAAAGAACCAGCGTTATCCCACCCACGGGCGCAAAAAAAGCCCAAGATACGTCGCCGGTCAGCGTCAACAGATAGAGTCCGCCACAGAACAGTAGCGTACCCAAGGTCATCAGTCCTCCTGCCGCATAAAGCAAGCGCCGTTTGCCATACTGGCGGATCAACACGCCGATGAACAACAGACCGAGCCCATGATAAATCTGAAAGCGATTCGCAATATCGTAAATATGCAAGTCCTCGGCACTCACCCGGCTGGCCACCAGATGATCACCTGCCGCGCTGAAAATCACCGCCAGGGCCATCACCAATGCGCCCAGTGCTACAAAACGCCCGCCCAACCGCGTCGCCGCATTCCCTGTCAATTCCGCCATAGTATTCCCCTTGCCAGCACTCTGCGTTTATATCCCATGTGCGGGACCAGGTTCAAATACGGGTATATCCCATCCACACCGTTCATAAGCCTGTGCTATGCTTGGCAACGCAATTTCAGGAGGCATCATGGCAACACATAAGATTTGCATTCTCGGCGGCAGCGGTTTTGTCGGGCGTCATCTGGCTGAGCGTTTAAGTCAGGGCGGGCACTCGGTACGCATCCTGACGCGCAATCGCGAACGCAACCGCGAAAACCTGCTGGTGCTCCCCGGCGTGGAAGTGATTGAGGCGGATGTCCATGATCCCATCGCCTTAGAAAAACAACTCGAAGGATGCGACGTGGTCATCAACCTTGTTGGTATCCTCAATGAAAACAAGCCTGGCCGCGAAGATTATCCGCCCGGGCGACATGGTGATTTCGAGAAAAATCACATAGAGCTACCACGCTTGGTGGCGAACACCTGCGGACATCTGGGCATTCCGCGTCTGCTCCACATGAGCGCTTTGGGGGCCAGTCCCATTGGTCCCAGTGCCTACCTGCGCTCCAAGGGGATCGGTGAGGAGATCATCCGCCAATCTGGTGAGAACAGCGCGGAAATGGGTCACTTTAATTACCTGACTGGCCCAAAACTGCTCTGGGGTCGCGGCCTGAAGGTGACCTCCTTCCGCCCTTCGGTGATTTTTGGGGAAGGAGACCGCTTTTTTAACCGCTTCGCGCGGTTGCTGCGCGGCATCCCTTTTTTCATTCCCATGGCCGGCACAGACGCCAAAATGCAGCCGGTCTGGGTAGAGGATGTGGTCAGTGCCTACGTGCAGTCCATTGATGATGAAAAAACCTATGGCAAGGCCTATGACTTGTGCGGTCCCAAGGTGTACACCCTCGGCGAACTGATGGCTTACGCCCAGAGCCTGATCGGCACCCATCGCGCCATCGTGCCCCTCGGTAACCTTGTCGGCAACCTGCAGGCCGGTATCATGGAGAAGCTGCCGGGCAAAGTGCTCACGCGCGATAATTTGCTTTCCCTGTCCGTAGACAATATTTGCACCCGGAAGGATCTGGCTGACGTATTTCATATTCAGGCCACCGCCATTGAGAGCGTGGTACCCGGCTACCTGAGGAAAAAAGGGGGCCGTGCGGAGCGTCTGGCCGAAATCCGCAACCGGCGCCCCTAAACACCAAGCCAGTTAATGGGTGGGTGAGCCGGTACCTCCCCGCCCAAAGGTGTTCAGAAGCTCTGCAGCGACGTCTCCGGGCACTTCACCGAGGACAGCCGTCATTCCGGCCAGGGCACGGGTGTCTCCTTGACCTGCTGCCAGACTGAACAGTTCGTAGGCATAGTGCAGATCCCTGCGCAGCCCTGTCCCCTGATAAAACATCAATCCCAAATTAAACTGGGCGGGCGCATCGCCCTGATCTGCTGCTGCCCCGTACCACTTGGCGGCTTCCAGATAGTCCTGTTGAACTTCAATGCCTTCGGCATATTTCACGCCCATATTGAATTGTGCCACTGGGTCACCCGCTTGTGCCCGTTCCTGCAAGTCGCGCAAGCTGCGGATACCCGCCAGAGCCATCAGATCCAAGGATTCGCCGCCCTTAGTCATCACTTACCCTCGATAAGTTACACATCCGTCAATTTCCACTCGTCACTTTGCAAGCCCCAAGCGGCCAAGCGTGCCCGATCGGCAGTGGACCAGACCGCACGATGCAATGCGAGCATGGAATTACGATCACTGAGCAGTATGTTGCGTTCGCGGTTGTTGAGTTCCTGCGGCCCCTGCTCCAATGCTTTGTGGCAGAGATTCGCCGCGCGCGGCCAGGCCCCCGTGCGGTTTCGCTGCAGGGCGGTATGGATGGCGTTGAAGCGGGGATCCACCACAACCTGTATGAAGGGATCTCCTTCAATGTGGGGCAGGTAGGCCACGCTATCCGCGCTGAGTGCCTGCAACTCTGGTGGGACACGTACCTCTTCGGGGATAACGAAGAGACGATGACGCCGCGCCCAGCGTCCCAGTGCTGGCCGACTCGTCCAAGCTGCAATGGGCACCGCTGCCGTCAACCCCCCAAGTATGGGTACCAGCCAGACAAAATGCCAGAGGCCCAGAAAATGGTACAAAAGCGCTGCCAAGCTCAGGCCCAGCGCAGAATACCAGCCAAAATACCGAAAGGCATCGACCCAGGAGGTTTCCTGATCACCGCGCACCTGCCCGCCCCAATGCACACCTCGCCCCATCAATGTCTGTATCACAAACTGGCTATGAAAGGCCATGCGGATAGGTGCCATGAGGATCGAAAAAAGACTCTCGAAAAACATGCTGGCCAGCAGATTGAATAAGCCACCGAAATGTTCTTTTTGACCGCGCTGATACATGACCCAGAGCACCGCCATAAATTTGGGTGATAGCAGCAAGATAATCGTTACTCCAAACAGCCAGAAGGGCATGGGATCGGCCAGCCAACTCCAGTCAAAGAGCGTTGTGCTACCGTTATTGGCTGTATTGGCCCAGTGCAGCGAGCCCAGTGCTCCAAGGATTAAAAATATTCCCCACAATGGCGCCGCCAAAAATGACATGGCACCGTTGATAAAGAGAAAACGATGCGCCGGGCGCAGCCCCTCCCCCGCTAGCAGGCGCAGATGTTGAAGATTGCCTTGCGCCCAGCGACGGTCCCGTTTGAGATCATCGATCAGTGTCGGTGGTACTTCTTCATAGCTCCCCGACAGGCTAGGCACAAACCATACCTCCCAACCACTTTTGGCCATGAGCGCCGCTTCAACAAAATCATGGCTCAGTAGCGGGCCGCCTAGGGGCGCGCGCCCCGGCAACACGGGCAAGGCACAATATTGGGTGAAGGGTACGGTACGCAGAATGGCGTTGTGGCCGATATAATGGCCGTCACCCAGTTGCCAGAAGCGCAGACCAGCACTAAAGATCGGTCCGTACAAATGCTGTGCAAATTGTTGCAGGCGGGCATAGAGAGTTTCGCGGTTAACGGCCAGCGGCTGGGTCTGGATGATGCCGACCTGCGGATTGCCCTCCATCATCTCCAACATCCGGTAGAGCGTCTCGCCGTTCATCACACTGTCGGCGTCGAGCACAACCATATATTCATAATTCTTACCCCAGCGACGACAAAAATCCGCCACATTGCCACTCTTGGCCTTGTTGTTGATGGGCCGCCGCCGGTAATGAATACGGCCAAAAGCATCTAAAGACTGGCAGAGTGCTGACCACACCAGTTCTTCGCGCAGCCAGATCGCGGGATCACGAGTGTCACTCAGCAAAAAAAACTCGAAGTGCGCGAGCGCTCCGGCATGTTGCAGAGATTTATAAGTCGCCTGGAGCCCCGCCGCGACCCGCTCTACCTCTTCGTTATAGATGGGCATGACTATAGCTACGCGGCTTTGCGGACGCGGCTCCGCAAGACGCAACTCGGGGTTACCCGGTACGGTATCTGTTCGTCCGCGCATGAGCAGAATAAATCCCACCACTGCGGTCCAAAAGCCCGCAGATATCCAGGCGAACAATAATACGAAAATCAGCAGTGTTGGGATTTCCAGCCACAGAGGCAGACGGTCTGCCAGCACCTGAACGAGCATCAGGCCTGCGCCGCACGCGGGCAGAATGATGAAGGTGCTGAGCCAGTAGCGCCGGTACCGGCCGATGGCTTCCCATGGCCGGGCGCTGCTACGGCCCATATTCAGGCTTCTCCGGGCAAGACGCGCCGAATCGCACTGATCGCACCGCGGTCCCGCAGTACAGACTGGACAAGACGCAACAAGGCCGCACCCCAGGAGCGATTCAAAGTCCGCGCGTTCATGCTGGACCGCACAATAGCCGGAGCCATTTGGCGCTGCAACCAGCGACAGGATTTACCGTCATGGGTTCCGCCCACGGGCAGGTTGAGAGACAAATCCAGACGCGCATCCACTTCGTCGCCATCCGTCAGAGTCGCCAAGGCCATGTGCAGACTCGCAAAGGCTTGCGCATAAAGTGCTTCGCCTTCCATGTCCGTGCCACGCAACTGCACCACCACTTCCCCGCGAAGCCACAGCCGCTGGGCCTCGCTTAAGGATAGGCGAGCCATATACTGCTCCACACGGGCCAGCACCAGGGCATTGTTTGCGACGACCGTGGCTTCCTCTGTCCAACCCACCAGTAGCTCACCCGCGGGATTGACGCCGTAGCTTGATTCATCTTTAAACATTACGCCTACTCCTTTGCCGCATGTAAGAGATATGTCCAGGTATCACTCATCACCTGGTTGTCCAAGGTTAAAAAACACCGCACGTTGCTGGGCGAATCCGGTTGCGGCTGAATAACCGCAAGCACCCGCCAGACATGCTCTTCTTTATTCCATTCCAACCGTTGGCTGAGTACTTTGGCATTGTCTGCAGCATTGAGGTGGATCTGCATGGGTGCAGTCCCCGGCAGATTCGTGAGGGCGCCGCCCGCGAAATCAATTACCACCGTCCGCGCACCAGGCACTTTCATGTCATTGCCCAAATAAGTGCCCACAGGATGAGCCAGCGGTATCAGACCGTGGTTATCGAGGAAAAAGCGTACAGTATACGCAAAATGCAGGGGCGTTTTGGGCGCAGGCTCATGCGCTGGCACCCAAAACGCAACAACATTATCCATATCGCGGTTGTTGGTGGGGAGTTCTACCAGACGCACCTGCCCCTTGCCCCAGTCGCCATCGGGCTGGACCCAGACACTGGGGCGCCGTTGGTAGTTGGTCGCAATCCCTTCATACGCGGAGAACTGGCGATCCTCCTGAATCAGACCGAAGCCCTCAGGGTGATCCATGTCGTAAGTGGTGGTCTGGGTGTACAAAGGGTTGTCTATGGGCCGGGTGATCCATTCGCCGTTGCCGTTGGCCATGACCAAGTCACTGGAATCATGCTGTGCCGGGTGCCAGTCACCGGCGGTGATACCACGTCCATGTCCATGCCAGTACATGCTGGTCAGTGGCGCAAGTTCGAGCACCTGTACCGGCTTGCGCAGGTAAATGGTGGCATCGACATGTACCGTGCTGCTATCACCCTGCTGGATGGTGAAGCGATAGGCACCCGTCGCCACCGGACTGTCCATAAGCGCGTAGACCACCATCCGGGTAGCGCCCGCCTTGGGCCGCACCAGCCAGAATTGTTTGAAGTAGGGGAAGATTTCACCGGAAGGTTGGGCCGTGTCGATCCCGAGGCCACGTGTCGACGTCCCGTAGATGGCATTTTTCCCCACGGCGCGGAAATAAGTCGCACCGAGGAAGGAGATGAACTCGTTATAACGAGGCGGTGTATTCAACGGCGCGAGCAGCCGGAAACCTGCGTAACCGAGTTCGCCGGGCATATCTTTGGGTACGTGTAGATCACCGAAACTGAAATGTTTAAGCGTAAAGCGGATCGGCTGCACCACACCATCCACGACGCTGCGGATGACCACTGGACGCTGAAACCAGGAGCCTGGCAGATAAAACTGTGCCTGAAAGGGCAAATGGTCGCCACGCCAGAGTGGCATAACATCCTGAATCTGCGCATATTGTTCAGGGCTGAGGTCTTTCAGGAAGGCAGGGATGGGTAACGGCTTCGCATCATAAGCGCTGTTCACCAACGTTTTGGCCCTGGCCTCCACGTTGGTCATGTTAAAATCAGCAGCATACGTAGTCGGTGTCATAGCCCATCCGGCGAACCCCAGCAGGGCGGCGGCAAGCAGCTTTAGTAACGGACGATTAAGATGATAAACACGCATGGCAGCAATAAAGCAAAATGTGTGCCAAAATATAACTATTTAATTTTGTAATCATTGTCATTACTCTAAAGCTGTAATTGTCGCTTGCACCCGACGCTTTTAGAAGGGATTTGGCCATGAATCAACCACGCCGGCGGGCCTGTTCTTGCAGACAGATTTCAGGCAAGCTTTATAGCTCACTGAAAACATTATATTATCAAAAAACGTTAACAGATTGTTCCCATAAACAATGCGCTTCAGTCATTGAGAATGGCGAGGGGTGGGCGTCGCTGTCAAACAACAACACAATTTATTTATCCGCTGCTTGATCTGCAGGGGGCCTGTCAGTCTGGCAAGCAGCAACTCGCCATGAACATGGCAAATGACTTTACGAATATTTCTTATTTTATTGAAAAAGATGGAATCATGAAAACAAAAAATTATGACATCACGATTATTGGTAGTGGCCCAGGCGGCTATCGCGCGGCGGTGCTGGCCACTCTGCGTGGTAAAAAAACCGCGATCATCGAGAATCAGACCTGGGGTGGCACCTGCCTGAATCGCGGCTGCGTGCCCAAAAAGGACTGGCATGAGACGGCAAAATGGATCGAGCAAAGTCGTCATTTCGAAAAACGAGGCGTTGTGGGTATGGCGCTCACGGGAGATATGACGCAAGCCTGGCAGCACCAGCATAAAGTGGTCGAGACGGTGCGCGCCAGCTATGTCGATTATCTGAAGCGTCTTGGCGTGCATCTTTATAATGGCACCGGGTGCTTCCTCGATCCGCGGCACATTCAAATCCAGAGCGCTGCGGGCCTGGCGGAAATCCATACGGAAACCAGCATCATTGCCACCGGATCGGTGCCATCCCTACCCCAGGGAATCACCACGGTACCCGGTAAGGCGCTGACGAGCGATATGCTTTATGACGACGGCGTCCCCAGTGGGGATCGGGTAATTATGGTGGGCGGCGGGGTCATCGGCACCGAGTTCGCGTATATTTTCACCCAACTCGGCAAACAGGTGGAATGGCTGACGCACGCCCCTCCCCTCGCCCATACCCGGTATTCACCGCAGGCCAAGGATACGCTCAAAGCGGCGCTGGCGGCGTTGAATATCCATCCACAGGCAGGATTCAGGATCGCCCGCATTGAAACGACGACCGCTGGAGTGACGGTCTTCGATGACCTGGGGAAGTCGGTTCAGGGCGATTGGCTGCTGCTCGCTACCGGGCGCCATGCTTTTACGGAGGGACTGGGGCTGGAAAACACCAATGTCACCCTGGATGATCGTGGATTTGTACGGACTAATACCATGCTGGAGACAGAGGAGCCCGGCATCTATGCCATTGGCGATGCGGTCGGCCCGATCATGAATGCCAATCAGGCCCTCAGCGATGCCCAGATAGTCATCCATAATCTGCTCAGCGCCGAAAAACAGGAACGCGATCCGCTCTGGGTACCGGAACTGGTTTATTCGGCAGTGGAACTGGCGCGTATCGGTATGGATGATGATGCGGCCGAAGACCTGGGCTTTGAACCAGCGGTGGGTTTTGCCGCTTTTGAAACCTCACCGCGGGCATTGGGGCAGGATGATAGTGTGGGCTTCGTCCGTTTGTTGGCGGACATGGATAGCGGCGAGTTGCTCGGCGGTGAAATTGTCGGCCGCGATGCTGGCGAACTGATCCACCTGCTCGCCGGCAATGGCAACCGCGATGAGGCCTTGCGCAAGATCGTCGAAACGCGCGTCAACCACCCCTCGCGCGCGGAAGAACTCGTGAATGCCGCCGAAACGCTGGCGGCACGATGGGGTCTGGAAGAGCGGATTTTTGGAGCAACAGATTAACGACTGACCCGGACTGCAAGGCTACCAGGGGGTGCCAACCATCCCCCACACCCCCATCAGAATCACTACCAACGATAAGAGCAGGTTGACGCCAGAAACCAGGCGGACTTGACTCAAGGCGCGTGCACCCGCCTTCCAGTCCTGATCGCGGACGGCACGCCGTAGCCGTTTGAGCGGTGCAAAGTAGACATGCAGCGACAGCATCACCATGATCGTACCCAATAACATCATCATTGAGATCGGCGCACTGAGGGTGGCAAAGCCCCCGTAGAACAGCGCTACCATGGTGTAACCACTGCTGAGCAATACTGCACCGGATATCCAGACCCACAGAAAAAATCGGCGCAGGATGGCGTGCAGCAAAGGAATTCGGGTGCTGGCCTGAGCGATTTCTGCCTGCAGAACGGGTGCCAGCACGACCGTGGCGAAAAAAAGACCGCCAATCCAGATCACTACGGCGACAATATGTACGAATTGTTCAATCCATAACACATTCACTGGCATGGTATCGTCTCCTGGGAATCGGCAATTGTATGAAGAAAGGTACGTAAATCCAGCAGTTCGTCCTCACAAAGGGTGTGGTCCATGGGATAGCGGTGAGCGCTTATCTTATAACCCAATACTTCCATCATCTGCTGGGCAATCTCCATATAAGAAATGGGCAAGACGGTGTCCTGTTGCCCGTGCGCCAAAAATATCAGCGGCGACTTGGCCGTAGCTGTCGACAGCTGGGCGCGCAACGGCAGGTAGGCACTCAGGGCAAGCACCGCCTTGGTCACATAACCGGTATGCAATGCGGTATAGAGCGACATGGCACCGCCCTGCGAGAATCCACCGAGAATGATAGATGATCTCTTACCCGCCTCATGATCCAGTAGGACGCTGAGCCGCCTGGCCATGTCCTGTAATCCTTCCGCATCTTCCGCGGAATGACTGTCTGAACCATAAATGTCATACCAGGCCCGCATCGGTCTGCCGCCGTTGATGCGGACCGGACGCACAGGCGCATTGGGAAATGCCCAGCGGTAGCGGCCTTCCGGGTCTACAAGATCCGCCACCCCGGCGAGGTCTTCCATAGAGGCACCGAGGCCGTGCAACAGCACAACGCAAGGAGCATCCGCATCGCGACCGGGGCGCGTCAGCAGACCCTCCGGCCAAACATCATGGCTCAACGACATGTTCGGTATGACTCCTCAATGCATCCAACTTACGATATAAAGTGCGTTCGCTTACGCCCAGACGTTGCGCCAGACTGCGGCGATCCCCGCCGTAACTTCCCCGCGCCCAGCGTAGATATTGCTCTTCCAGTTCCGCCAGAGGAATGATTTCTGCAACGCCTGGTACGGAGGACTGTCTGGCAGACACTGCGTTTGCCGTGCCGGGTTTCTTCTGCCCTGGCAGATGCTGAAGGTTTGCGGGCAGATGCTCGGGGAGAATCCAGACATCATCAGCCAACAGTGCGGCACGCTCAAGGATGTTGCGCAATTCACGAATATTACCGGGGTAATCATAGTGTTGCAGCATATCCAGCGTGTCCGCATGAAGCTGGAGGCCCTTGGCCACGGGCAATCGCTGCAGAATGGCTTCCGCCAGCGGGGGAATATCCTCCAGGCGCTCACGCAGCGCGG
>Ga0315298_1001390_pt1 | contig 44579 bp, 43 predicted proteins | sample WHS_1_MG_FD_203077 | JGI IMG/M metagenome (GOLD analysis project Ga0315298, IMG submission 203077) | Extremophilic microbial mat communities from Washburn Hot Springs, YNP, Wyoming, USA - WHS_1_MG | ecosystem: Environmental > Aquatic > Thermal springs > Hot (42-90C) | place: USA: Wyoming...
GGGGTATAATAGGTATGCTTATTGTAGGAATAATCCGATTACATACAGTGACCCGAGTGGACATGATTGGTGGAGTGATTTTTGTAACTGGCTTGGAGATACTGGAAAAGCGATTGTATCTGTTGTAACGACAGTAGTGATGAATGTTGTAGGTATAGCTTCGTGGGTTATTACTGGGGGAGCGATTGGATGGGTTGGTTATGTATGGTGGCAAGGGGATGTAATACAGGTGGTGCAATTTTTTAGGGCGAATGTTATGTTGTAATGCAAAAAAAAAAAAAAAGAAAACACTATATTCAAATAGTGTTTCTAAAGATGAGTTTATTACCATTTGACTTATAAGAGCTTCTTATTATAAACTATTTGTGCTATGTTTTTATACGGTTTGGTTTTATTTGTTTATATTTCATTCTTGTCTGGTGTTATTTATTTCGATTTAAGATATTATAAAATACCGGATTGGATGACACTACCAGCAATTGTTTTATTTATTCTTTATTGTATTTTAAAAAATTGTGAGTTGTGGGATATTATTATACGGATTGCTTCTAGTGGGGGAATGTTATTAATAGTTGGGTTTTTGATCTCTTTTCTTTTAAAGAAGGATACTATCGGTGGAGGGGATATTAAACTTATTACGGCAGTTGGATTATACAAAGGCTGGCAGGAGGCGCTATTAATTATTTTTCTTGGCTCTTTTTCGGCTCTTATAAGTACTCTGGTACTTGTAATATTGAAAAAACAAAAGATGGATGAAAATATTCCCTTTGGTTTCTATGTTGCTGTAAGTGGTATATTTTATGAAGGAATTATAATGGTGAGAGGAATGTAAGGCAATGGCTTTTTATACAGAAGTAATTTTTTACGATGATGGTTTGACGCTTAAAAGTTTTAAAGAAAAGGTTCCCCGACAACCCATTTTGCTGGAAGAGGTATTTATTTCAAAAGGAGAATTGGAATATAAGTTTAAAAAGCTAGCAAAGATTTTTCCAAGAAGAATAAGGATTATGCTGGAACCGGAAGAAATTATTTTTAAAAACACTAAATTACCGTTCAAAGATGAAAAGCTTTTAGTGCAGGCAGTTCAATTTGAGGGTCGTAAGTATTTCAGGATTAGTGAAGAGGAATTTATATTTACTTATAACATCTGGAAAAGAAGTTCCGGAGAATTCTGGCTGACTTTACTGGGGGTTGGTTGTAATATTATAGAGAAGTATATTCCTTTTCTTCGAACAGGTTTTATTCCAATGTTTGTAATAAGGGAGTTTTTATCCAGTGAAAAAGGATTAGTATTCTGTAAAAAGAAGATAGATCTTGAAAAAGAATCTCTTCGGGTTTACTATAACGGTTTTCTAATTGGCTGGAAGGTGTATAAAAAAGAAAATATAGTAGAAGCGAGGAAAAAACTTATAGAATATATTAAGAATCTTGATTTACCTATGCCGGAGGAAGTAAAGATAAAGGCTTTGGAACATTTTCAGGATAAGGAGATTATTTTGACAGCGGGTCCGCTAGCGAGTATAATTATGCTTTCTCTTAGGAGACTCTTCTGGAAGTTTTCTGCTATTTTTCTGGGAATTTTGGTGGTTATTTATATAACAGTATCATTTGCACAATTAAATGTAAAGAAACAGAACTTGAAGCAACTTGAAGATAAAATTCGGGTGTTCCAGAAAGAGTATAGAATTACAGATTTGGGTTCTATCCGTAAAAAAGTTAATTTAAAGGGTGCTGAAATAAGCCGCATTATTCTTGCTATAAATAAACATTTCCCGAAAAACAAAAAAGTGTCGCGCTTTGAGTATAAAGATGGTGAAGTGGTAATGACAATTCGAGAGATTGATACTTTGGAAGCAAATAGGATAAAGGAAGCTATGGAAAATGAAAGCAGTTTTTCGCACTTCCGTATAGAACAGGGAGTAGTAAGTAATGAAGGAAAGATTATTTTCCAGGTTAAGAAATAAGTATAGCAATTTGAAAACAAGGGAAAAATGGCTTCTTGGATTAGCTCTGGGTTTAATTTTGTTCTTATTTGTTGATTGGTTTTTTATTTCTCCTATAGCTAACCATAACGAAGAATTAGTCTTAAGAACAAAGGAAGCGGTGCAGTTGTTGGCTGATATTAGGAATTATGCAATTCACAAAGAATTGCAAAAGGATTTTTTTAGGGGAAAGACTTCTGATTTTCTGACTCTTTTTATGCAAAAGGCAAAGGAAAGCCAATTTTGGACGGTTAGATTAAAAAAGACAGAAAATTTTAGCAAAGGAATTTTAGTAAGTTTTGATGGGGATGGGAATATTCAGAAAATACTGGATTTTATTTTAGAGCTGGAAAGGATGAATTTTATAGTTTTGTTTCAGAGAGCGAATATTGTTTTTACAAAAGGAGCGGAGTATCATTTTGAAGGTGAAATTCTTGTGGTCAGGGAATGAAAAATGGATAAAATTAAAATCAGAATAGAAAACTTTTTTCAAATACTACGGCTTTTTGTGTTTGATAAAGTTCTTCAAAGGTTTCTCTGGTTAGAAGGAATCCTCTTATTTATAGCTCTGGTAATTATGGTATATTACCTTAGTAGCTTGCCAGGTGACAATATGAGCAATAATGATGACTTCATAATTAACCCTGAGAATTCAGAAAAGGTTTCTACTCTTTCGCCTGATATATTTTACAGTGAAACAGTTCTTACTGATTTGAAATCCCATCCAAAATTTGTTAAGCTATATCTAACGGGAATAGGTAGGGTTAAGGGAATATATAAGGCTTCGATTGAGGATGCGCAGGGAAATTATTATTATGTATGCGAAGGAGAAAAGGTCAAAGGAATGCTTGTAAAAAAAATAGCCGATGGGGAAGTAGTGTTAATTGATGAATACGGGAATTATTTCAGGCTTAAGCTGGAAAAATAAAAGAGGCTCTATATGAAAAAGATATGTTTTTTCCTATTGTTATTTTTGATTAATTCTTCGGTTTTTACTCAGCAACAGGGAGAGAAAAAATATAAGCTAATGGAGTTTCGCAATGCAAATATTAACAGCGTACTAAACTATATCAGTGATATTACGGGGATGACCATTATTACACATCCTGACCTGAAAGGAAATGTTACCATTATTAACAAGGAAGAGTTGAACCAGGAGCAGATTATCGAAATAATTTACTCGGCCTTGAGAGATCTTGGGTTTACGATGGAAAGGCAAAATAACATATTTACTGTTGTGCCACTATCGCAGGAACGTATAAAAACGGAAATACGTACTGATGAGGATATTACTAATATACCAGAGGGAGCTCAGACAATTACTTATATTATTACTTTAAAGTATGTTAAAGCAGAGTCCATTATAAATAATATTCGCCCTTTTATGTCGAAATATGGTAATGTTTCTGTCCATAGTAAAATGAATAAGCTAATCCTGACTGATTCAGCTTCCAATATTAAAAAAATATTTCAGATTATTAAGGAACTGGATAGGCAGAGTACATCACCGGGAATAGAGACTGAGATTATTTATCTAAAACATATTTCGGTTGATAAGATGGAAAGTATTGTCCTGGCGGGTTATTATGATTTAAAGATTATTGATACTGCAAATCCTGCTTTGCAAAAGATTTCTCCTCGTAGCGATACACAGAAAGAACCAACTTTAAAACTGATTAAAATGGCAGAAGCAAATGCTTTTATAGCTATTGGTACAAAAGAGGAAATAGCGAATGTAAAAAATTTTATAAAAAGAATAGATGTTGAAGTTACACCAACGGCAGTTGATATAAAATTTGTGATTATACCACTTAAGTTTCTAAGTCCTAAAAAAATGATTGATCTTATCAATCAGATTTTTGCAGCACAGGGACCTTCCTCTCCAGAAAATTGGCGAAGAGCAGATACACAAAAACAAGCATACCCATTGGGACCAAATTCCAGAGTATTGGAATTTCCTGAAAGAAATTCGCTGATTTTCATTGGTCCGGAAGAGGATTATAAAAAAATAAAAGAGATAGTAGATGTATTTGAAAGAGAGATAAAAGATGCTGGCTATAAAGCAGGAGAGGTAGTTATTAAAGTTTTTCATTTGCAAAATCAAAAAGCGGAAGATATTGTACAAATATTTAAATCTTTATATCCTTCAACTGGTGATAAACAGGTACTGTTCTATGCTGATAAAAATATCAATTGTGTTATAGTAAGTGTTCCCAGCGAAAAGATCGTAGAGATTGGGAATCTTATGGAGGAACTGGATAAAAAGCTTTCTCAGGTACTTATAAAAGTTTTAATTGTGGAAGTAACTTTTTCAGATGAATCAAAGGTGGGTGTTGATTGGAATGCTATCGCAACCCTTCCGGAGGAGGCTGCAAGAAATATAAGTCCTGCCATTAGTATTATACAAAAGTTTGATACAAAACAGACTTCTGGTATTACGATACAATCGGCCAGCCAAAATTTTATTCTTAATGCTTTGCAAACCTTAGGAAAGGTTAATATTTTATCTACACCTCTCATCCTTACACTGGATAATAAAGAAGCTGTTATTAACATAGGTAAGAAGATAGCCTTTGTTACAGAGACAATATCAATTACAGGAGCAGATGAAAAAAATATAACTACAGCAAAAAAGGTAGATTACCGGGATGTCGGATTAAAACTAGTAGTAAAGCCACAGATTAATGATGAAAAGACAGTGACCATGGATATTACACAAATGGTAAACGACGTTGAAGCAAGTGGTAATCCTGATTATCCTAATATAATTACCCGGGAGATTACATCTACTATTATGGTTGGAGATAATCAGACAGCTGTCCTGGGTGGATTGATAAGTACAAAAAACTCTGTGGATACAAAGCAAATCCCCATTCTTGGTTATATACCTATTTTAGGATACCTATTTAAATATGAAGTTGCAAAAAAGGAAAAGACAGAGTTGGTTCTTTTTATTACTCCTTATGTTATTTTATCTTCGCAAGATTTGAGCAGAGTAAAGGAAGAAACAATTAAAAAAGCTTCAACATTGACACCTGAACAAATTAAAGAAGTTACAAATAGGAACATTTTGAGAGAATCTAATACCAACAGAGGAATTACCAATGAGATTCGCTGAAGAACTGTTCGAAAATTATCGTCTTTATGTAAGGGAGGAAGGTGCAAACAGAATATGTCTGGAGGGGGAGAAAGAACCTGACCTGGAGATGGAACAGTATTTTTATGTTTTATTTCAAAAGCTTGTTTATTTCAAGAAAAAAGAGAATGTTCAGAATGCTGAAAGACCAAAAGAAATATCCTTGAATTCTACCATTGAGCAGCTTAATCGCTCTTATGAATTTTCAAAGGGCTCATCAGAAATGGAAAATATTGAGGATCTGGTGAACCGCGAGCCAGTTATTCAGTTTGTTAATCTTCTGTTTGCAGATGCAATTCAGAAAAATGCTAGCGATATTCATATAGAAGCCTTTGAGGAAAGTATTAGGATTAGAGTCCGTATCGATGGGGTATTGCAAGACTATCCTGCTCCTCACAGGGCTTTTTACAACGCGATTGTATCCCGGATTAAAATCCTTGGGGGGCTTGATATTGCCCAGCGGCGCCTTCCACAAGACGGGCGTTACACAACAGGGGATAGGGATGAGGCTGTTGATTTTAGAATTTCTACTGTGCCCACTCTATATGGAGAAAGCGTTGTAATTCGTATTCTGAATAAAAAGAAAGGATTAATAAGAATTGAAGATCTGGGCTGGGATGTAAGAAGAAAAAGAGAAATAAAAGAGATTTTGTCGCTACATCAAGGTATGATTCTTGTTACCGGACCTACTGGTAGTGGCAAGAGCACCACACTTTATGCATTTTTGCAGGAGCTTAATGATGGTAGAAGCAAGATTATAACTATTGAAGACCCTGTGGAATACCAGATTCATGGTGTAAATCAAATTCCTGTTAATCCTGATATAAATTTAACATTTGCTACAGGGCTCCGATCTATTTTAAGGCAGGATCCGGATATTATTATGGTGGGTGAGATCCGAGATCAGGAAACTGCAAAAATAGGTGTTCAGGCGGCTTTGACCGGACATCTGGTTTTTTCTACTTTACATACCAACGATAGTATTTCTGCTATTAGTAGAATGTTGGATCTGGGAGTGGAAAACTATCTTCTAGCTCCAGCTTTGAAAATTATTATTGCACAGAGGTTGGTAAGAAAGATCTGTTCAGACTGTAAGATTAAATATAAGCCGGAGAAGAGATGGGTAGATAAATTTGAATTAAGCAGCAAAAAGGTCTTTTATACCGGGGCTGGTTGCGAAAAGTGTGGTTATACTGGGTACAGAGGAAGAACAGCGATATTCGAAATTTTAAAAGTGAGTGAAGCGATTAACTATGCTATTCAAAACAGGGCTCCTGCAAGGGAAATAAAAGAAATTGCGTTCCGTGAAGGATTTGTTACACTTCAGCAAGATGCTGTGAGCAAGGTTTTAGAGGATTTGACTACTATAGAAGAAATTGCCAGGGTAATAGAAATATGAAACTGGAATATGTAGAGCTGAATAAAAACGGGGAAAGGGCAAAGGGAACTATCAGTGCTTTATCGGAGAAAGAAGCGCTGGATCTTCTTCAAAATGAAGGGAAAGTGATCATTTCGCTAAAGCCAGTGAAGGAATCAGTTCTATTCTCTCATATTACCTTTAACAAAAGTAAAGTTCTGGCTGATTTTACGGAGTCTCTGGCTAATATGCTTTCTGCAGGTATTACACTGGTGAATGCCCTTGAAATCATCTATCAGGAAGAGCGTTCTTCTTATATGAAGAATCTTCTTAAGAGGATGATTATAGAAATCAAAAAGGGCAAATCATTTTATCAGGTTGTAATGGCGTTCCCTTTATTTCCTTCTCTGTACAGTGCGATGATTCGAGTTGGCGAAGAAACTGGTAAGCTGAAGGAAGTGTTGATACAGCTTGAGGCATATACAAGAAAAAATGTGGAGTTGAGAGAAAATATTTTGTCTTCACTTTATTACCCTTTGTTCTTAATGGGCATGAGTTTATTTACTCTTGCTTATCTGGTTATGTATGTTATGCCACAGTTTCTTAAGATTTTTGAAGGTTTTGATGCAAAACTTCCTGCAATAACTATTCTTCTTATGAAAATTATATCCTTTCTGGAACATTATTCTTTATGGTTAATAGGTGGTATTTTTGCAATTGCTTTTTTAATTCGTAATTATGCAAAAACTAAAAGCGGGAAATTGCAGCTAGAAAAATTAGTTTTAAAAATACCAAAGGTAGGAGAACTTTACCGCCTTTTGTTAAATATAAATTTTTTCAGGCCTCTTTCGTTGTTGCTTAAAAATAAGATTCAGCTGAGTAAAGCCCTGGAGATTTGTAGGCAGATTGTTAAAAGCGCTGTTATACAGGAATTAATAGATAATATTTTCTATTCCTTAAAAAAAGGGGAAGGAATTCAGATGGGTTCAGATGGTACTCTGGTTTTTTCCAATAGCACAATGCAAATGCTTTCTATTGGTGAGAAAAGTGGTAGGTTAACGGAAATAGTTGCAAATGTAGAAGAAAGAATATCCGAAAAATCTATACAGGATATTAAAAGAATTGTAGTGTTAATTGAGCCGATTATGATTTTGATAATCGGCCTGGTTATTGGTTTTATTGTGATGAGTGCTTTATTGCCTATTTATTCAATCAGCACAATTGTGAGGTAGTAGCAGTAATAGTAAAAAGAGAGGTGGTTGTTATGCGAAAGCAAAAGTTTTTGGAGATATTATCAAACGATAGGGGGGTAACACTTATTGAGTTGGTGATAGTCATTATTATTATTACAACACTGGCACTTATTATTATGCCTCGTTTTATGGGAAGGACAGAAGAAGCCAGAAGAACCGCGGCTGTAGCGGACATCCAGACAGGATTGGGAACTGCTATTGATTTGTATGAGTCGGATAATGGAAAATATCCGGATACATTGGATGACCTGATCAGAAAGCCAGAGAATGCACCAAACTGGCGTGGACCCTATCTGAAAGGGAGTAAAATTCCTAAGGATCCATGGGGAAGTCCTTATCAGTATAAGAGTCCTGGAGATCATAATCCAGATTCCTACGACTTGTTTTCCTTTGGAAGAGATAAAAAACCAGGGGGTGAAGGGTACGATGAGGATATCGGTAACTGGTGATAAAGGATTTTCGCTGGTCGAAGTGATTGTGGCATTAACTATCATTGGTTCTTGTTATATTGCAATTGCTAAAGGAATTGTAGAAAACATGAAATTAAACCGGCGAATAGAAGAATATTCGAATTATTTATTAACCGCCAGAAAGTATTTTGTGGATTTTCCTGGGATTGAGCATAAAAATGTAAAAACAACTATGGAAAACATCGAAAAGGATTTGACCCTATATAAAATTGAATTTTACGATGAAAAAGAAAACAGGATTATAGAATTTAAGGAATATATTCTTGAAGATAAAAAATAATGACGGTTATACTTTAGTGGAGATTCTTATTGTTTTGTCTATTACTTCATCAATCTTAATTTTCTTTACTAATTCATTCCTGAATAATTTTAGATTTATTAACAAATATCAAAGGACCAGTCAGACATTTATAAAATTTCAGGTTTTAAATATGATTGAGAGAGATCTTGAAAAAGCATTTAGTGTTGTATTAAATGAAAATTTATTGGAATTGGAAATTCCTTTTTTTGAGGATGAAAATCATTTTTGTATCCACAGGGTAGGGTATCAAATTATTACAAATAAGCTTATTAGAAAAGAAATTGGAGAAAGAGAAAAAAGCAAAATGTTGGATCTTGGTGATCTATCGATGAACTTTGAATTGGAAATGGTTAGTAATTTAATGAAAGGCAGAATGAAATTAACGATTATTTATTCTGATACTAACGGACAGATAGATTCATATTATTTAAATGTTCCCGGTAACAGAGGATTAAAATAATATGAAAATGTTATTTTCAAGGGAAAAAGGTTCTATTCTTGTTATTACTTTGAACATTATAATTATTCTTACTATTTTTTTACTCTCTTTTAGTTTTACCTCAATAACCCGTTACAGGGTTTTAACAGGAGAAATAATGAAATACCAGGCTTACCTTAATGCAAGAAGTGGGATTGCAATGGCTTTAAAAGAGTTAAGAGAAAAAAAGTTTCAAATTCCTTTTAATAAGGAATTTTTTCTTTTTGATGATAAAAATTGTAAAGCAGAAGTTACTCTGGATTATATTATATACAGAAAAGATAAAAGGAAAATTGAAATTTATACTGTTAAAAAAAGTAGTATTATCAGAATCATATCTATAGGAAGATATAAAGATGTAAATTGTAAGATTACGATGTTCATGGAAGGAGGACATCAATTATTTTATCATTCACAGTGAATTTATATTTTATTTATACTTTTCCATATACCATTCCACTCTCGAAGTGGCTACTTAATTTTTTCAATGCAGAAAAATATAAAGTAGTTCAATAATAGGGCGAGAAAATTGGTGAAAGAAGAAGAATAGAAGGATTAGGTAAATATCTAAAATTTTATGAAACTTGTACTGAGCTTGTCGAAGTAAAGAGGAGTGGAGATAAAAGTAGCACTGGCTGCGCCAGTGCTACAATGCAAAAAACCCGCTGTGGAGAGTGTATAGGTCATTGTCATCATCTTTCCGTCCCTCAGGTCTTGCTCAGAAGTAAGAGCACGGAAAATCCACCCTCGCACATTCGGCATCCTGCCTCATGTGCTCGGGGCGAAATGCCTCCTGCATTTCTTGGCGTAATGGCGGGTAGGATTTTCCTGTGGGTGTAATCGCAAAACATTCGACGGAAAGATGATGACAATGACCAGAAGTAAAAACCACAGCGGGTATTATGTAGGTATAGAAAATAAAAAAATAAAAAGAAGAAAACCTCCGACACCGCGCCGCGGTTGTAGTAATTTGTGTTTAGAGGAAGCATTGATTATAGACAAAGCGTGTTAACCGCTATTGCATAAAAGAAAAGTTTACCACGCTGGAATGGATTCCAGCGGGGCTTTTGAATCAGCACAGGATGTGATGATGAAAAAGCCATATAGTTAAGGAGGCAAGGAGTAAATAAAGTATTGAGGTTAACACCATTGGTATAGAAAAAGAATTGGCCGATAAAGCGGTGTCGGCGATTCTTTTCCCTCGACGGAGCCTGTACTGAACGAAGTGAAGTGCTCGGGACATGCTTTGCTTACTTTCTTTCTCATCGCTGAGAAAGAAAGTAAGAAGGTTTTCCCCTGCTTTTTCCTGCAAAAAGCCATAGGGAAAGATTTCTCAGGAGTGTAATGGAGGAGTTAGAATCGAAATGACAATGTAGGGTGTGTAACGAGGAACACCCCCCTGCTCCCATTTATTAAGGGGGATTTGAGGAAAAAAACCGACACTGCAATATGGTTGCAATCAAATAAACCCGCCATAGCGGAGCAAAGTGTAAGCAATGCCTGCGAAGGCGAGGTGTGAGAGCGGTGTTGTTTGAACCCTCACCTTGTATAAAAAGTGAAGGAATGTTTTTAAACAAGGAAGAGGATTTGTAAAGTAAAGGGCTTTCAAGGTGAGGGTGAGTTCACCGCTCCCGAGCCTGAGCAGTTGCATTGCAAACTTTGCGTAGCGTGGGCGGGCGGGTTTTCTTTCGGTTACCTTTCTTTTGCCCGCTCAAAAGAAAGGTAACAGTTGGTTTGTAACTGCTTTCCCTTGAAAAGCAGTAAACTATTTCTTTTGGCCGTTCAAAAGAAAGTGAACATGAGGTTTTACTTTCTTTCTGGTCGTTCAGAAAGAAAGTGTGAAAAGAAAGAATCGAAATGATGCCGGAGCAACGAAGACGCAGGGATAAAGAATTTGAATGGTAAGGGAAGAAGAATTATTGTTGATTTTTTTGTGTTATAATTATAATCTTTATAAATATTTCTATATAAAAATTTTGAACAATTATGCAAACATTACAGGAGGGTAAATTTGTGAAAAAATTAACAAAAAGGGAATATTCTGTGTTACTAACTAACCAAAAGAATGAGATTAATGGTTATCTTATCTACATAAGGCTTTCAAATATAATAAAGAACAGAAATAACTCAATGATTTTAAAAAGAATTGCTGATAGCGAAAAGTATCACTATGAAATACTTAAAAAGTACAGTGGTATCGAAGTCAAACCGAATATTTTATTAGTTTTTACCTATGTTTTAGTGGCAAGAATTTTGGGTTTAACCTTTGCTTTAAAGCTTATGGAGAAGGGGGAAGCGAATAGCGATAATGATTATAAATTATTAAAAGGTAAGATTCCGGAGGTTTATAAAATACTTAAGGATGAAGATCTCCATGAAATAAAACTGCTCAATATGATTAGAGAAAGCCATCTTGATTATGTTGGTTCGATTGTTCTTGGGCTTAATGATGCTCTTGTAGAGTTTACAGGGGCTTTAGCAGGTTATACCTTTGCCATACAGAATAACAGGATTATAGCTATGATTGGTTTAATAACTGGTATTTCGGCTTCACTTTCTATGGCTTCCAGCGAATTCTTGTCCAAACGAAATGAAGGTGAAAAAGAGAGAGCACTATCTGCAAGTGTATATACAGGAGTTGCTTATATTTTTACAGTTTTTCTCCTTGTTTTGCCTTTTTTACTGATAAAGAATCACTTTATTGATTTATTCATTTCTGTGGCAATTGCTGTTCTTGTAATACTATTTTTTACATTTTATATTTCAACAGTGAAAGGTTTTTCTTTTAAGAAAAGGTTTCTGGAAATGAGTTTTATAAGCATTGGTGTTGCTCTTGTGTCTTTTGGAATTGGGTTTGCAGTAAGAAAGTTTATGGGTGTGGAAATCTAGAAGGCTTGACTATTGAATCTTTTTTTCTTATTCTATACTTAGATATATAATTGGTATTCAAAAGGAGGCTATGTATGATGAAAATGAAATTTAAGATTTTTCTAACAGCTTTGTTAATTTTGTCTGGATGCGGATATGTTTATAAAAGCAACTTTAAGCCAGGAGATTTAACAACTTCTGGAATTGATGATAGTAAGGCTTATCTGTTTGGTACCTATGATTATGTTGTGAGGACGCCAATATTTTTTGGAGCAGAGCCTCACCTGGCACTGGGTATTATTCCAAAGGATGGAGATGGTAAAAAAGAGATAATTATTTCAATGAATGCCGATAAAGGGTATTTTTTCACCTATCTTGAGCCAGGAGAATATACATTAAAGAGAATAATATTTTATATGGCAAACTCTAAATTTAATTCTGTTCCTGTTAATAAGGATTTTAGGATGGAGAATGGGAAGGTTTTTTACTTCGGAAGTGTTAGGCCAAAGGTTTTGTGGAATACGCAAAACTATATCTGGTGGGGAGTTAAATCACTGGAAAATGATTTTCAGAAGGATGTAAATGATTTTACTCAAATTTTTAATGGAATAAAAACAGAAAGCATTATGGATGGATTTTCTTTACTGGCAGCCTCTATAAAGCCCTTTGAGAAGAGGGATATTTATGAGGGTGGCAGCAGGGGTGTGGATTATAAAAAGCCATAAATGGAAGGAAATTAAATTTATTCCATTTTTCTTTCATAAACTAAGAATGTATAGTCGAAAGGTTTATTGTTGTTTTTGCTATTCTCTTTGGAAACAAGTTGCCATTCTTTCTCATTAAATGATGGGAAGTAAGTATCTCCTTCAAACTCAGAATCGATTTTTGTAATATATAGCTTTTTTGCATAAGGTAGAAATAGTTTATATATTTCTCCGCCTCCTATAACAAAAGCCTCTTCATTTTTTGTTAAATCAAGCACCTCTTTAACTGAGTGAGTTATGATACATCCCTCTGCAATAAAATTTTTTTTCCTCGTAATAATTATATTTCTTCTTTCTGGAAGAGCTTTTCCTATTGACTCAAAGGTTTTTCTTCCCATAACCACTGTATGGCCGGTTGTTATTTTTTTAAAGTATGCAAGGTCTTCCGGTATATGCCAGGGAAGTCTGCCTTTATTACCTATAAGGTTATTTTTATCTATGGCCAGAATAAGAGAGATCATACAGAAATATCCCCTTTAATTGGAGGATGTGGGTCGTAGTTAAGAAGTTCAAAGTCTTCATATTTAAAATCAAATATGTTTTTTATTTCCGGGTTAAGATGCATTTCAGGAAGCTTTCTTGGTTCACGGGATAATTGTAGATTAATCTGATTTATATGATTTTTGTATATGTGTGCATCGCCGAATGTGTGAATAAATTCACCGGGTTTTAAATTACAAACCTGAGCAACCATCATAGTAAGAAGTGCATATGATGCAATATTAAAAGGTACCCCCAGAAAAACATCGGCACTTCTCTGATAAAGCTGACAGGATAATTTTCCATTTGCGACATAAAATTGAAAAAAACAGTGACATGGAGGGAGAGCCATTTTATCTATCATTGCAACATTCCAAGAGTTTACAATTAATCTTCTTGAATCTGGGTTATTTTTAATTTCCTGGATTACATTTGAAAGCTGGTCAATCTTTTTTCCATCATAGTCAGGCCAGGATCTCCACTGATAGCCGTAAATTGGTCCAAGGTCTCCGTTTTTATCTGCCCACTCATCCCAGATTGTTACACCATGTTCATTAAGGTATTTTATGTTCGTATCACCCTTAATAAACCAGAGAAGTTCATAAATTATGGACTTAAGATGAACCTTTTTTGTGGTCAGTAGAGGAAAGCCTTCCTGTAAATTAAAACGCATCTGATAACCAAATACACTTATTGTGCCTGTTCCCGTACGGTCTCTTTTCTCCACTCCATTTTTAAGGATGTGTCTGCACAATTCAAGATATTGCTTCATTTTGTGTACTCCAGAACTTTTCTAATGGAAAATTATGACATATTTTCATTATGTTTTCAATTGTAATTACTTTATATACTTTTTCACCCCTGTGCTTCCAAAGCCTCCATCGCCACGATCTGTTTTTGAGATATTATCTTCAAATTTAAATTCTGCTTTTTCTACTTTTGTTATTACCATCTGGGCTATTCGGTCATGATTTCTTATTGTAAAAGGTTCTTTTCCAAGATTTACTAAAATTACCTTTACCTCTCCACGATAATCGGCATCGATTGTGCCTGGAGCGTTTGGTATAGAAATTCCTTTACTGGCAAGCCCGCTTCTGGGACGTATCTGTGCTTCAAAACCTTCGGGTATTTCCATTGCAAAACCGGTGGGTATTAATTTAATCTCCATTGGATGAAGAATAATATCTTCATCAAGACAGGCATATATGTCAGCCCCAGAACTATGGATTGTTTTGTATTCAGGCATAAGGGCATCGGGATTAATAGATTTTAGCTTAATGAGCATGGGGACTCCTTTTTGTTTTACTTAGTAATAACATAAGCCCTACCAATATTCTAAGAAAATACATCCCAGTTGTTAAAATAGGGTGCATTAAAAGTCTTTTCCATTTACCGTTTTCTAAAAACACGATGAAATATCTGTAGAGAAATCCAAATTGCTTTTTTAGATCTTGGTCGCTTTTTCCCCATTTCTCTATATAAGGAGAAAATGTCTCTGCGTAGTATTTCTTTTTTTTTAGATATTTGGTCAGGAGAAATTCTGATTCGTTGTGATAAATACAGGCTCCATATCTTGAAGGCTTTATCCCATGTCTGGTTAGAAACGAATGAAGAGAAGATTTTTCAGGTATATTTTCTCTGAAGGATAAAAGGCCTATTTTCCCAAATTTCTTTATCATTTTGTCCATATCCCAATCTTCAACCCCGGAGAAACTAAGATCAAAACCTCCGGTTTTTAGGAAAAACTCTTTTCTGAAAAATCTTGCTCCATCAATAACAGTTCCATTGTAAAAAAATCTTTCAAATCTCCTTACCTTACTCCAGAAATTTTTCCCGAGTATCACCTCAGGAATATGCAATGCTACCCACTCTGGATTATTTTGAAAAGCCATAACACAACCTTCTAAAAGAGAAGGGGAAAGAATCATATCTGCATCAACATACATCAGGTATTCTCCACTGGACTTTTCTATCATACCATAGTTTCTCTGGGCAGATCTTTCAGGTCCCTTTTCATAAACGAGATTTGTATATTTTACAGCAATTTCTTTTGTTCTATCTGTAGAAAAATTATCAACAATAATTATTTCTATTGGCTTGTAGGTTTGACTCTTTATACTTAAGAGGCAATTTTCAATATTCTTTTCTTCATTTTTTGTGGTTACAATAATTGAAACAAGATTTTTCTTTTCCACTGTATTATCCTTATATTTAGTATTCTTTTTGTTTAACTTTTATTTTTGCCTCTAAAATCCAGAATATGCCCGATTGCCTTTAGACCAGCCTTGTAGAAATACTTTATATCATGAAAATCCCTTATAGACAAAAATTTTCGCATTAAGAATTCTGGATTAAACGCAACGGAGTACAAACCCTGTACATATTTCATTAAAATTTCGGATTTCATAGGAACTTTCATAACAGGTTCTCGCATGTCATATCTATCCCAATCTGTAGTTAAAAGCCAGCCCTTTTTTTTGCATTCTTCAAAAAGAGGTGTTCCAGGATATGGAATAACTACTGTGGCCTGCATTGTATAAGCATAGTTTTTTATAAGAAGATATTTTCCTAGTTCAAGAGTTTTCTTTGCATCTTCTTCACTTTCCCATGGATATCCGAACATTATTGTAATATGTGGGAAAAGCCCTGCCTTTTTCATTTTCTTTACATTATCTATCATCTCTTCAATATGCTCCCCTTTGCTTACTCTATCAAGTGTTTTCTGATTGGCAGATTCTATTCCTACCAGTATTAATCTAAAATTTGCTTTTTTCATTAGCTTCATTGTTTCAAAATTTATAGCTTTTCCAAGTCGCATATTGCAATCTATTGAAATTTTCTTATTATAACCACGCTTTATCATGCCATGACAGAATTCTATAAGCCAATCTCCTACAGGAAATGTTCCTGTATCATCCATTATTTCTTTTACATGATATTTATCAATTAACACACCTATTTCGTCCAGTACATTATCAACAGACCTTCTGCTAAATTCTGGGAACAATGTGGTCCAGGAGCAGAAAGTACACTGATGATACCAGCAATCCCTCCCGGACATTATGTAAGTCCCGGGAGTTTTTTTATAGTTTCCATTATTATAAGCATAGAGCTGCCATTTTGTTAACTCCCTATCTATAAATGGCAAATCATCAAGATTGTATTTCCTCTGGAAGTTCCCTGTGTTTCTTATGGTATTGCCTTCCCTGTAATAAATACCTCCATCAAGCTTTTTATATTTTTCTGATAGAAAGTCAACAAGGTTTAAAAGAAGAAAATCAAAATTTCCACCAGCGATAATAAAATCTACATTGCACATTTTAAAGGATTCTTCCGGTAAAGCTGTTACATGATCCCCCATCAATACTATCTTAGTATATGGGAATCTTTCTTTTACAGTATTTATAATCTCCCAGTGTTTTTTTACAACAGGTGTTTTCGTTTCTATTACAATCACTTCTGGTTTTTCCAGCTCAATAAAATCAATCCACTCAGAAAAGCTTTTTCTTTCTGCGATAGCATCTTTCCATATTACATTGTAACCCTTTGATTTTAAAAGCGTTGCCGCACTTGCAGGTATTATTGGGTAAATGAATGTAGGGTTATTGAACCATTGAAATTGCCTGTTTTGAGAGAGCAGGGGAATTCCCTTTTCACTTTCGAGGGGAGGAAAAGTTATCAATATTTTCATGTTTACCTCTTTAGTTCCTTTGTGAAGATTAAACCTTTTATGAAGAATATACCATATGTTAAATGGGAAAGAAAAATACCAATGGCTGTAAATATTGTTTCAAAAAGATTTATTGAAAGTGAAGAAAAAATACATCCCAGAAAGTATAAGATTATAGCTCCAGTATATATAAGTTTTGCTGTGGGTATATATATGGATAGAAGAATTCCAGTTATTAATCCTATTGTAAAGATAGACGGTAGAAAGTAGGGTAACTTAAAGGAAGTTTCTGGAAATTTCTTTACGAAAAAACCCCTGTGTAAGGCGTAGTTTGCGATTTGCTTAAAGTGATTTGGAATTAAAGGACGTCGATGATGATATACAAGAACATCAGGGCTATAAATTATTCTATAACCAAGCTTTTTTATTTCGAGACAAAGTTTGGTATCTTCACCTGGATAGAAAGTGGAATCAAATCCTCCAATTTTATTAAAGATATCTTTTCTTACAAGCAAATTAACCGATGGTATATCGTAGTCTTCATGGGGTTTACCTGTCTTTACATACCTCTTCCTGTAATGTCCGCTCATTAAAAAAGATGAATATATATTGCCGGATATCTTTCTCCAGAAAGGTTCATCTGGTGGAGTGATAGCAGGGCCACCAACAGCACCAACCTTTGGATCTCCAAAAAGCGCCAAAGCATTCTTTAACCAGTTCTTATCTGGATAGGCATCATCATCAATAAAAGCTAGTATTTTACCTTTAGCATACTTTGCACCAAGATCTCTCTTTTCCGCTGGTCCCACCTTTCCACTTGGAATAATTGTTGTTTTTAATTTCTTTGACAGAGTTTCTTCTTCTTTAAAATCGGGAAGTATAATAATTTCAAAACCTTTTTCATTTAGCTTTTCGTAATGCCTGATGCTTTCCCGAATATAATTATTAAATCCTGGGAGTGGTATAATGATTGAAATCAAGATAGATTGTTTTCGCATAAAAAACCCGTTTGTTTAAGTGCATTTATTTTAGCATAAAGACGAGGATTAGGCAAAAGGATAGGTTGTATGAAAATTTGCATTATTATGAAGCGAAATTTATAATAAGAAAAAGAGAGTTTATGGAGCAAAGCAATGGTTAGAAGGGAGTAAAGAGGAAAGTAAATGATAAATAATATGATCCAAACGCTAATGAAAAAGCCTCTAGTAGCCCGTTTTGTAGAAGATGTTTATTGTAAAATACCATATTATTTCATGAAAGGTAAAGCGTTTAATCCATTGGCAGTAGTTTTACTTGTAAGTTATAAATGTAACCTGCGATGCAGAATGTGCTTTTACTATAATGATAGTGAAAAAGAGAATACGAATAGGCTGATAAAAGATAGGCAAAAAGAGGAACTTACTCTGGATCAGATAAAGAGACTTATCGAAGATATAAGAGATATGAAAGCAAAGGTTCTAACCATTCATGGAGGCGAGCCTTTGCTTTATCCTAAAATATTTGAGATTGCAGACTATGCAAGAAAAAAAGGTTTATTGGTAAATTTTGTTACAAATGGGACCCTTATTACCCCGGAAGTGGCGGAGAAAATAGTAAGGGTAGGTATATGTAATATTACCTTTTCAATAGATGGTCCAGAAAGTATTCACGATAAAGTGAGAAATGTAAAGGGAACATTTGATAAATTGATTAAGGGAATAGGGCACCTCAAAGAGTTAGAAAAAAAAGGCGCCAAAATACCAAATCTTTCTTTATCTACTTACATATCTGCTATAAACCAGGAAAAACTTGTAGAATTATTTGAAGTGATAAAAGATCTTGGTATAAAAAATTGGGGGAGTGGCCTTATAACTTACAATAATGCAAAATTAGCAAGAAGTACTGAAAAAATCCTTGGGTGTTCAGAATCTCATGGACAGGGAAATCTGGAAAATTTGGAAGATGAGGTTAAAAATTTAAAAATAGAAACACTACTCCAGCAGAGAGAAAAAATAAAACAAAAAAACAAAGTCTACAAACTTAATGTGCTATTTCCATCTAAAAATTCCATTAAAAATTATTATGATAGCTTTTATAATGAAATAGACTATTGTCTTTATCCCTGGGCCAGGACGGTAGTTTCACCATATGGAGAAGTTTTTCCATGTATAAATCTTTCGATGTTAAACTACAGCCTGGGTAGTGTAAAAGAAAATTCTATAAAAGATATCTGGAATTCAGAAAGATATGTAGCTTTTAGAAAAATTCTTAGAAAGAATAAGCTTCTGCCGATATGTTCTAAGTGCTGTACAATCAGCAAAATCGAAAAAATATGATGTGGACTTACCTTTTAATTTCCTTGACAGAATTTGCTTGAAGTATATTTGCGCAATATAATTCTGTAAATTATAATATACAATTGCTAATTAATGGGTTTTATCCATTAAAATAACAGAATGATAAATTATTGAGGAACCAATGAAACTTGGGATTTTATTGGATACTTTAATACCAGGTGGAGTTCAGAAATCGGCCATCGAAGAATATCAGTATTTTAAAAAAAAGCATTATGATGTTAAAATTTATGTCTTAATGGAGAGCAAATCGGATTATAAATATCAGGATCTTATCAATCAATCAGACATTGTAAATTTGTATGAATACTATCCGCCCCTATTTAAAAGAAATTTCAAGTTTCCGCTTTTCCATTTTTTAACATTTCACCATTTTGTTGCTCCTTTTTTTGTACATAGATATTTTAAAAACAATAAAGTTGATATTCTCATCAGTCATAATACAACAACAACATTCTCAGCAGTTTCAATAAGAAAAAAATTAAACATTCCATATATTTATTTTCTCTGGGACCCGATGATATACATATTAAAGAAAGTATACTCCGGCACAATCATGAGGTTATTCTTCTTTGTTATTGTACCTATATTGGATATTTTTGAGAGAAGAAACTTAAAATATTCATCGTTAGTTTTGACATGTTCCAGAGTTCATACAGATTTGATTAAGAAACGCTATAATAAAGAAAGCATCATTGTCCAGCCGGGATGCTATCCTGTATCTCAAATAGATTCAAATAAAGAAAAAATAATGCTTGCTTTTACGCGTTGGGACTACGATAAGCATCCATTGTTTTTACTGGAAATCATTAAAAGATTACAGGAAATTAAACTTGTTATTGCTGGTAAGTGGACAAGTCAAAAGGATTTTGATGATTTTAAAAAAAGAATTACTAAAGAGAATTTGGGGGCAAGGGTTATCATTCATGATTTTCTTACCAAGGATAAGATTGTAGAATTATCGTTAAAATCGTTAATATGGATACATCCTAATTTTGAAGCTTTTGGAATGGGTGGCTTGGAGGCAGCTGCTTGTGGTTGCCCGATTATCATACCGGACGGCTCGGGTGTAACTGAGATTTTTAAAAATAATGAACATGGTTACTTTCCAAAGGAACTGGATATTGATTCAATATCTGCTTTTATTAAAAAATTAATTGATAATCCGGCATTGTCCGCAAAAATGGGATACAATGCGTGGTTGACGGCAAAAAAATACACTTGGGATTATCATTCTCAATGTATTGAAAATCAATTTTGGAAAATAGAGAAGAAATAAAATATATAAAATATAATTTAGATTGGAGTAGAAAATGGAAACAATTTTTGTTATAGGTGGTCTTGGTTTCATCGGTGTAAATACTGTCATCAGATTATTAAAAAAATGTTATCAAGTTGTCATTCTTGATAACATGAGCAGAAAAGGAACCGATATTAATTATGCTTTTTTAAAAAGTAATTACAGTGGCAAATTTATTTTTGAAAAAGTAGATATAAGAAATATGGATGCTCTTTCGAAAATATTTAAAAAATATTCAAACATTAAAGCGGTTTATCATTTTGCCGCACAGGTTGCAGTGACGACTTCTGTTGTAAATCCAAGAGAAGATTTTGAAATAAACGCTCTTGGTACCTTTAATGTCATTGAATGCATACGGCTATACAGTCCTCAATCGATCATTTTATTTTCATCTACTAATAAGGTTTATGGCGGGTTGGAAGATAAAGATGTAATTTTGGAAAACAATCGTTACAGGTACAAAAATATTGATCAGGGTATTGATGAAGCGACCTGCTTAGATTTTCATTCTCCATATGGATGTTCAAAAGGAACTGCAGACCAGTATGTCCGCGATTACAGTAGAATTTATAATATAAAATCGGTTGTCTTTCGTCAATCATGCATTTATGGTCCACATCAATTCGGCATTGAGGACCAGGGGTGGGTTGCGTGGTTTATCATTGCTAGCGTTTTAAATAAGCCAATATATATCTATGGCGATGGTAAACAGGTCAGGGATATCCTTTATATCGATGATCTTGTCGATTTATATGAAATAGCGCTTGACAATATAAATATTCTTAACGGTAAGATCTACAATATCGGCGGTGGATATAAAAATGCAATCTCATTATTGGAATTAATCGCTATAATGGAAAAGCTATTGAACAAAAAGATTACCTTTTTCTATAGCGATTGGAGAGCAGGAGATCAGAAAGTTTATATAAGCGATATAAGAAAAATAACTGCGGAAATAGGATGGATGCCGCAATACGATTGGCAGAGTGGTATCGAGAAGTTATATGACTGGGTTATTAAAAATAAATCATTACTCGAAAAAATATTTTAAGCTGGGAAATATGGTTTCCTATTTTAAAAAGTTTCTGTTTAAATTATTTTATAAAATCTACACCTGGAGTGCTTCTGGAAAAACCGAGGGGATATCTATCAGTGAGCGAATTGTTGAATACCCATTTGCCGTGAAGAAAATATTGAATCTTCCGAAAGGATCAAGCATTATAATATTAGGCTGTCATGGAGACTTACTATCTGTAATGCTTCCGGAATTGGGTTATAAAGTCACTGGTCTGGATGTAAAGCATTTTTCGTTCAATCACAGCAATTTTAATTTTGTTAAACAGGATTTGAGACACATCGACAGCATACCTGATGTTTCCTTTGATGCAGTTGTGGCTATATCAACGATTGAGCATGTAGGTATATATGATGGTGATGAAAATGAAGGAGATTTTAAAGCTGTAAAAGAGGTCTATCGGATCCTGAAAAAAGGTGGGATTTTTATCATTACCTTGCCGTATGCAAAAAATTACAAACTTGTGGAAATGCATGAACGTATTTATGACTTTTCAAGGATAAGATCATTATTGAAAAGATTTACGGTAGAAGATGAAGTTTATTATTCCTTTGACGGTGATATGTGGATTAAAACCAACCCGGGAACTGTTCATGAGGCAACTAAAAGAACCAATAATTTGGTAATGATTTCAGCAAAAAAAACTAATTGAATGAGAATTATCTAAAAACTTCCACCTTATACTTATCCCCACCTTCCTTCTTTATTTTTTCGAGCACTTTTTCTGCAGAAACGATTAGTTTTTCTGGTTCTTTACATTTACCATCTTCTTTTAAAACTGAAGTGCCTATGCTCAGATTTATATTTATTTCTGGACACTTCTTTATTTTCATTCCTTTAACAAGTGTATAAATTCTTTCTGTGACTTTGCAGGCCTCTTCGTATCCACAGTAGGGCAGGACTATTGCGAACTCATCCTCTCCATAACGTGCTGTTACATCATATTTTCGAAGAACACCTTTCTGGGCATCTTCCTTTCTTTTTTCCTGGGTTTTGATACGTATCTCGCTTTTTAGTAATTCTGCAATTTCCACAAGAACCTCGTCTCCTGCTATATGTCCAAAGGATTCGTTTATATTGTTAAAGTTGTCGATATCCATAATGATAAGACTTACAGGGAAATGGTGTCGGCTTGCCTCTTCTAAAATTTCTTCAAGTCGTACATACATGGCTACGCGATTATATAATCCGGTAAGACCATCTCTTTCAGATATATCTGCCAGAAGCCTGTTCTTTTCCAGTAGTTCAAAGTTTGTTTTCTTAAGCTCTTCCAGTAGAGTTTGTAATTGTTCTGTTCTTTTTTTTACCTCGGATTCAAGCTGGGATATTAGATTTCGAATCTTATCGTTTAAGTTTCTTTTTATGACCATTGATAGAGCTATCTGTTTTACTTCCACAGAGTAGAATGGCTTTTTTAAAAAAAGGAGTTTGTCGGTCTGTCCGACTTTTTGAATTATGTCGTCCCACGAATAATCCGAATATGCTGTACATATTACCATTTCAATATATGGATCTATTTGCCATATTCTTGATATTGCCTCAATACCATTTATTCCGGGGGGCATCCTGACATCCATAAAAATAAGGGCATAGGGTTTATTTAATTTTTCTGCATCTTTAACTTTCTGAATAGCCTCTTCGCCTTGATAGGCATTATGTATTTCGTAGTTAACTTTTGTTATCTCTTCTTTTTTCTTTTTTTCCTCTTGTTCGCTAAAAAGCTTTTTACCCAGGATTGATAGTTCTTCTTCTTCTCTATCTTCTTCTTCCAACAATATCTTTTTAAAATCCTCATGGATGGACTCATTATCATCCACAATAAGAATGCGGTTATTGGTGATCTCTACTGTTTGGTAATCCATATGGCTAGCTCCTGTGCTTCTGGTATCCCAGAAAAAAGTTTATCCCTAACCCAAACCACATCTCATTATAAACAAGATTTTTATATCTGTCGAGACATTTTTTATTATTGCAGAGAAATTTTGATTTTCTATGAATGTGGAGAAAGGATTTCTCACTCTTCCTGATTTCTTATCCTTTTAAAGGATATTTAGAAGAATAATTAATTGCAAGTTTTTGAGTAATGATTTTTTCGGTAATTTTCTTTTTTTTCATTCCAATTACTTCTATCCTGTTTTTGTTCTGAGTAATCTTTTCAGCATAATAAAAAGGAGAGAATTACTATTTTTCAGTAATTTCCAAAATTTATTCATATATAGTATAATATATAATTAATAAGGAATAATATGTTTTATCGTGTAAAGAGAATCTTTTCTGAAAAGAAAAAGCCTTACAATAACGAAGCTAACTTTCTTCTTCATGATATTCGAGATGTTCTTGGTATAAAGAATATTGAAAATATTCGTGTGGTTCATAGGTATGATATAGAAGGTATTTCCAGGAATACCTATCTTAGAGCAAGAAATACGATATTTTCTGAGCCACCTCTAGATTTTGTCTATGATGAGGTAGCACCGTTTTCAGAAGAAGAGCATATTTTTGGATGGGAATATTTGCCCGGGCAGTATGACCAGCGAGCAGATTCTGCGGCGCAGGCGATTCAAATTCTTACCCATGGTAAGAAACCTATAGTGAAATCTGCAACCCTTATAGCAATAAAGGGCAATATTACCGATGAAGAGTTTAACAGAATTAAAAATTATGTTATTAATCCCGTAGATTCACGCGAATGCAGCATGGAGAAGCCCAAAACTCTTAGGGAAAGTTTTGAAAAACCTTTCAGGATTTCAATTATTAAAGACTTTATAAAAATGAGCAAATCCGAATTGCAAAAGCTTCACGAAAATCTTGGGCTTGCAATGGATATGGATGATCTTATCTTTTGCCAGTCTTATTTTATGAAGGAAGAGAAAAGAGACCCAACCCTTACAGAGATTCGTATAATTGATACATACTGGTCGGATCATTGTAGACATACAACATTCATGACAGAAATAGAGTCTATTGAATTGGAAGAGGGATCTCTAAAAAGAGAAATAGAAAGTGCTTATCATAGATATCTTGAATCCAGAAAGAAAGTTTATGGAGAGTTTCCAGAAAAGAATATTTGCTTGATGGATATTGCAACTATTGCCATGAAAGAAATGAAAAAAAATGGAGTTTTAGATAATTTAGAGGAATCTGAGGAAATAAATGCCTGTAGTATAGTAGTGCCGGTTAAGATTAATGGACAAACGGAAGAGTGGCTTGTGATGTTTAAAAACGAGACTCATAACCATCCTACAGAGATTGAGCCTTTTGGTGGTGCTGCAACCTGCATTGGTGGTGCAATAAGAGACCCTTTGTCTGGAAGGTCTTATGTCTACCAGGCAATGCGGGTAACTGGAAGCGGAGATCCAAGAAGACCTTTAGAAGAAACTCTTCCAGGGAAATTGCCTCAAAGGAAGATAACAAGAGATGCGGCGCATGGTTATAGTTCCTATGGAAATCAGATTGGTCTTGCAACGGGATTGGTTGCTGAAATATATGATGAAGGATATGTTGCAAAGCGAATGGAAATTGGCGCAGTTATTGGAGCGGCTCCTAGAAAGAATGTTTTAAGAGGGCATCCAGAACCAGGGGATGTAGTAATACTTCTTGGAGGCAGGACTGGGAGGGATGGTTGTGGTGGAGCTACTGGATCTTCCAAGATTCATACCGAAAAATCCCTTACTCAATCCGGAGCAGAGGTTCAAAAGGGTAATGCCCCGGAGGAGAGAAAAATACAGCGCCTATTTCGTAAAAGAGAAGTTGCAACTTTGATAAAAAAATGCAATGATTTTGGGGCCGGCGGTGTTTCAGTAGCTGTTGGTGAACTGGCTGATGGGATTAGAATAAATCTGGATCTTGTGCCAAAAAAATACGAAGGACTTGATGGAACAGAGCTTGCAATTTCAGAATCTCAGGAAAGGATGGCAGTTCTAACTCCTAGTAAAAATGCCAATCTTTTTATTAAAGAAGCTTCTAAAGAAAATCTTGAGGCAACGATAATAGCAGAGGTAACAAAGGAAAAATTTATAAGAATGTTCTGGAAGGGTAGGGAAATAGTACACCTGTCAAGAGAGTTTCTCAATTCAAATGGTGCAAAAAAGCATACAAAGGTGTTTGTTTCTCAACCAAAAATTGATAGTTCTCCTTTTGTTATTCGAAATATTGGGAGTAGACAAAGTATAACCGAAAAATGGTTTAAGCTTCTTGAAGATATTAACATAGCTTCACAAAAAGGGCTTGTTGAATATTTTGATAGTACCATTGGAAGCAGAACTGTTGTTATGCCTTTCGGTGGGGAAAAAATGCTAACACCTGCTCAGAGTATGGTTGCAAAAATTCCTGTTGAGAACGGAGATACTTCTACTGCTACAGTAATGAGCTTTGGATTTGATCCAAAAATTTCCTCCTGGAGCCCTTTTCATGGGGCTATCTATGCCATTATTGAATCTCTATCAAAAATCACCGCCTCTGGTGCAGATTATTCAAAAGCGAGGCTTTCTTTACAGGAGTATTTTGAAAAGCCTTACAAAAATCCAGAAAGGTGGGGAAAACCTTTTTCATCTTTGCTTGGTGCTTATATAGCTCAGATGAATCTTGGCGTTCCGGCTATAGGTGGGAAGGATAGTATGTCTGGAACCTTTGGTAATATGGATGTGCCACCAACCCTGGTGAGTTTTGCTGTTTCTATTACTGATACAGATGTTGTTTTATCCCCGGAATTTAAGAAAGCAGGAAATATGGTGTTTTATCTTCCTTTTAAGAAGGATTCTTCTTTCCTTCCGGATTGGGATTATTGCAGGAAACTATTTTCTTTTGTCTATCAGCTTGCTTTGGAAAAAAAGATACTTTCAGCCTATGCTATTGGAAGGGGTGGAATTGCCGAAGCTGTATCAAAAATGTCTTTTGGTAACTTAATTGGGTTTGAGTTTGAAAACCTACCGGATGATGAAGTGCTTTTTGGGCCGGGATATGGTTCGTTTTTGCTTGAAATTTCTGATGCAGAAAAGATATCTTTTGATGGTATTGACACAGTACTTTTGGGGAGGACTCTCTCGGAGCCATTTATTAAAGCAAAGGATTTTTCTATTTCTATCAATGAGGCTGTTGAGAGATGGTTAAAGCCTTTGAGCGATGTATTTCCGCATAAAACCCCAGATTCTGGAATAATCTTGCCAGGCTATTTGTATAATCAAAAGGGAACACTAATGCGAGTTAGACCTATTGCCAGGCCCAGGGTTATTATTCCTGTATTTCCTGGTACAAATTGCGAGTATGATTCCGCAATAGCCTTTGAAAAAGCAGGAGCTGTTGTTGAAACACTCGTGTTCAGAAATAGAACACCTGGAGAAATTAGGGAATCTTTGAAGGCTTTTCGGAGTGCTATATTGAAATCGCAGATAATCATGATCCCTGGTGGTTTTTCTGCAGGGGATGAACCGGAGGGTTCTGGAAAGTTTATAGCAAGCGTATTTAGAAATAAGGCTATAAAAGATGCTGTTATGGAATTGCTGAATAATAGAGATGGATTAATTCTTGGTATATGTAATGGTTTTCAGGCACTTATAAAACTTGGACTTGTACCTTATGGTGAAATTCGTGATCAGGAAGAAAATTCGCCAACCCTTACATACAATGCTATAGGAAGACATGTCTCTAATATGGTGAGAACAAAGGTGGTTTCGAGACTTTCTCCATGGTTTTACAATTCAGAGCCTGGAGAAATTCATACAATTCCCGTATCCCATGGAGAGGGGCGTTTTATAGCGGATGAATCCATGATTGAAAAATTAAAGAGTAGTGGGCAGATTGTAACTCAGTATGTGGATGAGTATGGAAATCCTTCTTCTGATATGCCATATAATCCAAATGGTTCGGTATTTGCTGTGGAGGGAATCTGTAGTCCTGATGGAAGGGTTCTTGGTAAAATGGCTCATTCAGAGCGTACTGGAAATGATGTTTGTATAAATATCCCCGGAAATAAATTTCAGAAAATATTTGAAGCGGGAGTGGAATACTATAAATAATTTACTTAAGTATAACTCCCGCAGTAGCTACTGCAGTAGCTACTGCGGGCTATCATTCACAGTGAGTTTATATTTTTCCATATACCATTCCACTGTCTTTACTATTCCACTTTCGAAGCTTTCTTCTGCTTTCCAGCCGAGTTCGCTTTCTATTTTTGATGTGTCCATAGCGTATCTTCTGTCATGCCCGGCACGGTCTTCTACAAATTTTATTAACTCTTTATAGCTGCTAATCTTCTTTTCTGGAGCCAAATTTTTGTTTTTTGATACAGGGTATTTTTCATCGAGTATTTCACATATTTTATTTGCTACATATATATTTTCCCTTTCACTTCTCCCACCTATATTGTAAACTTCTCCTCTTCTTCCTTTATGGAATACAATATCTATTCCTTTACAATGGTCGATTACATAAAGCCAATCTCTTATGTTTTTTCCATCACCATAGATTGGAATAGGATTTCCTCTGATTGCGCTTCTAATGATTGTTGGAATAAGTTTCTCATCGTGTTGTCTTGGACCATAATTATTTGAGCAATTTGTAATAACGGTATTCATTCCATAAGTATGGTGGTATGCCCTTACTATCATATCACTTCCTGCTTTGCTTGCGCTGTAGGGGCTATTTGGGGCATAAGGAGTATTTTCGGTGAAAGCACCAGTTTCACCAAGTGTTCCATAAACTTCATCGGTGGAGATGTGATGGAATCTGCAGTCTATATATTTATCCTTATAAATAAAGGGTTTAACCATCCAGTATCTATATGCTACATCGATAAGAGTATATGTTCCTATTACATTTGTTTTGATAAATACCTCTGGGTTTTTAATGCTGTTATCAACATGGGATTCCGCTGCAAAATGAATTACTCCTTGTATGTCGTATTTATTAAAAAGATTCTCTATAAGCTTACGGTTACATATATCTCCTTTAACGAATTTATACCCTGGATGTTTTTGTATTGCTCTAAGGTTTTCTAAACTGCCAGCATAAGTGAGCAGGTCTAAATTTATAAGATTATAATCAGGGTACTTCATTAAAAAATATTCTAAAAAGTTTGAACCTATAAATCCAGCTCCGCCTGTAATAAGAATGTTTTTCATAAATCTGCTATCCTCAGCAAATATTTTCCATATTGATTCATTTCAAGTTCTTTTCCAAGCTTTACTAATTGCTCTCTGCTTATATAACCCATCCTGTAGGCTATTTCTTCAATGCATGCTATCTTTAAACCCTGCCTTTTTTCTATTACCTCAATAAAATTACTTGCCTCGAGTAGATTTTCATGTGTACCTGTATCAAGCCATGCATAACCTCTTCCCAATAGTTCCAGGCATAATCTATTTTGCTTAAGGTATATCTGGTTAACCGAAGTAATTTCAAGTTCACCTCGATCGGAAGGTTTTATATTTTTTGCAATTTCTATTACATCATTGGGATAAAGATACAGACCGATTACAGCAAAGTTGCTTTTTGGATTTTCTGGTTTTTCCTCAATAGAAATTATTTTTCTGTCCTTATCGAATTCTACAACTCCATATTTTTCAGGATTGCTTACATAATATCCAAATATTACGCCCTTATTCTCCTTTATAACTGAATTCTTGCTATTCTCCATTATTGCTGTTAATCTATCTCCGTATATAAGATTATCCCCAAGTACCAGACATACATTATCATTACCTATAAAATGTCTACCGATAATAAATGATTCTGTAATTCCTCTGGGTTCATCCTGAATTGCATAGCCAATAGATAAACCTAAAGAACTTCCATCTCCAAAAAAATCTTTAAACCTATCAATATCCTTGGGGGTGGAAATAATTAATATTTCTCTTATTCCAGCAAGCATTAAAATAGAAAGAGGATAGTAAATCATGGGCTTATCATAGATTGGAAGAAGCTGCTTTACTATTCCTCTTGTTAGTGGATATAGCCTTGTTCCACTACCACCGGCTAAAATTATACCCTTCATCTTTCAAACCTTGTTATATCTTACTAAAAAGCAACAGTTTTATCAAATATCTGTGGGAAGATTAAAGTGTTTCCATTCTTCATGGGGTGATGCTTATAAAAATAGCTATTTTCTCCAAACATACCTCCACATCTTTCTCCATACTCCATTAATCCATGCACTTAGTTTATATTGCCAGGGGCAGACTAACAGAATAAAGATTGTAAGGTAAAACGGATTAATAGCTGATTTTTTTGAAAAAACTGATCTAATATTATTTTCAACCTTATGATAACCTGTTGTTATTTCATTATTCCATAACCAGATATCAAGTGTTGTTATAAGACGAAATCCTTTCCTTTTTGCACGAATAGTCCATTCATAATCGGAAAGATAATGTGGAAGAAGAAAGGGGTGAAAACCTCCTATCATGAGGAAATCCTCCACCCTTACAAATAAACCCCTTGTTGCCAGACAGTCAATCTCTTCCCCTTCATTTGCATTTCGGAAAGTAAAGTGTGCCCAGTCAATTTTCGTGCCAGTATCATATATTTTACCCGTTTGTATGCTTCTGGTACAGGCAAGCAAAAGTGTTTTTTCTTTATTTTGTAAAAATTTCACCGCCTTTTCGAGAAAATCTTTTTCAAAGGATGTATCATCATTAATTATAAGGACAAAATCTTTTCCATCTTGAGAGTGTTTTCGTATCCATTTATATCCTTGATGAAGAGCGCCTCCCCACCACCAGTTGCCCTTTCCTTTTATAACAGTAGTATCAGGCAAGTAATTATAAACCATATCTGCTGTTCCATCGGTAGAGCCATCATCGATAAGAATGAGGTGAAAATTCTGATATGTTTGTTTCTGGAGGCATTTCATAAACTCTTTAGTAAGTTGCCGCCTATTATGTATAGGCAGAAGAATATATAACATTTTATTCTACCTTTCTACCTTGTTTAGAATTTAAAAAATTTTTTTCTAAGAATTAATACCAACTTTTGAAGCTTTTTAACAAATGGAGTTCGATTTTGTTTTAAAAAATTACTTATTCGTTCAAAAGCAATAGGATTTTCTTCTATTTCATTGGGGTAACTTACATTTGGGGACATATTTAAACGGTCAACCAGAAAAACATTAGTCGAAGAACAATGAACACCACTATTATCATGACCTATATTTTGAACATAACTTAGAGAAGGATGTAAACACAAACCTTTATGAAGATAAATAGTTGCATACCAGTATATGTCCCAGTTGTGAATAATATTAAAATAATTCAATAGCACCTGGTCCCAAAAAATTCCTGTTCCATTAAGATCAAAATGTTTTTTTTCTTTTCTTGGAAGCCGAAGAATTTTTTGCAAGTCTTTTTCAAAGAATTTCCATCTATCAAACCAGGTTCCCCACCCCCAACAGTCCATTAAATGAAGAAAAAAGGTATCTCCAACATCTGACAAATCAACAGGATAACAATAGCCACTTATATGCCACACCCGAAGCTCGTTCTGAAAATATTCTAAAGCCTGGTTCATATATGAAAGAAAGTGCGGACTCGTGACAATATCGTCCTCTATAACAATCACCTTGCCATATTCATTAATGATGTTGGTAACTCCATCCACAATATTTGCTGATAAACCATAATTTTTTTCTCTTTTGATTATTGTTATATTTTTAAATCCAGACAATGTATCAAGATATTCTCTTACCTTTTGAACTTGTTCTCTCACACTTTCTGTTTTTGGAGCATCAGAATAAATATATACTTCTGTATCCGGTGCCAGTATATTTTTTTGAAGCGCCTCTATAGTTTTTTGAAGATGATCCAACCTATTATAAGCAAAAATAACCACCGGAGCAAGCATAGCATTCCCTCCCTTTTCAACAATATCATTCTATTTATTATATACTATTTTTTTTAGAAAATCTTCTTTCCCAAACTTGTTTATAAAAATTGACTGTTTGCTTAAAAGCATTATCCCAGCTAAAAACTTTAACTCTTTCCAGCCCTTTTTCACGATAGAATTCTCGAATCTCGGACCTTTCAAGATTTTGAATAGCTACAACATAATCCCAAACATTCTTTTCATCGATTAAAATCCCCGCATTACCAACTACCTCTGGCAATGAAGAACTTCGCGAACACACTACAGGACATCCGCTCCCCATAGCCTCCAAAACTGGCAACCCAAAACCTTCATACGAAGAAGGATATATGAGACAATGGGCATTATTGTACAAAATATTTAACATTTGACTACTCACCCCCCGAAAAAATATTATCTTCTCCTCAATATCTCTGATGAGTCTTTTCTCTTTCAAAGACAATTTTTTTCCTCCTGCAACAACAAGAACCAACAATGGCAATTGTTTCACTGCCTCTACTGCTATAGAAAAATTTTTATAATGAGTACGATCCCCCACATACAGCACATACTTTTTATCTACCAATTGTGGAAAAACACTTGCCAATTTTTCCTTCTTCTCCTCCAAAGGCAAAGGGAAAAAATCCTCCGAAAGACCATGATAAATAACCCGAATCTTACTTTCATCAAGATGTGGAAAAAAATGCAGAAGATCTTTTTTGGTATTTTCAGAAACACAGATAATCCCATCAGAATGAGTAATAGCAAAACGTTTCTGCAAAATATGAATCCATTTCAACAATCCTTTAAAATAATACTCATAGGTAAAATCGTGTACTGTTGTTATATTAATTACCTTTTTCCCCAAGGCAACACGATAGTAACTACTATGAAAAATAGCATATTCCTCTACCTTCTTTGTAAAAGGTAAATATCGGAGTAAAATAATCGGTAGATTTATTTCATAACGTTTTGGTAGAGAAAAATCTCTATAAAATATATTGTGGCTCTTTTTCTTTGGTTCATAGCATACAAACTCATATTTTTTTGATTGAGACGCTCTCTTTAAAAGCGCACTCCAATACAGAGAAATTCCACCCGCTCGCTGGAGGAAAAAGATGATGTTGTCAAAGACTATTGTCATTGAACACTTGCTCCTTGTAATAATATTACCTCATTTTCTTTTCAGTAATGCATCTTTTCACATAAAATTAATAAACATGCTTACATCTTTTCTTAGGAAAATACTTTTTTCACCCAATAATATCATTAATATAAACTATAAACCAGCATGCTCTGTTACCCATGTATTCATAACATCACATACCTTTCTCACATCCTACTCCGTATGAAAATATGATATTGGCAAACTCAGCGTTGTAGCGTGAATCTCCTCACTTATGGGATAATCTCTTAAAAAATTAGAATTTCCAACATTTTAACTTTATAGAATAATTATCTAAAATTTCCTCTAAAACTTTCGAAATTTTTATTTTGGTTAATTCTTCCAATCTCTGTTTACCCTTTTCAATCAAGATATTTCTCAATTTTTCATCTTTTTTTAAATTAATCAAATGATTTGCTAAGCTCATTGGGTTCTTTAAATCACAAAATAAAGCTGCATCTTTCACCTGTTCTCTAAAACAGGGTAACTCTGAATAAATTACTGGAGTTCCTACTGCAAATGCTTCCAAGGGTGGAATATTGGTGGGTCCAAAAAATGATGGCATAACCAATGCCAAAGCGTTTTTATACAAAGAAAACATATCTTCTTCTGGAGCAAAACCAATATATTTAACTAAATTCTGGACTCCAGTTACTTTTGCAAATTCTAAAACATTTTTTAAATTACCTTTGTCTGAACCACTAAATACAGCAAAAATTTCTATTCCCATCTGCTTTAAAATAGCTAATGCTTCTATGATATATACATGATTTTTATGTGGCCATAGTTGAGCTGGATAAAATATATAATCCTTTCCTATTTTGTATTTAGTTCTTATATCTACCTCCTTATGGTTATAAACATCTACGGAAGGTAAATAAGGAACAACATAAATTCTATTTTCTTCTATTTCGTATCTTCTTATTATATTTGTTTTTCCTGTATCACTATCAGCAATTATAGCTACAGCTTTTTTTAGAGTTTTTGTGTATAAAAATTCTCTTCTCTCAAATTCTCTATTAAAACTAACCTCGGGGAATTCAGGATAATCTCGGTGGCACAAATCCCAAACTGTGATAATATAATTATGTCTTACTAAAGATATTGTCCATAAGGATGATGTCAGAAAATAAACTAGGTCAATATTTTCTTTTTCCAAAAGTTTTTCAAAATGAGTAACTAATTTTATTTTTCCTACTAAAAAACTTATAATATCAGTGCTTAAAAGACAACTCTTAATTAAATCTATAATGTTTCTATGTACCAGAATTACTTTAAATCCTAAATCTAAACTATTAATATAATTCTTACTTGTGTGAGAAAAAGTAAATATTATAAATTCAAATTTGTTTAAGCTTTTTATCTGGTAAAGAAAAGATTTTTGATATTGAAACCCTCCCCCAGAATGTAAATCTCCCTCAAAAATCACACCCACTCTTATTTTCTTACTATCCATACCACATACCAATCCTTATGCCCTGGTTTATTTGTAGTAAGCCATTTAAATTTTCCCATAATTTTTAAACCGTAATTGTAACATATGAGTTCCAATTCCGGATCAAAAAAATATCTCATATTATGAATTTCTTTTGTTTCATAGAGCCTACCTGTTTCTTTATCTATAATTAAAATAGTATAATTTACCTCCACCGCATTTTCATGAAAATGCATGATTGGTTCAGCAATTCTTATAAATTGCGAACTTTCATTTTCCAATCTCTTGATTCTTACGGTTGGTGGATCAGTAAGTACTGCAGGACCATACCAGAAATCGAAAATGAATATACCCCCTTCTTTAAGATGTTCTGTTACGTTCTTAAAACTCAATAATAAAGTATGGTTATCTTTTTGATAAGACATCACATGAAAAAGGGCAGTAATTACATCGAACTTTTTATTTAAATTCAAGTGGGCAATATCGGATTGACAAAAAGTTAAGCGTTGTTCTTTTCCTATTCTTCTTTTTTCAGCTACAGTTAACATGTCACTACTGATATCAACTCCTAGAACTTCATATCCCTTTTCTGTAAAAATTTCAGCATGTTTTCCTGTTCCACAACCAATATCTAAAATTGTGTGGGCGTTATCTGTATACATGTTAATTAAACTATTTATATATTCCACTTCACCCGCATAATCTTTATTCGAATAAAGAAGATCATAATATTGGGAATAAAAATTTCCGAAAGGGTTCATTTTAAAACCTCCTTGAGCAATTTTGCAACTTCTCTTATCTGCTCTTCTGTAATACCTAAGCCGCTTGGAATGTAAAAACCTCTTTCATAAAGTTTCTCAGAGTTTGGGTATTTTTCATTTTTGAACATACCCATCTTTCTAAAAACTGGTTGTAAGTGCATTGGATAAAAAAATGGACGTGTGCCCACATCCTTTTTATGCAATTCCTTCATTACTTCCTGGGCATTCTTGGGATATTTATCTTTCAAAACTATAGTGTATACCCAATAAAGATTTTCAGCATATTCCGTCCTGGGGATGGGCAAATAGCATGAATCTTCCAAATCGCCTAATAATTCATTGTATTTTTGTCCAATCCATTTCTTTTTGTTTAAATGTTTATCTATTTTCTCAAGTTGTCCTAAGCCTAACGCTGCCTGAAGATTAGTCATTCGGTAATTCCAGCCAAGTTCTTCGTGAATAAATCTTTTATCAGGATTGGGAGAAAAACAAAGATTTCTATAGCTTTTACATCTTTCTGATAATTCTTCATCATCTGTAAGTATCATTCCTCCTTCTCCTGTGGTAATATGTTTGTTGGGATAAAAACTAAATATACTTATATCGCCAAAACTCCCGCATAATTTTCCTTGATAACATTGGCCAATAGCTTCTGCGGCATCTTCTATGAGAATCAGATTATGTTTTTTTGCAATGTTTATTATTGGATCCATATCAACCGGAAGCCCATAAGTATGAACAGCCATAATAGCCTTTGTATTCTTTGTAATTTTCTTCTCAATTTCTTCTGGTTTCATATTAAATGTTCTATAATCACAATCAATCAAGACAGGTTTTAGACAAGCCTTTACAATGGCCTGAGCACAGGAAATTATGGTAAAAGCTGGCATTATTACTTCGGAGCCAGATGGTAAATTCAAAGCCACCATTACAATTTCAAGTGCAGCAGTTCCACTGCTAACAGCTATACCATATTTTTTGCCTATATATTTAGAGAATTTTTCTTCGAATTCTCTGACAAAAGGTCCCTCGGAACTTATCCACTCACTTTCAAGACATTCTAAAATTAACTCCTTCTCTCGTTGTCCAATCAAAGGTTCATTTACTGGGATCATGCGTTTCCTCCTTAATTTTGATGGCGCTTTTATCCACAGGTTCGAATCTTGTTTTGTCCATTTCTCCTGCATACGGGCCCTGTTTAACTTCTATAATTTCTGTTTCTTCTAACATCTCAAATCCATGCCCTCCGTGAGCAAGTAATATAACATCACCCTCTTCAAGAATAGTACTCTCCAAGTAATTTTTATTTTCATCATAAAAATCTACTCTCAATTTTCCCCTCTTTATAAATAGAACCTCTTGTGTATATTCAACTTTTCTCTCCACAACATTATGCACATGTGGTTTAATAGTATAGCCCGCAGGTCTTTTCATATAAGCCAGTTGTTGAGAAAAATCATCGGGTGTAAAAAATTCTATTCCTTCCTTTTCAAAATTACGTTTTACAATGAACGCTAGGACTTTGTTGTTATTTACTATCTTTTTTACCATGAACCATTTTCCTCCTACAATAAAAATCAGTTTTTCTACACCATTAAAAGCATCACAACCAAATATTTTTTTAGTCTTTTTGAGAACACAGATAAATCCAGAATAGATTGTATTAAATTTTCTCTAAATTTAGTTAATTTAAGCATAGATAAAAGCTTATATTGAATATCAGAACAATCATATTCTATAGATTTAATAATAAGTTTCATTATATGCATTTTAAAATACCCTTTTTCTTTAAGAAGATCTTCAAACTTCTTTACTATTTGAAAATATCCATCTATTTCTTTTCTTTTATTCTTTGAAATTGTTTCTCCAGAATGAAAAACATAAGTAAATAGTGGTTTGTTAATATGTATAAACCTACATCTCTTACTTAATCTAATACTTGTATCCCATTCCTGATAAGAAATTATGGATTCGTCTAAGAGACCAATCTCTAATAAAGCTTTTTTTGAGGTTAAAATCCCTTGAAACATGGGAGATGGTCTTTTAAGCAACAAATTATAGCAGAGACCTTCGGTTTTAGGTAAATACCAAACCCACTTTTTATTTGTTTCTTCATCGTAACAAAAACAATTACTATGAATCACAATATACGGATCGTAATTGAATGCCTCAAGTTCTTTCAGTTGAATTTCTAACTTGTTTTTTCCCCATATATCATCAGAATCTAAAAAAGCAATCCACTCCCCATTGGCTTCTATTATTCCCCTATTTCTTGCTGCTTGGGCTCCACCTTTTTTTTTCATTCTTATTATTCTAATTCTGCTATCTTTTAATTGAGAAAGAATCTTGACGGTATTATCTGTAGAACAATCATCTACAATTATAACTTCCACATTTTGGTATGTTCCTTGAAGCACTGATTCCACGCATCTTTTTATAGTTTTTTCTCGATTGTATACAGGAATAACGACAGAAACCAGTTTCATTTAATAACCCCTAATTATTGTATTTTGCTGGCCACAGCCCAATATTAGGTAGTTCTTGGCAGAACTCAAATTCAGCCTTTCCCAAACTACTTTAAGTGCTTTATGCCACAAACGGTTGTAGGTGAAAAGGACGACTGGAGCAAGAGTCATAACTTATCTCCACAAAATTATATTTTCTTGGTCACAACCCAATATCCGGCAGTTTCTAATTCTTTTTTTGTGTCCAGGTTATCTAAAATAGGCGCTATAAGTTGATTTAAAAAATATATAGGGTAAAATATTAAATCTAAAATTTTGTATATCTTAAATTTTACTGTAAATCTGTTTCTACAAATTCTTGACAAAAAATAATTTAACTTCAATAACCACATAGTAAAAAATCCACCTGTGGGGTATATTTCTATATCCTCAAATCCAGCTTTTGTTAACAAATACTTTAATCCATATGGTGTAAACCTATAATAATCATGAGGCTCTTCATGGACCCACCACTGAAAAGGTACTTGAATAATCATTACTCCCCTCTTTTTTAATATTCGTAAGCTTCCTCTAAAAATTTCTGTGGATTATATAAGTGTTCCATAACAGATATAGCAATAGCTATATCCGCTATTTCATTTTCCAGGTTTATTTTTTCATTAAGATCTGAAAAAATATCTGCTTTTAAATTATGGAATGAAGATGGCCAATCTACCCCAATATATTTATCAAAAAATTGTAGAAAAAAGTTTTTATAAGGTGCTTCACCACAGCCAAGGTCAACTAATGTGCCTTTATAATATGATTGAAACCTCGTTAAGAAATAATCATTATATTTATACACAAGAAAATTCACTATATCCTTGTTTGGATGATGTTGTGATGGTTTTATTTTCTTATGCATTGATTAACCTCTCAATTAAAATTTGTGTTTTATTAAGAATTGCCTCAGTACCCCACAATTTTTTAATGATTTCTCTATTCATAATTATATCATTTTCATCAAGATTAACATCTTGTTTCAAAATTTCCTCAAGAGTAAATAATTTTATTCTTTTATTTTTAAAGAAAATATAAGCAGGAGATTTTTTATTCATATATATTTGTGAGCCATTAAACAGCATCATTAATATGTTTCCCAATGCTTGCTGCCTAATATGATACATTACCACCTTTTCACATTTACCTACAATTTTCAGATATTCTGTAAGTGGTAAAAAATCTAATAATGGATAAAATTTTTCACCAAACATTTTATATCCAGTTTCAGCAATTTTATATTTACATTCATTTTCACCATAACTTAAAGGACAAATTATTTTGTCAAAAGTTAAATTATGAGACTTTAAAAAATCAAATACATCTAGATGATTATTTTCGAAAGTTGCGCTATTGCCTACCAAGATCCAATTTTTTTTACCGTGGTCTTTTAGTTCCAAATTAGGATAAATGTGATTCTCTATGGTACCATAATTCCATGGTATATGTTCTAAACTTAAATTCTTATAAAGTTGCTTAAAAATTTGAAAATCTTCTTCTAAAACAAATGACACCGACTTTATTTTCTTTAAAGCCTTCTTCTTTTCTGTTCTTTCTATTTCACTAAAAACTAATTTTTTCATATTTAATGTAGGATTTTTAAACCAAGATTCAGCCATAGTTTTTTTATATAAGCTTTTTGTTTTAGGTTCGAAAAGTTCGATGTTTATTAAATTATAATAATCGCCGCCCCAACCCATCCAATGAAAGTAAATTCTATCATCTGAAAGGTTTACTAATTTAGCTGAAGTATAATGCAACCAATGAATTATTACTGCCTTGTATTCTTTTAAAGTTTTTAAAAAATTTTTACTGTAAGCAAGTTTTGGTTCTACTACATTAACAGGAGTTTTTTTTATGTGTTTTAACTTATCATTCTTATTTCCAATTAATATATATTTGTTTTTGTAAGGATAAACCTGTTCAAAAATGTCATGTGCCATGTCTATAAACTTTTCGTCTATAATTAAGTGTAAAATCATAATTAAGACCTCAATTATTTAATAGCTATGGTAATATATTGTACTGGAAACAAAAATCTCTCTGTTCCATTTTTCCTTATTTCTACATACTTAAATTTTTTTAGTAAAACCTTAATTCCGTGCTCTGTAAATCGCCAACAATCTGGAAGTGGCCCATGAATTCTAAGGTTCAAAGGTGTTGTCATAATTAACTTTCCCTCGGGTTTAAGAATTCGATAAATCTCATCTATAGCAGCAAATGGATTCAGAGTGTGTTCTAGAACTTCAGTGAAAATTATTACATCATATCTATTTGATGGAATAAGATACGAATTATCTTTTGTAATATCAGCGATGTATGTAGCGTTTGAGTTAGGATCAATATCCAGTGTTTCGATAGCGCCTTTTTTGTAAAACTCTTTTGCTCCCCCCCAGATTTGAGGAGCAACATCTAAAACTAATAGTCCATTTTTATCATACTCCTTAGCACTCTCTTTTATGATTCTCTTTACACCCTCTCTTATAATTTTTAAATTTTCTATGTCTATTGCATTAATTTTTTTATTCATCTTCCATACCCCCATTTGGGTCAAAAAGCAAAGCAATGCTATTGCAGTCAAATGCAAAATTTCCCATCTTTATAGCTTCTTTTCGTTCTGAGAAAGAATCATCAATAAGAATAGAACTGGGCTTCATAAAATTTGCCTTCATTTTATCTTCATTAATATGTATAATTTCATCAAAAATATATGCAATTCCAAATTTGTGAAGTATATTTGCAAGATTTAGTTTTTTATTTTTGGTAATTAAATAAATTTTTTTGCCCTTGTTTTTCTCCTGAAATATTAGTCGTATAATATCTGGGTTAATAAATTTTTCATCTAAAAAAAGAGTATCATCAAAGTCAATATAAATGTTTTCATAACTTATATTGTGTTTATAAATTGGCACTAAAGCTCTAGCTAATGATACTTCTATTTGGTTAAAAGCTATTTCTATATCGTAGCCAAGAGCCTGGTATAGAGCCAGTTCAACAAAGTTCACTCCTCTAACTCGATTAAGCATCATTGTTCCTGCTACTCTTGGTCCTATTTCTAAAAGTTTTAATTGCCTGTTGCTATCAAATTTCATTTGGAAAAAAAATATACCATGTAGTTGTAAGCTCTCGCTTATGATATTAGCATAATTTTCAAACTTTCTATTTAACTCATCATCCGAAACAAAGGTCGATTGAATAGAAATGCCCCTTGTTGTTTTTTCTCTTGTCCTTGCACCAAAGTAAAGAACTTTTCCTTTATCAGAAAAGCAATCAATTGTAAACTCTTCTCCAGGGAGAAATTCCATAACTATAAATTCTTCTCTTTTATTCAGTTCAAAAAAAGCTTCACACTCTTTTAATGAATTTAACTTTTGCGAATTGAATGAACCCTGCCCTTTCAAGGGTTTTGTAAACACAGGAAATTCTTCTTTTTTGGGTTTTCCGGCAAAAACTTTGGGGATTGGCAGTATATTTTCAAAATATTTATAAGTTTTATCCTTAAATCTAACGATTTCATTAACCTTTCTACTCTGACCTATTATTTTTGCATTAATTTTATCTTCAATTAAACTCAAAATGTAAGAAACATCATCATGTGCAGGTATAATAAAGTTAATTTTTTTTCTCTCTATTAATTCATTTAATCTGGATTCGAAAGAAGATTCTGTGATATAAGGTAAGATATTTATCTCTTTTTCTCTATAATTGCAATAAGAAACTGGAACACTCGAGGCAAAATGCAAGCGAAAATATTTATGATATTGTAATGAGTTTATTATTTCATTTGCAATTTCTGTTGAACATGGAAAAACTAAAACATTATACTTCTTCAATTTCAATCTCCTTTATTTGTAACATACTTTTTGTCAGCAACAACTTTTTATAACATTTACTATTAAATCCTGCTTTTCTTTTTTTAACTCGGGGAAAATAGGTAAACACAATATCCTACTTGCTATCTCTCTTGAAGTTCTACAAAATTGTTTTGGTTCAATGTAATTCAAAGTATCAAGCGAAGGATAGAAATATCTTCTTGGGTTTATATTTAATTCGTTTAATCTCTTAATTACTTCTAATACATCTTTTTCTTCTTTGAGAATAATAGGAAAATAACTATAATTATACTTTGTCATTTTTGGATTTAATTCTTGAAATTGTACATAGCTTTCCAGTTTTTTCTTATAATACATATAAATTTCCGCTTTTTTTTCTAAAATTAAATTAATATCGTCAAGAAGAGCCAAACCCATAGCAGCTTCAAATTCATTCATTTTACCATTTATTCCAGGTATTTCAATTTGTTCTGGTCCTTTTATTCCAAAATTAATATATAACTTTGCTTGTTCTGCAAGCTTATCATCATTTGTTACTATTGCCCCTCCTTCAATTGTATGAAATAATTTTGTGGCGTGGAAACTTAGAGTAGATATATTTCCATATTCTAAAATTGATTTATTATTGTATTCTACTCCAAAACAATGAGAAGCATCATATATGATTTTTAAATTAAATTTTTCGGAGAGTTTATTTATAGCATCTACATCTATGGGATTACCAAAAACATGTACACCCACTATTGATTTAATATTAGAAATTTCTATTAATTTCTCAATTTCATCAATTTTCATATTAAATGTTTTAGAATCTATATCAACAAAAAAAGGTATATATCCTTCAAATACCAACGAACTAGTAGTTGCGACAAAAGAGAATGGTGTAGTAATAACTTGTTTTTCTAAGTTGAGTAGCTTGTAAGCAATTTGAAGTGCAATTGTACCGTTGCAAGTTAGTATTATGTTTCTAACTTTTAAGAATTCCTTTAATCTTACTTCCAATTCTTGAACCATAGGACCATTGTTAGTTAACCAATAGGAATCGAATATTTTTTTTACATAATTCTGATATTTTTTTAAGGAAGGAAGATAAGTTCTTGTGACATTAATTACATTTGGATCATAAAAGAAGTTTTTTTTATTTCCCATGAAGTTCTCCAAAGATTTTATTTTTGAAGTATAAGAAAGGATAAATTATTGCGATTAGTTGTATAACAGCGATTTTCCTTGTTCTTCTATCTAAAAGATTTAGTACTATTCCTGGTATAAATTGAGAGAGTATTGTGCCAAACGCCGCTCCATATAAACCATATTTAGGAATAAAAATGAAGTTAAATAAAACAACAAGTATAGCAGTGATAACGGTTCTTTCTAGACCTATTCTTTGTAAGTTCTCTGATATACCCCACATACTCGTTGGGACTCCCCAAAAACTGAATACTATTAAAAAAATCATTATTTTTAGAGGTTCTGCCGCTGCTAAAAAATGAATTCCGAAAAGTACTAAAATTATTAATTTACTAAAAATTAATACAAGCAATACAATTCCTAATGCTGTAAAGAACATAAATGAATATAGTTTTTTTATTATGTCTAAATAAACTTCTTCGCTAGTTTTTTTTGCAGTTACAATAGCTGGAAATATAGATTGAGTGATTAAAGCTGGAATAAAATACCATATTTCTACAATTCTTACAGCTGCAGAATATAGACCCGTCTCTTTATTGCCAAGCATATTTTTTATCATAATCTGGTCGATTCTCATGTAGACTGATACTGCGATTGCACTTAGAATTAGTGGCCAGCTATCTTTTAATAACCTTTTACCAATTTGCCAATCCACATATTTTAGAAAGTTTGGTAAATTTTGTGCTTTATATATTGACCATGAAAAAATAGCAAGGGAAATAAAATCAAAAAGATTAACACAAACGAACCATATAAGTTCTGCTTTTATTAAGACTAATATTACATTTATACCAGATGATAGTATGAGCTGAATAATTCTTCTAATAGAAATGTATTTAGCCTGAACAGTTGCCTGGTAATAAAAATCTATTACTTCAAAACTTTGAAAGATGAAGCCAAAAGATATAATATTAATGAATAAAAAGACTTTAATATTATTGGCAGTGAACCAAGAGGTAATCAAAACTAAAACAAATGTAATTATACCGGCAAAGAGTTTAAGTCGAAAAGCTGTTCCAAGGTAAATGTTTCTTTTTCCTGGTTCTTTTACTAAATCTCTTACAACAATGCTATCTAGCCCCAATTTTGTTATACCGTTAAATATAGAAGTGAATGCTAGAACGTAGCTAAATAATCCAAATTTCTCTGGTCCAAGATATCTTGCTACCCATACACCCACTAGAAATCCTGCAATCATCCGCAAAATCTGTTCGGCAAAAAGCCATGCAGTATTTACTCCATAACGACGAATGCCTGCATGAGAGAAAATATTCTTTATCCACATCAAAAGATCGTCCAAGTTTATAACTTTTCTCATCCTTTCTCCCTTGAAGACTTCTGTACTGTTCATAGGCATTTGTTTGTTTCAATTTTACCTTTATAACTGATATAACTGATTTTTCTCTACAGAATACCTCGCTACCCACACACCAACAAAAAATCCAACTGCTATCCGGATAATTTTATCCAGCGAAAGCCATGAAATGTTTCCTATTACACGGAGAAGCATAGGGCGATTGCCGAGAATCTTTCCGATAACAGGAATTGATAATAAAGCCTTTTGCATATGTTTTATTATAGATAGAAAAAAGAAAAAAAGCCAATTTGGAGAATTGCCGGTAAGTTGTCAGCAATTCCCCATTTTTGGGAATTAGATAACTCTAGCGTCATAGCAAGGCAAAATGTAAAAGTAGCACTGGCTGCGCCAGTGCTACAATACAAAAAACCCCGCTGTGGAGGGTAAATGGTCATTGTCATCATCTTTCCTTTCCTCAGGTCTTGCTCAAGGGAAGGACACGGAAAATCTACCCTCGCACATTCGGCGTCGTGCCTCATGTGCTCGGGGCGAAATGCATCCTGCATTTCTTGGCATAATGGCGGGTAGGATTTTCCTGTGGGTGCAAATTGCAAGCCATTCGACGGAAAGATGATGACAATGACCATAGCAGGTAAAAACCACAGCGGGGATTATTTAGGTAGAGGAGATAAAAAATAAAAAAAGAAAAAAATCCGACACCGCGATATTATAGATACAATCGTTTTCCCCCTCTGCGGTTTTCCCCTTAAGAGCCTTTAGAATTAAAGCAGAGGAAACGAAGTAACAAGAAGGGGTATTCTGCGAAGGGGATAAAAGGTAGAGGTAACACACCGCAATGGATTGCGGTTGCCTTTCGAATAAAGCTATGGACAGCGACATGAGAAAGGCATAAGTGTAAGCAGGAGGGTTTTAGGATAAGGTCTAAAGAATACCAACTTGGAGTGAATAAGGAATGAGTATAAAAGAAAACCGCAGAGGGCGGCATTTTCTTTTTGGTTACTTTTTCTTTGTTGCTGGAGACAAAGAAAAAGTAACATTCTAACCACAAATGTTGTGGTGTAATAATCTGCCGAT
>Ga0315298_1001392_pt1 | contig 44548 bp, 30 predicted proteins | sample WHS_1_MG_FD_203077 | JGI IMG/M metagenome (GOLD analysis project Ga0315298, IMG submission 203077) | Extremophilic microbial mat communities from Washburn Hot Springs, YNP, Wyoming, USA - WHS_1_MG | ecosystem: Environmental > Aquatic > Thermal springs > Hot (42-90C) | place: USA: Wyoming...
TTCGGAAGTGCTCGTGCGCCGAGATGCCTCGGACGCGCGCGTTTATTTGGCGGACATCGAGGACGCCACACCCGAACAACCTGAAGTGCTGGCAGAATCCTTCGAGCAATACTTGCGTGAGGCATGGTTGCACTACCTAGACTCGCAAGAGTGACCAATCGAACCGGCCTCTCGCCAAGAGGTGTGAAGAATTTAGGCCGCTCTAGGCCGCGGGGAGGGAGGGCAGGCTCTGCGCTCCTGCCTCGCTGCGCGCCGGGCCACCCGCGTTTGTGCTATAGGCGTCGTGCTGTGTCTTCACTGCGGCGTGCGCCCTTGCAACCGTCCGGCGGCGCTGTGGGGAATGTCAGATGCAGGATAGGGGAAGGCAGAACGGCCTCAGGTCCCCGCGCAGTCGGGAAAACTGCGGGGTGCAGATAATGGTTTTCGAGTATGATTTTCAACCGGAAACGCTTTGACAACCGGCCCCGACCAGGACAATTGTCTTCCACCATAGTGGCGTGGCGGTTATGACCATGACGAAGGCCAATCCGGTCTGGCTGGGGATCGCGGACGTGGCGGTGCTGGCGCTGGACGCGAGCAATTACGTTACGAGCCTCGAAACCTGGCATGTTTTCGTGCCAAAAACGCCTGAAACCTTCACGTATGACGCTGACGGCAATTTGCTCAGCGACGGATGGTGGAACTACGCCTGGGATGCAGAGAACAGGTTGATAAAGGTTGAGAGTCGTCCGGACACGCCTTCGAGCTCATGGCGTAGAATTGAGTGGACATATGATGCTCTTGGGCGTAGGATACAGCAGGTAACATCGATTTGGACGAATAATGCTTGGTTTGTGGTAGAGAACTTGAAATTTGTGAGTGATCCGATGTTATTTGGCCGACACATTGTAGAGCTAAACGCAACGAACAACACACTTGTGCGCAGTTACGTTTGGGGTTTAGATCTTTCTGAAACGATGGCCGGCGCTGGTGGTGTAGGTGGGTTAGCATGGGTGACATTACACACTGCATCCGGTCCCGCATCTGGTACTCATTTTACTTGCTATGACGGCAATGGTAACATTGTAGCATTAGTCAGTGCCACAACCGGCGACGTGACCGCCCGCTACGAGTATGGTCCCTTTGGTGAGCCCATCCGCGTCTCCGGTACTGCCGCTAACCAGAACTCCTTCCGCTTCTCCACCAAGCGCACCGATAACACGACGGACCTGGTCCTCTACGAATACTGTGTTTACAACCCAAGCACTGGCCGTTGGCCAAATAGAGACCCCATTGGGGAAATGGGGTTTGAAGCCATCCGCAGGCCGATGTTGAATGAATATACGGACGTGCCTAACCTTTACGCCTTCGTTTTGAACGAGCCGTTGAACAAAGTGGACTATTTCGGCCTTGCTCCAGGCGGTCCCTATCATCCTCCGTCGGGTGTGAGCTTGAGTTGTGATCAAAGTGACTCTTGTGGTCGCATCAGGGCGAAGATGACGATTCTTATGAGAATGATTGCGTCGCACACGGGCTGGGATCGGAACATGCCGCCTCCTCGTGGCGGTAGAAGACACTCAGATGAGATAGACGATCTCTGGCGTGCCTACGCTAAGTGTCAGGAAATACACTATGCAAAGAACTGCCAAGACCCCAGGCCGCCAAAATGTTGGGAGAGGGTAATCTTGAAAGTGCCCGGATCAGACCAAGCTTGGAAGAATATCGGCACGGGTTGTTTGATAGTTGGCGGGGCTGTAGCCTGCGGTGCGATAATTATCGGAACTGGAGGCTCTGCCGTTACAGTGCCTGCTTTGGCTTTCTAACTTTATTTGTATGGATTCACCGATTGAGCAAGTTACGCGTGAGATCATGGCGCAAGACCTAGAGAAACCCTTGTCCTGTGAGCTTGTGCGAGAGTGGATGAAGTGTTCTGATATGGAAGTGATGGGAGCAGTGTTCAAGCTGATTCACGAACCCGAACACTACAACCGAATCAAGCCGCCTCTCACTTTAGATGATTACCTAACGTTCCACTTGAAATACTATGAACGTTGTTTACGAGAGAACCCCGACGGCGTGTGGTGTGACTCGCGGTATATCGCAGCGCATAGTCTCGTGGCCTGGTTCAAGGGCTTGTGGAAAGACAACAACGTCTCGCGCGACGCTTTGAAGGATTTGAAATCTCTCTTGGCACGTCTCTACCTTGGTGGTGATGAGGAACTCAAAGTGGCCATTATCACCGGGGTACTTGAACACCTGTTTTCTGACCGCACAATTGTCGAGTTCTTTACCGATTGGAAGGATGACCCGCAATTGAAAGCAGCCTATTTTGAAGCTCTCTGCTATGCAGAGAGGGAGCAGAATTGAAAAAACCCGCACGGTGTCTCGCTAAGAATGAGAAGGAATTTTGCACGGCATAGGCCGTGCCGAGGAAATCGTCCAACCGTGCTTATACCACAGCCCTAGGTGCTGGATGTTCGTTGCGGAGCGTATCAGATTTGTTTGGTTTAATTGAAGCATGGTGGTTATTTATGCCATAAGGAAGAACGAGACGCGTGACGACTTGCGAGCAATACGATTATTTAAACGGGCTTACAAACAGAACGTAGTAGGTAGGAACACCTGGCTCAGGCGACCACGGCGCCTCCTTTGCCAACTAAAACAACAATGCCAACCAAAGGGTTCGTATTAACCTTTCAGACGGTTCATACTAGTTGTATGAATACGACCGACCGGGCTATGTGATTGCTGGCAGTAAATACTAGCCAGACGGCACGCCAGTGGCCGATCAAAAATTTGAGCATGGGTTTGATGACATAGGCAATCGCAAGGTGTCACGACGTGGCGGAGATGGTAACGGCTGGAACCTGCGTGAAAGCCTTTACACGGCCAACCTGCTGAACCAGTACAGTCAGCGATGCTTAAAACAGGCTAACAATCTTTGAGAGTTATTCCGACACGATGTCTGGATCATATCGATAAATTGAGTGGACATATGATGCTCTTGGGCATAGAATACGGCAGGTAACATCGATTTGGACGAACAATGCTTGGTTTGTGGTAGAGAACTTGAAATTTGTGAGTGACCCGATGTTATTTGGTCGGCACATAGTAGAGCTAAACGCAACGAACAACACGCTGGTGCGGAGCTATGCTTGGGGCCTGGACCTGAGCGGCACAAAGGACGGCGCTGGTGGTGTAGGTGGTTTAGCATGGGTAACATTACACACTGCATCAGGTCCCGCATCTGGGACTCATTTTACATGTCATGACGGCAATGGTAACATTGTATCATTAGTCAGTGCCACAACCGGCGACGTCACCGCCCGCTACGAGTATGGCCCCTTTGGTAAGCCCATCCGTATCTCCGGTCCTGCCGCTACCCTGAACCCCTTCCGTTTCTCGACCAAACGTACGGACAACACGACGGACCCGGTCCTCTACGAATACCGGGTCTACAGCTCGAGCACGGGCAGGTGGCTGAGCCAGAATCCTATCGAGGAAGAAGGCGGAGTGAATCTCATTGGGGTTGCCGGGAATGATTTTCTTAATTCGTTTGATGTACTTGGGACCCAAGTCGACCGATGGAAAGTTAAGAGAGTTATGCCTCAGGATAATTCATGTAATTACTTTGATTCTGATGCTGGCTATGGTGGTGTGCTGTGGACTATCCGTTGGATTATTACAATTAGGGGGACAGCGTATGATTATCACGTGGCTGCATCAGGCGAGGCTGAAGCAAGCCGATTCCGCACGAAAAGAGCGGAAGTAATAGCATGGGTTTTTTTCGGTTGTGACCAAGATGGGAATATCCTAGTTACCAGTATGTGTCCTGGGGGCTTGGATAAAAATGGTTCGCTTTCAGCTATAGCTAGTGTGTCCGTGCAGATAAGTGGTGATACGGCTAGTGTGGAAAATACATCTGGTGCTGGATGGGAATCAGGGTTATCGGTCAGTCCTGGAATTGGCATAAGGGGTGCAATTATTAGTGTGACTGCCTCGTCAGGTGGGCGTGAATTAGTGGGCAAGGGCTGGGCTGTGTATAAATGTGTGTGCAGTGAGTAGTGGGTTTACATTTGTAGATTGATTACGCCGATGAAAACACTAAAAGCTAAATTGCTTGTAGTATTAATTGGAGTTTTGATTTTGATGGGTTGTAGCGCAAGATTCAGGGATTCTGGAATCCCATGGGCGTTTGGGAACGATCAGCTGATTCATAAGGTTGGAGCTGCTCAGGGTATCTTTGTTGCCAGTAGCGATAGGAGGAGTGGTGCAGGAGCTCATTCAGTGTTTGTTGAGAGGCAATTGTGCATTACAGTTACCTCGGGTACAGCTCAAAAGCTATTGGAGGCGTTTTAGTCGGTGGTGAGGCAAGAGATAGAAAGTCGAGCCGCTAAGATACGTGTTTCTGGGAAGGGTCTAGCGGGTGAAGAGGATGTTCGGAGTTTTTCATATGAATATGCGTGGGATAGGAATGAGGGATTTGTTCGCGTGTACTCTGTTTGCGGGACCAATGGACAAATTAGAATATTTTTGTTGTGTTATGAGCACAGGAAGTAAGGCGCTGGTTTTTATTAGAGGAAAATGGAGCAGGCAAACGATCTTGATGGCAACATAAGGAGCAATGGTCGTTGTTGATCGTAAGGGTGATGTGCATATTGGATTTAATTTGCTACAATTGTCACGTAAGTTATATAGAAAAGGTTTTAACAGCTATGTAATGGTTGGCAATAATTCTAATTTAAAATTGACTTGCTGGGGTTGTTATGGTGCAACCGTATAGCTACATATGTTCAGTACAGCACTGAATTTAGATTTATCAAAGACAAATATTGTGATTGCATATGTATTCATGTAGTCACTGTCAGCAGCCCTGCAAGAAGTTGTGCCTTGAAAGTAATAAGATAGCAACTTTTATTGGCAGGGGTAATGAAAATAAACAAACCTTATGGTTCTGCGTTTGTACACAAAATAACCAGCTGGCAAAACGGAAGTTAGTCACGTTATTGATATTGTTTGAAACGATGCAAGTTATTAGCTTGAGCTAGAAGAAGAGCCGCCATGAATTCCACGAAGATTGCATCAATATCCATAAAGGTAACGGCCTTGATAATGATGATTTTGTTTGTTGGCTGTAGCAGTAACTACCGAATTGGTAATTTTACCGCTTCTTTTGTGGATCGTATGTTGGCACATGGTGCTAGATTGAGCAACACGAACGGGCTACCTCGGATTGTGGCTCCCTGGTTTTTTTTTGTGAAGACGCCAATGGTTTTCAGTACAAAGTTTATGGTGTTGAATTTACAGAGGTTGAACATATGGTGACAAATGCTTTAGGCACAGCTGGACAGTACGATGACAAGACCACAGGTGCGACAGCTCGTTGTCGGCTTTTTAAGGCTTCTGAAATTGGAGTTGGGTTACTAATGTTTGAAATTAAAGGTGGTGTGGAATTCGATTGTATTACTGGAGGGCTTTTTACACCACCTAAAACCCGAAAAGTTCGTTCGTGAAAGTTTAAGAAACTTACAAATTGTTAAACAGCACAATTAGAATATAGACACTACAATAAGATGTGCGTGTAAGAAGTAGCTTTGCATGTATTATCTATCTAAAGCGCAAACTAATTCCTTAACTATTCGCTTTCATTCGCGGATACATTCGTGTTCATTCGCGGATTGAAAAACCTAACTAGCAGGTTGTTGAAAAATGGCTTTTTGGAAAACTGACCCTCGAAGACATTGGGGTCTTTAAATATTTTTTTCTCGGAAAATTACTTTTTCAACACCCTGCTAAGCCAGCAAAACGACGTGGAATTGAGCCTATTGATTTATCTGGATTTGTAGCCGAATCAGCAAAATCACACATAATCAAGAGGATCAATAGCTCTCAGACAAATTTGTGACTTTATGTTTTAAATAATTTCAAATTACGTACTTTGTATGAGGTATAATTTGTTCGCCATTGCTTGCATTCACAATATCTGCGAATGCGGGCATCGCATTCAGGCTAAATCCTGTTATCAGGGTGGCGAAGATGGACCTTGTGGAAGTGCTGATAAATGAGTAAAGTTTAAGTATGCTTAAACTTAAAAAGCCAGCAAGTATTATGGTCCGAACTATATCAATTTTTATTCACTTATGTGGGGTGTGGATAGTAGTTTTGGCGTCAACACAATGTTTGCATGGGGCAAACGTGGTTGCCAGATTTACGACTAATGATGAGCAGTGGTTTTTATCTGCGCAAGCCTCAAACATTGCAAAAAATATTATTTCTCATCAATCGCCATTAGGTGGCTTTCCGAAAAATATTGATACTACATCAAAACCGTATACAGGAGAGAAGGAAAAAATAAAGCCAACGTTTGACAATGGGGCTACTGTTGATGAATTACGGTTCTTAGCTCGGTACTATGACGCTACGAAGGACGAAACAGCGAGAATTTCTTTTATTAAAGGATTTGATTATATCATTGCTGCTCAATATCCTAATGGCGGGTTTCCGCAGGGTTATCCGCCTGGCAACAGCTACCAAAAGCATATTACATTCAATGATTCGGCGATGGTGAGGTTGCTTGAATTTTTGAGAGAAACAACAGAGTCAAAGGTTTATGAATTTCTTGACATGGCACGACGGGAGAAGGCTAATTCAGCTTTCTGGAAAGGGATTGATTGTATCTTGAAATGTCAGATCAAGGTAAAAGGAAAACTTACTGTTTGGTGCGCTCAACACGATGAGGTGACATTTGAACCGCGCCCGGCGCGAACGTTTGAGCCGACTTCGTTGAGCGGTGCTGAATCGGTCGGGATCGTCCGGCTTTTAATGAGTATTAAAAACCCTTCAACGAATGTTATTGCGGCGGTCCGTTCGGCTGTTGAGTGGTTTAAGCATTCAAAGATAACCGGTGTGAGGATAATTGAAGTGGAGGATAAACATTCTCCTTCTGGCAAAAACAAGGTAGTGGTTGAAGATCAAACGGCGCCGCCGATCTGGGCGCGATTTTATGAAATTGGCAGTAACAGGCCAATTTTTTGTGACCGTGATGGAGTTAAGAAATACAGCCTTGCTGAAATCGGCTATGAAAGGCGAAACGGATACGGATGGTATGGCTATTGGCCAAAGGATTTGATCGAAAAAGAATATCCGGAATGGGAGAGGAAAATCCGGAAGTAGTTTCTATTAATTTTGTTGGGCAAAAGTTATGGATCAATAGGTGCAGTAAAGGAAGCTATTTTTCTTTTGTTGAAGATATGAGAGTTCAGAAAAACTTAATGACCGACAAAAATGGCTAATATTGTTTGTGGTTTTATGGGGGGATAAATACGTTTTTCAGAGTAACGGATTATACACGACGGCTATATGTTTTCAGGAAATATTTTGCCGAAATTTATGGATCTATTTCCTGACAGCGACAGATTCAGAGCTAAAACGGTGTTTTATTTATTTTTCGACATTGACAATGCAATCAAACAGCTCGCCGTATCTTTTATTGTTGCGTGTAATATCAAAGGTTATGATGCTGACTCCGGTTGTTGAATCGTCTGCCGTAATTGTGAACGATGTTGTCTTTGAAGATCTCTTGGGTATTGAGATTTCAATTACTTTGGGTTCAACATTCAGTCCTTTCGGAGTGCGTGGACAGATTTTCACCAGCGCTTGCGAGTTTATAAAGTTATTGACATAAATAGTTAATGTGTTTTGTGAGTGTTGTTTTATCTGCAGGCGATATGGTTCTGCGCGTACCCAAAATGGGTCAAACCAATATTTGTAGTCTTCATCTGAAGAGAGAGATTTTAAGGCGTCGCGCATTTTGTAGGCCCAGTCGCGGTAACGATTTATTAGCTCCTTTGGGTTTTCCATTACAAAGGAGTGTCCGCCGATTATAATATCAGGGTCGAGTTTTTTAAGATATTCTCCCGCGTAAATATAACCTTCTTCAAGAATTGCGCTGTTGCGAGCGACAAGCGCTTCATGTCCGTTGTGATTTGGGTTATCCGGGTCGCCAAAAATGTTATCGCCGGTGAAAGCTATTTTCTTTCCGTCGACGAATCCGTTCAGACACAGTGCAAACTTGGTTTGACCGGGCATCCAATCCACGCTGAATTTGTATTCTTCCCACGTGAACTGTTCGCCGTCCCTGAACAGGCGGTTAAATTTTATTCGTTCCACACCTTTTTTAGAGTATGCCTGGATTGGCGCGGCGTAATCAAACTCTTCGGGTCGTTCGCAGACCGGCGCCATAATGTCAAGACCCCATACTTGGGCGCCGTATTTTTCTATCAGATAAGGAACTTCGAGGAAGTGGTCACCGTGCATATGGGTTATTACCACTGCGTCAATCTTTTGTAGTCCGTAATTTGCTTTCAATCCATCAAGCACTGTGTCTAAAAGTGATTCACTCAATAGCCCGCAATCTACAACAAGCGCTTTACCGGTTTTTGACAAAATTAAGCTGAAGTTAGGGTAGAAGTTATCTCTTTTAAGTTTAAAGATATGCGGTGTTACGGAGGCGATATTGGTGACAGATGTGGGCTTAGAGACTTTATCTTGAAATGGCGCAGAGTTGGAGACGTCGTAGCCCCGCAGGTACAAAAGTTCGGCATGTTTTATCTTATCTCTGTATAGCATCAACTGCTGGCGAGGTTCTTCAATAATATCTGAATGCGAGGGCAGGATTAAGTCAGGGTTCAAATCAACGAGTTTTTGGACAGAATTTAACAGGGTGCGAATCCCCTCACCGAAGCCGTAATCCCATTCGCTATCAAACCAGTTGTGCATTAAAGCTCCATTTAAAATGAGGTCTCCACTGAAGGCGACGAGTTTGTTTGATTGGGATTTAATAAGGTAAGTCATTGCACCGGGGCTGTTACCGGGCGTATGAACGCATTTGATTTGGTATTCATGCCATTGAAAGGTGTCGCTATCCTTAAGTGTTTTTTCGGTTTTGATTGGTTGTATCGGCACTCTTAAATAGCTTGAGCCATAAACTGTATAAGGATCGTTAAGACTGACCTTTATTTTACGGAATTTTAGTGGTTCTTCAAAGAACTCGCGTTCTTTTTCTGGTACGGCTATTTTTGGGGAATAATCGCCAAAGTCTGCCTTGCCTATTCCCTGACATTGCTCGCGGTGGTGGTGTGTAAAAAGAATCCAGTCGATCTTTTTAACGCCGATTTTTCTCAGCGCGGCTAAAACACTACCATCGCCGAAATCGATTAAGAGTGCATTTTCTCCACTCTTCAGGATGTAAACGTTGCAGGTGTCTGTCCAGAGGTAGATACCAGACACAATTTCCTTTGGTGCATCGTGGTTAAGCTGGTGTACTTCGGCAATAATTTGTTCACAAAGACAGGCTAAATAGACTGTGCACAAAAGCACTGAATATATTACGCCTACAGGCAAAGGTTTATTTTTGTTTTTCATAGTCGGATTTAACTGATTTTAAAATGCGATCATCTTAATTTTACTTTTTACTTTAGCAATTTGACAAAGTAAATAAACGGGTTTTATTTGGGTGATAGGGGTTTAATATGAAGTCAGAGCGGAAATACAATTCTGTTCCTGTGTGTCCTGGTGGACAACTTACGCGGCGTGATTTTTTAAAAGGCGCTATTGCTGTGGCTTCGACATTGCCATTGGCAGGAGCAGATTTAATTAGAGAACCTTTGCAAAAGACCGGTGACGACGTTTTGGAATCAAAGGTTCCGCGCACTCCTGTTGGGATTGCGTTGTGCAACCGGTACAATTTCAGAGAAGTCAAAAAAGCGCTTGGGAGATTATTTGACAAAATCGGCAGCGTGCGAAAACTTGTCAAACACAAGCGAGTGACTGTAAAAGTGAATCTTGTAAATACCTCTACGGAAGACTTAAATGGCATACCGTTATGGTTGACTGTTACGGTTCATCCTGTTGTTGCGATGGCGTTGGGGAGTCTGCTTGCTGAATATGGAGCAAAAGAGGTAATTTTCTGCGACCAGTTGCCGTTTCGGACCTCAGATGCGGAGGCGTTTTCCGGTTATGGATTCAAGATTGACTCTTTCAATAGCGCGATGGATGGAAAGGTAAGGTTTGCGAATACGCGCAATCGCGGGGCTTACAAGGAATATGCTTGGGTGAAAGTGCCAAATGGCGAGCTTGCGACGGCTTGGGAGGTCAATAAGACTTATGTTGACACCGATGTCATCGTCTCGCTTGCAAAGTTGAAAAATCATGTCTCGGCAGGAATCACAGGCGGGATGAAAAACCTGTTCGGGATTCCGCCTAGCAGTATTTATGGAGACGATTTGAAGGATGAACCTGACGAGGACGCCATTGGCTACCGAAATCAGACGATGCACAACTGCGTGAGGAAGCCGTTTACTTCGGCGGACTCTTTTACGGGCAGATCCATTGAGGGCGACCACGGCTATAATGTGCCGAGGTTTATTGTTGACCTTGCTGCAGCGTTTCCGATTGATCTTGTTGTCTTCGACGGCATAAGTGTTATTCAGACGGCGGAAGGCTGGTGGAACGGTTCAATGTCTTCGGTAACGCGTCCGGGGGTTTTGATAGCCGGTATGAATCCAGTTTGCACGGATTCTGTGGCTGCTGCTGTGATGGGATTTGACCCGAACGCCCCTGACAAGACATTGCCGTTCATCAACGGGACAAACTACCTTGCGCTTGCAAGAAAACGCGGGCTTGGCGAAAACCGGATTTCGGAGATTGAGGTTGTTGGCGTTGACCTTGCCAGAGCAAGATTTGAATTTCAACCAACTTTCAGACGAGTTGCCTTATGAACAGAATCGAGGCGTCAAGTGGCGCAAGAATATGGAGATGTTCAGGTGGAGATTCTACCCGTTGTGGGTTATTCCCAGGCACGATAAGTATCAAGACGAAGCCCGCTTTCGCTCTGAAGACTGCTGGTGCGGTCCAGGCCTCAGTGGTATTTGATGAAGAGGGATTTTGTTACGTAGCCGATATGACCGGTCTTGTTCAGGCGTTTCTGAAAGATAGACAAATCTGGCAAAACAGGCTCAACGGCTCCGTTGTGGCTTCGCCCGCGCTATGTCCAAAGTCAAATGTCCTGTTCGTAGGGACGACTGCTGGCTCAATTTACGCAATTGATACGAAAAGTGGTAAAACGCTTATCAAAAAAGATATACCCACCACGAGCGATCCACGCATTTTATCGGACATAATCTGTGTTGAAAAAACAAGTGCGGTTATTTTGAACAGTTGGGGCGGAAAGTATTACGTCTTAAAGGGGGAGAATCTTGAAGAGATATTTTGTTGGGATGCTGGTATTACCCCGTACGCAGGGGCCTGTGCCGATTCTGAAGGAAACATCTATTGTCTGAGGGCGGTAGCGGGTCGCGGAGTTGAGTTTGTCAAAATCGCTGCTAGCGGCCAAGAAAGTGTAAATTTTTGTGAGCCGGAATCGCTGCGTGGTGCGCGCCGGACCATTGTTGCTGCAGCGCCGATCATAGATAATTCAGGCGGGCGGATTTATTTCACAGCAAATCGGGATATTGGCGCTGTGCTTTGCGCGGTTTCTATTGAGACGGGTGTGATCCTTTGGAAAATCGGGTTGCCAAATGCTGTTCAAGCTGCACCTGTTTTACGAAGCGACGGTTCGGTAATGATTTTTGACTTGCGTGGAGTTGCGCTCTGCTTTGGGAAAGACGGTTCGTTCCTTTTCCAGTATAAGACTGACGCCGAATATATAATCTCAAGCGGTGCTGTTGAAGATGCTGGGACAGTATTCTTTGGTGACCCGCTTGGCAACTTTCACCAATTAAACAAAGACGGTTCTGGCAGAATTATTTTTAAATCGCAGCGTGCAATACTTTCAAGACCGTCATTTTCCCCACAGGGCAATATTTATCTTCCGTCAACAGACAAAAACGTTTATGTCTTTGTTGGCAATATAATTGGACCCAAAGGATGACGTTTTTACTCCGGCTGACCGTTTTGATAAGCTACATTATAATGGTTTTTCGATCTGTTTAAAGATAAGGGAATTTTATTGCACGAAGGTTCAGGTTTATTTGCGGTACATCAATTCTGGGACTTGTCGCGTTACCTCGATTAGTTCTTTATAGGGTGTGTCAGCAATATCGACGAGGCCGATCTGGTAATTCTCGCCGTCAAGCGCGCGTCCGGTTGTTGGTTGGTCCTGATATTGGAACCAATGGCAGCCAACAAACGATGGGTGTTCAACCACGCTTCTTACATAATCAAGGTACGCAGCGGCGCGTTCTTTTTGCGATGAGGTTGGGACAAGCCCGGTGTGAAACATTCCTCTGTCAAGCGCGCCGAAGTGGAACTCGCCGATTATCAGTGGGACATCGGCGTTGCCGTTGAACTTGAAGTCTCTGACGTCGCGGCGGTAAATATTATAACTTACCACATCGCAATACTTTGCGGCGGCAGCGGCAGCCGACTGATTTACCCAGGCAAACCGGCAACCCAGATACAATTGATTAGGGGCAATTTCTTTTATGATTTTTCTCACTGTTTTGAAATATTGTTCGGCGATGGTAGTGTAAAATGCGAGCAAATCTTCTTTTGCCATTGTCCTGTCTGGAGCGGTTTGACTTTTTTGCAAGGCTTCCCATGATTCGTATTTTGTTTTCCAGACATTGTTTAGCTCGTCAATGGTTGTGTATTTTGCTTTTAAGTGGTTTATAAACTCCTTTTTTGCAGGTTGATCGGGTGGTGAGCGCAAAGCCGCGATTGCAAGTGAATATTCATCGCCCCAGGACATTTCGTTATCTGAGAAATACCCGATGCACCATGGGTCGCCGGCGCTTTTGCCCTTTTTTGACTCCATACTTTTGCGCACATTAATCTCAAAGGCTGGGTCAAACACGTCAGGGAACTTGCCCCAATAACCTTCGCTGCCTTGAATTGGCGGGGTTCCGTGGGAACTAACTGAATCGGTATATGGTGTTTTTCGCATCAGTCGCACCCGTTCATCCGACCAGTTACCGATAGTGTTGAAGCCCCAGCTTCGCAGTCGTTTTTGAATTATTTCTGGGTAGATCTGCTCCCAGTTTTGGCCATATTTTCGGTAGAAATTTGCTGCTGCGAAAGAAAAGCATTGCACATTCTGGTTGGAGTAATGTCCCATGATAGAATACCCGCGGGTGATGAATTTTTGGAACTCCTGCGTTTTCCATGGTGGTTGGTCAAACCACAAATCGCGTTCATCAATTGGGGTGGAGTCGGTCATACGAACGCAATCGACGCCGTGAGAGAAAAACAGATGTCCATCCGGGTCAACAAGCCACCATTTGCCATTTAGTTTATGGGTACGGAAAAAGCCTGTTGCTTCTAATTTTGGTCCGTTTATCCAACCGCCGTATTTATCCCAATTTGCAGGTCCGCTCATAGCGTCAAGTTCTTTTTCTTCAATCTTTCGTTTTGTCTGCAAATCTTCCAGAGATAGTGTTTTACCCTCCCAGGTTTTATGTTTGTATTGGCCGAAGGTGTCAATGAACGGGAAGAACGGCTCGGCGTCGTTTGTCCAGGCTGTTGGTGGAACATAGACTCCGCCAGCGTTTATGGATTGGATTTCAAATGAGTGTGTGCTCGTGGGTTTGTTTATGAAGAACAAAATTTGAACGATATTGGAAGGATTTACCGTTCCCCAGCCACCTATTTTTTTGGGATAACCCCGCATACCAAAGAGTTTGCCGCCCATATCGTCGTCGCTGTAGCGTAGAAGGCGAACCCGCAATGTTCTACTCTGCCCAGGCGGAACATTGTTGACCGAGCCATTGACGCAATTTTGCCTTCCGTCGGCGCCCGGGTTATCAACCCTGCAGTTGAGCGTTAGCGGTGTTTCACCGCTGTTTTTTATGACCGCTTCAATGTAATCATAGGCGGAAAGGTCCCATCTTTTTTGTGGTGCCCTGATAGTGATTCCCGGATATTGGTTGTTCGTGCCGGTGGATACGGAGAGAAACACGCCTTGCGAAGATTTACGCAATTCAAACTTTGAGTCGGTTGCGGTTATAATCGACGCGTTTAATTCGAGGCTAATATTTTTAGATGCAGCTTGAGCAAACGTTGCTGACCACAGCGAGGTAATAATTAATGGTAAAATGAGACCTTGCGCTTTTGTTTTCATAATGTTTCGCATAATTTAACATTTCGACGCAAGGTAGATCAAAACTTTTCAAACGAAAGATAAACTAAAAGTTATAATATTAAGAGACGTGTGTTGTGACAAATTGATTTTGTTCCTTCAGGAAATTCATTTGACAATATTTTTGGGGATATGATTCTGAGTAGAGGTTGGATATAGGTAGAATTTTGCAATAATCTTTTGTCATTGAATTTTGGATTTAAGTTCCGAGTGAATGTTTCGCTTAGTTGATCACGTGAGAGCTTTTTAATAATGCGATCGTTCATGAGAGAAGGTGATTTAGACATTTTTATTTAGAGATGGCAGAAAGCTTTTGAGTTTTTGTTCAAGTTTTAATTTATTCGGAAGGATTTGTTGTTGCAATTGGTTGTTAGTTGACCGTGGATTTTTTAGGGATTTATTGATTTGGTCAAGAACCAGGGTCAATACTGCTGGAGGGAATGTTATGCAGACAGCAGGAGTTGATTTAGTGTTTAATTTACCGAAGGATCCTCTGGTGCATCTGCAATCAACTTATAGAAACCGCCTTTTTTGAGCATTATTGATCGCCATAATTGGTCTATATTTTCTTCGAAGACGAGGTCGATTGATGCCGGGTGAGTGATCCATGCGTGATGTCGGATTTCATTATCGAGCTGGCCTGGGCTCCAGCCGGAATATCCTGCAAACACTCGGATTTTTCTGTTTGGTGATAAATTTTCGCCGAGTTCGATTAATGTATCTAGAGAATGGCCCAGAGAGAGGTTTGGCAGGATATTTGTATCTGGTGAAAAATCATCTGTATATAAGAAGCTCAGAGCTGATGGCTGAACAGGGCCTCCAAGGTATAGAGGTTGATTTTTAAAAGAATCGGGCAGGTTTGCTACTAACATATCACCGAGCAAGTTATTGGTTGCTCGATTAAGCACCAGGCCAAACGCTCCATTTTGATCATGTTCACAGATTAATACTACTGTTCTATGGAAAAAAGAGCCCCTTAACATCCCGCTGTCTAAAAGCAAGTAACCTTTTAAAGATTTAAATTCGCCTGCCATGGTACTTTACATTTTCAGTATTAAAATAATTCAGGAGCAGCTTTTTGGCTATAAAAATTTAATTGGCTAGGTCATATAATCAGAATCATTGCGTTTGCTGTAAGGTCGACAAAACCAAAAAACCGAGGCTGCAGATCCAGAGTAAGAATCCCATGAATTTTGAGTATTGATAGACAGGTTGTTGATAAAAATAGGGTTACATAATTAAGCACGAAAGGCGTATTCATGAATCTTTGTGAAAGACAAGGGGTGTTAAAAGTTATGTTGGTTTTAGTGCTGTTTTGCCAGGGTAGAGAATTATAAGCTTGTTTGTAGAATTTGCCTGACAAAGGCTGATTTAGATGGATTGTAAAAAATTTTGTATAGAAGATTGAGGTGAAAATTTTTCAAGGACAGAATTTTTGCCTTGTTGACCGAGTTTGACTAGTGTTTGATGATCGGACAAAAGATCAGCGATTGTGGCGGCAAGGGTTTCTGCTGTACAAGGCTCAAACGTTATACCGCCACCAGTGGCTTCAATAATTTCCGGATAAGCTCCTACGTTTGGTTGGACCACTGGTACTTCGCAAGCCATGGCTTCGAGGAGGTATGATCCGAAAGCTTCGCCATCAGGGACCGGTACAGAAAGCAATGAAATTGAACTGAGGAAACTGATTATGGACTGTTGATCTAAGGTTTCTATGAAGGTTACATCATTAAAATTAGTTAGTTTGGACAATTTATTTTTAATTGTTTTCAGAAATGGTTTATCTGCAGGAGTATAGCCACCGATTACTTTTAATTTTATGTTTTGGTAAGACGGGTTAGATTTTAGTATTAGATATGCATCAACCAAAATACCGAGTCCAAGGGCTGCAGACATTCTAGACATGAATCCAATAGTGGGAGGTGTGCCTTTGAAAGAGTGTATATCCTTATAAATATCTGTATTAACGGGAGGGTAGATGACCTTTATTTTTTCTGGTGGTATGTTTAGCTTTGCTGTCATTTTATGAGCGTAGTAATGGCTAACGGGGAAAAAGACATCGACGTTTTGGGATTGTTCTTGTATTAATTGCCAGGCAAGCTCGGATGATCCTGGGGACATAGAATTAATCCATGAATCTTCGTCCTGGAGTGAGCAAGTAATTTTAGCTTTGGTTTTTAATTTGATGGTATGCGCAAGCCCTATGAGCAAGGCGTTAGAAAGGTGAACGACGTCCCATGGTTCATTTTGTTCAAGCCAGTCCACGAGCTGTTGTAGTTCTTTTGCCTGGTTTCCGTGTTCTCCGCTCAGGACAGAAAGAGTTAAGTCTTCTAGTGATGAGGCGCTGGTTGATCCGGAAAATTTGGCTGCGAGTTTAAGTAGCGGCTTTGAATTAAGTGGTTTTAGCATCCAGCCTGGCAGGGATTTGAGAAGAGGTAATTTTTGTTCAAGGAATACTGAGATAGCGCCGTAAAACACGTTTGGTGCTATGGAGATTTGGTTGTTGAACTCGATAAAGCCGGGCAGGTACATTGGCAGTATCACAATTTGGTGTCCGGCTTTATAGAGAGCTTGAGCCATTAGATTGTCGCGAATGCAATTCTGGCAATAGAAGCTTCCGCCAGAGCCGGGGGTTATCCATGCGATTTTCATTTTTTACCAAAGCAATAAATTTTACCATCTTCGGAGGCTATGATTAGTCTTTCCTTATATAAGAATGGTGAATTTGTGATTGGAGCTCCAATTTCGTATCTCCAAGATTCTGAGCCTTTTTCGAGGTCAAGTATGTATATTCGCCCATCGGATGAACCGACCACTATTTTATCTTTACAAATGATTGGGGAGCTATCGACTTCACCTCTGGTTTTAAAGGACCAAATTTTTTTTCCATCTGAAGCATTGACGCAATAGATGTTTTTGTTTCTGCAGCCAATGACGACTTTATTATCGGCTACAGCTGGTGAACTTACGAAGGGCTGTGCTGTTGAGTCAGGAGTAAATTGCCAGATGATGTTGTTAGAATTTATATCTATTCCAAGTAACTTGCCGCCATATGTACCAAGAAAGGCCTTGTTATTGGAGACGGCAACTGCACCAGCAACATATGAATCAACGGATAATTTTGCCAGTGTTTTCCCAGAGATCGCATCAAGTATATGAAGGAATGCATCGCATCCCCCAAAAACGATTTTATTATCGACTACAGCTGGCGAGCCATTGATGTATGATTCCGACTGGTATTTCCAGATTAATTTACCCGATGATGCGTCTACGCAATAAAGGTTATTATCGTAGCATCCGATAACGACGGATTTGTTATGTGGTATTATGTTAGGAGACCCGATAATTTTACCATTTGTAGCAAAGGACCATAAAGTTTTGCCGGTTCTAATATCCATGCATAATAATGTACCATCTACATTACCTACGATGAGGCTTGAATCAGGCAGGATTGCTGCGGGTGACTCGATAGCATTACTGGTTTTATTTGTCCAAAGAACAGTGCCTGAATAAAGATCTACGGCATACATTGCTCCATTGTCAGAGCCGCAAAAAACCATATTTGAATAGCATATGGGTGAGGCTTTAAGTTGGTCACCGATTTTTATTGACCAAATCAATTGTAGCTTTTCCGGCAAGGCCTGTTGTGAGAACCCTGTGAGTTCGGTATTAAATCTAAATGTCAAATAATGTGTTTGGACTTTGTTTTGCAAATCTGCCGGGGATGGAATCGGACTAAGAACTTCAATAACAATTATGAGAGTAATTATTTGGACAAAGAATTGGGATAATCTTTTGTTGAACAGGTCAAAATTAATGTCATTCCTAAACATAAATAACCAATAAAACAATATGCCCTATGTGTCAAACCGTGTGGGTGTTCGATTAATTTTTGCTTTTGATGAGAATCAAAATTTTTTCCTATTATCAGTCGGCCAAATTGATTGGTTGGAGCATTTGGGGGATTTATTGCGCTAGTTTGGTAGTCCTTAATTGGTTTACGGCGATTTAGACCAGGGTTCCGAATAAATGTTTTTGTGTTTTATGTATGGATGTTTTTTAAGGGATCCCATTAATTTTGTAAGATGATTCTATAGAATCTGGATGGTGTGTTTGAAAAAATCTCTTCTGTGACGGTTTGTAAGCCTGCGGATTGTTCGTTGGGGTTGATGTTAGTCAATGTTTGCCAATTAATGAGGTCATTACTGGCTTCGACGCGATAAGATTTTCCTTTGATGCCTTTAAACTGAAGGGTCATAGAATTTTTTGAATGTTTGAAATATACGATAGAAAGGCAGTCGGTAGGATCTTTTGGATTTGTTCCTGCTAGAAATTCCTGAAGGTTTGTAAAACCGTCATGGTCTGGGTCATCGAATTGGTTATAGACAAGCGATCCGAAAAAGGAGAACTCCCATTGATCGGGCAAACCGTCGTTATCGGAGTCTTCTCCTGGATTTGGGTTAGTTTGTGTGGAGCCTGGGGTTGGCGGACGTGCGGCCCAGTTAGCAGGATCATTTCCATATTTTTGCGGTTCGATTTTTTGCAAAGATAGTAAATCATTATTCAAAGTTGGCCATGGTGCAGAAGACCGGTACCGTACTTTGTCCTGAATTGTATATGATAAGACAGGAGAGTTATTAGTTTGTGGAATAAAAATTGGCTTACGCAATTCGATTGTTTCTTCGGAATTATTTAATCGTCCTGACCATGGGCCGAGTATAATAGTATTTGATTTTATCTGGAACGTTGCAAGGAAGTTAGACAATTTCACTGGGTTATTCGGATCGAATCCTGTTACGATTAAGCACTGGCCGGGTTGTAAAATGGTTTCGGGTGGGAACTCGAAATAAACTGCGTTTGTTAAGATCCAACCATTAGGTGGTGAATTACTATTGCTGAGTTTGACCGGGTAATCGGCGATGTTATTTATCTCGATAAATTCCAGGTCGGGTATTTCTATGCCGTTTAATATAGGTTTGTACATTATTTCTGTTATAACAACTGGGCCAACAACCGGTGGTGCGTTAGTTTGGCCGGTACCAAGGCGGAAATCCTCGACCGAACCTGGATTGTTCACGCCGAAGGTTGGATATTGTAAAGCTGTAAAATCAAAGCCTGCAGTTGTTAAGTAATTGCCGATTGAAAGGTTTGATTCATAAGCATCATAGTTAATAACATGTCTGTATCCGGTTAATGTTCCTGATGCATCTGCCTCAGAAAGGATAAGAGTTCCACCCCGGAATGGATTTAAACGGAAAGGAATTCCATTGGTAGAATTAAACTGATACTCATAAAACACAACAAAACTGTTTGGTTCCAGTATTGTGTTTTGGGGGATTTTGAATTTTTTGAAATTTTCTGGAGAATCACTTAAATACCAACCTGAGATATTGATTGGTTCAAGATTTGGATTCCATAATTCAATTGCTTGTTCGGCGTTTGTGCCGGGATTAGCAAGGATTTCATTTATCAGGACGTTGGTTAGTTCCATGAAATTACTTTTATCTGGAGATTGGCTAGTAATAAAACTTACTATGTTTGACGAACCATCTGGGAATCTGCCTTGAGATACACCTGTGAGCTGAGCCGGGAACTCGACATAATCTATTACACTCCCATTAATGGCTGATAATATAATATACTCTCCGGATTTTTTGAGTGCGAAGTTAACATGATTGGCTCCGGCTTTGATATTTGAGTCTGCCAAGAATAATACATAGGCGTCATCCCCGACACCGATAAATGAAAGCGGATGGATCGGCGATAATGAATAATTTGCTGGATCATCCGAGAGAGCAAGACCGCTCAAAGCTACAGGGCGTGACTCTGGGTTATACAGCTCTAGCCAGTCGCTGCCTGAGGCTGGGTCGGCCATCCATTCATTAATTTTGAGGTTTGCCTGATTGCCTAAGGCTGCTGATAGATTATTTTGTTCTGGAGTTATTACAGTAAGTTGCCATCGTCCGGACCCATCAGGAACACGGCCGATTGAGTAGCCTTTGGGTTGATGGCCGAATTGTATAGAATCTATCAATGTGCAGTTAAGACCGGTATTATAGAATAGGTAGATAGTCGAGCCTTCAGCTCTGAGAGCGATAGGTGCATTGCTTTGATCTGGAGGTAGATTTGGATTACAATAGACCACATAAAACTGGTCGGGACCAATTAAGGCGTTTGTAGGAAAGACCCATTTTTGAGGGAATGCCAAATCATCTGATAAACTTAAATTATCGAGTAGTATTGGTTCCTGGGTAGGATTATAAAGTTCTATGAACGGTGGCATTGAATTTGACGCAGGGATTACACAGACTTCATTCAATACAACAGCTGTTTGTAAGCTCCCAGAGTAGTTGGTGACGGTCTTAATAGCATCGAGAGCCATACCCCAGACGATGTCTGAGCTATTGGCGCTGGCTTGGTGGACTTCCACGGCAACAATGTTAGTCCCAGGGATGATGTGGTCTGGAGGTATTGAAAAATATTCTAAAATTGCATTATCAACAGTAGACGAAGCGAGTGTAGAATAACTTATCTGGCCCTGGGGCATTCTATTGGTAAGTACCGGGTAGCCGTTCAGGTACACGATTGCACCGTCATCAAGTACGGTTGTTAGATTTATTGAAAAGCCTGACAAGTTTGTTTCAACAACGAAGCTGGATCTGAAATAGTATGTTATTCGGCCGAGTGTGAGGTGAGTATTCAAGCCGGGTGCCGGGAGTGAAGCGGTTTCAACACCTAGAAGTCCGGGACCACCTGGCCACGACGAATCATCAAATTGAGGCATCATCCAGTTTATTTTGTCGAGATTAGTTGACTGGTTGTATTTCCATGAACTGTTTAAGTTCAATAAAGGAATCTTAATTGTAGTTATAGATGCTTCGTTGTCCACCGAGCCAGGGTTGCTCATTCCGGGGGTTGGTTGGTCAAATGTGACGATTTTGTCGGAACCATTTGGTGAGCGGCCTTGAGATAAGTCTGTTTGCTGTGGGCCATAAGCGACAGCATCCACGAGAGAAAGATCAGGAGCTGAGAGACGAATTAGACCGACATCTGAAGCTAGTTTGAAATTGAGGTGGTCTTTGCCTAAATTGGGCTGACCGTCAGCATATAAAAGGGCAAATCCCTTTTGGGCTATAAAGCTCAGTGGTGGTATTTGGAACTTATTTAAGGAACCGGCTGCGTCTGTTAGATAAAATCCGCTAATTTCTACTGGTTCATTTTGTGGGTTATATAATTCGATGAAATCGGAGCTGGTTGTAAATAAGGCGTCGGTTAACCATTCATTAATTTTAACTGCGTCTGGATTTGCAGTGTTGGCTGCTATATTATCCTGGCCGAAAGTAGGCACACAAAGAGCCCAACAATCTTTAGCAAAGCGGCCTATTGAAAAGTCAGTTATTTGATATCCGAACAACACGCTATCCAGTAATCTGGAGTTTTTCTGTGGTGTATCAAAAATATATACGGAGTCACCATTTTTGTTCAGGTTGAATCCCAGGTTTAGGAATTGAGGGACCTGAGTATTTCCACAGACCAGTATCATAAACTCACCTGGATTAATAGTTGTACCGGTTGGAAAGCTGAACTTGTAAGGTTGATTGGGATCGTCGGTAATACCAATTCCAGATAGATCAACCACGTTTGAACCGTAATTTAAAATTTCAATCAGGTCCGGGGTAGTATTTCCGATGAGAATCTTTGAATTATCAGCAAGGACTTCATTAATCCTTATGGTTGGTAAATCAAGGTTTGGATCTGTCCAGTTTGTATCGACGATCCATTTAGAAATAGTTGGTGATGCATCGACTCCAAAGATAGGATCATCCTGATATAACCCCGAGTCACGTTTTCCTGAAACCTCGAGGATATATTCACCATTAGTGAGGTTGGTTAAAACGATAGGTTGATTAATAGGGGTTTCAATGCTCCAGGCTCCTGAATTTAGCCGCCATTTGTAATGTGTGTAACCTGAACCAACAGGGAACCCGGCTTGCAGAATAGATCTGTCATTGAAACAACTCCCTACGTGGATAATTGCATCAGTGAGGTTATTTGTGCCTTGTGGGACTCCTGAGATAGTAACGCCCATGGGGATCCACCCAATGTTAGATTTATTAGGGCCTTTAGCGATTGCCGGGGAAGTTGGCCGTAAGCTGAACCAATGCCAGAAAACTTGCGCTTCTTGCCAGGATTTGAAATACGTTTCTTCAATTTTTGGGATGTACATAAGCTGTGGCGGATTTGTTGAATTTCCGCCGCCCTGTCCGGTCCATTCGAAAGGCATGAGGTTGTTGGTAAAGGTTACTATACCAGATGATAAACCTCTGGTAAGTTTCTCTGCGTCAATAATGATGTTTGCTTCCAGGTAGAAACCTTTTCCTTCAGTAGTTCCTTCATCTGACAGGTTGATAACAGCGCCTTCGCTATCTTCTCCTCCCAGATGGGATTGATGCACGATTGTATTATTGATCAAAGTATAAAAATTGCCTTGTTTTGCTGTTGCAGCATGATCGCAGTCATAGATAATGTTACCGATAATGGTTATTTCAGATGTATTTGCACCGTCATTGCCGCCGCTGACAGCACTGGAGGAATCGGGAGATCCATTTTTATGTACATGCATAAAAATATTACCCTCAATCCAGGCATCTGTACCGTCAAGGTCTAATACATCGTCACTTGCTCCTGTGAACACGTTGTCGATAAAATGGATAATGGGTTGATTTGGTCTATTACCACCTGTGAAGTCTACAACGTCATTATACCCGGATGGTTTACCAAAGAAGTTACGGATGAACACTCCATGCCCATTTTGTTTAATTCCGCCTGTACCATGAACCGGTTCAAATTTTGCTGACGGATCCGGGAAGATGCAGTAACTCACAATAAAGGAAGAATTATCCAATGAAAGATACTGATGATCTGTTGATCCGAAAGTTAAATGATCGAGGAACACTGTGCCGCCGGCCGAGTGAATAGCAGTGGTTCCGTTGAATTCTATATGTGCATAGGAGATCCTGGTTTCCGGGGAGTCTGTGCTTCCATTGATAATTATTCCACCCCATCTATCAGAAGTGGATGGCAGACGAGTAAATATTATTGGTGATGTGGGTGAGCCTTCAGCCAGAAGCCGACCGCCATTGGCAACGGTAAGGTTGACTCCTGGGCCTAAGTATACAGTTGTTCCTGGTTCTATTATCAACGTTGCACCCTGACCAATATAGAAATTTTGGGAACTAATATAGTATGGACTGTTGTTTGAAGACCAAACAGTGTTTGATGAGATAGGACTGGTGATTTGAGTGTAATGACCCGTATTATACCAAACGATATAGTTTGTGGAATTGACGATGTTTCCTGACGAATCTATTGCCTCGATCATAATACGATTTAGTCCCGGTTGCAGAGTTAGATTTGAGATGGACCATGAACCCTGCCATGGGACATAATTTGCCGACAGGCCATTTACTTTGACAGTGGTTGTGAGTATTGCATTTGCTGTTCCAGTGAGTGAGATAGTTTTATCTGCAGTGGTTGGGATGTTGTTGGAGAGTGTCAGAGTTGAGTTTACAGAAAATTTATCAGGAATAAGCGTGGAGATATAGGCGACTCTGTTTGAATTATAAGCTTTCATATTATCGATGACTTGCTTTGGTAAGTATGGTCCCAGAACACTATCAATGACTGGGTTTATCTTTTGTGGTGAAAAGACAGTATCGATATAGTATTTAAGCCATTTGAAATAGATTGGAGTAAATTCTGGGGTTTTCATAAATCTCTCGATAACTGGAACTTTGGAGCTTATCATTTTCCAGATTCCGTCTGAGGGAGGGGTTGGAGTGTTGCCTCGTCCCCATAGTGAATCCAGGTCATAAGGCAAGAGTAAAAATCTGGTGTCGATATTTCCGCGGTATAGTGCATAGTCATCGCCTTCGCCTGTGGCCAGGCTTGTTTCAGTATTGTTCATTATTATATTTATGGCCATGTATTGCATCCATTCGTCGACATTAAGGATCCGGGTGACATCTTTGACGTATGTTTCAGGGGTTGTGCCATTGGTCACATTTAGAACACCGAGGAGTTTGATTAAATCGGAATAATCATTCTGGATAAAATTATTTTGTTTGAAATAAAGGTTGGTGTATGAGCCTATGAAGAAATTAGTACCATGCCAATCTAAGTCAGCTGGCAGGTTTGGTGATGACATGGTTGGCTGGCGTATTCCTCTATAAAGATTTCCATCTGGATCATTTGGCCAAGCGTGTTTAACGAAATCATCGTTATATTGTTCGTTAGCTGCGTAATATCCGTAAGAATTGTTAGACACGAGCTCCATTAAGTTAGTAGAGTTTACTCTGACGTGAGCGAGGCGTGAATCAGGGATAGGAATGCCAAGTATTCTGAAAATAGCGCTACCTATGACTTGCGATTGCGCATAGTTACTGTTGAAATTAATTCCGGACTGGCCATTCCATTTTCTATCATTTGGTATACAGACGTGGTAGTTATTAGGATTTAAGGTTCTTGTGCCGTGGCCACGGTTACGTACACCGCAGAGGTATCTAATTTGCGTGGTTTGGCCACGGGAAACCACATTGTCGACGACAATGAAAGTAGCGTTCATTCGTGCATTACTGTCTGCATCTGGAAAGTTTCTTCCCAGGTTGTAAAGTTCGTTTCGTTCATTTTCACGCATGATAATTCTAAAGACTGGTACTGTCGTATTGTCTTTATCTACGGAATTATCTACCTGGAAAAGTAGATTTGCAGTGCGCGTGGAATTTGTAGGTTGAATAAATTCAGGATATTTTCGTGAATTACCTGAAGTATCATGGGCAACGATATAAAATTCAACAATTGAAGAGTTTGGTAGTTCTGGGAGAATAGCTCCAAATATGCCATCATTCGCGTTTAGATCATTATGTCTGCCATCGTCAAACATCTGTTCTTGGGTGAATTGAGGGAGTCCGTCGATTCTCCAGAAGAGAAAGACATTCGATACAGCGTTATGATCGTCTATGATTTTTGCTGTGACAGTGACACGGTCGGTAGATCTTGGTATTACGGGCAGGTGTTTAACGTCAATAATGAATGGTGCTATATTTTCTGAGAACACGGAATTAGTTGTACCGGGAGTTCCGCCAGGCCTTGAACTGCTCGACCAGTTATGAGAATAGTTGGGGGGCATTTGTGGATTGATCAACTCCAGTGAAGCTCCATAGCCGTCATGTTCAGCGTACCATTCCCATCCCTGGTGATTAAAGTCCATTGGTCCTAAGCGGCGGATGGCCCAATCTCCTTCATTATAAAAATCGACTGTATAAATGATTTTTCCAATGGCATTCAATAGTCTTACGTGATGTTTTAGGAAGCCGGACCAATCCCCGACAAAATTGGTGACAGATGTATATTTTTGGGAGAAAGCCTGTTTATTGGCGGTGACTACGAGGTAGCTATTAGCGCCGAGGGTTGTACCTGGAGAGAATGTATAACGCACGTCCCCATCTAGTTGCCAGTTAGAGAGATCTATAGCTTGAGTTGTTGGGTTATATAGTTCAAGCCATTGTTCGGTTAGGTTTGTACCAGGCGGATGATACATCAACTCATTTATGGTTACTTGTGCGTTTGATGAAACAATAGTCAAGAAGAGCGATAAACCCACAATACTAACCGGGATATTTTTTATAAATTTACACATATAAAAATAAAAATTTTAAGTGTAGTATTAAAGCATGAAATATGCCATGGCAAGAATTGCAAGTGTGTTGAAGTTTTTGTTGAAATTTTTGTATGTGTCTTTGGCGTTTGTTTATGTTGGAAAAGGATGTGAGCCGTTACTTAAGTTTCAGGCTGGTCCAGGCATTTTCGGATTAATTTAGCGAGGTTATTAGGTTCGAAAGGTTTCTGGATAAAGTTTACGCCATCGATTAAGCCAGCTGACGCGTCTGAGAAGTCCACGGAGTATCCGCTTGTGAAGATCACTTTAAGCTTTGGATTATTTGCCTGCAGGATGGTCGCCAATTCTTTGCCGGACATGCCGTCTGGCATTACAAGGTCGGTTAGTAATAATTTGATTCTATTTTGATGTTGGCGCCAAAGACTAATAGCTGCTGGGCCGGAGGATGCTTCCAGAATGTCGTAGCCGAGCCGTTTGAGGTAAGCAGAGGTAAACACGCGCACAGAGCCTTCATCTTCTACCAGGAGTATAGTTTCATTACCGCCGATTATTGGGGTATCTTTTACATTTGAGATCTCATGGACTGCGGTTTCTTCCAGGGCTGGAAAATATAGTTTAAAAGTGGATCCTTTACCGACGGTGGATTCCACATCGATCCAGCCATTGTGTTGTTTTATTATTCCATAGACGGTAGAAAGTCCGAGTCCTGTGCCTTTGCCTACTTCCTTTGTGGTAAAGAACGGCTCGAATAGATGAGATTGAACTAATTCGTCCATACCTATGCCGGTATCAGAGACTTCTATGCAGACAAATTTACCCGCAACAGCTTGTGGTTTTAATGGGATTCCTTCTGGCGGGACTTGAAATACTGATGTGGATATAGTCAACACCCCACCTCTGGGCATGGCATCTTGTGAATTAGATGCCAGATTAATAATGGCCTGTTCGATCATTCCCGGGTCAGCATAAACTGCAGGTAGATTCATTGAAAAGTTGTAACGGATTTGAACAGTTTCTTTAATTAGCCTGCGCAGCATTTCTGACATTTGTGCCAGGACATCGTTAATATTAAGTTTTCTGGGTTGTACAATCTGCCTTTTACTAAATGTTAGGAGTTGTCTGGTAAGGGTTGCGGCGCGTGTGGATGCAATCGATATCTGTTTTAAGGTTTCTAAAGAATAAGGAGGCAATTCTGGGTCTGATAGCAGCAGACTGGTGTTTCCAATGATTACAGTGAGGATATTATTAAAGTCATGAGCTATACCAGCTGCTAGTTGGCCGATACTTTCCATTTTCTGGATTTGACGGATCTGGTCTTCCATTTCTATTTGGTCTGTTATATCAAACGCGTAGCAATGTGCTAAATTTGAATTTGGCAGAGGATAGAAAGACCAATCTAAAATTCTTGAAGATATATTTGAACGGATACCAACTCTGGCTTTTGCAGTCTGGATGCACTCTTTGACGATTGCCTGATAGGTAATTGGTAACAGATCTACTAATTCATTAATATGCAGGGCATCGGCTTTTCTCTTTGCTGCTGGGTTTGCGTACGTTATTACGCCCGATTCGGTTACTTCTAAAATCGGATTAGGATTGTTTTCAGGGAATGCTGCTAATTTTTTAATTTCGAGTTCAGCCTGTTTTTTTTCTGTTATATCTCTGGAAATACCAAAGATCCCAATTATAACTCCGTCTACATCACGATATGGGAGTTTTGTGGTAGAAAGCCAGCCGCATCGGCCATCAGGAAGTTTAAAAAACTCTTCTTTTTCATTAATCGGTTGTCCGGTACTAATAACTTGCTTATCAGCTTGAGAAAATTTTTCCGCAACTTCTTTGGGGAAGATATCAAAGCTTGTTTTGCCGAGGAACTCTTCCTGGGTTTTAAAGCCTAGAAAGTTTGTATGAGCTTTGTTGCTTAAGATGTACCGGAGTTCAATATCTTTAATGAAAATATTGATTGGCAAGTTATCGAATAATGTTTTTAACAGATTACGTTCTTCTGCCAGGAGTCGTTCTGATCTTTTACGGTCAGTTATGTCTCTAACAGCTGCGACTCGTACTTGTTTTCCTTTCCATGTAAATACTCTGCCACGGACTTCGCCGAAGAACGTGGAGCCGTCTTTGCGGATGCCAGTAGCTTCATATGGATTTTCGTCGTTGGATTGGGTTGCTTTAAAAACAGTTGTTCTTGTATCGGGCGTGGCAAAATCCAGTACAGACTTTCCGATGATTTCATTCAGTTCATATCCGAACATTTTTGCAAAAGCGGGGCTAGCATCGATAATTTTTCCTTTTTCGGAAATTACTATTCCTTCAAAAGCGGCTTCTGAGAACTTACGGAACCTATCTTCGCTTTCCTGGAGTTTTTTTATAAATTCTGTTTTTTCTGTGATATCGTACACGATTCCCATTTCTCCGACAACGACCCCGTTTTCAATTACTGGTACGGCGGTGAACTCACCGATTCTAAAAGAGCCGTCCTTTGTTCGGATTTTGAGCTGGAACGGTGGTATGGTTTCGCCCCTGGCTAATTTAGAAATATTTTGCTGGACCAGGGCAAGATCTTCAGGATGTATCAGCTGGTCGAATGGCTTCCCAATCCAGTCATCTCTGGACCAACCGGTGATTTTTTCGAATGCAGGATTTAATGAAATGATTGTATTATCTTTGTATGAGAGCGTATAAATCACATTTGGAAAGACTTCAGCTAATCGGACATATTTAGACTCGCTGTCTAGTAATTTTTGTTTGGCTAATTTTTGTTCTGTGATATCCAGTATTATACCTTCGAGTTCTTCAATTTCACCTGAAGGTGATTTTAATGGTTGTCCTTTTTCGAATACCCACTTAATGGAATTATTTTTTGTGATAATTCTGTACTCTATCTGCCAGGGTTTATCATTTGAAATGGCATTATTGACTGTGATCCTGACTAATTCGCGGTCATTTGGGTGGATAATATTTTCAAAAGCGACCTTCGAATTATCGATTATTTCATCCGGGCTATATCCTGTTAACTCATAACAATATGGGGACAAGAATTTCATTGTCCAGAGCTGGTCGTTTTTGCATCTGTAAACTATACAAGGTACTTGAGAAAGGATCTGTTCTACCCACTTGTGGGCCTCAGAGATCAAAGACATTGCTTTTTTCTCTTGTTCTTGTGCTTCTGAAAACTCGATGGCTCGGATAATAGTGGGAGCAAGCCTGAATAAAGCGGTATCGTTTATATAATCGAATATGCTGGTGTTTATGAGTTTTAGAGCGGATTCCTCGAACTTGGGATCTATTATTGCAATTATTGGCGATTCAGGAAATTTTGATTTTAACGTTAATAGTTTTATTGATGGATCTGGATCCTTAAAAACTTCGTTGCCGATTAAAATAATCGAGGGTGCGGTTTCTGATTTTTTATATAAAGAACTTAATGAATGTTCCTGAACAATAGAAAAAGAGATTTTGTTTTTTTTAAAAGTTGAATCTACAAAATCGACAATGTCGGCGCTAAGGCCAAAAGTTAATATTTTAATTGGCAAGTTCATCAGCACTTCAGTTTTTGTTATCTTAACAAAATATAATCTAAAGTAACAAGCTATACATTAGGTTTTTGAGAAACGGGTTCGGCTTCGACCAAAATGGGCTCTTTAAGTTTATTTATTTTCGAGAAGTTTTGTATTTTTTCGACTGCCATGGGTGTGAGTTTGAAGCCGGCAGAGGCTATTAAGATACCATCTTTTGTTTCGATATTAGATCTGAGGATGTATCCGGGTTTAAGATTGTTTATAGAAACAGATATAATTGGCTGGGTTACAGTTGTTTCTATGGACACCAAGCCAGAGAAACAGGCGCTTGCGGCAGAAAGGACTTTTGGATCGTACCAGCCGTGTCTGTTTGACATGATTTTGAATGCTTCTGTTCTTGGGATTTTTGATGTTTCAAGAGCGAATAGATCATTAAGCACTTTTATTATGCGGGCGCCCAATGGGATATTATCACCGCTGATATTATCTTTGGGGAAGCCGGAACCGTCATAATTTTTATTTTGGTAAAGGACGATTTTTGCAACATTTTCAAGTCTTGGAATATTATTAAGGATTCTTGCTCCGATTTCCGGTACGCGTTCCAGCATTTCCTGTTCGATTTGGCTAAGGGTATAACCGTTTCGGGCTTTGATTATTACTTCCTGGGGTACTGTTACCATGCCGATCTGAGCGAGCATAGCGGCGAGGTGTAATTCCCAAGTATAAGGAGAACCTAATTTTTTGGTTATTATTTGTATGTTTTCACGCAATGATTGAGCTTTACTGAACGCTTGAGGTTCAACCATTTCTATAATGTCTATCAAGGATTTGATGCTTCCGCTTAATGTCTTATTAAGGAGCTCGCGTTCTGCAATGATTAACTCATACTGGTTTATACCGTCTTTGATGGCTTTAATAAGAAACGTAGGGTCACATGGTTTAGTGAGAAACCGGAAGATATTGCTTTCATTTACTACGCGGATAGCTGAGTCAATGTCGGCAAACCCGGTTAACATGATACGGACGCTATCTGGGGATTTATCTTTTACTTTAGAAAGAAATTCTATCCCGTCCATTTCGGGCATTTTCATGTCGGAGATAACAACAGCTATAGGGCTGGATTCTTCGATGATTTTCAGGCCATCGAAACCACTTTGGGCTGTGATAATATTGAAGTATTTTCTCATGGTTCTTTGGTACGAAGACAGGATGTTGGGTTCATCGTCGACAAAGAGGATTTTATGGTTACAGGTGTTTGTTACTTTTTGCTGTTCTTTATTAAAATCGATTTCGAATTGTTGCATAAAACATTTCAGGTTAAATTTTTAGGGACAATTTAATCAGTTTTCCATAGTAATTCGCGCCAATTATTAAATTTTTCTTTAAACTCCGAGTTGTTTAGCCAGTTGAGATCTAGATGATTTTTCAATTTAGAAGGGTCAGGCAGGTGCTTTTCATGGTCGAGGGCATTGGCTAAATGGACTATGATGATGACAGATAATCCGTTTGTTTGGTAGAATTGAGGGCGATGATGGAGAGATACTGCCTCGACCAAATTATTTTGGATTCCCCAGATGCCTAAGAGGTAACCGCCGATCTCTGCATGAGACACGCCGAAGATTTTCTGTTCTGCTTCCCAGTGTGGGATATTTTCTTGTCTGGCGAGTGATATGGATTCCTGGAATTGTGCAGGCAGGTTTTTGACAAGGATCAGTTTGCCGATGTCATGCAAGAGAGCAGAGCTGAAACTCAGGTCCGTTGTTTTTTGATCCATTTTTTCTAATGTAGCTATTTTTCTAGCAAGCACGGCTGTTGTCCAGCTATGTGACCATAGTGATTCCAGCGAGAATGCTTTTACGGTTTCTGTATCAAATTGTTTAAACAACTGGATTGACAATACCAAAGCTTTAATAGTTTCGATTCCCAAATATAATGCGGCCTCGGTGGGTGATGCGATTTTTTGTGGCAACCCAAAGAATGCAGAGTTGACCAGCTGCAAAATTTTGGCAGACATGGCGATATCTTTTGAGATTATTTCTCCTACGCGGTCCATAGACGGCTCATTTGATTGCAATTCATTAAGGAGCTGCAGGTACAAATTGGGCAAGGTAGGCAGAGCATCGATCTGGCTGATTGCTTTTTTGAGGGGTTCACTTCCAAGCAGTTGTTTGAGTGAGATAGCTCTATTGATAGTATCTTTCAGGATATTTAGGTCACAAGGTTTAGAGAGATACTGGTGGGCTGGGCCTACGAGGCTATAAATTAGTTCCTGGTCTGAATGTCCGGATAATACTATTCGAATTATGTCAGGGTATAATCCAGCTACTTCGTTAAGTAACTGAGCGCCATTTATCTCAGGCATCATCATATCGGAAACAATAACATCTATTTTGGTGGTTTTCATGATATCCAGTGCTTTCCTGGCGCTTTCAGCTACGAGTACATTCCATTCATTACGCATTGGCCGTAAAAGCCGTTGGATGCCCATCAGCACTTTTGGTTCATCATCTACAAATAATATGTTCATAGCATGGTGTAGTTTGCTTTCATGTTTGGATTGTTTGGCTTTGTTGCTTAGGTTTTGTAGAATTACTAATCGAAAGAGGTAGTTTTATTGTGAAAGTAGTTCCTTTGCCTGCCTGGCTATCGAAAGTAATTTGTCCACCATGTTTTTTAACGATGCAATTATACGCAATTGACAGGCCTTGACCGGTTCCTTTTCCGACACCTTTAGTTGTAAAGAACGGTTCGAAAATATGCGGTTTATTTTCATCTGGTATACCGATGCCTGTATCTGAAACCTGGATCTCGACAAATTCATCAGTATGTGAAGTTTTGATTGTTATTTTACCTTTTTGACCGGGTTTTTGCTTAACGACGTCGGCTATTGCATGGGCTGCGTTGATCAATAAGTTTAGAATGACCTGGTTGAAATCGTCTAAATAGCATGGCACGAGTGGTAGGTCCGGATCTAAATCGAGTACCACGTCTGAGACATATTTCCATTCGTTTCTGGCAATAGTGACGGAGGTTTGGATAGCTTTGTTTATATCTGCTGGAGTTCGTTCTTTTGAGCCTGGGTGTGAAAAGTCTTTCATGGCACGTACTATGGTTGTTATCCGATTAATTCCTTCGAGAGATTCCTGGATAGATACTGGTATTTGTTGTAGCAAGAACTCAATGTCTGAAGATTGCCAGAGTTCTTCGAAGGCTTTTATGGCCTGTTCTGAGGGTGCGCCGACTTTGGCCTGGTCCAAAAGCTCCTTGGCTGCATTAAGTAGTTTAGTGATTGATTCGAAAGATTCTTTGAGGAATCTGGTATTGTCTCCGACGTATTGGGTTGGTGTATTGATCTCGTGGGCTATACCGGCGGCGAGCTGACCTATAGCTTCAAGTTTTTGAGATTGACGGAGTTGAACTTCCATCATGTCATGTTCTTTTTGGAACTTGTGCCTATCTTCCTCAACTCCTATGGCTGAGCCTACGATACTTAAGATTTTTTTATCTTCGGAAGAGAAATTGTTTTTGTTAGTGAATCCCAGACACAGGCAACCAATGACCGAGTTTGATGATTTAACAGGTTGTAATACCGCTAAGACCAGGTTGCAACTCAAGATCCTGGGGTCGGTAATAGCACTAATTGAATCAGCTAGTATTGGAATTGTTAGAGGGTTTCCGAAGTCTTTGTCTGATTTTTCCAGTTCTAAAGCTGCGGAAATACTTTCAATTTTGAGTTTTGGATAATTAACTCCTTGAGGAAGATTGTATGAACCTACATGGACCACTGAATTTCCCTCAAATCTCTCATACCATGCAACATTTGCCCCCAGAATTTCAGCAGCTACACTGACTAATTGGTTTATATTTTTAATGGGGTCTGTCCCGAATTCGAGAAAACATTGATTAATCTTAGTTAGCTGCTTAGCAAACTGCACATTTTCCAAATATTGAGCGATCTGACTCGAGATGCTTTGGAGGGTGTCAAGTGCGTCATTATCAGGCGGGTCTGGCTCTTTTTTGGCAAATGTCGCAATTCCAAATAGTTTATCACCTAAGATGATTGGCATTACTATACCTGCCACTAATCCAATATTCGCCAGGATTCGACAGTTGTTACTATTACGATCTTGTGAATCAAAATGTTTGAAAATAGGTTTTCCTGATTCGATCGAATTAAATGGGAATTTGGTGATGTCGATTTCTGTCTCAGTCAGCCTGAACTTACGGATATTAGACTCAGAAATCCATGGTGCGCAATAGCAATGTAACCAACTTATGGTTCCGTTTTTATTATTTACAGTCCAGTACTCGCCTATATCCAATTCGAAATGTTTACAAATGATTTGTAGACATCGTCGTAGAGCATCATTTTCATCAGAAACAGTGGATAAGACTTTGGTTAGTTCAAGTTGAGCTGATCTTTGTTCATCGGCCCTGCGTCTTTGGGTTATATCGCGTGAAATACCAATCAGCCCATAGATTTTTCCGTCAGGGTTTTTTAACGGGACTTTGGTTGTAGCCAGCCAGATAGTATTTCGCGAGTCTGTTTTTATTTTGAACAGGCAATCGATTGCTGAAGTTCCTTTAGATAAAATTTCTGTGTCCTGGGCAAACATTGACTGGGCAATTGCTGCAGGGAAAAAGTCAAAATCTGTTTTACCTATAGCGTCTTTGGGGTCGTCAATGCCTAAAATTTTTGCTGTTGCTTTGTTAAGCTGTACAAACCTGGCGGATGCGTCTTTAAAGTAAATTGCATCCGGGATGTTTTCCATGAGTACAAGCAATAGGTCTCTTTCCTTTTTGATGGCTAATTCAAATTCACGCTGTTCGGTTATATCCTGAATGATTCCATGAAGCAGAAGTGACTCTGGTGTGTTTTCTGATTCAATTAATTGTCCTTCTAAGAAAAAAATTTTTGTGATCCCATTAGAGAGAGTCATCCTGAATTCGGATTTAATCGATTTACTTCTTTTTTGAAAGATTAGATCGAATCGCTTCCCGATTTTCTCACGGTCCTGGGGGTGTATTAGTTCTAAGAAATCGTTTAAATTTCTTACATGTTTAGTGCGTATCTCTGGGCCGAATAAGTACTCGACGTCGGAAAACCATGTTAGCTGCTTACTTGTTAAATCAAGCTCCCAATTACACAATCGTGCAATTCTTTGTGCTTCTGCTAATTTAGTGCTTCTGCGTGAGAGTTCGTTTTCTATTTTTTTCCTTTGAGTTAGGTCGTGAGTTATTCCGGAGAAAAAATCAATCTCACCTGTGGTGTTCTTATGTGCAATTATTATTTGCCGAACGGGGATTTCGTTATGCTCAGCTGTTAAAATATGGAGTTCTCCTGACCAATACCCAGTTTCAATTGCTTTTGGTAATGCTTCGTACAAGATTAGTGGTATATAACGTCCTGGATATAGGTTCGATATACTTAAAGTGTTGATTGGAGTTGAGAGGTCTTTACAGAAGATCTTTTTAGCAGCGTCGTTTAAGTATTCAATTGAATAGTCCTTGTTTGCTATCCAAATATAATCTGGGTTTGCATTAAGAACAGTGATTAATCTTTCCTGAAATTTTTGAATGTTATTTTTTTCGTGTTTGATGCGACGCATGTCCTGGATCCATTTTATAACAGATCGAAACCTATCCCAATCTCCCTTTATGATTATATCTGAAACACCGCTCCTGAGACACTCAATGGCTTTGCTCTCGCCAATCGAATCTGTCAATAAAACGAATGGCGTTTCTGGAGAATATTTTTTAACTAAATTTAAAGCCTCTAAGCCGTCGAACTTTTGAAGCCAAAAGTTAGAAAATATTATATCGAATTTTTGATCGGTAATAGCCTTAATAAAATATGCTTGGTCCGTAGTATTCGTTAATTCGAAATCGACTCCGGACTTTTTTAGCTCGTTCTCGGTTATCTTCACTATTTCCGGATTATCTTCCAGCAAAAGAATGCGGAACTTTTCCTGCATAATATATATATCGGCAGAATTTTCCATTTATTGAGTTAAAATAGGTAAAGTTTGCAGACGGGATAACCTTCATGGTAAATGCTTCTGAAAAACTAAGCTTGGCTGCGGTTTTCTAAAAACCTGTCTTTTTTGAGGTTTGAATTTATTGTTGCTTTGTAAATTGTATTTCTTAAAACAGGGTCATCCAGATTACTTTAAATAAAGCATTTACTGTGGCTTATAAGTAAATACCCTGAATGTCCCAAACCGCAGGTAATTTTTCTTGGCATGAATAATGGCTCCAGTCATTCGGCTGTTCTGAATAAAATTTCTAATCAGTATTCATACATTTGATTAGGTCAGCTTTTGACATGATCAACTGAGAATTCATTCCTTGACCTTGAGAACGGTTTCAAAATTGTTATGGGCAAAGTGTTAGTTTGTGTAGCGGATTAAAACAATGGGAGGTTCGTTTATTTAACTTTTTAAAGAAACTTTTTACACTATATTTCGTCTAATAGATTGTGGTCAGTGATATTAGTTGTTATTTTAAAGCAACACCTTAAAATAGAGTTATGATTTTACGGCAAAAAAGAATTAGAGCAGAAGGGTTAATCATAGCCTGTTTAATCGGGTTTTCACTTGTTTGTATCAGTGAGCAAAGTGGTAATTCTAATCCATATCAAACAATAACCGAGCGGAATGTTTTTGGACTTAAACCAGCGATTCAGCTTCCCCCCGCTACATCAGATCAACCACAAACAATAAAAAATTTATTCTTAACAGGGATATCTGTTAAAAAGGGTGAAAAAGTTGCACATTTTGCGACGCCGGACCCTTCAAAGCCGGGCACGCAAAAATATTTCAGCCTGAGAGAAAAGGATAGTGATTCCGGGATAGAAGTTTTGGAAATCAACGAACGAGCAGGGACTGTTAAGATAAAAAATTATGGTAATATTGTCGATCTGAGCTTCGAAAAGAACGGCTTGAAACCGCAACAGCCTGCCACATTATTGCCTCAACAGCAGGGCCAGAATCCGCAGCAAATGGCTATGGCTGGTGCACCCGGAACTCAGTTTCAAAACCCTATGCAGATGCAACCTGGACAGACGAATCAATTTGGGGCACAGAATTGGCAGCGTTTTCAGAGAAATCAGGGCGCTCAAGATCCGAACCAACAGGGACAAGACAGAGCTAATGTAGTGCGCGAATTTTTAAGGAATCAAAACAACAATCTTACTCCAGAAGATATAATGGCCATAAGAAATCTTCAGCGTGCGTTATATGGGCCTGAAACAGTGAATATGCGAGGTGGATTCCCTGTAGTACCCGGTCAATAGAATTCTGAAAAGAGCAGTCCTTAGGTGGTAAATTTGTTGGGGAAATCAGTTTGCTATTTTTCGTTGGTCTTAAGCCGGGGCAATGATGGAGTTAATTGTTCCTTCCTGTTTCGATTTTTATTTGAAACTTTTAAATTAAGTCCATATACTAATCGTCAAAATACTCAGCTATGAAACCTATGAGATCAGAGACAACGATTGATCGTCGGACTTTTATCAGAAAAAGTTGTGGCTTAATTATTGCGGCGTCAATAGGCCCGTCGATAATACCGGCAACTGTTTTTGGCAAAGGGGCACGTTCTGCCCCATCAGAACGCGTAACTGTTGGCTGTATCGGTACGGGGCCTCAAGGTCGTGGTGTAATGAGTAATTTTCTAGTTCAACCGGATGTCCAGGTTCTGGCAGTTTGTGATGTAGCTGGGAGGAATCTAGAAGCAGCGAGGAATCAAGTTAATCAGCATTACAAAAACGTTGACTGTAAAACGTATTTAGATTTTCGTGAGCTTATAAACAGACCGGATATAGATGCATTATTAATAGCGACACCGGATCATTGGCATGTGCCAGTTGCTATCAGGGCTGCTGAGGCAAATAAGGATATGTATTTGGAAAAGCCGATGGGGCTTTCAATAAAGGAGGACCAAACTCTAAGGCGGAAGATTCAAAAGAAGAAATGCATATTCCAGTTTGGAACGCAACAGCGCTCTTCAGAACAATTTAGACTTGCGTGTGAATTGGTAAGAAATCGGCGAATTGGTAAGCTTAAAAAGATTTATGTATGGTGCTCAGCATCAAGGCCTGGTGGTTCTACAAAGCCGACAAAAGTACCGGATGATCTTAACTACGACATGTGGTTGGGGCCGGCTCCGTTTTCGCCGTATACCGATGGAAAAGCATTTGATAATGACCCGCCGGGTTCATGGAAGACTTGGTGGTTTAATTACGACTATGCTTTAGGTTTCATTGCTGGCTGGGGAGTGCATCCACTTGATATTGCGTATTGGGGGTTCCCAGAAATGATGGCTGCGCCTTTTGAAATAGTGGGCAAGGGCATCTTCCCGACCGAAGGTGCATGCAACACTGCTATCGCTTGGCTGGTTAGGTTTAATTTCGCAAATGGCGTTGAATTGGAATACCGCGGTGTTCGAAACGGTTACGATGTTGTTAATGAATTGAATGATTTGTCGGGGTGGCAGAAAAAGTTTGGTCGCGCAATAGACCATGGCACGGCGTTTGAAGGGACAGATGGCTGGGTATTAGTGGACCGTGGTGCCATTAGAACCAGCCCTGAAGATCTTATTGAAACAAAGTTTTCAGCCGGTGAGATCCGTTTGCCTCAAAGTTCAAATCATGTCCGAAATTTTATCGATTCAGTAAAAAGTCGCAAACCGGCAATTTGTCCGATTGAAGACGCAGTCCAAGCTGATATCCTGTGTCATTTGTCTGATATTTCCACCAGGCTAAACCGAAAGCTTGTCTGGGATCCTAAGAAGGAAAAATTCATAAAAGATAATGATGCAAATAGAAAACTTGAACCCAGGCCCGCGCGAGAACAGTGGAAAATATGAACATGAAATTTTTCTATTTTAAAATCAAAATTCATCTTGCTCGATGAGGATAATTTTTTTATAGTATAGTAAAAATAAGCTCGGAATTAAATGTGGTTTGCAGATTTGTTTGTGCAGGTAATAATGTGAATAAATGAGGTGTGCGCATGGATATAACTTTTAAATGCCCATATTGCTCTCAAGAAATGGTAGCTGACGATTCTGGAGCAGGTTCTGAGGTTGAATGCCCCAGTTGTGGCAAGACTATTACTATACCTGCTCCTACTTCATCGCAAACCAGCAGTCAGCCCTTGAACCCAATTTTGACTTCTGCAGCCGCTCGCGAGGAAAAACATTATTCTGTACCAGTCAGAGAAGCTCATACAGAGATCCTTATAGAAAAGCCCAAACCACCACTTGAGGCCACAGCAAAAGGTATTGATAAACAAATCAGGGTCAAAACTATAAGACGTATTGATTGTATGGAGGTTGGCAAGGATAGATTCGACGAAAATGTTTCACAGTTTTTAGGAAAGATTGGACAAGAAAATATTATAAGCATTTCGCCCATTAACTATACTTATCAAGACATTGGATCCAGACAATTGCTTACGGATTTTGGCGTTTTGATTGTTTATAAGGGCTAAGATATTCCCCTTTGTTCGCTGTAATAACAAATTGAATAAGGTTGATGATGCATTATCTTTTCTTGTTTTTAGTCATTGTATTAACACAAATCAGCCAATTTGCTTGTTTACCCGTTAATGAGATCATAATCAATAACCCCAAGCTATTGCCAGGTGGACAGGTTCTGATCTTGAGGACCAATTATTATGGTTGGTCTAACTCAGTTATTATGTCAAATGGTAAAATAGAGGCGATTGTAGTGCCCGAAATAAATAGGATTATGGTTTTTAGATTTTGTGGTGGTGAAAATGTTTTTTGGGAGAATATGAAATTACTTGGACAAAAAGCAGATTCAGAAGCCAAAGATTGGATTAATTTTGGTGGCGATAAATCATGGCCAGCGCCGCAATCGGCCTGGATTTCTATTACTGGACGTGGCTGGCCACCGCCTAAAGGATTCGATTCAATGCCAGCGACTTTAGAGATTAGAAAGGATTATGTGCAATTAATTTCTGCAATCGATCCGTCATACGGAATCAGGGTTATTAGGACCATTTCGTTGAATAAGTCGAAACCGGTAATGATCGTCGACACTGTTTATGAGAAACTCTGGGGTGAACCGCTGGATGTATCTGTATGGGTCATTACACAGATGCGAGACCCGGTTGGTGTGTTTATTCCTGTCTCAGAAAAAATGGCTTTGTCAACGAATTTATTATTTGTGAAATTAACTGATGAATTGCCATCGAATTTTTGTATTACCAATGGTTTGTTAAGTTTAACTAGAAATCAGAAAACTGGCTGTAAGATAGGAGTCAATTCGGAATCGATGATTTGGATGGACGATAAATATGTGCTTAAGATTGAATTTTCAAGAAAGAAAAATGCGGAATACCCGGATCATGGTTCGAACATCGAGGTCTGGACAAATCCTGATCCGTATCCTTACATTGAGCTAGAAACTCTTGGACCAATTGTAAAATTAAAAAAAGGAGAGAAAGTAAAAGCTACTAATACTTATATTCTTTCCAGGAGATCATCTTTTATAGCTTTACAGGATGCTCAACGAGTAAGGGATTAAGTTAATGATTTTTTGCCTGTGTACCGCGTAGGTGTATATTCCTTTTGCGGGAAATAATAACGTGGATTGATTATTTTTTCAAAAGGTCATTGAAAAATTGGGCCATTATTGAAGGCTTAGAGCAATGGCCTGTGGATTATTTAATTTGGTGGTTTAATTTGGTGGTTCTGCGTTCAGCCGGGCGGAGAGGAACGTTTTCAATTGCAAAGCTGTTTCCCCACCGAGGCCTGGGACCGATTGTATGTCTTCGACCTTTGCTGAAGCTATTGCGTGGACGGACCCAAACTTTTTTAGCAACAATGTTTTACGTTTCGGGCCTATTCCGGGGAATTCGTCTAATAAACTTTCATTAATTTTTTTGAGGCGCAGTCTGGCATTAAATGTGTGGGCAAACCTATGTGATTCATCACGGATCCTCTGAAGTAATTTTAATGCTCCACAATTTTTGGGGAGTCTGATGGATTCACTTTTATGCGGTAGATAAATTTCTTCGAATTCTTTAGCGAGTCCTATAATAGAAATATTATTTAAGCCGAGTTTTTTCAAAGCGGAGTATGCTGCATTGACCTGGCCCAGCCCACCGTCTATCAATATTAGGTCCGGAAGTCTATTTTGTAAATTTTGGTCGGGGTTCCTGGAATCTCTCGAAAGATTATCTGATATATTATTCTTTTTTTCGGATTGTTCGCGCAGGACTCTGGTATAACGTCGGGTTACTACTTCATGGATGCATGCAAAGTCGTCCTGGCCAGGAACAGTTTTTATCCTGTATCTTCTATATTCTGATCTTGCTGGGCGCCCATCATAAAAGCAGACCATAGACGCGACAGAAAACGTACCACTGATATTTGAGATATCGAAACCTTCGATTCTTCCTGGAGGTTTTGGTAAACTGAGGACTGTGGCTAGATCGAGCAGATCAGATTCAGGATTTATTGCAACTGGAAGTTCAGAAGGTAATCGTTCAAATGATCTATTTTTTTGCAATGTGATACGCAGGCTAGCTAATAAGTCTCTATACTCTGCCGCTTTTTCAAACTGGAGAGTGGCTGCGGCATTTTTCATTTTGATTTCAAGATCTTGTTCTATTTCTTTACATTTACCTTCCAGGAATTTGCATGCTTCTTTAACAGACGTCAGGTAATCTTCTGTGGAGATTTTTCCTATGCAAGGGGCACTACAATATTTCAGATGCGCGTACATGCAGTGTTTGTACTCAGCCTCTGTAGGATTAAAAGTTTTACAGGCACGCAAATGGAATGTTTTTCTGACCAATGCAAGGGTGTTTCTAGCAGCTTTTGAATCGACAAACGGGCCAAAATATTTTGATCCATCATCTGTTTTTAGACGGGTGAGGGTAAAAAGAGGAACCGGATCGTTCAAGTTTACTTTGATCATTAAGAATCTTTTATCGTCTCGGAAGCTAATATTATATTTTGGTTTGAATTCCTTGATTAATTTACCTTCCAGTAATAGTGCTTCAGCCTCAGTTCTGACTGTAAAAAAATCCAGGTCATGAATTGTGTCTATAAGGGCTTTTAATTTTAGGTCCCAGCTTTGACGACGCGATGGATGGAAGTACTGACTTACTCTTTTTTTGAGGTCACGGGCTTTTCCTACATAGATTACTTTCCCGAATCTATCACGCATCAAGTAAACACCAGGTTTATGAGGAATTTGGGTAAGTTTAGCCTTTAATGAATTGTTTACGGACATACCCAAACTAGCTGGCTATCAATATTGAGTTTTATTCTGCAACCAATTCCGGGTGCTCCATGAATGCGTAGCAAAGCAGATGGCAGACTACCATTTGTGTATCTTCTGCACGTCCATAATGTGTATCGTTAATAACTACGAGTTTATCTGCTAAGTTGGCTAATTTTCCTTTTTTGCCGCCGACCAGAGCTATTGAGTAGAGACCGTTTTCTTTTGCCCATTGAACAGCTTTTACCACATTTGGGGAACTGCCGCTAACGCTTAGCACTAATACGATATCACCTGGTCTGCCTAAATTAATTAATTGTCTCAAAAAAATCTCATCATAGGAATAATCATTTCCTATTGCGGTAATCCAGCTTATATTATCATTAAGACTCATACAGCGGAAAGGTATTCCAACCTTATCTGATGCGCCTTTGCCAAGGTCTGTAATGAAATGTGAAGCATTTGCCGCGCTACCACCATTGCCAAAAGCGAAGATTCGACGTCCATCTTTAAGCGCTTTCTTAAGGTCCTGAATAATTTCCTCTACTGTCTGTATTGGGATGGAGTCAAGAGCAGCCTTTTGTCTTGTTAGATAATCAATGATCCAATTTTTCATAATTTAATTATAACCTATGAGGTTTAAAAATTCGACAAATTTGAACTGGATAAACTTATTTCTTAGGTAAAGGCAACGTTTGGTTATTGGGTTTAATTGTTTCGGGCTTGTAAACTCCTGGGCCTAAGTGCGACAGTGGATCTTTCGACTTGTACGAGGTGTAGATGGAATAACCAGCATATATCAATACTATTGCCAGTATGGCGCAGATAATTGCGACCAGATATTTCCAGTTGAACTTAGCAATGACTAGAAGTAGTTTGTCTGCAATGGTTGGACCTTTAGGAGTAAGCGGTTCAGGAGTGCTAAATTTTTCAGAATGCGCAAGTTCTTTGTCTAGATCTTTAAGGATTGCTTCTACATCAAGTTTTAGAAAATTCGCATATGTTTTAACAAATCCTCGAATGTACACTGCTGCGGGAAACTCAGAGTATTCCCCGGTTTCAAGGGCATGGATGTGCGATGACCTTATTTTGGTTGCATCGGCAACCTCATTGATCGTGAGGTTTTTTGCTTCACGTGCTTGCTTAAGTTGTTCTGCAACTGTGGGCATTGATTAATTATTAACTAAATTTATAAAATTTGGCAATCTAAGAAAATTCGAAACCTTTTTTCATAAAATGTGTCTTGAAAGATAAACGGCAATTTATTGCCGGTTATGAATTTAATAGTTGATTTGAACGTCTTAGCAATCATTATATTGACGGAATTATGCAAATAATGCACTGTTTGAAGTTCATGCGTAGGAAATTTATTGTTCTAAGTTTGTCAATCTTGGGTATACTCCCAGTTTTCGCTCAAGATAATAATTTTACGACAAATCAATTAAGCTTGGCCGATTGCATCAGCCTGGCACTTGAACATAATTTTGATGTGCAGATAGCAAAGATCAACCCAGAAATATCGCGCTACTCTTTAAACATGGCTTATGCGAGCTACGAACCTTCATTTTATTTTTCAGCTCAACAATCCTACAATAAAATGGAGGGGAGTTCTGATATTTCCACTTACACACCGCCACCAAATGAAACATGGCGCGAGGCATTTCAAAGTGGGATTTCAGGTCTAGCTCCGTGGGGACTTAGATATGATTTGTCTGGTTCAGTTAACAGGTCAAGTGGTACTCGACCAGATATGTTTGGTAATATAGTTGATCGTGGCTTTGAATATAATTCAGATGCTGCTATTACGTTGAGCCAGCCGTTATTGAAAAATTTTTGGATCGATCAACCCAGAATGACAATTCAGGTCAATAAGCGAAATTTAAAAATTTCACAGCTTGCGTTTCAGCAACAGGTAATGACCACAATAACCAGTGTCGAACAGGCATATTATGACCTTATTTACGCCATGGAAAATGTGAAGGTGCAGGAAAAAGCGCTTCAGCTGGCTGAGGAACTCCTGGCTGAAAACAAAAAACGAGTCCAGGTTGGCGCAATGGCGCCTCTTGATGAAAAACAAGCTGAGTCTCAAGTAGCAAGTAGTAAAGCCAGTTTATTGATAAGTCTTCAGACTTTATCTAACCAACAGAATGCTTTGAAGAAGCTTATAAGCGAAGAATTCTTGAAGTGGAAAAACGTCTTTATTCAGCCTACCGAACAACTCAATGCTATTCCAATGGCGTTTAGCCTGACCGATAGCTGGAATAAAGGATTAACTCAGCGCCCAGACATTGTCCAGATGCGAACTGAATTAGAAAAACGTGATATCCAGATCAAATATTATAAAAATCAACTGTTTCCGCAACTGGATCTCAGAGGCAGTTATGGGCGTAGCGGTGTTGATCGTACTTTGGGCGGAGCTCTTGATGATATAAATGTAGAGAGGGATCCGCATTTTTCATATGGGATAGTATTGAATATACCGCTCGGAAACACTACAGCTAGAAATAACTATAAATCTGCAAGGGCTCAAAGACAGCAATATTTGCTTCAATTAAAACAACTAGAACAAAATATCATGGTGGCTATTGATGATGCTATCAAACAGGCTCAAACAAGCCTGCAGAGAGTAGAGGCCACCAAGCAGGCCCGTGAATATGCAGAAGCAGCGTTAAAAGCTGAACAAAAGAAACTCGAAAGCGGTAAAAGCACAAGTTTTGTCGTCTTACAGCTCCAGCGTGATTTAACAAGTGCTAGATCCGAAGAGATCCGTGCACTTGCTGACTATAACAAAGCTTTAGCCCAGCTATCATTAGTTGAGGGCTCTACTTTAGAGCGACATAATATCAAGCTCGATTTTAAATAGTTTTCAGATTAAATAGCTTTCCGATTTATTATTAACCAGGGTGGTTTTTTTGTTGAATATTTCTTAGAACTCTGAATTTTTGTCTTTTCTAAGGAGCCATCGGTCTTTATAAATC